>Ga0308170_10005250_pt1 | contig 9952 bp, 11 predicted proteins | sample PhyBR2_2_FD_202136 | JGI IMG/M metagenome (GOLD analysis project Ga0308170, IMG submission 202136) | Phyllosphere microbial communities from UC Gill Tract Community Farm, Albany, California, United States - DLSLSB.R2 | ecosystem: Host-associated > Plants > Phyllosphere > Unclassified | place... | reverse complement strand
CCAGCTCACGAGCCGCCTCACCCAGGTCCGTCCCCACTTCCTCCCCTCGACCTCGCTCTCGCCGACTCGAGCTCACCACCCTTGCCCCTCGTCAACGCAGCTCCAGCAAGAGAAGGACGCTCTCGAACGGGCCGTCGAGGGCCAGGCCGACGCCATCGCCCTCCGCCTCCGCCTCGCTCTCCTCGCCTCGGAGCAGCAGCGCCCGCGCTCGTACTCGGGCCACCGCGGCAGCTCGTCGCACCGCCACCGCCACCACGGCAGCAGCTCGTCCAAGCTCTCGCCTTCCTCCTCCTTGTCGACCTCGGCCTCGACCTCGTCGACGACGTCCTTCCCCTCGTCCCCCTCGACCCAGCTCTCGCCCGACCTCCCTCCGCCCGACCTCTCGCCCGACGTCCTCCAGGCCCTGCGCGAGAACGAGACGCTCCGGGTCCGCCTCGCCAACAGCGAGCGCGTCAACGCCTACTACCAGCGCGAGCTCGCCGAGCTGCGCCGCCGGTGCGGCATCTCGATCGACGAGCTCGAGGAGCTCGACCTGAGCGACGCGTCGCAGGCTCGACCGGGCCTCGGCGCCCGCACGCGCTCGACTTCGCGCGGCGCCGCCGTGTCGGACTGGGCGCACGGCGCGTCGGCGGCGACGAGCTCGATCCGGATCCCGGGCGCCGCCCCATCCATCTCGCCGCCGGGCACATCCGCGGGTGCCGCGCGCCTCTCGAGCATGGCGTTCCCCTTCAGCGCCAACTCGCGGTACAGCGCCGCGTCGGGCGCGTCGAGCGTCAACACGACGGCGACGACCCCGTCGTCGTCGTTCCCGGCCAACCGCGCGCCAGCGCCGACCCCGGCGACGGCCGCCGCCTTCTCGCCGGCGTCGTACGTCTCGAGCCTCGGATCCGTCGCACTCGGTCCAGGCGGCGCAGGCCCAGCCGTCGGTCCCGCCGCGGCGCTCACGGTCGGCAGCCCGCACCACCACCACCACCACCGCGCGGCGGCGCGGCGCAACAGCCTGTCCGGGCTCGTCGCGACGCACTTTGCGCCGCCGACGTCGCGCACGTCGGGCCGAGGAGGCGGCGCCGTCGCAGCGAGTGCGCCGAGCGGCGCGAGGAGCGGGTCCGGCGCGGGCACCGGGTCGAGCTCGGCGACGTTCGCGCCGTCGCCTGCGCCGAGCGAGGCGGCGCTGCCGCAAGGCATCGACGTCGACGACCTCCTGCACCTGCGCGTTGCGCTACCGGCGCCGGCGAGCGGGTACGGCGCCTCGAGGTCGTCGTCGTCGTCGTCGTCGGCTTCGGTCGCAGCAGCAGCAGCAGCAGCAGCCTCGTCGCCGCCGACAGCACAGCAGGAGCAGCAGCAACAGCAGCAAGTACCGTCCTCGGACCCGCTCGTCGCAGCCATCACGCGCTCGCTCGCCAAGCTCGCCGCAGCCGGGTGGGGCGCGTCGCCCTCTCCGCCGCACGCCGACCTCCCCGCCGACGCCGATGCTCCTGCGCCCGCCTCGGCGTCATCCGAGGACGACGAAGGTGGCTCGGCGACCGGGAGCGGGAGCGGGAGCGGCACGGCGGCGGAAGAGAGCCGGCCGGGCCCGAGGGGTGCGAGCGCACGAGCGGGCGGCGAGGGCGAGGGCGACGACACGCCGGTGAGCGTATCGCCGAGGACGGCGCGGCGTGTGCGGCCTCTCTCTTCTATGAGCACAGGGTCGAGCGGCGCAGGGACGAGCGGGGCAGCGGCGAGAGCGCGAGGGAGACGGTCCGGGTAGCTGAAGCTCGACGAACTCATCTTTCACAACCTTTTTCTCGCTGCTACACACGCTCCGAGAGAGACCGACTACGATAAGGAAGAGGGACAGCTCAGAGAGCGGCGCGCTGCTTGACGAACAGAGAGTCGGCGAGAAGGGTTCAGACGGCCTGCGGATGCTCGCCATCAGTCCGGGGCGGCGACGACGACGGGGAGAGAGCCAGGGGAGACGTACGTGGCCCGAGATGAAGAAGGTCTTGTCGATCGAGGCGTCGATGGGCGCGGCGGCCTGGCGCGAGTCGGCGGGGACCGAGTCGGCCGAGGCGGTGAAGGCCGGGGTGCCCTGCTGCGTCGTGTTCGACCTGCGGGCGTTGTGACTCGTCAGCGAGGGAGCTCAGGGTGGTGTAGAGCGAGAGGGCGAAGAGCGACGCACAGGTCGATCTTGCCCTTGTTGGCCTCGCCCGAGATGAGCTTGCGCCACGCCTCGTGGCACTCGTGCACGACCTCGGTCGCGTACTTGCGGTTCTTGGCCTCGCCAGAGAACGCGAACGTGTTCTCGGGCTTGCCGTCGGGGATCTGCGGGCGGCGAAGAGCGAGGGCGAGGGCGAGGAGGGGCAGGTTGAGAAGGTCGGCACGCGAGGGGTCAGTTTTCGCGCTACGACGACGAGACCTAGCTCGTTGCGACGAGCGCAGACGCGCCTTGTAGATCCTAAACCACTCGTTCTTCAATTGGCGACCGCAGGTAGACGAGGAGAGGTGGAGAGGGTGAGGAGGAGGCGAAGGGGAGGCAAAGGGTCAGCGTCGGCCATGAACTGCCTTCCTCGCCTCGCGCGACCCATCCAGAGCACAGGAATAGACGTACGGTAGCCTGTAGATGCAGTGCGAGGGTGCAGGAGAGGGAGGAGAGACGAGGAGGGGAGGAACGGAGGTGCGAAGGTCAGCGGCCATCCTCGCTCCGACCGGCCTCGCGCCGGCCTCTCTCGACCTCTGCCCAACTGCGGGACGTCGCTATGACACCGAGGAGTGAAGAAGGGGGGACGCACGCGAACAAGGCCCGGCATGTGACGCTCGACGTCCTCGATGTCGTTCAGCTTGGCGGCGAGCGGGTCGTTGACGTCGATGACGAGGACCTTCCAGTCGGTCTCGCCCTCGTCGAGGAGGGCCATGACGCCGAGCACCTTGACCTGCTTGACCTGGCCGACGTAGCCGATGGTCTCGCCAATCTCGCACACGTCGAGAGGGTCGTCGTCGCCGTTGGCCTTGGTCTCGGCGTGCTGGTGCGACGGGTCCTCCCACGTCTGGGGGAAGGCACTGCGAGGGAGGAGGACGAGGTGCAAGCAAGAGTCAGCTCGACGGCTCGACCAAGATGGAGCGAGAGGGGAGCGAGAGAGCGAGAAGGAGGACGGACCCGTAGTTCCAGATGTAGCCCTTGTGCGGGAAGCAGTTGCGCACGAAGCGGAGCTTGCCCTTCTTGGTGTCCTGGAGGATCGGGTTGAACTGCTCCTCCTTAGAGATCTCGAGCTTGGCGTTGGACCAGCGCGGGATCTCGACAACCATGTTGAGGACCGTCTTCTCCTCGTTGGCGAAGAGCGGGATGTCGTGGAACGGCGAGATGACCTTGCCATCCTTCTCGAGGAAGGCGCGGTACTCTGCAGAGCGAGGGAGAGCGTGAGCGGGACGTTGTGCGCGGGGTGGGAAGGTCGAGCACGTCAGGCAACGGTCCTCCGCGCGCCGTCTCGCGGCGAGGGGGGGACGCTGCTGACGGCTCGACCGAGTAGCGAGAGGGAGCAGAGACGCACCGAGGGTGTTGGCCGCGCCGATCTGGCCTGTGGGAGCGAGGCGAGGACGAGTGGGTAGGAGCGGGTGAGCGGGTCGTCCTCGTCCAGGCGGTCAGAGCGAGGCGAGCGGGGACTGGACGCACGGACAGAGTAAGGCGAGCTCATGGTAGAGATTGACCGAGTGGAGGAGCGCAGTAGAGTCCTGACGGAAGCCACGGTGGACCACTGGAGGAGGAGGAGAGGCCAAGGGCCAGCCAGCCAGCTGCGGTCGACGAGCGAGGCGCGCCGAGGTAAGGGCGCGATTACAAGCCGGGCGATTACCTTTTTGGTTGACCCCGGGGAAGGCGCGGCCGACCGACCACCTCTCCCTCCGCACCTCGCCCGCTCCTCGCTCCCGGCCTCCTGCGAGTGCGCGCTGTGGCCATGGAGGCCCACAAGACCAATCTCAACGTCCGCGATGCCCTCACGTGCGTCCCCTCCCGTCTCCTGCGCCCGCTCGCCTCCCCGGTCCCCCTCCTCCTCCTCGGCAGCCAGCTAACCCGCCGCACTGCCCCCGCAGCTATCTCGACCGCGTCAAGATGACCTTCGCCGACCAGACTGAAGGTGCGCTCACTCTCCCCAGCCCTCGCCGCACGCCCCGCTGACCCTCGCTCCCTCCCCCCCTCTCCTCCTCTCGCTCGCAGTCTACGATCGCTTCTTGACGTGCGCTCGCCTCCGCCTGCGTCGACAGCGGCTCTCTCTCCACCGAGCTGACTCTGTGCTGCACTGCAACAGGATCATGAAGGACTTCAAGTCGCAGGGCATCGACACGCCGGGCGTGATCGACCGCGTGTCGACCTTGTTCCGCGGCCACCCGGCCCTGATCCAGGGCTTCAACACGTTCCTCCCGCCCGGCTACCGCATCGAGTGCACCGTCGCATCCAGCTCGTCGACCGGCGATGCCTCGGGCACCACCATCACCGTCACGACCCCGATGGGCATGACGACCCGCACGCAGCTCACGGGCGACCAGGCCGACAAGCACGCCGCCGCCGCCGCCTCGACCGCCCCGTCGCCGGCGTCGGCCGCACCTCCTCCCGCGGCCGGCGCCGCCGCACCGGCAGGCGCAGCCGACGTCAAGCCCAAGCAGGACCAGCTCCACCTCCAGTCGCTCCCGCCCGCCGCCGTCGCGGCGACCCAGCAGCAGCCGGCCGTCGCCACCACTCCGGGCGCCGCCTCGGTACTCTCGAGCCAGATGGCCTCGGCGTCGTCGGCCGCCGCTCCTCCCGCCGCGCCCCCGGCCGCACCTCCTGCCGCCGCCGCCGCCTCGCCCGATGCGCAGGCCCAGGCGGCCCAGGCGCGCCCGCCGATGGAATTCAACCACGCCATCAACTACGTCAACAAGATCAAGAACCGGTTCGCGCGCGAGCCCGAGACGTACAAGGCCTTCCTCGAGATCCTCCAGACGTACCAGAAGGAGGGCCGAGCGATTCAAGATGTGCGTGCGACCCGCCGAGGTCCTCTCTCTTCCTCTCCACCCTCTCGAACGTCACGAGAGTCGCTCCTGACTCCCTCTCGACCCCTCCTGCAGGTCTACGCGCAAGTCACGACCCTCTTCCACACGGCGCCCGACCTGCTCGACGAGTTCAAGCAGTTCCTCCCCGACACGTCGGGCGACGCCGCCGCCGCCGCCGCAGCAGCACCCGCACCTGTCGCCGCACGAGGCCCTGCCGCAGGTAAGCGCACCGCCCCGAGCGTCGCACCCGGCGGCGTCAAGGAGCCGGCCAAGCGCGTCAAGACGTCGGCGGGCTCGACGGCGGGCAAGCCGGAGCCTTCGGGCATCGCCGGGCGCGGCAAGGGCAAGCGCAAGGCCGACGCGTCGCCCCTCATCGGCGGGCCCGGCGGGCGCAAGGGCGCAGGGTCGGTCGAGCCCGGCCACTCGGTCTACCACTCCGAGTCGCCCGACCCGCAGGCGTTCGGGCACGCACACGCGCACGGCCATGCGCACGTGCACAGCGCGCATGCGCAGGCGCAGGCGCAAGCGCAGGCCCAGGCCCAGGCCGCGTACTACTACGGCGGCGTCCCGCCCTCGGCGGCGGCGGCGGGACCGTACGGCGCCGGCGCCGTCTCGGCCGCCCCTCCAGCCTCGGCTGCGCCCGTCTACGCGTACGAGCCGCCCATGCCTGCCCCGCCGCCGCAGCCGCTCCTCGCGCCCAAGCCCGTCGCGTCGGCGCCCGACGTCGCCTTCTTCCAGCGCGTCAAGGCGCACTGCAAGGACCAGCCGACCTACCACGAGTTCCTCAAGCTCGTCAACCTGTACTCGCAGGACCTCATCGACCTCACGGCGCTCGTCGCGCGCGCGTGGATGTTCCTCCACCAGGACGAGGCCCTGTGGCTCGAGTTCCGCGACATGGTCGGCTGGGTCCAGCCCGACCCGGTCACGAAGGACGGCGTCCTCGGCGACCCGGGCAAGCGCGTCGAGCTCGACTCGCTCGGGCGCCGCGTCGTCGAGAACGTGCCGCGCCTCGACGGCCCGAGGTGGCGCAAGGCGCACGGCGACGCCGGCAAGGGCTGGGAGACGTACGGCCCGAGCTACAGGCGCTTGCCGACGAGCGAGATCAGCCTCAACTGCTCGGGCCGCGACGCGCTGTGCTGGGAGGTCCTCAACGACGAGTGGGGTGCGTCGCGCCGTTTCTCTGTCGCGCAGCCTGCTCACTTCGTCGCGAGCAGCTCACTGACTCGAAGTACCATCCCCTCGCAGTCTCGCAGCCGTCCTGGGCGTCCGACGAGGGCTTCGTCGCGCAGCGCAAGAACCCGTACGAGGAGGCGCTGCACCGCTCCGAGGAGGAGCGCCACGAGTACGACTACTACATCGAGGCCAACCTGCGCACGATCGCCCTCCTCGAGCCGATCGCGACCCGGATCGCCCTCATGGAGCGCTCGGAGCGCGAGACGTTCCGCCTCAAGGCCGGCCTCGGCAACCAGAGCAAGAGCATCTACCAGCGCGTCCTCAAGAAGGTCTACGGCAAGGAGCAAGGGCTCGAGGTCATCCAGGCGCTGCACGAGAACCCGTGCGTCGCCGTCCCGATCGTGCTCGCGCGCCTCAAGCAGAAGGACGAGGAGTGGAAGCGCGCCCTGCGCGAGTGGAACCGGACGTGGCGCGAGTCGGTCCGTCCCTCTCTCTCCTCCTTCTTCCTCTAGACGAAGAGCTCTGTGCGCTCTACGAGTACGTCGGCTGACGTCGCACCGTCGACCCGCCCCTCGTCCGTCTTCGTCTCGCTCGCAGGACGCCAAGAATTTCCTCAAGGCGCTCGACCACCAGGCTATCGCGATCAAGGCCAACGACAAGCGCTTCCTCAACACCAAGGCGCTCGTGTCCGAGATCGAGTCGCTCAAGCGCGAGCAGAACCAGCGCGAGTACGGCTCGCCCTCGCACCCCAAGCCGCCCAACCATCAGCTCGCCTTTCCCGTCAACGACCGCGCCGCCTTCTTCGATGCCGCCAAGCTCATCCTGTCGTACATGGACCGCGCCTACACCGTCTCGTTCGCCGACAAGCCCAAGGTCGACGCCTTCCTGCACGAGTTCCTCGCCCTCGCCTTCGCCATCCCGCCGGCCGAGTTCGCCAGCGAGTGCAACGTCCTCACCGACGACGACGACACGGCGTCGAACGCCGACGCTGCGAGCGACGCCGGCACGGCGACCAACGGCGCGGGAGGAGCCGCAGCCGCCCTCCTCGACGAGGCGATCGAGGCGGCGCTGAACGGCGGCTCGGGCGCGTCGGGCTCGGGCTCCGGATCCTCGGCGCCGACGCCGGGCGGCAGCAAGAAGGCCAAGAAGGGCGGCGACCTGCGCAAGAAGGCGCTGCGCAAGGCGGGCGACGCCGCTCCCGGACCGCCCGGCCCCGGGCGCGGCAGGAAGCGCACGGCCGCGGGCCCCGTCGCCGTCCCTGCGTCGGTCGGCATGTCGGCGACGGGCTCTGCGTCGGCGCCGAGCTCGAGGGCGGCATCGCCGGGCACGGTCGACGGCGACAGCGTCATGGCGGACGGCGCCGACGCGCCGAGTCGCGAGGCGTCGCCCGCAAGCGCTCTGGGCGAGCCTGCAGCGGCGACGCCTACCTCGGCTGCAGCCGCCGCCGAGCCGGCTGCGGCGCAGGTCGACGAGGACCAGCTGCCCGAGGTCATCGTGCCGGTCGAGGCCAAGCCCGTCAAGGTCGGCAGGCGCCGCACGTGGAACGTCTTCTGCAACTCGACGCTCTACTGCATGCTCCGCCTCTTCCAGGTGCGTCCCTCTTCCTCCTGCTCAACAGCTCGCCCGCGAGCAGCGCACTGACCCTCAGTTTGTGCGTCCCGCAGGTCCTCCAGTCGCGCCTCAGCCAGCTGCGCAACTCGGCCGCCGTCCTCGCGCTCCCGCCGCCGATGGAGCCAATCACGCCGTCGCACGTCCCGACGCTGTCCATGTCGCTCTCGTACGCGCCGCCGGGCAGCACCGCCTCGGGCTGGTCCGACTCGCCCGACTACTACTACCACCGCGCGCTCGGCATCTGCGAGAAGATGTTCGACGGCGACATCGACCAGACGGCGTTCGAGGACGGGATCCGGCGCATCATGGCGACGCAGGGCTACGTCCTGTTCACGATCGACAAGACGCTCACGAGCATCCTCAAGCTCGTGCGTCCCTCCTCCTCTCGCTGTCTTCACCTTTCTCCCCTCGCACACGTGTAGCTGACGCAGCTCTCCGCCTCCTCGCGCAGTCGCTCACGGCCATCTCGGACGGCAAGACGAAGGAGCTCTTCAACCTCCTGCGCGACGACCGTGCGCACCCGGACCGCGCAACCGCCTCGCAGCAGATCGCCTACCGCACCAAGGCCGAGGCGACGCTTGCCGGCGACGAGAACCTGTACCGCGTCGAGTGGGCGCCGAGCACGAGCGCCGCCGACTCGCCCGACGGCCTCTCGCCGCTGCAGGGTCGGCTCGCGTTCCAGCTCATGGGCAAGGACGTCGTCGGCCCCGAGGACCTGCCCGCCGCCGAGCGCGCGTGGGCCACCTACGTCGCCAACTACGTCAAGCTCGACCGGACCCCGGGTCTCGCCATCGAGCCCAAGATCCCCTATCTCCCTCGCAACCTTCGCCAGCTCGGCATCCCTCCTCCCCCTCGCGACACGGCCGCCGCCGTCCGTCCTGCGCTCCCCAAGGGCGTCCTCGTCTCGTCGGCCCTTCAGACCAAGATCTGCCTGCGCAGCTACAAGCTCTTCTTCTGCGCCGAGACCGAGGACGTCGTCTTCCGCCGGCGCCGCGCCTCGCAGCAGCCGCAGCGCGACGCGAGCGTCGACGAGCGCAAGGAGAAGGCGCAGCGCGTCCAGCGCTGGATGGACGAGCGCGCCGACGAGCTCGTCGCGCGGGCCGAGGCCCGTGCGCCCGCCGCCGACGCCGCCGCCGACAAAAAGGTCGAGCCGTCGTTGGCTCCCGCAGCGGCAGCGGTGAAGGCGGACGAGGCTGTGAGCAAGCCGGACGAGGAGAAGGTCGGCGAGGGCGAGAAGGAGCCGGCTGCACCCGCTCTCAATTCCGCCGCCGAGGAGAAGAAGGGCGAGGAGGACGGCGACGTCGAGATGAAGGCATGAGCGCAGGGCTCGAGCAGGACGTTGCGTCGACGTGTCATTGCTGTATAATAGTGCTCATTGGACTCGTGCTCTGAACCGCTTTCGAGGACGAGAGGGTCCGTGCGAGAGCGAGACGAAGCGAACAAGCACGGCCTGCTCGACGCTCTGACTGCTCCCTCTATGAACCTGTTGAGCCCTGTCTTGAAGCCACCTTGCTCGACTGGACGGAACGACCTCGTTGCTACAGCTTGCGCTCGTGAAGAGGTCCGTGCGACGCTCGACTCGGCGCGACACGGTCCCTCCTTCGAGCAGGCGGCTCGCGATGGCGCTCGAGGGCTCTACAGGTCCAAGAGAGAGCAGGACTGCAAGTTAGAACGGTAGCGAGCCCATGCCCGCAAGCTGGTGCGGGCGCGAGAGCGGGCAATACGAAGCTTCATTAGCGCGGAGTTGTAATGCCGCGTCGGTTCGAACCCGACTCGGGTCGCGGGCGGGCGGCAAAACGGTTGAAAGGGTGCCAGATTAGGCGCGCCTTCCTATTCCCCATTAGCTTTGCTCGGCCCGCTTCAGACGACGATTGCGCCGCCCACAGCCCTTCGCGCGCCTCGCCTCGCTCACAGCGCACTCGATGAGGTCCAGGCAGCACGCTCGAGAGGAACAGGGCCGTCAGGAAGAGCGTGCGCTCGTCGCCCGCTCGACCCAACTTGAGAAGGCCCAGGAACCGGTCCAGCTCGTGCTCTACAGGACTAACAGGGTCGGGAGAAGCGCTCGATTGCACCGCAGAGACGTCCTCGTTCGATCGTGCGCAAGCAGAAGGCCGCAACCACGCTAGATCAAGAGATAGCAGTTGAGAGAGGGTGCGCAGTCTCCCCCTGT
>Ga0308170_10005249_pt1 | contig 9953 bp, 5 predicted proteins | sample PhyBR2_2_FD_202136 | JGI IMG/M metagenome (GOLD analysis project Ga0308170, IMG submission 202136) | Phyllosphere microbial communities from UC Gill Tract Community Farm, Albany, California, United States - DLSLSB.R2 | ecosystem: Host-associated > Plants > Phyllosphere > Unclassified | place... | reverse complement strand
CTCGTGAGGGGCGGCGCGGGCGTCGCTCTCGAGGCGAGGGCGAGGGACGAGCGGCGGTGCGCGGCGAGAGCTTGGGCGAGGCGATCGCGCGGCGGGTCCGCTGCGAGAAAGGGTGTGCGGTATGGCCGTACGTGTGCAACTAAGCAGTTTCTTCCTTCGTTCTCGTCGTCCGTGTCGAGCCGGTCCGAGAGGTGCTCGAGCGGCGTCGTCTCGCTCTCGCTTCCTCGCTCGGCTGGCTTTCTCCTCGCTGGTCGCGCCGCTCGATACACACGCTCTGAACCTGTGTGCAGTGCTGCTCCTGCAGCGAGAACGAGATAGGTGCGAGCGCGCGAGAATTGGAAACGGTCGCAGCCGAGCGCGCGACCGCGAGACCGGCTTTCGCTCTCCCGACCGCTCACCCTTGCCCCGCCTCGCTCACAAGGGCTTCGAGCACCGCAGCACGCACTGCATCGCCGCCATCTCGCTGTGCATGGACCTGCAGCCCAACTCGCCGCCCCGCCCTCGCCCTCTCTCCTCCCGGCCCGCCTCGCCCGCCGCCCAACATCGATGAGCCACAGCTCGTTCGCCTCGCTGCCGGGCGAGCTCGTCGCGCGCATCGCGCGCATGGTGCACGAGCAGGACCGCGCCTGGGCCGCGCTCGATCTGCACCGCGGGTGCGAGGCGACGCCGGCCGACGACTGCGGCGAGCGCGAGCGCGACGAGGACGAGGAGGACGTGACGCTCGGCAGGTGGGCGGCGTGGTACGGGCGAGGGATACTTGCTCTCGCTCAAGTGAGCCGGGCGACGAGGGCGGCGGCGGTGCGGTACCTGTACGAGGTGCGCGCCTGTCTCCCTCCTCCTCGTCGACCCCCTCGAGCGCTCGAGCTGATCCGCATTCCGCGCCCGCAGACCGTCAGCGCTCGTGCGACCGACGCGCCCTTCTTCCGCTTCGACGTCCTCGGCCAACCGCTCGGGCAACATGTCCGCAAGCTCGACTGCCGCCTCTTCTACGACCCGGCGAGCGCGCTCTCCCTCGCCTGCGCGCTCCGCAACCTGCCCAACCTCTCGTCGATCACGGTCGACCTGGCGAGCCTCCTCGTCGTCACGGGCAGTGGAATGAGCGCCTCGAGACCGGGCGTCGCGCTCCTCAAAATCGCGTTCCAGGGCGCGCTCGGGCGCATCTCGTCGCTCCTCATCGAGTCGGCTTGGCCGCACACGGTCCTGTGGGCGCTCTCGCACGTCGACAAGGACCGGCTGAGCCGGCTCGTCATCAAGGAGCCCGGCACGAGCCTGCTCCCGCTCTCGAACGAGCTCGTCGGCGTCATCGAGGGCCTGAACGCGCTCGTCGAGGTCGAGCTCGGCGCCTCGTTGCGCGCCGACCGCCTGCAGATCGAGGAGCACCTGCGCCTGCCGCACGTGCGCTCGCTCACGGTCGCGTGCGGGCACGAGCCGTGCGACCCGACGTACGAGGACGTCCTCGTCTTTGCGCACGCCCTCGCGCCGTCGGTCGAGGCGCTCAAGATCCCCGACTTGCGCCTGCGCGCCGGCGCGCTCCCCTACGACTGCCCTCATCCCCTCCTTCCTCGCCTTCGGGTCCTCCGCATCGACTCGTTCGACATGATCCACCCGAAGCACCTGCACCTCGACCACCTCGCCGCCCTCGCGCACCTCTCCATCTCGACGAGCGCGCTCGACCCGACCTTCCCGCTCGCCGACGCCCTCTCCTCCTCCCCCTCGACCCTCCGCACCCTCACCGTCTCGTACCAAGACCTCTCGCCGCGCGCGCCCGCGCCCGCCCTCCTCGCCCACGCCGCCCACCTCGACAAGCGCTACTTGCAGCGCTGGCGCCCCTCGGCCCTCGACTGGCACCGCCCGACGCAGCCCTACCTCGGCGCGGCCGGCGCGAACGGCGCCGCAGCGACGGCGGCGGCGACGGCGTGCGAGACGGAGCAGGCCGTCGTCGCGCTCGAGCGCCTCCTCGAGTGGACGGCGGCCCGCGCGAGGTGGCTCCTGCGCGTCGGGGATGGGCGCGCGCTCGGTGAGCTGTCCGAGGCGGCGTACCGGCTCAGGGAGCGGTTCGTCGTCGAGCACATGTGACGCTGCGCGAACGCGGCGAGGTGCGCAGAGCGAGAGGGACGGGCTCGAGGGTCGGCGGCGAGTCGTCGAAGGGGGGAAGGAGCTGTGCGCGGTGCGGGCGTGACGACGCGCAATGTGCAGAAGGGCGTCTTGCGATGCAGCTGGTCGTTCTCTTCGTCCCACACGAACCGGTGAGCCTGGAGAGCAGCGCTGCCAAACGAGCGGCTCGACCGGTTCCGGCTCGCGCCTCTTTCTTCGGGCAGGCTCGCGGGGCCTGTCGATGACATGCCATACAAGCCGCTGCGCACCTGAGCAAGCCCGCAAGTGAGCGACGAGCGCGCAGTTCTCATCAGCGCCTCGTCCGGAGCCGAGGATTCGAGCGGGGTGCTCTCTCCCCCACGCCGCTCTACCCGCCCCTCTGAGCGCGCACCTCGAGCATCGACCACCTGCCGAGCCGCACAACCGCAACGCACCCCACCCGCGCCACCGTTGCTCGCCCTCGTCGTCCTCCTCGCCCGCTCCCCACCTCGCCCGCCACGACGACCATGCCGGCCTCGTACGCCGCTCTGCCCGATGAGCTCGTCAAATTCATCGTCGACACGGTCCACGAGCAAGACCGCGCCTTCAGCGACCTCGCCGTCGCCCGCGGCGCCCGCCTCCGCTCAGCGCCTCCGGCCGGCTCGGACAACGGCGACGAGGACGAGGACGACTGCGAGGGTGGCACTAGCGTCATTGAGGGACGCTGGTCGCCGTCATACGGGCGAGGGATCCGCGCTCTCGTCCAGGTCGACCGCCGCACTCGCTCGCACGCCGTCAAGCACCTCTACGAGGTGCGTCCCCTCCTGTCCTGCGCACTCGTTCACCTCGGCGCGCTGACTCTAAATTGAGTCTCTGCAGGTCATTTCCGCCGAGCAGGCCGCCGCCGACTTCTGCCGCTACGCGGTTCTCGGCGAGGAAGCCGGGACCCTCGTCTGCAACCTGCAGCTCGACCTCGGCGACGACCCCGAGCTCGACCCGTTCTCGCTCGCCTGCGCCGTGCGCAAGCTCAAGCATGTGACGGGCTTCGTCGTCGACAACACCGCCCTCGAGCTCGCCTTCCCGGACGAGCCCGAGCCGGACGAGGCTCGTAAGCTGCTCGGCCTCAGCATCCTCGAGGCGCTCGGGCGCGGCGAGCGGCTCCTCGTCCGGTGGTCGGTCGGCGAGGACCTTCTGGCGCGTCTCCTGGGCGGCACGCACTCGGCAAACCTGACGCACCTGTCGATCGACGCGCCAGCGTCGCTCACGCCGCTCAGCGACGAGGTCGTCGCGGCCCTGAACGGCCTCGAGTCGCTCATCGCGTTCGACCTGGGCGACGTGTCGTCGGCAAACCGTGCGCGCATGCAAGAGTGCGTCCGTCTCGAGCACGTCCAGACGCTTGCGCTCGGTCGCGTCGGCGTGGCGTCTCTCAACGAGACGCTCATCCTCGCGCACCACATCGCGCCGCACGCACGCTACCTCCACATCAAGTCCACCCTCGCCGCCCCACCCGCATCCGCGGCGCTTCCCGAACCCCTCCTACCGGCCCTTCGATACCTCAACATCCAGCGCGCCCAGCGCTGCCTCGACGCCCTCCGCGAGATCCACCTCCCCGCCCTCGAGCACCTTCACCTCTCCTTCGACACCTGCTTCTCGACCTTCCCCTACAAGACCGACCACCTCCCGTCCACGTCGACCGCCCTCCACACCATCACCCTCTCGTACCCTTCCCTCAAGCGCCTCGCCCCGCCCGCCGCTCTGCTCGCCCGCTGCGCCGACCTCTCCATCCGTCTCTCGATCGACCGCCGCCTCGCATCGGCCGACGCCCTCACGCGGTCCCGCCGCGGACCGGCCGACGCCGGCACCGGCAACGGCAACGGCACCGGCGTCGTCGTCGCGAGCCGCTCGCAGGCCCTCGCGCTCGAGGAGACGCTCACGTGGGCGAGGAACCGCGCGCGGTGGCTGCGCGAGACGGGCGACGGGCCGGGCTTGCAGGAGCTCGCCGAGGCGACCGTCAGGCTGCGCGAGCGCCACCTCGTGCACGAGTCGTGAGGGCGGCGCGCGGCGGCGGCGGCGGCGGTGCGGCGGTGCGGCGGGCGAGGAGGCGCATCGGTGTGCAGCTGGGGACTGTAGGATGGAGCAGGAAGACGAGGTTGTGCGGCAGGACGGGCTTTGGGTCGGTCGAGGGTGCCGGTGGAACGACTAGTTGTCGCGTCTCGCTCCGCCTCTGAGAGCTTCGCCGCGACCCAGAGAGCAGTGTGATGCAATGATACGACGATCTGCAGCACGCGCTACTGCCTGCAGTCCGCTGAGCGCGAGCAGCGAAAGCCGGCTCGTCTTCATCAGTGTCTCGGCTCGGCTCGTCGTCGCTCTCGGCTCTCCTGCCTCGCCCTCACCTCGCCGGCGCTTGCTGACTGCGCGAGAGCTCTGCACCGCGCCACTACACGTCGTTCACCCGCCGACGCACCCGCCGTCGACCCGCCGAGCTCCCCCACCCTCTCCTCCCCTCGCCGCCCTCCCTCGCCTCCTCGCTCGTCGCCCGCACACCATGGCCGCCTCGTCCAGCTACAGCAAGCTCCCCGCCGAGCTCATGAGCCGAGTCGCCGAGCTCGTACACGAGCAAGATCTCGCCTTCGCCAAGCTCCTCGACGAGCCGTTTGCGCAGGCCCGGTCGCCGGCTCCTCTCCGGAGGGGAGTGGGCACGTGCGAGGTCGAGCTGGGCGAATGGAGCTACTTCTACGGGCGAGGCATCAAGGCGATGGCTCAAGTCGACCGGCATACTCGGGCTGCGGCGCTTCCGCACCTCTACAAGGTGCGTCCAGCTCCACCTCTCGTCCAGCTTCCCGCTGTCGCAGCATCAGCTGAATCGCACCACCCGCTCGCAGAACATCACCTCGAAGCAGACGCACAAGCCCTACTTTCGCTACGAGGTGCTCGGCGAGGGGCTCGCTCAGCATGTGCGCCATCTCCAGGTCACCGACCACGACTCGGTCCTCCTCGAGCGGGCAGAGTCGATCGCCTGCGCACTGCGCAAGCTGCCCAACCTGTCGTCGCTTCGACTCGGGCCGTGCATCCTCATCAAGCTCGGCGATCCGCAGCCAGGCGTCGCGGCGAGCGAGGGCGACGACATGCTCCGAGGCGCGCTTCAGGTCACGCTCGGCAAGGTTACGTCGCTCACGATCAATAACTCGGAGGACGATCTGCTCCTCGACGCGCTTCGGTGCGTGAACGCGACCCGCCTGCGACGATTGCGCCTATCATCTCCGCAGTGGGACGCGCCGCTCGGCGACGACCTCCAGGGCGTCCTGCGCAACCTCGTCAACGTCGTCGAGCTCGAGCTCAACAGTCTCTCGGATTTCACGCTCGTCGTCATGCGTCGAGACCTGCGGCTGCCCTCGGTCCGCTCGGTCTTCCTCGACACCGGCCTGTCCTACAGGGAGGACCTCGCCCTCGCCCATGTCATCGCGCCCTCGATCACCCGCCTCACGCACTGCAACCCTATGCCCGCCGTCGAGGTCGGCAAGGTCAACATCGAGCTCCCTTCGCCTCTCCTGCCGACCCTCCGCGCGCTCGTCCTCGACGTCGACTTTTACCGCTCCGACTTTCACCAGATCGCCCTCCCCAACCTCGAGCACTATCACTTCCTTCACAGATCCGACTGCACGGCTTTTCCGTTCGACGAGGTCCCGTTCAAGAGCCCCTCCCTCCGCACCGTCACCGTCTCGCTCTGGGCCTTCCACCACGGCGAGCCGCCCACGGCCTTCCAGCACACCTGCGCCGCCGCCGACATCCGCCTCGTCGTCCATCGGCACCCCATCAGCGACGAGGAGCTCACCGACGCCAGCGCCTTCGCCGACGAGCCGCACTCGAGCCCGCCCTCGGGCACTCGCCGCGCCGCCCTGCTCAAGCACCTGTTCGACTGGGCCGGGCGTCGCGCGCAGTGGCTGTGCGACGTCGAGGGTGTGGCCGGGCTCCAGGAGCTCGCCGATGCGGCGACGAGGCTGCAGCAGCGCTTCGTCCTCGACGATTCGTGAGAGCGGCGCGCGGCGGCGGGCGGCGGCGGCGGCGGCGGCGGCGGCGGCACGACTGTTGGGCCGTTCGAGGTCTGCATTGCCAAGGGCTTCAGGCACGAGCACGAGCTCGACGGTGCGCCCTCTCTCTCTCTCTTTGTTTCTCTCTCGTAGTCCTCCCTCTGGAGCACGAGGCTGACTTCTCCCTCCTCGCACGCAGGCTACGACGGCTTCAAGTGCAAGACGGTCAGCTCGCACCCGGTCGTCAAGCGCTGCAATCCCGTTCACGTCGACATGGCCAAGCCGTGGGGCATCTGCGGCACGACGTCTGGCAAGGGCGAGAAGGCCTGTGCGTCCTCTTCTCTCTCTCTCCTCGCCTCGCTTCGGCCTTCGAGCTCTCGACTGACTCTCTCGCCCTCTCCTGCTCGCAGGCCCCAAGGGCTACGTCTGCTCGCGCAAGGACAAGTGGTCGCCGCTCAAGCACTGCGTCCGCGGCCACACGTCGACCTCCTCCTCGAACAAGGTCCCGCGCCCAACTACCACCTCCTCTTCAACCAAGAAGCCCGGCCACCATTCCTCCTCCTCGAGCTCGAAGCACTCGCACCCGCCTTCCTCCTCGGCGTCGCACTCGAAGCCGCACAAGCCGACGACCTCCTCGTCCAAGCCGGGCTACCCGCCGGCCTACCCGACCTGGCGCCGCGACTGAGGTCCGTGCGTCCCCTTTTCCTCTCGCTCTGCGCCCCGAGTCCCGTCGCTGACGCCTCTCCCTCTCGTCTCGCAGCCTCGCCTCTCCCTCCAATCGTTCCTGCGCTCTTCCTCTTTTTAGACACTCTTCGCGCCCTCCCTCCCTCTTCGTCAGTCTCTCCTTCGTACCCCTCTCTCTTCGTCCCCTCGGTCTCTCTTGAAAAGCACATAGCTCCTCCTTCTCTCCTGCCTCTCGATTGAGCGTGAGAAGTACCAGAAAGCGAGCTCGTCGAACGCTGATGCAGGAAGAGGTGCTACCGCTCTGCCGTCTCGCTCGCGCTCTCGCTCTTGCCGTTCGTCGCCGCCGCTGCGTCGGCCGGTGCTCCCGCCGCCTCCTGCCCGACTCGCTCGTAGTCGCTGCGTCGACGCAAGGAGAGACTCGCTCGTCAGTACGGCGTCGGACCGAAAGCAGGAGAGAGCGCAGGAGGAGGACGCACGCGCTGCCGCCGTTGCCGGGAAACTCGGGGCCGCCCGGTCCTTGGAAGTGCGGGTCTGGAGGGCCTTGCTTGCCTGCTGGTGGCAACGTCGAGTGCCTGCGAGCAGAGCAGAAAGAGCCGGTGTGCGTCAGCAAGGCGCCTCGAGCCGCCGCGACGGAAGAGAGCAGGGGGTCGGACGCACTGACCCTCCTCGCGCTCGCCCGGCTCCTCGTGCTGCCGTCGCAGGACGTGCTTCTTCACGGCGTCGATGGGGCCCATGCTGCTGCCGAGTGAGCGGTGATGCACAGAGCAGAGAGCTGACGCAGCCAAGGGAAGCTCGGCGAGAGGCGGCCGAGGCAGGGCGGGGGCAGGTGGGGGCAAAGGCCGACAGCGGCACGGTCAAAAGGCTGTTCGACGCGCGTTGCAGCTGCAGGCGCGGATGCGAAGCGGCACGGCGAGCAGCGCAGAGGCGACCGCGGGTGCTGCGAGCGAGGACCGTGCGCACCTTCGTCGATGGCCTGCTGCGTGTCGATTACTTTCGACTGTCGGCCGCAGCTCGGAGGCCGAACGGCAAGGGCGGCTCTCTCTCGGACGCACAAGTCCCAGATGTACATGCGTCGAGCTCGTCGCAGGAGGGAGCCAAGAATGTGCACGAGGGGAGACGAGCGAGGGCGCGAGCAAGATGGCGCTCGACAGAGTTCGCTCGCTCCGAGTTGCAGCTCACCACGACGCGCCCGGGCCTCCAGGTCCACCAGGACCGCCGCCTGAGCCACCGCCGAAGCCACCCTGTCCACCAAAGCCGCCCGGACCGCCGGGACCGCCGCGGTGAGGGCCGCCGTTCCCGTGCCCGCCGTGCTGCGGCCCGTGGTGGAAGCCGCCAGGACCTCCAGGGCCGGCGCCGTACCCTCCAGGTCCTCCTGGACCACCCGTGACACCGCTGCGGGTCAGAATACAGCGTCAGCAGACGGCGAAAGTCTCGAAGCGACCGGTGAGAGGGGCGCACCTGAACCCGCTCGGACCGCCGAACCCGCCGCCTGCGCCGCCAGGTCCGCCAAAGTTCTGCTGCGGCCCGCCGCCAAAGCCGCCGAAGCCCGCCTGCTGCGGCGGCGGAGGGCCGCTGCATCGCCGAAGAGCGACGAGCAAGACGAATCAGCTATTGCTGCGGAACCCGTGCACGAGCGGGAGCGGAAGTCGAAGGCGACGCACTTCTGGTGGTGCTTCTTGGCCTCGTGCTGCATGACCTTCTCCTCGATCTTGTGAATGAGGCCCATGCTTGAAGGAGGGGTGTCGGGCTTGGCAGAGGAGATCTAGGGAAGGGAGGAGGAGAAGAGCGCGGCCGCCTCGTCTCGTTCCGCTCGAGCTGGATGCCGACCCGTCTCAGCGACCTGCTGCGGTGCATGCACTCATGGCACTGCCTCGTCGAGGCGCCGTCATCGAAAGCCGAGCCAGCGGAGGTGCGGAGGCAGGAGCAGGCCGCGCTTCGCAGCACGCAGCGGCGGCCGCTTTGGCGCTCAGGCCTCTTGCTTGCGCGTGCCGCTTGAGCGCGCTGCGGTCTCTCTGCCTCGACGAGCTCTCGCCCTGAGCCTATGCAGAGCGGCCTCGCTGACCGATTGAGCCGCCGTCGCGCTGCCTAGCCTCGGTCGAGGCCCGACGAGACGAGGGGAGGAGAGAGCAGGAGGGCGACGGCAAGGGGGAGAATGGGTTCGTCGGGCCGGCTCAGCGTGAACGGGCAACAGCCCACAAGCCTCTGCAAGCTGCGAGGCTCACCGTAGGAGCGAGTTGCGCAGCACAGCGTGAGCGAGAGGCACTCGACAGCGAGTGCGGGAGGCAACTCAATTGCACGACCGCGGCCGCCTCGCTCGCCGACCCGAGTGGCCGCGGCTCAGCTGGGCGCCGATTTCGCGACTTCGTCTTTCGCTCGCTCGTTCTGCTTGCTTCTGCAGCATGTCGACAGCAAGCTTCCGTAAGCGAGTCGCAGCAAGCGGGGAAGAAGAGCGCGCGCAGGCGGGCGAGCATGGCAGAGGCAGAGGCCCGAGCGGCATGTCGACCTCCTCAGTGAGCCCTCCGCCGCAGCAGCTCATCTGCTCTCATGCCGGTGAAGCTCTTGAGCGAGTAGCAGCAGACAGCTCGTCAGGCGAGTGGGAGTCGCAGGCGGCGGCCAAGCAGAGGAGGGACGCGAACGAGGCGGAGCGCAAGAGGCTCGCGCGCGGCTTCTTTGCGTAGCCCGAGCGAGCTTGTACTGCTTGTCGTTGTACTTCTCTCCTTGCTCTCGTGCTCCCAGATAGCCCTGGATGGAAGCGCGAACGTGTTGCTAAAGAGAGCAGCTACGAGATGAGGGCTGCGAGGGTGGGTCGGGTCGAGTCGACGAGGGCGAGAGGGCGGAGAGTAGGAGAGTGGAAGAGACGAGAGGGAGAGCGTTGAGAGGGAGCGGCGAGAGGGAGGGGGGCGAGGAGGAGGGAGCGAGCGAGTCAGTGACGAGGGTCCGGGCGCTGACCGACCTCGACGACGACCGACGAGCGAGAACGAGGAAGGGAGAGGGACGCACTCTTGACAAAGATCTGCATGCCGCCGCGGAGGCGCAGGACCAGGTGGAGCGTCGACTCCTTCTGGATGTTGTAGTCCGAGAGGGTGCGGCCGTCCTCGAGCTGCTTGCCGGCAAAGATGAGGCGCTGCTGGTCGGGCGGGATGCCCTCCTTGTCCTGGATCTTGGCCT
>Ga0308170_10005246_pt1 | contig 9958 bp, 12 predicted proteins | sample PhyBR2_2_FD_202136 | JGI IMG/M metagenome (GOLD analysis project Ga0308170, IMG submission 202136) | Phyllosphere microbial communities from UC Gill Tract Community Farm, Albany, California, United States - DLSLSB.R2 | ecosystem: Host-associated > Plants > Phyllosphere > Unclassified | place... | reverse complement strand
ACTCCCGCCAACCCTTACTCCTCGCAGAAGCGACATGCCCAGTACGGCCGCGAACAATCCCCCACATAATACATCAGTCTTCAACGCCCTGGGCTCATACGCCGACAGGATCAAAGACGCCAACGGCAAAATCATTGCCGTGCCCTCAACCGGCACATCACCACAGCCCCCACTATCCAGCTTGCCCAGCGCGTCTTCGTCCAATATGACGACGCTGCCGACGAAGACAGCCTCCGCGGCCAGCTCGACGAAGCCTGCGAGCGCGTCCAGCTCGGCGAAGCCCGAAAGCAAAAAGGAGGCACCCGCTCAGCGAGAAGAAGAAGAGGTCTGGGAGACGGTTCAGCCCACACGCCAACGGCAAAAGAACGCCGACGACAGCCACAGCAATCACAAGGAGAAGAAGTCGCAGGCGAACGCATCGAGAAATTGGCGGGAGCGTCCGCAAAAGGACGCCAAGGACAAGGACGATGACGAAAAGAAGCGAAGTGGTTCCAAGAGCAGTCGCAAAGCCGAGGCGGGTTCCTCGAGCGCAAGCCCGAAGCCGTCTACCTCGTCGACGTCGGCAGGCAAGACCGAGCGGGTTCTGCCGGTATCCAGCAACAAACCTGCCTGGGGCAAGGTATCCTCGGCGACAAGCACACCCCCGACCTCGACATCGCCGGCGGGTCCGTCAACGAGCACGACCACGCAGACTCCCAAGAATGCAGGTCGAAAGGCGACCCAGTCCGAATCGTCTACACCCGTGAACGGGTCCAGTGGCGCGGCCACTGCCGCTTCTCCGGTCCTGGCTGCCGAGACGGCGTCGTCAGCTACGGCTACGACGGTTGCTGAGAACGCGGACGAAGGGAGCTGGCGAGCCAAAGCGAAGGAGACCACGCCACAGCAAGCCGAGGCGGTGACACCCCCATCAGCACCCTCGACAAGACCTACAGCCCCGCCGCCGTCTGTGAACGCCTGGGATCTGAGGAAAAAGACTTTGACCGTGTCGCCGGCGGTCCAGACGCCAACAAGCCAAGACCCGAAGCCCGGACAAGCGGCATCGGCTCTCCAATTCGGATCGGTCCCTCCGGCCTCAACTTCGGCGACCAAGGCCTCGAATGGAGTGGATGGGATTCACGATGACGCACCCAAGCCGTCCGCGTCGGTACCCAGCAAGAAGAAAAAGAAGACCGCCGCGATGACCGAGGGACCTGCGATTGTGCCGGACTCGTCGGCCTGGCCTGATATCGCTCAAGCAGCGCAGGTGGCAAAGAAGGAAGAGGAGGAGAGAGAGCGCCTCGCGCAAAGGAAGAAGGGCAGCGAGACCGGCAGCGTTTTCGACGATGCTGTCGTGACTTCGACCAGTGAGTTGTCTTCATCGTTTCTCGATCATGCCTGACGGTGCAGAGAAGACGAAGTGGAAGAGCATACCGGCGGCGGAGCTACAAGCCGCCGTGGACCGACAGGCCGAACAGGACCGGAAGATCGAGGCGGCGAAGAAGCGGGTGAACCGGCCAGGTCAAGCGCAAAACGCTCCCGTCCCGCCCAAGGCGAAAGCGAAGAAGCCGTCGGTTGAAACGCGCAAAGCACCCACAACACCTCATGTGCCGCATCCTCTCCCTCCTCAGCCGAACGGCGACCATGTGCGTGCGCCGGCCGCACTGCCCAATGCTCAGGCCGCGCCGTTCAAACCCGCAAGCGCCTTGACGCACACTCGTCCCGATGGCGAGAGCGTAGCGTCTCAAGCTACCGATTCCGCTATTCCGCCCACAACGTCTAGCAGCACACCTATGTCGCGACAGACAAGTATCCAGTCGGGTGGATATCCGGAGCATGCCATGAGCTTGCCATCCCCTGCGCAGAGTTCGATGACGGAAGGCGCACTGCAAGCCGTCTCGAGCCGACCGATGTCCGGATCGGCCACAGCTCCTGTTGGCCAATCAGCTTTCGTCCAGGCCAACGGCACTGCCGGTGCGCACGGTCTCCCCCGCGTACCTGGGAAACGGGACGGACGCGGGTCGTTCTCGCACCGGGGCGGTCGTGGTGGGTTCAGGGGCATGAAGGGAGGGATCACCTCGCCCGTGATGGGTCCGAATGGGCTGCCGGTCGATGGCTTTGGCAGGGGGTACGGATACGGTTACCAGGGAATGAACGGCATGGGCTTGCATTACGCCCAAGGATCGCCTCAGGCTCCAGGACAGACCGCTGGGGCGTACGACCCTACGGCGGTGCAGTGGCAGATGTACCAGCGCGGTGCAGCGCCGCCGCCACCGATGCCGCAGACGCCGGTGCAGGGGCTTGATGTTCAGCGGTTCTACGTCCTCGGCCAGGTAAGTCCCGATTCCGGCTGCTTAGTTCCGAGCTGACGGACAGGTCGAGTACTACTTCAGCATGCAAAACCTCGCCATGGACTTCTTCCTGCGCCAGCAGGTGAGTCGGACCATGTCTGCAATGCAGGAGCGCGCAGCTGACAGCAGATGGACTCGGAGGGTTGGATCGACATTTCCATGATCGCCTCCTTCAACCGCCTCAAGTCCCTCACACCCGATGTCAGCATGGTCAAGGAAGTAATGGAGCTCTCGTCTCTTCTCGAGGTACGCGACAACAAGGTCCGGCTCTCCGCGGCCGACTTCCGTCGGTGGATCCTGCCAGACGCGAAGGCATCAGTCTTCCCGCCGGACCCGGCGTCGAGCTCGACCGCCTCGCCAGCCATCGAGAGTCTATCGCAGTCGCAGGAGGACAGCGAGATCTCGGATGTGCTTGAGACGCTTGGGATTCCGGCTGGACTAGGTCTCGAGGACATGAACGGCGGCGGGTCGAAAATGGTCCCGGGCGGAGTGGAGGGAGCTCTGATGAAGAGTGTGCCGCCTAGCTCGAGCGCGAGCGTGTTGAATGGCGATGGGGATGTCACGCCCGCGACCAGTATGAGTGGGCGGGAGGGCGAGGAAGATGCGGCGGTCGCGTCGGTCCCAGCCGGGGACAAACATGGCAAAGAAGGCAACGGTGTCAAGGACGAGAAGACCGATAGCCAGACTGGGTCCGAGGGAGTGCAGATCGAGCTGCGGTGACAGCATGTGATCTGAGATGGTGCGTGACGCGTAGTGCATCTCTCAGGGAGCCAAGGCTCATCCGCAGACAACGGTAACGGTCCACGACGACGTACAACAATGAGAAGATCAACCTGCATTACACACTTTCCCCCGACCGGCTCGAAATCACCCTTCGCATGGCCGGACAGACACACTACGCAACGCATCATCAACTACATCTGCTACTCTTGCTCTCGCTCCGACCCGCCCTGGCCCAAGTTCTTCCGCCTGCATCTCTTCGTTCTCCGTTTTCCGCTACCATCACTTTCGTTTTTCGCTTTTTTCGGTTCTTTTCACATTTCGCCCACGCAAGCCCGTCACGACTCACGCTCCACGCACCCTATAGCATGATGACACGATGGAGATGAAGGTGATGACTGTTGGCTTATCGCGCGCCGGTCTCGATCGGACGGAACATTCTACCTTCCCTTGTATATCATCCAGTACCGGTGACACGCAGCTATTCGGAGCCGCTCCGCGTGCGAGGTGCACGAAGGTGCTTGCGTGTGCATGATCGAGCCCCTTGTAGCGAACTGGGAGTCTTGGGCGGGTCGGGCGGGCCAAGAGCAGTACGTGTCGGAGTCAGAATCGGAGTGGGCGGAATGTGAACTAGCAGATTGATTCGGCACCCCCACGAGGGATACAAGGGCGAACTGTCACGCCGCGCATACAAGAGGGAATAGTGATGACGAGACGACTGTATACATCTCATGCAACATTGTGCAGCATACGGCGTGCGTGGGCGGTCTTGGCTTATGCATGCTTACGTCGCACCGAGTGGGACTTGGTGGAATGCATGGACACATGCCTGCACTGTACGGGCCCGAAGCGATCGCCGTCACGTGACCGGCTAAAAAGTCTGAATTGTTGACGAGCCGTCCAGATCAAGCGTTCCCGAGCAGACAGGCCAGACATTTTGACTTGCACACACCCGTTATATGCTGAGGCATTGCATACCTAGGCGCATTACCTCGTGTCTATTATCATCCACTATGCCGAAAGCGACGTCACAGACCTTCACGGCGGCCCGGCCTCACGCGGCGTCGCAGCGCCCGTCTTCGTCGGCGGCATCAGCCAAGAACGGGGAGAGCTCTACCGGTGGAGGAAAGAACCACCTGTTCAACACGGACCGCTTTGGGCAACATATATTGACGAATCCGACGGTCGCGCAGGGGTGAGCTGGAAAGTCGGGTTCGGCTTCGTATAGCTAACAGGCAGGATCGTCGACAAGGTATGTCGCCGCCGCAGCTGTACCCATCGCGCCGCCCGCGCACGCAAGGGGGATCGACTTGGGAGGGCGCAGGTACGCCGCGAAACGGATGCTGACTGTAGGCGAACCTGAAACCTAGCGACATCGTGTTGGAAGTCGGACCGGGTACGGGAAACCTGACGGTGCGGATCCTGCCTGCCTGCCGGCGGGTGATTGCGTCGGAGATGGACCCGCGGATGGCTGCCGAGGTGCAGAAGCGTGTTCTGGGCAAGTGAGTCGACCGTGCTCTGTTCTCTGCGTCTTGGGGTCCATCGGAATCCTAGGGCCTCGGCAGTCACGTCACCTCGCGCAACCCCCCCCCTCGCCAGCGCTGACCCGCAGGCCCGAGCAGAAGAAGCTCGAAATCATCCTGGGCGACTTCATCAAAGCGGACCTGCCCTATTTTGACGTCTGCATTTCCAACACGCCGTACCAGATCTCCTCGCCGCTCGTCTTCAAGCTCCTCTCCCACCGGCCCATCATCCGCACCGCCGTGCTCATGTTCCAACGCGAGTTCGCGCTCCGTCTGACGGCCGCGCCCGGTTCGGGCATGTGGTGCCGTCTCGCGGCGAACGTGCAGCTCTTCGCCCGCGTCGAGCATATCATGAAAGTCGGCAAGGGAAATTTCCGCCCGCCGCCGCAGGTCGAGAGCAGCGTGGTGCGGATGAGCCCCCGCGATCCGCCCCCGCCGGTGCGGTTCGAGGAGTTTGACGGATTGAACCGGATCATCTTTTCGCGGGCAAACAAGGTCGTCAGGGCCAACTTTGGCGCCAAGGGCGTCAAGGAGCTGCTGGAGAGGAACTACCGGACGTGGTGTGCGGAGAACGGCCGGGTGAGCGGGCAATCGAGTAAAGGGGGCGGTTGGCTTATGGCAGATCATCGAGGACGACTTCGATATCAAGGTCAAGATCGAGGAGATTCTGCAAGCGTCTGGCTTTGCCGACTCGCGTGCGGCGAAGATGGACGTGGACGATCTGCTCAAGTGAGTCGAGCTTCGTTTAAGAGTCCGTGTGGGATGTGTCATTGATATCGCAGGTTGCTTGCTGCGTTCAACCTCGAGGGATTGTGAGTATACAAGAATCGACGCGGCTTCGAGTCCAGCTGACATGCAGCCACTTCGCCTAGAGTTTCGCGTCTCCGGGTTCTTGCCACACTTGTTGTACATCCTGTACCACCATATGCACGTATACGCCTCGACGAGATGGAAATCAGCTCGCTCGCGCCACCTTGCACTTGTCGCGCCATCATACCATCAGGGATCTTGCTCACTCTGCATCTCTAGCTCTATGAATCGCGAGCAGCACATCTATGGCGACTTACTGCTACTGCCCTTCTTGTTCTTCCTCGGCGTGGCCTTGGACCCGCTTCCCGCCTGGATCGGGTTCTTCACCACCGCCGTATCCTTGTCATCCAGCAGCTCCGCCAACATCTGCTCCCTCGTCTGCTTGACCACCTTCGGCGCTCCCGCCTTGTAGCTCACAACCGACTTGGTGACGACCCTCGCCGCGAGCAACGACCCCAGGACCAGCACACTGATGGCGCGAGCGGTATCTGGCTCCACGAGCGCTTTGCTGCCATCCCCTTTGATCAGCAGGTCCGCCGGCAACACCTGCGCGAGAAGATCCCCGGCCGGGTTGAGCGCGGCGTGCGATCGAGTGAGCGCGGCGTACAACACCCCAATGAGGATGCCACTCCATAGGTCCAGGGTGTCGAGGATGCTACCGCTTAAAATGGCCGGTCTGCCGACCTTCCACTCGGACTCGTGCAGTCCTAACCCTTGAACGACCCATCCCCCACTCGCAACCGCCAGACCGCTCATCAGCGACGTGGTCCACAGATTGCTGCTGAGCGCCGAGGAAGCAGCGGCACCGTACGCGCCGGCCGCCAGGGCTTTCGGCAAGGCAGTGATCGTCGTCCCGCGGGTGATTCCGTCGATGTAAGCCCCGAACAGGTTGATCAGCGTCGGAGCAGTGGAGACGATGTATCGCGCGATGCCCGTCGGCACGAGGAGAAGGTAGATGGGCGGGTACACGAGCCATGGCGTCGGGTCGGCAAGCCATGAAGGCGGCTGGGAGAGTAAGAGGGATATGATCGTGCCTCCTCCCCCTGCGGGTCAGCGGTGTCCGCGGCGGTAAGCATGAGGTAAGCGAGGGCTGCGGGGTGAGGCTCACAAGCGAGAACGAGGTATCCGAAGAGGTCTTGCAGAAAGGTCACTGGGCGTTTCCGACCCTGCGTCATGCCCGCCCAGACGAGGCACACCCGCGCGGCGTGGATAGCTCCGAAACGGAGGAAGGGAAAGTACGTCGGGTGGACGTGCGTCGATGTCACATGGTCGATGAACGTGGTCAAGGGCGCAATGGGGGCCAGGGGGAGCGTGAGGGGAGCGAGAGTGGACGTCGTGTTAGATACGTAGGCCGTGAGGCCTTCTATGAGGGCGGACATGATGAGTATGGAATGTCAGACGGACGATAAGTCGAGCGTTCATTTCATGTTGACTGACGCATCGAGCCGAGTTTCGGAGAAATCTCGGACAGCTGACATTCCCGGGAAAGCGGGACATGAAGTGTGGTGATGCGATGGAGCGCTTTATCTATCTAGTATCCAGCCTGATGTCGCATCGTACGAACGCCGTCCGCCAGATCCTTTATCAACGGGACAGCACATATCGCTTATATCGTCAACTATCAGCATCCCATCTACTGACAAACTAGCCATCCGTTCGGCCCGAGCGCATGGGACACGTGTCCTTGCGAATAGCTTATGAACGCGTCAAGCACACTCCGAGCCTGATGGTTTTGCGCGTGAGGAGGATCATATATGATCCGGTCAGGTATTGACGCGATGTATCAAGTCAAGGAGACTGGCGATAAAATCACCGTGACCACAGGCCGAGGTGCGTCCAGCGCGAACCGATCAGAACTTGGCGGAACCGATCAGAACTTGGCGGCGATGGGTGGGCACGATCGGACGATTGACTCACTTGCATAATGCCCATGAACATGCTTTCCTCGGCTGTTCCAAGTTGACGAGGAACAGTCAGAAGTGCATGGATCACAACAGATCGCAGCGTGTCACTCGAGATCGGGTGACACGTGACGTGTGCCGTGCGAGGCGGGCGCACCGGTCATCTCGGCTTGGAAGTGGCCAGAGCGTCTGACGTTCAACCATCACCCTCCTTTCCCTACCGACAGCTCGTCTTCGCCAGAGACTGTGTCGTCTGATGCGCAACTCTCTCTCACACCTCCCGCTGAGACGTCTTGCCGACCTGGTTCAACGACGGCATGTCTCCTGTGCTGAGGGAAAGGAAGAAGCAGAGGCGAAGCAAAGGCGTAAGTGCTCGCTGTCTAGGGATGACGAGATCCTCCTTCTCCAAGATTCCTGCCCCGGTTGGAAGACAACCTGCTCAAAATGCTGATGTGCAGCGCCCCAAGAGTGCCATGACCGCGAACAAGGTCACACGAACCGACGATAAAGCACTCCTCCTGCCTCAGATCCTGCATCCAGACATCTTCCGCCACGTCGTATCCAACCTCCCACCCAGCGATCTCGCTCACGTCATACGAGTCAACAAAGCCCTATACGATATGGCTGGATCGGTGTTGTATCGTCGTATCACGGTCGACACGTGCGCATCATTGTCGCGGAACGCTTTTCAGGGATCCACACCGTCGACCTCGTCCGAAAGACAAGGAGTCAGCCTGCCAGTCCATGCGGCAATCTCAAACAGCGCTTGCTCGACTACACCGAGGTTCTACACGTCGAAAACGAAGGCTTTTACGCGTGGTCTCGTAAAAGGATCTTTTGCGGTCTCTCTCTGCCTCGTTTGCGGGTCCTGCACCTCGACAGGGAGCATCCGGAAGGGGAGACTGACCGCCGCTTCCTGTTCCGACTCTATGCCGAAACGTTGATAGCCAATTGGGAGATATTCGCCCCGGGTAACGCAAACTCGCTTAACTCAGACCGAGTTCTTCAGCATCTCAAGCAGATACCCAACGTGATCTACGTCATCGACTTGAAGTGGATGTATGGGCCCTGGTCGAGGGTGGCCGCGTCCCTCCGATTTTGGTGGATGAAGCTGAAGGAAGATCCCGCCCAAACCTCAGCCGCCATTCTGTTCAAAGTGCCATCTTACGGCTCATTCGATTTCACCCCCGGACTGTACACTGCGGTGGCCCGCTTCTGCGCCAACCACACGATTCCCACGACTATCGTCGGCGTCGACGAGGTGCAAATGCAGCTCGAAGGTCTCAAACAAGCGTCTACCGAGACTGCGAAGTTCACCAAGCGGTTCCAAGACGCGGTCGAGAGGGAGTACATTTGCAGCCCCAAAGGCAAGGGGAAGAATCTCGCTCATGTCCGCTTCTGCACGGTGACCGAATACATCGACAGCGTTTCCGACATGATTGGGAAGGAGATCAGGATGGTTATTGACAGGGAATGAACTCGCTTCGCAGGATCGGTGACATTGTGCTGATCCTAAAGGCTGGGCGGTATCAACTTCATGGTGAAGAGGATCGTATACGTCAATTATCCATACTGCGCCTCGATTCGTATTCATTTTATGCGCATGCACATGTACATACTTTATACCACTCCAGCCCAAGACCCTTCGTGTCAAAAACATGTTCCAGCAGGAGGTCGCCAGTGTTCATCAGCAAGGAGAACAAGATGTCTGCAATATCCGTTTCGTCACCGCCAACACCTAAATCGAGCAAGAACTCGACACCGGGGTTCTTACCGCGGAGAAGGTAGAGGAGATTCTGGTTGTAGCTGGGTGAACCCAGAGACATCATACGAGGAGCGATGCACAGTAGGCAAAGTGCTACAGAGAATCAGTCGAGGATCATTCATACATGCCCGTATGCTTACCATGACCGAACCTCCTTCCTCATCTGCCGCACTCCCCCCGAGCTGATGATGCCGATCTCACGCATCACTCCACGAGCCCCGTGCCCCACCATGAACCAGATATCCCTGGGCACGATTTGACGCGTCGATTTTCCACCTTCATCCGGCGCTCAATCACGTCACCTTTCGGACAGGGTATGCGGACAAAGCCTTTCGGACCATGATAACTCGTCCAAGCTTTCACGCTGGACATCTTGAGACACGTCTCTCCCCTTCCCTTGCTTCTGTCGCAGAGTCACAAGTCGCAGAGTAGTAACTCACATCATAATTCATACGGGCGGCCTGATGTATGATACAAGTTGCATGTCGTGATCAGTCCAGGTCCTCCCTGCAAGGACGATCTCGGCTGATTGCGTTCCCGCTATGCGCTCTTCCCCGACCGCGCTGCTCGTTTCCTCGCTTCTTCCATCGTGACCTTTGCGAAAAACAGCCCGATCCCAGAAATGCCAAGCAAGAGGAGGCCGGCGGGCAGGCGTATCGCCCATTCTCGAGCGGGGAAGAGGGAGTGAAGGGATGAATGGGGGTCGAGAAATGGCTGCGAGTCAGCGTCGCCAAGAACAGCCATAAGCGCGAATCGGATGGGTGGTGGATTGTTCCACTGTCATTCTGTCCCAAGCAGCTGGGTCGCCCAGTTCGACGCTCAACGTTGAAATCATCAAGAGGTCAGTGCAACTCACCAAGAACAATGCCCATATCGTGTAGTAGAGGAACACCGCCGCCGCGACAAGCAGCA
>Ga0308170_10005245_pt1 | contig 9958 bp, 8 predicted proteins | sample PhyBR2_2_FD_202136 | JGI IMG/M metagenome (GOLD analysis project Ga0308170, IMG submission 202136) | Phyllosphere microbial communities from UC Gill Tract Community Farm, Albany, California, United States - DLSLSB.R2 | ecosystem: Host-associated > Plants > Phyllosphere > Unclassified | place... | reverse complement strand
TCCTGCAGGCTGAACTCGATATGATGGATCGTAGTTCGTCGTCTGTTTCGAGAGTTAGGTTGGGCATGGAAGCGCTTAGGCAGCAGCTTAGCCATGAGCCCAGGAGAGTGAGTTAGCCCTCCATGCTTAACCTTTCAGCAGATATCCTCAAGGCGCTCTCGCGCTCCATCATGCAGGTGGGAGAGCTCGAGGAGTATCGGGACTCAGGAGGGACACCCGTTCGGCGCTATGAGTGCTCTGATCTCGAGGTGATCTTCGCCCGACCTGAAGGGCGCTGGAAGTTCGTGGGACTGAGCTTCTGGCTTTTCGGAGCTAACTTCATCGTGGACGAGATCGGTGCCGTCTACGCCATCGATGAGGATGAGGATCTAGAGTCCACTGACTCGGTCTTCACCATCTCCAACGATGAGCTCAAGCTCGCAATTCGGTCCTTCATCCAGTGGCGAGTGAATGTGGCTCAAAAGCTTAAAATCTGAAATGTGAGCATGCTGCTGTCGTGTTAGAGAGCCGATAGTATCTACCTCGAACTTCGGAGGCTATCCCATGGCAAGCTACCACATCACCGACAATGGCCCCCGGGCCTGTTCCACCACTCCTGACCGCTGCCCCTATGGCCGTGAGGGTGGGGACCACTTCGACAATGTGGCAGAGGCTCAGATCAACTATGAGCACATCATGGAGAATAAGCACGGGCTCTTCGGCCTCGTCGAAGCTCGTGGCCGAAAGCAGACTGACCTCTTCAGGCTCTACGAGCGCATGGATCGGCTCCACAGGGACCCAGAGCGAGCAAAGCAGATTGTTCGCATCGCCAACTACAGCCGATCGGCTCCCAGCAAGGAGAACAACGGCGCCTTCCTCCCCAGTGGTCGCACGCGCGGCTACGATCGGATGAGAAAGAACCATCCGGGTCGTCGGATCTCGAGAATGGCTACTCGCGATGGACGACAGCTCTTCGAGGGCGTTGGACAGACCCCAGAGAATGTCATCCGTATCAAGGGCTACCTCACCAACAGGCCCAAGGCTAAGGCAAGTTGACCGGCGTAGCTAGAGCCTCCTAAGGCATCCTGAAGGCGCAGCCTAGAGCATCACAGCTATCGATGTTCTAGGCTGCGGTTCTGCGAGCTTCAGGCCACTTTTCCTAGATTGGGTCAGATCGCATCGTTCACCACTACCGCTGTCTAACTAGAGAAAGTACCACCGTTTGCAATCTGCGAACGGCCGTGATAGCATTGCTCTAAGCAAGTACACCAATCACCAGAGCTTGGAGCTCCAACCGTGAAGAGAACACTGAAGTTGTCCGTCGTGGCAGCCGTCGCATCAGCCCTTGTGCTGACCGGCTGCTCTTCCAACGGCACCGACACTGATCAGACCAACAACGCCCTCCCCAATGATGGCTGCACCCAGGTCGTCGTGGCCACGAGCTCCGAAAAGGTCAACCTCATGGAGGACCTCGGGAAGCAGTTCAAGAACTCGGCCGAACACAAGGCCCTGAAGGACTGCGCCACCATCACTCCCGTGAATGTGACCTCCGGGAAGGCCTCCGACGCGCTCTCTAAGAGCACCAAGGACTGGTCGGTGGCCGGAACTCCCGCGCCCACCATCTGGTCTCCCGCATCCACCGTCTGGACCGACCGGGTTGCCTCCATCGCTGGTGACAATGTGACCGCGGGTGCCAAGTCCTTCACGAAGACCCCCGTTGTCTTCGGCATGCCCGAGTCCATGGCCAAGGCGCTCGACTACCCCAACAAGCCCATCGGCATGAAGGACCTCCAGAAGCTCATCGCTGACCCCAACGGCTGGGGCTCCGTGGGTAAGTCTATCTGGGGATCCTTCAAGATCGCCAAGACCAACCCCAACACTTCAACTACCGGCCTCTCCACCATCCTCATGCAGTCCTACGCCGCAAGCGGCAAGGACAAGGATCTCTCGGTGGCGGATGTGGACAGCTCCCGAACCTTCTCCCAGAGCTTTGAGTCGGGCGCCATCCACTACGGTGACACCACCGGCAAGGTGCTCCTCAACCTCGCTGACAAGTCCACGGGTGCAGGTTCCTCCTATGTGAGCGCCATCGCCCTGGAAGAGACCTCGCTCTTCAACTACAACATGGGCAACCCGGATTCCCACACCGTGCAGCCCGGTGAGAAGCTTAAGAAGCCCTCCGAGAAGCTCGTGGCCGTCTACCCCTCCGAGGGCTCCATGTGGTCGGACAACCCGGCCGTGGTGCTCGGCGCCGACTGGGTCTCCGAGAAGCAGAAGGAAGCCGGTGAGGCCTTCCTGAAGTTCCTCCAGACCAAGCCCGCTCAGGAGACGCTCCCGAAGTACGGCTTCCGACCCGCAGATGACAGCGTGGATGTGAGCAAGTACCTCAACGGCTCCATGGGTATCGATCCGAAGCAGCCCACCAAGACGCTCCCGAAGCCCGAAGCAGATGTGGTCTCCGCCGCCATTGATCAGTGGGGCCAGATCCGGAAGCCCTCGGCTATCCTGCAGCTCATCGACATCTCCGGCTCCATGGACGAGAAGCTCAGCAACGGTAAGACTCGCCTCGAGGCTGCCATCGACAGCTCCAGGAAGTCGCTCGGTGAGATTCGCCCCACCGATGAGATCGGCGTTTGGGCCTTTACTACCGGACTCTCTTCGAAGATCGACGGAAAGCAGAATGACATTCTGGCTGAGATTCGTCCCTTCGGTGAACTCGGCTCTGGCAAGGAGAAGCTCCAGGATGATCTCGGAGATCTCCTCTACAGCAACCGGGCGGGTACTCCTCTCTATGACGCTGTGGACATGAGCTACGACTACATGAAGAATCACGCCGAGACCGGTCGGATCAATGCAATCGTGGTGATCTCAGATGGTGAGGACACTGACTCGAAGGCCTCGATCAACTCCCTGATCCAGCAGATCCGCAAGGACACTGGCGAGGGCGGCAACTCGAAGCCCGTCAAGATCTTCGCCATCGGCTTCGGTGAGAACGCTGACATGGATGCCCTCAACAAGCTGGCAACTGCCTCCGGAGGACAGTCCTTCGATGCCACCGATCCCACCAAGATCGGTGAAGTCCTCCAGTCCGTGATGAACAACTTCTGAGTCTAACCTCAGAGCAAAGGACACAGAAAATGGGTAAGCGACTCAGCCTGGCGGTGGCCCTCGGAGCTCTCCTCGGAGGACTCTGGGCCGCCCCGGCCATGGCCGCGGATGCGCTCTCGGGATGCATCCAGAGCAACCCCGTCTGCGTGACGGATGGTGCCTCAATCTCAGATCAGAGCGCTGTGGCATCCGCCCTGGACGGCAAGGCCCATGTGGCAGTTGTCTCCAACGATGACTCCAACTCCCTGAATCCCAACCAGCTCGCCACTCAGCTCGCTCAGTCGAGCGGGACCAAGGAGCTCATCCTTGTGGTGGACATGGGCTCCAGCGACCGCTTCGGAGTCTACTCCCAGAGCGGCAAGGGTGACGAGATCCTCAAGGCGCTCAACGGTGCTGGGCAGGCTGACGGTGGTGAGGCCATCGTGAGCTCCAATGTGGCCTCGATCTACAGCACGCCGGCAGCCGGCAACAGCTCTGACGGAAACGGAGGCTTCGGCTTCCTTACTGGAGTCATCATCGGCCTCGTGGCGCTGGGAGCTCTCGGTGCCGCCCTTCTCTTTCGTCGGGGTGGGAAGCGTGAGGCAGCCATCGAAGCCGGCCGACCCACAAGGGCTGCCATCGCCGCTCAGAAGTCGGTGGAGCTCTCGGATGAGTTCCGTAGGGAACTCGCCGGGATCTCGAAGGTCATCGGTCGCTATGAAGGCTCTTCGGATAGGCGCTTCCAGGAGGCTACGGCTAGCCTCAGGCTCATCCAGAACCACATCTACGAGCTCTTCGCCCGGCTCGACCGGAAGAAGTCCCGACAGGACCGGGATCTTGCTCAGGTTCGCTATGTGAGCATCTTCAAGAAGCTCAACAGCACCCTGAGCCGGGATCAGTTCGATGACATGGTGCTTCACTCAGATCTCTGGGAGAACCCGGAAGAGATGATCTCTGGAGTGCTCACCGCACTCAAGAGCGTGGATCGACAGATCGTGGAGAACATCAAGCAGGTCAACAGCTCCAAGGAGCTCGAGTTCCGACTTGCCGTGGACTCACTCATCGGTACCGATGCCGTCAAGGTAGAAGATGCCTTCAAGGACTCCGACTCTGGGCCTGAGAAGATGAGGCTCCCTTTCAGCCGATGAGCTAAGCGAGAGTTCCACAACACCACCCCCTGTCGGTTGAACATCGGCAGGGGGTGGTGTATAGTAGAATCATAGCACATCGTCCATCTCACAGGAAAGATCGAGAGCCCCATGTGGATTCAGTTCCTCCTCCCCCTCCTCGCGGGTGCAACCCTCGTGCCAGTCTTGGGCTGGCGGATCGAGAAGAGCCTCAGCAAGAGGCTGGGTCTCGGCGAACTCACTGCAGGTAGCGAGGTCGAAAGCCGTCAGGCACTTCCCGCAGCTGCCGTCAAGGAGCTCGAGAAGCCCAACACCGCCAGGGGTATCAACGGCTCCATCCTTGAGTCTTCCCGGGGCAAGTTCAGCAACTCCCTGGATCTCCTCGAGAAGCGTGCGCTGGAGAACAGCGACAACAACATCTACGAGTACCTGGCTGGTCTCATCAAGGAGCTCAAGGTTCTCGGCGCGAAGCTCGCCCAGGACAGCTCTGAGCAAGCTGCTCGCATGACCTACACCAAGTACTCTCCCCTGGTGGAGAAGCTCGTCGAGCTCACCTCGCCCAATTACTACGGCGACTTTATCTCCAACCCGGACCACTGGGAAGACCCTCGCAAGATGCGGGTTCAGGTCGAGCTTTCGGTGCTCGCGGTGGCCAAGGAAGCCTCCGGTGACATCCGTCGGCTCAACTCCGATCAGGAGCTCGACTTCAAGGTCAGCGTGGAGTCTCTCATCGGCAAGTCGCTGGAGGAAGAGGAAGAAGAGAAGGCCTCAAACTTCATGGAGGACCTCCTTGCCGGTTCCGCTATGAAGCTCGGCGAAGTCGGTGGTGGAATCAAGGGCCTCAGCCAGCAGGTTGAGGACGAGGCCGAACGCTTCAAGAGCCGACAGCTCGAGGAAGCAAAGGCAACTGAAGCCCGACGGCTCGAGGAAGAGCAGAAGCGCCGGGAGGGTGGCTCCAAGAGTAGCCACGAGTTCGAGAAGGCCAACCGGGTAACGATCCGTGAGGTCATCGCCCACCGGGAGTTCTTCAAGCAGACCGCGACCATCTACGGCCCCAACAGCTCCGAAGACAACTACCTCGTCAAGTACACCGATGAGATCACCGGAGTTAAGAAGTGGACCACCCACAAGGGCGTGATTAAGGCTGCTGAGACGGTGGATGCCATCGTTCTTCGCGAGGAGAAGAAGCACGACTACAAGCACAGCTGTGTCTACTGCCGGGAAGATGCTCAGTGAGTTGCATCTAGCAGAAAATCCATGTAGGATCGATTTCAACGAACACTTCACTCCATCCAAAGGATAGGAAACCAATGAGCACCAACGAGCAGCCCGAAGAGATCATCGAGGCCGAGGTCGTAGAAGAGGGCTCCGCAGTTAGCGGCGACTTCGCAAGCTTCCTCAACTCTGCAGCCAACGGTGAGGTCCAGGAAGCATCGGCCACCATCGCTGAAGCCGAGACCACCCTGCCCGCAACTCCCCTGGAGAAGCGACTCGCCAAGGTCGACAAGACCAAGGAGCTCGCGGCATCGAAGCCCGAGGACGCGAACTTCAAGTTCCGGGAGATCCTCACCGAGAAGCAGCGTAAGGACCTCGTGGCCGGCGCTCCGCGCATCGCTGAGCGCTTCATCGGGAACCCCAACGAGATCATGAGCTTCGGCCAGGGCACCATCGACAAGCTCAAGCAGACCTCCCGGCAGATGCTCGAGGCCCAGAAGAGCGTCGAGATCCCCGAGGCCGATGCAGTGGTCAACGACCTCCTTCGAGAGCTCGACGGCTTCCAGAAGAAGTACCGGAACGCGAAGTTCGAGGACTTCGGCAAGAAGATCCTGGGGCTCTTCAACAGCGCCAAGTACTCGGTGAAGACCATGACCCGGGAGATGAAGCCCATCGAGGACAAGCTCGACATGGCTGAGATCAGGCTCGAGGAGATGGATCAGAAGCTCGCCGACAATGTGGACCGCGGCCGGCTTCTCCACCAGCAGACCCTGGAGCGCATGAACGAGGTGGTCATCGTCCTCGCCTCCCTGGAGGAGATCGTGGAGAACATCCGCGAGCGCTACCGGGCTGCGGATGCTGTCTACCAGGACGCCGTGGCCAAGGGCATCGAGCATGTGGACTTCGAGGGCGAGACCATCCCGGTCAACGAGCTCCAGGAGCGCATCGCCGTGATCTCCATGGCGCTCTCGGAGTCCGAGAAGAGCTGGCACGACTGGCGTCAGCAGTTCTTCCTGGGCTGGGCCAACGCTCCGGCCATGCGCAACCTGGTGGTCACCACCTTCGCGCTCCGTCGCCGGCTCGTGGTCTTCAAGAACATGGGTATCGAGTCGGGTCGTCAGGCTCTGGTCACCTGGAAGCAGGCTGCTGAGGCTCGCCAGGGTGCTGAGATGGGCAACGCGCTCCAGGCCGGCACCAACAGCCTGATCCAGAACGCCTACGCTCAGGTCGCTGACACCTCGAAGATGCTCGCCGAGGCCTCTCAGGCTCCGGTCATCACTGAGGAGACCGTGAACGCGGTCATCGACTCGGTGAAGCAGCAGGCTCGCTCCATCGTGGCCGCCGACCGCAACGGCCGGGCCCTCCGGGCTCGCAATGTGCAGGCCCTGGAGCGTGGTGAGGTCCAGATCAAGGACGAGGTGCTCGCCATGCAGTCGCAGCTCGCCGAGAACGCTCGGAAGGACCCGGGTCTCGGTGCCATCCAGAGCACGGGCGGCGGCGCCAAGGAGATCTCCGGTTCCTCGGACGACCTCCTCGGTACTCTGGGTGCGTAAGGTTTAGGCCGCTGGCCTAACAGCACGCTGAAAGGGGCTGGACCTTCGGGTTCGGCCCCTTTCTCGTATCCGCCTCAGACAGAAAGTAGTTCCCCATGGACTGGCTTTTCAGCGCACTCGGCCACTGGCTCAAGGGCACCATCCTCGGAGCCGTCTTTGGAGACCTCCAGCCAGCTATGGTGGTGTTCCTGGCTCTTGGTGTCCTCGGCGTGGCTCTCCTCGTGATCTCCATGCTCCTCGACGGGCTCTTCGACATCTTTGAGTTCGGTGACGGCCCCTTGAGCCTCACCACGATCTCAGCCTTCGTCTCCCTATTCGGCTTCGGAGGGCTCACCGCCTCGGCCTCGGGGCTTGGCTCCACAGCCTCAACCTTCGTGGGTGTGGCAGTCGGACTCTTGGCAGCAATCGCCGCCTACTTCATCACACGCTCACTGAAGAGCATGGAGGGGCAGGGCCATGAGGAGAGTAGCTTCTCCGGGCGAACAGCTGTGGTCACCATTCCAATTCCTGTAGATGGCTACGGCGAGATCGCCTTCACCAAGGGTGGCGACCGGATCACTCGAGCGGCTAGAGCCCACGAGCCCCTCGCATCGGGCGTCCGGGTTCGTATCGACACGGTGCTGAGCTCCAGTAGCGTCCTGGTGGTGCCAGAGGGTCAGGAGAGCGGGCATTCGAGCCACTCCCACGAGAACCTCAAGTAGCCGCGCTGTCTCGTTAGGGTAATCTCACCAGCTTCAACCCAGAGAAAGGAAGTCCATGGAAGGCTTCGGAAGTATGCTAGGAGCAGTCGGCGTTGTCGGCGGCATCCTCGCAATCATCATCGTGGTGGCGATCCTCGTTCGCCGCTACCAGATCGCAAAGCCCAATGAGGCCATCATCGTCACCGGTGGCCGGGGTAAGGAGGTCATCGACGAGGAAGGCAAGACCACTCGAGACCTCTCCAGTCAGCGCGTTGTCACCGGCGGCGGCGTCTTCGTCATGCCCTTCGTTCAGAAGAGCTTCAAGCTCTCCCTGGAGTCCCGGAAGCTGGACCTCAACACTGAGGCTCAGACCAAGGATGGCATCACCATCACAGCCAAGGCCGTGGCCGTGGTGAAGGTCGGTGGATCGAGCCAGATGATCCGTGACGCTGCCCAGCGATTCCTCGGCAACGAGGACCAGATCAAGAGCTCTACCGAAGAGGTTCTCTCGGGTTCGCTCCGTGCGCTCATCGGTACGCTCACCGTGGACCAGATCATGAACGACAGGGCTGCAGTCGCCCAGAGCGTTCTTGGCGTCGCTGAGGAAGCCCTCACCAAGCAGGGTCTCGTCATCGACACGCTGCAGATCCAGGACATCCGGGATAACCAGGACTACATAGCCAACCGCGGTCGCCCCGAGGCTGCTCGAGTTCGTCAGATCGCTGAGATCTCTGAGACCAAGGCCAGCCAGGCTGCTCAGGAACAGCGAATCGCAGCAGATCGGGTGATCCTCGACAAGGACCGGGAGCTCCAGCTTCGTAGAGCTGAGATCACCAAGGAAACCGACCGGGCACAGGCAGAGGCTTCAGCTGCTCGACCTCTTGAGGAAGCCCGTCAGCAGCAGTCCATCGTGGATCAGGAGCAGATCACTGCCCAGAAGCGCGTTGCGCTGAAGGAGCAGCAGCTCAACTCCGAAGTTCGCGCAGTGGCTGACGCTGAGGCCTACCAGGCCGAGAAGGAAGCTTCGGCACAGGCTCGTGCCAATGTGCTTCGAGCACAGGCCGACCGGGATGCTCGTATCGCTCAGGCAGAGGCTGACAAGCAGGTCGGTCTCGCAAAGGCAGCTGCCATCCAGGCTGTCGGTGAGGCTGAGGCCGAAGCCACCAAGGCACGCGGTGAGGCTCTGGCCGACCAGTCGCAGCAGATCCTCTCGCAGGAGCTCATCAAGATCTTCCCGGAGATCGTGGAGAACTACGCTAAGGCTCTCGGCGGCATCGGCAACATGACCGTGGTTTCGGCCGACGGTGCATCCGCAGTTGCCGGCCAGACCATCGGCGGCATCAAGGGAGTCCTCGAGATGGCCCACGAGACCCTGGGTGTGGACCTCACGAGCATCGTTAACGGTGCCGTGACCGGAAGCGCAGCAGGTTCCGCAGCTGCCCGGGCAAAGCTCAACCCGAGCAGGCCCCGGGATCACGAGGAGACCGGCGCCGAGAAGCACAGTGACTTCTCCGGGATCGCCGAGACTCTGGGCGACCAGGGTCACGGACTCCTAGCCGACGCTGACACTCGCATCAGGAACATCGGTCGCACTGACGAGAGCTGATCTCGTAGCTAGGTAGCTCCAAGCGAAGAGGGCCGCAGTCCACAGGGATTGTGGCCCTCTTCGCTGGCAGCAGGAGACAGCCTGAGACAGCTTCCAACAGTTTGCCCACATGCTCACCGGAAAGCCCTCTCCGGGTCTCAGGAGCGAAGTGAGCGTTAGATCGATGCTCGAGATTTCGGGAGAGACAATGGGCACTCGCTACCACTACAATCCGGCAACCGGCAAGGTCGGAGCCTGTAGAGCCGATCCCTCCAAGCCCAACTCTCGAGGCTGCAAGTTTGAGGCAATGGGCAGCGACCACTATTCCACTACAGAAGAGGCTGCAGAGGCCTATGCGGCCACACAGGAACTCCTTCCAGAGTCGAGCTCCAAGACCACGCCCTCCATCTCCGCGAGTGGTAGAGTGCTCAGCCGAGAGCAGGAAAAATTCTTCAAGAGCTCAGTGGCCAGAGACAGCAACGGTCAGCTCCTTGAGGTTCACCACGGGTCATCGAAGGAATTCGACAGATTTGACCCCGCACTCATCGGCAAGGGCAACGATGCCTGGGGCGGTGGTTTCTACTTCACCACGGAGAAGTGGACTGCCGACAGCTACTCCGGCCGTCGGGATGGATCCCGGGAGTTCTATCTCGCCATCACCAATCCCATCCGCGTGGACGGTGTCGAGTCCATGAGCATGATGGATGTAGAGCTCACTCCCGAGCAGAATCG
>Ga0308170_10005244_pt1 | contig 9959 bp, 9 predicted proteins | sample PhyBR2_2_FD_202136 | JGI IMG/M metagenome (GOLD analysis project Ga0308170, IMG submission 202136) | Phyllosphere microbial communities from UC Gill Tract Community Farm, Albany, California, United States - DLSLSB.R2 | ecosystem: Host-associated > Plants > Phyllosphere > Unclassified | place... | reverse complement strand
CTGGCAGGATGTGAAGAAAATATTACTTTTAGTTTACCCAAAGAGTTGCGTATTCCTGTAACCCAGGCTTAAAGCGTGAATGAGTTAACATTCTGAAAATTTTAAAAAATTGACAGATAATTGTATTTTGGCAATTATCTGTTTTTTTATGCCTTTTATCCTGTTATGTGTTTAATTTGTAATTAAGTGAGATATTATTTTTAATAGGGTAAAGTTTTGTTATCCGGGGGAGCTATGCAGCAAACAAATAAAAATCAGGGATTCACTTTAATTGAGTTGATGGTCACGATTGCAGTCATGGCAATTATTGCGATGATGGCAGCTCCTTCTTTTAATAATTTGTTAATTAAGCAAAATCTTAAAACTACGGCTTACAATCTTAGAGATACACTAAAGGAAGCAAGAAGCCAAGCTATATTAAATCGCAATGAAATAGTCGTCTGCACATCAATTAATAAGTCTGCTATTGCAGTAAGTGAAGGAGGATGTAGAGCATTTTTAACTAATTACTCTGGCATGGCAAATTCTCTCAAAGAGAGTAGTGTTTTTATTGTAAGTGTTAAAAAGAAAATTACTTTAAAAGATACTTCTGATGACAAATTTATTTTTTCAACAACAGGTAGCTTAAATGGGACAAAAACTATTACTTTATGTTCTTCAGTAGGGTCTTATATTTTATTGGTTGGTATTTCTGGAACTATAGATATTTCAGAAGGAGCTGCATGCTAATGAGATATATTCATCATCAAAAAGGTGTAGGCCTAATGGAAGTATTAGTAGCGATGGTAATTTTGGCAATCGCTATTTTAGGTTATGTTGCCTTACAAATTAAAGCCACTGCTGCGACAGAAGAATCAATGAAAAGATCAGATGCTTTGATCATTTTAAATGGATTGGCAGAAAAAATAAGATTGAATCCGACAGGAAATTATAAGACAACTGTACCGGCTGCTTTGCCTGACTGTAGTAGTGGATGTAATGCAAATAATCAGGCTTTATATGATTTAAAACAATATGCTGAAGCAGCATCGACTAAAGATATTGCTTTGGGTGTAATCGATTGTTTAAATACATCAGAAAGACAAAAAAGATTATGTCTTATTGCTGCTTGGAGTGACACAAAAACAATTACAGAAGCTAAGGCAAGTGCAGAAGCTGAGACACCTAAGAATGCATGTTTGAAAACAGATGGCAAATATGTTGGTGATTCAAATTGCTTAGTGTTGGAGGCGTATTAATGAGAATTAGTTATCAATCAGGGTTTACCCTTATAGAGCTTATGATTGCAATTACTCTCGGATTAATTCTGGTGGCAGTAGCTATTCAGTTGTTAATTAATGGACAAGTGAATTATCGCATTCAGACTTCAGCATCCTCATTACAAGATAGTGGAGTTTTTGCAGTCAATTACGTGACTAAAAATATTAGATTGGCTAATCATGGTAATGCAGGTGCAATGAACGATGAGTCACTTTATGGGGGGATTGTTCTGAGTAATCAAGCTACTGGGTCTGAAATTCCTTTAGTTGATGGGAATCTAAAAGGGCTGAAAGTTGGCACAGTACTATTAAGCGGCACGAATCTAATTTCTGCTAACCAGAATAATGATAGTGCTTTTAATAGTTACGATAAGAGTGACCAATTGGTAATTATCTATCAAGCACCGATGAATATGTTCACTTGCACTGGACAAAAGGTTAAAGGTCCAAATAAAACTAATACTAATTATACAAAAGGTTGGTATGTTATTGAAAGATATTACATAAATAAATTTTCTGGTAAAGATCAAGCAAATTTGAACTGCTCTGATGCAATGTTTATTGCGACTGGAGAAACAGCATCTCAGAGTTATGAGTCAACGACATTTTCAACAGTAAATACGCTTACTCAAAATTATGCTGAAAACTCTGGTGAAATAATTGCTAAAAATGTTGAATACATGCGAGTTCAGCTAGTAGTCAGGAATATAGACGGCTCAACCCGCACTCTTGGAATAGATGAATATAACGATATAGAAATTACAGAAAGCGTTAAACATCGACCAGCTATTATAGGAATAAATTTAGGCTGGCTAGTAAGATCCTCTGAAAAAGTACGAATGTCAAATAAAACCAGTTTTCTTGTTTTGGATAAAACGATAACTGCGCCAAATGATGGTTATATGCGGCATATATATACTACGACAGTTGCTTTGCGTAATGGTGGATTAGGGGATGTTATTCAATGATAAATCGTTCTAATTATCAGATAGGCGCAACACTGATTACAGTGTTAATATTATTAGTAATAATTACTATAATTGGATTATATGCAATACGTCACAGTATTTTTAATCTAAAAATAGCCACTAATGCACAAGTTCAAACTTTATTAATGCAAACATCTGATGTGGCATTGGATCATTTAGAAAAAAACTTTAATGCTAATGAATTGGAAAATTTAGCTGGAACTCCAGTAGGGCAGGTTTTACTCGATGGAAATCAAGGTAAAGAATTACAATTATGTTTTAAGCCGACTGAAGTAGATGGAAGCGCAGTAAAAAATAATTTATTTTTTAATCTTAGTGATTTTAGGATTATAGAAAGAAAAGCAAAAAATTCGACCGAAGCTAGCTTAATTGCAGAGTCAGGAAATATTAATGCATTTTGTGATCCAATCTCTATGTTCTCAATAAGTCGCAAGGCAATTGTAACCCAAGTTGCTGTTGTAAGCCCAGATGATCCTGCAATCGAAGTTAATCGATTTGAATATACCAATAAAGGTTCAGACCCAAAAGATTCTACCAATACCAATACCAAACGTGTAAGAGCTACGGTTACCTCGTTTGCTCCTGCTATGACATCAGCGAGTATTGCTGACATAAATTTATGCTTAAAAAATAGATTAATGGATGATTCATTATTAAAAAATCGTGAAAATACTGCCTTGGGGCAAGTAAAAATAGAGACTTTACATGAATGTTTAAATAAGTTAGGTGTTCCATTAAATACACAAGTTTCAGAATATATTGTTCGATTAAATGAATCGAAATCAAACATTTAAATAAGGGGTAGTCATGAAAACTAAATATCAAATAATGGCCTTATCTCCTGTTCTACTTTTAAGTTTAATGAACTGGAGTCATGCCAGCGATTTAACTATTTATCAAGGAAATAGTTCTGGTCAGACCAGTATTTTTATGATGCTAGATACTTCCGGAAGTATGGGGTGGGGTTCTGGATACGGTGGCTCAAGCATGAGTCTACAGGATGACTATAACGTTTGTATTGTAAATAGTAGTGGAAATAATGGTAGTAAAGCAGTATTAAGTGAGGATTCTACAACCACTCCCTCATATAAAAGATATTATTGCTCCGTCACTAAAAGTATTTATGATGGTTTAGATAATACTTATAAGCAGCGTGTGCGAAATGATTGTACTGTCAATGGAACAGGCTATAAATGTTATGATCGTTTAACACGTCTTAAAGATGCTATGTTTACCTTAATAAATAGTCCAGCATTATCTGGAATTAAATTAGGGGCAGGATACTATTCGTATGACGGTGAAGGGCAAAAAGGCATTGTTTCTATACCTGCGAAAGCAATGACTGATACTGCACATGTTACAAATTTAAAAAATTTTGTTGCAGGTTTAAAAGCGAATGGAGGTACACCAACAGCTGCTGCCTATGCAGAAGCTGGCGCTTATATGATGGGTACCAAAACAAGTGGTCTGACAACTGAGAATTTACCTGTTTATAAAGAGGTGCTTTGGGAATCACTTTTAGGATGGAAAAAATGTAGTAGATGGAGAAGTGTTCAGATTAGTGAAAATGGATATGCATATAAGAAATGTGATACTGATAATGATTCCTTAGCTGCTTTATTGGGAGTCTGGTCATCATCAGGTTCAGCCCCTAATCTTTCTTCAGGAAATTATGTAATAACACGACATACAGGCTTTTTGGATAACCCTGTTTATGCTGAATTAACAACAGAAACGCATCTTATTAATAGTGGCAATAATGATTCTGTTTATAGTGGTTATTCAAAGATTGGTAAATATATCTCAGGCTTAGGAAATTATTCTACTACAACAGCACACACCACTTATTCTACTCTTGCTGAGATTAAAAATTCTTCAAATTATATAAGTCCTGCTGTCGCTAACTCAACATGTAGTGGTAATGGTATTTATTTCCTTACAGATGGTTATCCGAATGGTACAGAACCAAAAGCTATCAGAAACTTGATGAATCTGACACTTAAAAAAAGTGATGGTACAAATACCATAAGTATGGCAGCAAATTGTAGTTCCAGTTTATCTTCAGCAGGTTCATCGGATAAAAATAATTCAGCTTGGGAGTGTATTGGTGAATATTCAAAAGCACTCATGAATAAAAATAATCCACAAGGAGTACAAATCCAAACTGCTGTTATTGGCTTCGGTAGTTCTTTTGCCGGTATCCCGAAAAATGGGGATGGAACTTATAATTGTAATGCATCAGGACTTTCCAAGGATATACAAAATTCCTGTTTATGGGGAAGTTGGGATTATGGCACTGGAGGCTTTTACCAAGCATCAAATTCAGATGATATTATTAATAGTATGACGCAATTTTTAAGTGGATTACAGGTAGAATTTAAACCATCTAATCTGGGGGTTATTAGTATTCCTAAAGATCCCCTGGATCAAACAAAGGCCATGAATACTGGTTTCTTCCCAATGTTACAGCCATTACAAGACTCTACACGAACAACGTGGTTAGGAAATTTAAAAAAATATTATGTTTATAATGGAACATTGAGTGATAGTGCGACAGGTGGAAATACACTGTATACCTCTTCTCAAGAAATTAATCCTTTAGCAAAAGACTTATGGTCAAATACTACAGGTGATAATAGTCCAGTAAATGTAGGAGGAGCATGGAATAAAATACCTGTCCCATCCTCACGCTTGGTAGCTAATGATGCAATAAGTAATATAAATAGCAACCGTAATGTCTATGTGTTATCAAATGGGAGTATCAAGAAAGTTACTAAAGATAATCTTGCTGAGGATATTCCTAATAATGACAAAATAGGAACAGAAAGTTATTTTTCTATAACTACTCGTAAAGCTTTACTTAAATACTTGGGGTATCAAGCTGAACCGGCGAATTTAAGCAAAGTAACTTTGAGCACTATAAAACATCCTGCAGATCCTTATCGCTTTTTAGGTGGAGTGGTACATTCAAAACCATTAGTTGTCACTAAGTCGTCGAATATTGATACTTTAAATAATAAAGTCACTAGCAGAGATGAATATGTAATTTATGGTTCGATCGAAGGTGGTTTACATATTGTTGATGCCAGTGATGGTAAGGAACAATCAGTCTTTATACCTAAAGAAATATTAGAAAATCAACCTGAGACATTAGCTAGTGAAAACGCACTATCTGTAAATGGTATTAAATATGGTGTGGATGCTCCGTGGACAGCTGATAATACCTTTAAGGTTACTACTCAAACTAGTGGGTCAGTGACTACCGCAAAATATGAAGCCGATAAAATTAATATTTATGGTGGATTACGAATGGGTGGAGAGGCACTCTATGGGTTGAATATAAGTACACCTTCTGCACCCTCATTGTTATTTCATATTACTCCCTCTACATCAGGTTTTTCACGTATGGCGCAAATATGGTCAAAACCTACAATTGCCAATGTACGCGTTAAAGGGGAGAAGAAAAGAGTATTAATTTTTGGTGGAGGATATGATCAGTCTATATATGAGAAACCTGCAAGCAGTTATGTCGAGCCTACTGCCTTACAATCTACGAGTGGAAATGCATTATATATTGTAGATGCGAGCAATGGTTCTTTACTGTGGATGACAAGTGCAAATATTACAGGCATTGATCAGAGTTATAAATATAAACAGAATTCTGATGTTCGTTATAGTGTGGTGGGTCAACCTACTGTATTGGACTATGATGCAGATGGCTTAGCAGATGTTATCTATTTCGCAGATTTAGGCGGGCAAATATTTAGAGTCGATTTAAATAATAACAACCAAATCTCAACAAGTATCGATAGCAATTTAGCAGCTCGGGTTCAAACTATTGCAAAATTAAAGACAGGGAACGAAACCACACTATTTGTTCCTCGTTTCTATGAGCGTTTATCCGTGGCTGTATTTGGTGAAGGACAAGAACGATTTGTACTGTTGACGGTAGGATCAGGTAATCGGAGTTTTCCACTTGAAGTAGAGAACGCAAAAAATAAGATTTACGGTATTATTGACCGAGATGTAGTTGGTGATACTTTAGCGACTGACTATATCCCTTCTGCAATAATTCAATATGATGATTTAGCTAAATCAGGTGTACTTGGGAAAACTGCTACCACACAGATTAGTTTAGCTAATATTGCAAGTATCAAAAATAAAACTCTAAAGGGGTGGGCATTTGAGTTGAGATCTACTGACTCCGGTAACTATGCAAGAGCATATGAGGAATCAGATCTTAAAGGTGGTGATCTATATGTTACTTTGTATGATCCGAAAGCTACTGCTACAGGGGAATTAGCAAATAGTTGTACTGGTGGAGTAAGAGGCCTTTCAACGATTTATCGTATATGTATGCCTTATGGAGATTGTGCTGCTTACTTGAAAAAAGATTATCCTGGAATTGTGGGCCCAAATTTTGGCCCTAGCTCTAATGATCCTCGAAAACAAACATTAGTAAATCCTACTCCTGAAACTAAGGAGATGTGTGTGGGTAAATGTGATAACAGCAATACAGTGCCTATTGAGCAAAAGACCTATACTTATAGTCAAGTACGTAAAATTAAACCTGTGCGCTGGTTTGAGTGGTGAGGAAGATATATATGACAGATCCTCAAATTAAAAGTGCAGGTTTTACTCTAATTGAGTTGATGGTTGTGGTGGTGATTGTTGCAATTTTTGCAGCAATCGGTATTCCGAGTTATGAAACTTATATCGCCAGAGCAAATCAATCAAAGGCACAAACAGAAATGCTTAAAATTGCTGAGCGTTTAGAAAATTACAAAGGAAAGCAATTAAGTTATGCGGGTTATATCCCGGAACATCAGACTTCAACAAAAGGTGAGGTCAATATTCCCTATGATTCTACAATTAGCTATGACTATCAAATCAAAATTGTTGACCTTAATGATTCAACTAAGGCCTTGGAAGATTCCACTATTGGACAAGGTTGGAAAATGATTGCCACTCCAAATCAAACAAGAGGTAATGCGCTTAGAAATTCTGAATATCTATTATTAGATTCTAGAGGGATAAAGTGTATGACTAAAGATTCACTAGCTGTTACTAGCACGAATTGTGGTGCAAATACCAAGGAGTGGAAATAATAATGAATAAGATTAAGGGGTTTACACTTATCGAACTTATGATTGTTGTGGCTGTTTTAGCTATTCTGGCTTCGATTGCTTATCCATCTTATCAAAGTTATGTTAAACGAAAAACCCGTGCAGAAACTCAAAGTACGATGATGGAAATAGCACAAAAACTGCAATCTTATAAATTAGTGAATGGTGATTATGGGAAAAATAATACAACTTCAGGTTACGCCACTAACCCACTTACTAATCCTGATGTGTATGGCAAAACAGTTTCACCCAGAACTGGATCGGCTTATTACAATTTAACTATAACAAATACTCCTGATTCATCCTGGATATTAACTGCGACTCCTATAACGACAAGTGCTCAAAAAAATGATGGTGCATTAACCTTAACTCATCGTGGTAATCAATGTTGGTACAAGGGCAAAGATGATGCAACAGGATCCTGTTTAGGATGGACAGATAAATAAATTCAAACTGTTGACAACTTAAAATTTGATCTTTCTTTCGAAGTAAATATAACGTAAAATATTGCCCTCTATGAAAGGGGTTTGAAATGCTGCCGATGGTCGGCACAGGGATAATCCGTAAAAACTATAAGGTTGTATCATGGTCGTAATTCGTCTAGCACGCGGTGGTGCTAAAAAACGTCCGTTCTATCAAGTTATTGTAACTGATAGCCGCAATGCGCGTGACGGTCGTTTCATCGAACGTATTGGTTTCTTTAACCCTACAGCTCAAGGTCAAGCAGAAAAACTTCGTTTAGATGCTGATCGTTTTGCTCATTGGGTTGCTCAAGGCGCTCAACCGTCTGAACGTGTTGCTTCTTTAGCTGCTCAAGCTAAGAAAGCTGCTGCAGCTACTGCATAATTTATTGCGAATTAAGTAGTAGGTAACCCATGACACCAACACAGAATGTTCCCGAAGATCGTATTCAGATTGGACAGCTACGTTCAGCATATGGATTAAATGGGTGGCTCTGGGTCTATTCCAATACAGAACCCATGAGCAACATCTTTGACTATCTTCCTTGGTACATTGAGACCAAAGAAGGTTGGCAAACAATAGATGTAAAACGCTGGAAACCGCATGGTAAAGGCTTGGTTGTCAGCTTAAAAGGTGTGAGCGATCGCACGGCAGCGGACAGCCTGGTTGGCACAAATGTCTGGATTTCAAAATCGCAACTTCCGAAAGCAGGAATGGATGAGTTTTACTGGACAGATTTGAAAGGCTTAACAGTGTTAGGTTTGGACGATGCTGAACAAGAAGTAAATCTCGGTAAAATCCATGAGTTGTTTGAGACCGGTGCCAATGATGTGATGGTGGTTCACGCAACACCAGACAGCGTTGATAGCGAGGAGCGTATGATTCCATGGCATAAAGATGTGGTGCAGCGCGTTGATCTTGAAGCTGGTCGTATCTACGTTAATTGGGGCGTAGATTACTAAATATTTAAAAGTTCGTCCTTTAAGGATGAACGCAGCAGGAAAATAGAGGAGTCTGCGATGTTTTTTGCAGTCATTACGCTTTTTCCTGAAATGTTTGAAGCGATTACGGCCTACGGTATTAGCGGGCGTGCAGCAAAACGTGAAATTGTACAAGTGACTTGTATTAATCCACGCGATTTTGCAACGGGCAACTATAAACGGGTGGATGAACGTCCATTTGGCGGTGGTCCGGGTATGGTGATGATGGCTGAGCCTTTGTCTCAGGCAATTCAGCATGCCAAAGAGCTTGCAGCGCAAGCGGGATGTGTTCAGGTTCCTGTGGTGTATATGTCGCCACAAGGCAAAACTTTAAACGAACCTGCGGTACAGCAATTTGTCGAATATGACGGGCTGATTGTACTCTGCGGACGTTATGAAGGTGTCGATGAACGTTTGATCCAGCACTATGTTGATCAGGAATGGTCGATTGGCGATTACGTTTTATCTGGCGGTGAACTACCTGCGATGGTTTTATTGGACAGTATTATTCGGAGACTTCCGGGTGCCATGTCCGATGAGCAATCACACGTTCAAGATTCTTTTGTGGATGGTCTTTTAGACTGCCCGCAATATACCAAGCCAGACCAGTTTGAAGGTTTGGATGTGCCTGAGGTGTTAAAGTCTGGGCATCATGCAAATATTGAAAAATGGCGGTTTTTGCAGCGCTATCAACGAACCCTCGATCGCAGGCCTGAGCTTGTTGAGAAAGTTGAGTTGACCAAGCAGCAAAAAAAATGGCTAAAAGATTCGAATACTTAAAGTCGACTTTAAGTATTTTTAAACAGGCTCTTTATCGACCGAAGTGAAGACTGAGGTGGTAAAGGGAAAGATAAACGGGTCGATATGCGCTTTAGCCTCTGTCCCCAGCGGTAACAGACCTCTTCTGTCCGCACATTGGAGATTCCCACATGAGTGGTAAACATCCTTTAGTTCAAGTTATTGAAAATGCTCAATTAAAAACTGATATCCCTGCTTTTGCACCAGGTGATACAGTTATTGTATCTGTAAAAGTAAAAGAGGGCGATCGCGAACGTCTTCAGGCTTTTGAAGGCGTTGTAATCGCAATCAAAAACCGTGGTTTGAACTCTGCGTTCACAGTACGTAAAATTTCTAGCGGTGTTG
>Ga0308170_10005239_pt1 | contig 9965 bp, 11 predicted proteins | sample PhyBR2_2_FD_202136 | JGI IMG/M metagenome (GOLD analysis project Ga0308170, IMG submission 202136) | Phyllosphere microbial communities from UC Gill Tract Community Farm, Albany, California, United States - DLSLSB.R2 | ecosystem: Host-associated > Plants > Phyllosphere > Unclassified | place... | reverse complement strand
AGTAGGGACGACGAGACGGACATCTTTCGGCAGCCTGGGCCCGACAGCTTTCTCGAGAGACACGATGAGCACCGACCGGCGCCGTCGAGAGGCGGCCGGCGAGCGAGAGGGCGAGCTTTCGAGACGAGAACGGAAGAGGGTGCCATCGAGGGCGCGACTGACCTGCGCGCACGGTACATGAGTCAGCACACGGCTCACAGGAGCGCAAGAATGCATGCTCGAGCTTGTGGCACGAGCAGAGAGAGCGAGAGGGACGTACAAGGGTCGAGATGAGCCGCTCGAGGTCGACCCCCAGCTCCTGCACCGCCCGAGACGCCCGTCTGCCCCCTCTGCGGGACCGTTCTGCGCGCGAGGGCCTCAAGTCAGCTCATCGTCGCGTCCTCGACGCGGCTTAGCGAGCTGGCGTGCGCGAGGCGAGGGTGGGGAGGGGAGCGAGGGAGAGGAGGCGGGGAGGACGAGGACGCACCTGCTCTCCCGCTCCCGTAGAGCCCGCCCGTCCGACTCGCAGCGCGCCTTGCACCTTTGTGAGCCTCGTCGAAGGGCGCGCACGAGTCCGGAAGCCGCCGCCGGTGTCGAGAGAGGTCGGGTCGACGAGGTTCGCTGATGAGGACGCACCGAGATCGCTCTGGGGCGTGGGCGAGGGCGCGTGTTGGTGTAGGCGGAGCACAGAGCTGCTGGAAAGTGGTGCAGGCCGCCAGGCGAGGCCCAAGTCGTGTGCCCAGTCGGGAGGGCGAGTGGGAGGAGGGCGAGGAGGAGCATAAGCCGGGCGGGCTTGACTTTTTGTAGTCGGCATTAGCTCTGCCCGCTCGGCTAATCCAAGCTTAGGCGCGCGTTCCTGTTCCGATTAGCTTTGCTCGACCGGCCGCCGACGACGATTGCGCCGCCCACAAGCCTTCGCGCGCCTCGCTTCGCCCTGAGCGCACTCAAAGGGTCCAGATCAGCGGGTCGAGGAGCAAGCAGCCGGCAGGAAGAAGCTCTCGCGCACCTGCTCTCGTCCGACGTGGAGGGAAAACGGTCCAGCTCGCCCTCTACACTGGAACGAGTCGCTCTTGGGCAAAGTATGCATAGCAAGAGAGAGAAAGAGACGCGCGACGACAACAAGGGGATAGACAAGACGAGGAGGCTCGAGAGCCGAGAAGAGGACGTCGACCCTGCGTCACGCACCGACCGCCGCTGTTTGAGAAGACGCTCCTCGCCCTCCAGGTGCCTCCTCGGCAGTTGCAGCGGCCGCAGCCGCAGCGCTCTTTACGCTCGAGGCGAGCTGCTCGAGGTCGAACTCGAGGAAGGACCACCCCTCGCCCGCAACGTCGAGCGTGTCGTCCTCGCTCTGCGCCCCGTCCTCGTCCTCATCTTCCTCGTCATGCTCGTCGCCCTCTCGAGCGTCAAGCAGCTCAAGCCCGACGAGCGCCTCCTTGTCGGCCCTCGCCGCCGTGCTGCTCTTCCTCCTCCGCCTCGTCTCGCCGCCCGTCCATGCTCCTTCTCCCGGCGCTGCCGGCGCCGACGACGACGCCGAGGCCTTGGTGACGACCGCCTCGACGACGTACCGCACCTCGGTGTCGCCGACCTTGAGCAGCGCGGGCTTGTACAGCGAGTCGCCGCCGTGCGGTGACTTGGGCGCGTGCCCGGCCCGCGCTGCTCGAGGCGGTCGCCCAGCGCGCTGCGCGCCGACGAGAGCGCGCGCCGAAGATGCAGGCGCGGCGGCGGCGAGTATGGGCGGCGAGTCGCCGCCGGACGAGGTCGAGCCGCCGCCGCTCGCGCACGGACCTGCGCCCGCCTCGGCGCTGCGCCTCGCCTTGTTCCGCACGCGCGGCGGCTTGGGCGGCTTGGGCGGCTTGAGCCGCGGCTGGACGGGCGGCGGGTGCGCGACCTGGAACGGCACGACGAACGGCGACGGCGAGGCGTGCGCGCGCGGATGCGGGTGCGCAGGCGTGGACGCTGCGTCGCGGCGCAGTTGGCGCCGGGCGTCGCGCTTGAGGCGGCGCATCTCGGCCTGCTCGTCGGGCGTGCGATTGTTAGGGATCGGCGCCGGGCCGCGCAGGCGGGCGGGCGGGAAGATCGAGATGGCGCCCGTGACGGGGTCGGTCGCGAGTTGGAAATGGGGCGTGCTCGGGAGGGACGAGGACGACGTGACGAAGGCGAGGTCGTCGGTGTCGAAGGGGACGTCGAAGGAGGGGAAAAGGGCGCCGGGCGAAGCGGGCGGGGATGTCGAGGCCGAGGAGGACGAGCTGTCGCCGCAGTCGAGGCGCACGACGCGGCTCACCTGGACGCTGCCGCCGCCGAGCCCGGCGAGCATCTGGCCGAGCGTTCGCAGCGACTCGTCCATGTCGTCCTGACCGAGGCCGACGAGCGTGCCGTCGTCGAGGACGCCGAGCTCGTAGACTGCGACGCCGCCGCCTTCGACGAGCCGCCACTTGAGCTGCGTGCGGAGCTTCTCGAGGCGGTGAAGCGACGTTGGGGTGAGGAGCTTGAGCTTGTACTCGATCTGCGGGCGGTTCAGCGTCAATGAGGGTGTGCGACGACAAGAGGAGGTGAGGGAAGAGGAGAGAGCGGACGCACATGGCCTTGGTGGTCCACCTCAGGCTCGAGCGTCTCCATGCCGACCTCGCGCACCGTGATCTCCTCAAGCGCAGGTACGTGCGCCGACGAAAGCTTTGCGGTCGCGCCCCTCGCAAGCGACAGGACGTCGAAGTCCTCGGCGAGGCCGTCGAGGAGCTCGATCTCCTCGAGCGACGAGCGGCGCTGTCGGCCGGGCGAGGACGACGAGGATGAGGATGTGGACGCAGACGATGGGGAGCGCGACGAGTCGGGCGTGGCGAGGGCGAGGGGGGAAGGGGTGGCGCCGCTGGACGAGCGAGAGAGCCAGGGCTGCGAGCGGGACGAGGGGTCAGCGTGCGCTCGAGAGAGAGAGCTGCAGAGAGCAGGGACGCACTGAAGGTAATCGCGGCGACTCGGAGTAGGTCTCGCCGAACATGGCCGTGGTGCTGGCCTTGGTGCAAGCGACGATGTATGCCGACGGGGCGGGGTTGTGGGGGACGAGAGCTGGTGGCGGTGGCGTGTGGTCGTCGGTGGAGCTTGTCGAGGTGGTACTCGCTGCCTCTGGGGCGTGTTCGAGTCGAGGCGGGTCGAGGCGGGCGAGGGGAGGTGGGAGGACGAGTGGGGGCGAGGTCGCGTCGGGAAGGGCGAGCGAGCGCGCTTGGTGCGGCGCAGTGGCTGGTAGGAAGGTGGAGGAGCGGGGTGCAGGCTCTAGCAAGCTAATCGGGTCACCATGCGCTGCGTGTGCTGAGGTCGACCAAGCCCGAGTGCGACTCAGCCGTGAGCGACTCGACCGCGAGACTTGACTCTCGCTCTTGCCGACAGGGCTCTGCATCTGCGATAGAGATACATGACACGCTAGTCTCGCTACAACCCTATGCAAGCTGCGCCTGGTGCGCGACCAGCAGCGCCGCCGACCCGAGCCGCACCCGCACGTCGTGGTGGTCGACGTCATGAGCTGCGAGCAGACGGAGACAGGCTCGTGAGCGAGGCTCGAGTAGCTCAGAAGAGTGGAGAATGAGAAGGACGCACTGTCCTCGACCTCGCCCCAGCGGTCAATCTGGCTCTGCACCTCGACGTGCGCCGCGTGCGCCGCCTCGTCCACCGTCAGGTGTCCCTCGACGAGCGCGAGCGCGATCAGGTACGACTTGGACGCGAGCACCGCACGCTCGAAGGCTGTTGCGAGGGAATGCGTCAGCGAGAGCTTGAGAGCGCCGAGCAGAGAGAAGAGAGAGGGAGCGCACCGGCGAGCTTGAAGTGGTCGAACTCGGACGCGACGGCGCCGAGCTTGAGCACGGTCGCGTCCGACTGCTTGTTGCCGAGGATGCCCTCGTACAGCTTGACCTCGACGCCGTACCTCTCCTCGACCCACGCGATGAGCGGCTTCCAGTGCGCGTCCTGCAGCCGGGTCAGCCGCTCGGGGAACGTCTCGTGGAAGCTGCGCGCGGGCACGAGAAGGGCGTCAGCGGTGCCTCGACGAGGAGAGAGTTCATGAGTGAAAGCGGACGCGCCAGACAGTGTCGGTGTCGAGGTAGCGGAGGAGGTACGCAACGACGTCCTTGCGAGCCTCGGCCGTGTTGAGGCCGTCGAGCGCGCGCGCAGCGATCGAGGTCTGCGAGCGAGAGCGCTCGTCAGCGTCCGAGCATTTTGCTCTACCGAGGTGGAGGATGTCGAGCGCACCATGGGCAAGGTGTGAGGCTTGAGGACGGTCGTCTGGTTCTCCCACTCGTCGGCGATGCAGAGCGCGACGGGCAGGCGCTCCTTGGGAACGAGGAGCTGGGTGCCGCCGGGCGTCTTGAGCGTGCGCTTGTCGAGCAGGACGGCATAGTCACCTGTGCACGAAGAGAGGGTTAGCTTGAGCGGGGAGAGGGAGAGCGAAGACGAGAGGGAGCGCACCGTCGCGAGGCTCAAGGGCGACCGACTTCCAGAAGCGGCGCATCATGGTCTCGGCCCCTGTTGCGCAGAGATGTGCGGGTCAGCTCCAAGCCTCGAGCGTGTGCGAGAGAGAGTGAACGCACGGCTGGTCTGCGAGTCGGGGGCGGCAGGGGTGGCCGCGACGGGGGCCGACGTGCTGGCGCAGCGGACGCACTGAAGCGCAGGCGCGCGCAGAGTCTTGCTGACGAGCGAGCGGAGCATCTTGAGCGAGTGGTCGAGCTGGGAGGAAGCCAGAGCGACGCCCGAGGATCCGCGGACGAGACGAGCTCCGGCTCGCGATCCCTTCCTCACCGCCACACTCGCAAGGCTACCCAGTAAAGGTGCGAGACCACTCAGTGGACCTGCGAGAGCCGCCTGCTGACCCGAGCCGCTCCTCCCGCAACAGCCTCACCTCGTCCTCCTCGCCGCCTCGCTCTTCATCTCCCCATCGACCTCTCCGACTCGCCCTCACCATCCATGTCCGCCTCTGGCCTCAGCTCGCGCGAGGCTCGCCAGACCTACCACCCGGGCGGCTACGGCGTCTCGGAGGGCCTCAAGCGCGCCCGTCGCCCGTTCCGCACCCGCAACTTTGTCACCGGCTCCCTCATCTTTGGGTTCGCCGCGAGCGTCTACTTCTACTCGATCCGCGCCGTCGCCCAGGACGACTTCAGCGACCTCGACCAGCCCCTCTCGGACGACAAGCGCCGCAGCTTGACCTCGATCGAGGAGCAGCAGCGCCAGCGCGACGAGCTCCGCCTCGCCGCTAAGGGCCCGCTCGCGCCCACACCGGGCTCGGTCGCCGCCGCCGCCGCCTCGTCGCCGGCCGTCGACGGTCTCGCAGCAGGGGGCGCACCGGCGCGTCAGTCGGGCGTCCTGTCGCTCGTGCGCGGCGCGTTCGCCGGCAAGGGCGCCGACAGCAAGCTCGTGTGGGGCGCACCGCCGGTGGATCGCGTTGGGCGGATAGGCGCAGAGGGTCCCGTCGCCGAGCAGTACCCGCGCAGGATCGTCTGAGGAAGCGGGCGGCGGCGAGGGCTTGTGTACAGAGTGCGTCGGTAACGAGGACTTTCCCCACTCTCCCTTCGTCAAGAGCCCGTCCTCGCTCTTGCTTTCGCCGCCTGAGAGGCTCGTATGCTCAATCGAGCTCGCCGGATGGGCGGCTCTCTCGCCGAACGGGTTGCTGCTCGCGCACTCCCTCCCTGTCTTCGCCCCAGAGCTTCCTCGCCGATGGTGCCCGCGTCTGCCTCTCTTTGCGCTCGTCTTCGACTCAATCGCTAGCTAGCAAAGCTCTGAGCACGCTCAGACATTCTCGGCTTGCTAGGACAAGCAGTGAGCGAGCGAGAGCGTGAGCGAGGTCGAGAGCCGCCGACTCAGGAAGGCCGCGCACGGACCTCCTTGCGTACAGCGCTCCTCGTGTCCTCTCGCTACGGATCCTTTGTGAACCTTTGCCGAAACTTCGGGAGCTGTCTGCGCAGGTGCTTACGGACAGGAAGAAGGCGTCAGCGCTACCCCAATAGGGTGCGACGCCTCCACTCTCTCGATCCCGTCGGCCTCGCGGCTCCTCCCACCTCCCTCGCCCTCCCTCCCTCCTACCTCCCACCCTACACGCCCGCATCACACACTCACGATGCCGTACAAGTTTGAGACCAAGGTACGCTCTTTCCAGACGTCGAGCGGGCGTGCTCCTCCTCCTCGAGAGCTGCCCACTCCGCAGCTTGCGTCACCGCGCGGGCGTCGCTCGTCGTTCCTCCTGCTGACTTGCTGCGTGTGCTACAGGACATGATCTACAAGAACCTCGGTAACACCGGCCTCAAGGTGTCTGCGTGCGTCCAGTTCTCGTTGCTCTCGTCCTCCTCCTCCTCGAGCCGGACTGACTCGCTGCTCCTCGCAGCCTCTCGTACGGCGGCTGGCTCACGGTCGGCGGCACGGTCAAGGGCGACCCTGTTAAGGAGCTGATCAAGGAGGCGCTCGACAACGGCGTCAACTTCTTTGGTGAGTTGCGTTCCCGCCCTCCTCCTCCTCCGCCTCTTCCTCTCGCTCCTCCCGCCGCCGCGAAAGAGGCTGACGTTCTCTTTTGCGCGTTTCCTGACCAGGCCGAGGTCTACAGCAATGGACAGTCGGAGAGCGAGATGGGCCGCGTCTTCGAGGAGCTCGAGGTCGACCGCTCCCAGATCGTCGTCTCGACGAAGATGTGCGTTCCCCTCCATCAGCTCCCTCCCTACCCTCCGTACCACGCTTCGATACTGACAAGACGGATATCCTCTCTCCTCCTCCCCGTCCTCTCTTGCCCCTCCTCGCCGACGAACGCGCCGGCCCTCGCCCGCGCCGTTTCCTCTTCCTCCTTCGCTCTTCCTCGGGGCACAACTGCAGCTTTTTCGGCACCGGCAAGTCAGACCCGAACCAGAAGGGCCTGTCGCGCAAGCACATCATCGAGGGCATCAAGGCGTCGCTCAAGCGCCTTCGGATGGACCACGTCGACATCGTCTTCGCTCACCGTCACGACGCCGCCACGCCGATGGAGGAAATCGTTCGCGCGTTCAACTACGTCCTCGATAAGGGCTGGGCGTTCTACTACGGGACCAGCGAATGGACGGCGCAGCAGATTCAGGAGGCCATCGCCGTCGCCGACCGTCTCGGCCTTGTCAGGCCGTGCGTCGAGCAGCCGCAGTACTCGATCTTCCACCGCGAGAAGTTCGAGGTCGAGTTCAAGCCGCTCTTTGACAACTACAAGTACGGCACGACCATCTGGTCGCCCCTTGCCGGCGGCGAGCGTGCGTCCCTTCCCTCCTTTCTTCTCTCCCTCTCCTTGTGCCCGTTCCTCTTTGCCTCGACCCACTCCCTCGCCTCTCCTCTTCCTTAACGAACCTCTCACTGACTCTTCTCATGTGTACGCAGTGTCGGGCAAGTACCTGAACGGTGCGTCACAGCGTTCTCTCTCTTCGACCCTCCTCGTCGACCTTCCCAGACTGACTCGGCCTTCTCCCCCTCTTTGCCTTTGCTCTGCAGGCGTCCCCGAGAACTCGCGCTACAAGACCAACCCCGAGTTCTACGAGCAGAAGATCAAGGAGCTCGAGTCGCCCGAGGGCAAGAAGCGCCAGGACAAGATCCGCCAGCTCGGCGAGATCTCGAAGCGCCTCGGCGGGTCGGGCCCGGCCGCGCTCGCGCTCGCGTGGGCCGCCAGCAACCCCAACGTCTCGTCCGTCATCCTTGGCGCGACCAAGCCTGAGCAGGTGCGTCGCAGATCACCGTCTCGTCGCCCTCGAGCTGCGCGAAGCTGACTCGCCGCCCCGCTCGGGCCCTCCTTCCCTCTCGCAGCTCAAGGAGAACTTCGAGGCGCTCAAGCTCATCCCCAAGGTCACCGACGAGGTCCGCAAGGAGATCGACAACCTGTTTGAGAACAAGCCCAACCAGCTCCCGACCTACGGCCGCGAGTTCAACTAGAACGAACGGCTCGTGAAAAGTGAAATCAAGCAGTCGTCGTTCCTCTCTGCCGCTCTCGTCGTTCTCTGTGCGAGCCGAGACGTCTTCACGTTGCCGTGAGCGAGAGAGAAAGCGCCTCGTTGCACTCGCTCGTCCAGGAGGAAGGCGGGAAAGAGCATGGTCAAGGGGCAGCTGCACCCGTCACCGTGGGCACGCCGAGCTTGCGGCTTGGGAGCTGAGAGCGCAGGTCTAGCTTGCGCGTTCACGTGGAGCAGAGCAGAGCGCGAGAGCGCGAGCGAGGATGCGGCGAGGGGCAAGCGGAGCGCGACGGCGTCCGCGCTGGCAGTGAGGAGAGGGCGGCAAGGCCCTGTAGAGGTAGCTGCTTGAGCTGTGCGTGCCCTCGAAAGAGGGCCTTGACGCTGCGGGTTGCCGGTGGGTGGTCGAGAGGCGGAGGAGGAGGAGCCGGTCGCCTCTCTCGCCGCTTCATCACCCGCTACACCCGCTGAGCGCACCTGCACGGCACCAGAGCCTCGCCAGAGCTACCTCACACAAGTCAGCCCCACCTCTCGAGCCGGTGCGTTCCGTTCTCGCCTCTCCCTCCCCGCCCCTCCTCGCACCTTGCGATGAGGAATCCAGCCCGCGACTGCTGCGTCGGTTGAGCTCTCTGTGAGTCTGGACAGCCTGAACTGATCACTCTAACCTACCCGCAGCTCCGACCGCACCCTCCCAGCCTCGCCTCGACCCCTTCACCTCCTCGCCGCTCTCGCACAGCCACCATGGCCACCGTCAAGCTCTCGCCCGACGTCAACCGCATTCTCTACGTCAAGAACCTCAACTACAAGACGACTGGCGACGACATCTACGACCTGTTCGGCGTGCGTCCTCTCCCTCCCGTTGCCCCTCCTCGAAGCGCTCGACGGCGAGCTGACCTGCCCCTTCGCTCCTCGGCGCGCAGAAGTATGGCTCGATCCGCCAGGTGCGGCTAGGCCGAGAGGCCAAGGCCAAGGGTACGGCCTTTGTTGTCTACGAGGACGTCATGGATGTGCGTCCTGCTCGAGCTCTTCCCCTTCTCGCCTGTCGGCCGTGCCGAGCTGACGCCCGCCTCCTGCCCCTCGCTGCAGGCCAAGAACGCCTTCGACTCGCTCAACGGCTTCCACCTGATGGACCGGTACCTCGTCGGTGCGTTCTCCCCTTCTCGTCGCTCGTCCTTCCGTCCCGTTCTCCCCGAGCTGACTCGGTCCCTCTGCGCGCACAGTCCTCTACCACCAGCCGACAAAGCAGGCCGCCAAGGCCGACCTCGCGCGGCGAGAGAAGGAGCTCGCAGAGCTCAAGGCCAAGCACAACATTCCCGAGAAGGAGTGAGCTCTCGTCGGCGGTCGAGAAACGGGGTTCGAGGTCGTCGGTCGTACGTGCTCCTTGTTGTAACGTTAGCCTCTCTCGCATCTTTCGCGCTGCATAGAAGAGTGGCTCTGGAGACTGTACATGTGCAAGATCCGCTCGCTCGCAGCTCTACGACTCGCCGCTCCCTCGTCGACTCGAGCTCCGCTCGGCTCGCCCGCTTGCTCAGGTGGCTGTGCCGCTCGATGACGCCTTGACGGAGACGACGATGATGATGATGACGATGAGTAGGACGAGCGCGGCGATGGCGCCGAAGAAGTAGAGGCGCTTGAGCTGCAGGACGAGGAACGAAGGAGAGTCAGCCTGGAGCGTCGCTCGAGAGCGACGAGCGGGACGAGAACGCACGCCGAGAATGCGCTTCTGTCGCCACCAGGCTTTATGCTCGCCCTTGCGGTGCTTCTTTCCGTGTCGCCCGCCGTGCTCCTCCTCGTCGTCGTCGCTCGCGCTGGCGCTCTCGTCGCCGTCCGAGGGCGAGCCCGACCCGCCGTCGTGCGCCGAGTGCCGGCCGTGGTGCGCCTTGCTGCGCTTAGCGTGCTTGTGCGAGCGTGCTTTGCGCGGCGGGCTGGCCGAGTCGTCCGAAGCGGCGTCGTCGTCGTCGTCGCTCGGCGCTCGGGCCCTCCTCCTGCTGCGCTTCGGCGCCTTCTTCCCCGGCCGCCTACCCTGGCCGTCTTCGTCCGTGCCCGCCTCGTCCGTCCCCGTCTCAT
>Ga0308170_10005238_pt1 | contig 9968 bp, 8 predicted proteins | sample PhyBR2_2_FD_202136 | JGI IMG/M metagenome (GOLD analysis project Ga0308170, IMG submission 202136) | Phyllosphere microbial communities from UC Gill Tract Community Farm, Albany, California, United States - DLSLSB.R2 | ecosystem: Host-associated > Plants > Phyllosphere > Unclassified | place... | reverse complement strand
GTCCGTTGGGGAGTCGGATGGTATCGCAGCCTACTCGGTCGGCCAAGTCGGCTGTTGGGTAAGAAAGCACTATAGACGCTGCGAATACTGCGGATATTCATGAGTTCTTCAGGCGCTCGGCCAAGGCAGTCGCCAATTGTGCAGTCAGCCCGTACACCGATAATTGCGGGTTGGCGCCGATGCTCGTGGGAAAGAGCGAACCGTCATGGATCGAGAGATTGCCCAGTTGATGATGGCGACCAAGGCTGTCGGTCACGGCGGTTTTCGGATCCTCGCCCATGGCGCAACCGCCCATCACGTGGGCGCTGCCCAGGCGCGTGCGGTATAGCGCGAGGTCCAGGCCGTCGATCAGCGAGCGGGCTTGCGCCAGGGTTTTTACATAGCCGGCGTCGCTGTGCAGGGGCATGACCGCCTGGGCACCGCCGGCGAACTGAATCTCCGCCATGCTGTGGAAGGCCCGGCGCAAGCCGTCCCAGGCGTATGGCGAAACCGGATAGTCGAGCACCGGCGTGCCGTCGCCGCGCAACTCGACGCTGCCGCCGGGGCTGTCCGGATGAAAGCCGTCGCGCAGCAGCGCCAGCATCGCGTGGGTGTGGGGCAGTCGCGACATGTGCAAGGCGTTCTCGGGGCCGAACCCGCCCAGTAGCGTGGCAGCAAGGGCCGGGTGCAAGGGCGGGACTTCGAGTTTGTAGGACATCTTGCCGGTGGCGCCGTCCTGCCATTGGAAATGATCGGAATAGATCGATTGAGGGGCGCCGTAGAACGGGTTGATGACCTCGTCGAATTGCCCGGCGGACATGTTCACCAGATGCAGGAAGGTGCGCTTGCCCAAGCGTGCATGCGGATCTGGTGCATCGGAGCGCAACAGCAGGCCCGGGCTATTGATACCGCCGCCCGCCAGCACGTAGTGCCGCGCCTTGACCGTTATGCGCCGCCCGGTCGGGGCCACGCAGCGCTCATCCATGGCTTGGCATTCCAGGCCCACAACCGCATCGTGCTTGAATAACAAGCGTTCGGCCCGGGCCAGGTAAAGCAGCGCGCCGCCCTTTTCCAGCGTGGCGGGGATGGTGGTGACCAGCATCGACTGTTTGGCGTTGGTCGGGCAGCCCATGCCGCAATAGCCCAGGTTCCAGCAGCCGCGCACATTGCGCGGGATGACGTGCCAGCTATAGCCCAATTGTTCGCAGCCCTTGCGGATCACGTCGTTGTTGGCATTGGGTGGAACCAGCCACGGCGCCACGCCCAGTCGTTGTTCCATCCGCTCGAACCAGGGCGCCATCTCGGCGGCGCTGTGACCCTTGACGTTGTGCTCGGTGGCCCAGTGTTCGAGGGTTTGCGTGGGTGTGCGAAAACTGGAGGTCCAGTTGATCAGCGTTGTGCCTCCGACCGCCCGGCCTTGAAGAATGGTGATCGCGCCGTCCTTGCTCATGCGGCCGAGGCCTTCCTGATACAGGCTGGTGTAGGCCTGGGCCTCGAGGAGCTTGAAATCATGGCTGGTCTTGAGCGGGCCTTCCTCGATCAGCAGCACTTTATAGCCGGCGGCGCTGAGAATTTCTGCCGTGGTGCCGCCGCCGGCGCCGCTGCCGATGATCGCCACGTCCGCTTCCAGGGTCATGTCGCTGCTCAGCTGCGCGCCGTTATAGGTGGTCCAACCACGGGCCAGGCCTTCGAGGAAGGGATCGGGTACGGGCATGTTCAGGTTCTCTTATTGTTATGAATTGTAGAAAGAGCCCTGTGGGAGCGGGCTTGCTCGCGAATGCCGTTGCGCATTCAATACTTTTGCAAGCTGATACACCGCCTTCGCGGGCAAGCCCGCTCCCACAGAGGAGAGGCTGGTCTGGTTTTCAAACGGTCGGCGGTCCCGGATACCCGCAATGCGCCCAGGCTTCGGGCCGGCTGTACCACGCCATCATCACCATTTGCAGCAACGAGCTGTGGCCTTGCTGCAAAAGGTCCAGCGAGCTGTTTTCCCAGCGCGTCAGAAACTGGCGAATGTCATCGGCGTCGGCGTTTTCCCACGAGCCCCAGACCCCGGTCAACGGCCCGCGGGTCAGGCCCAGGGTCAGCACATCGAATAGCTGGCGCGTGAGCTTGAGCATGGAGGGCGACAGGTGGGCCAGGCCGTTGTCCAGGCTCTGCAGGGTCGTGCTGGCGGCGGCGGGGATCTGTTCTACGGCCACGGCACCTTCCAGCAGCACCGCAATGACGGCGCGCAAGAACGGCAGGTCGCTGTCACGCAGCACCGCCAGGCCACCGGCCGGTTGGCTGGCCGAGCAGCCGCTCAGGCTCGCCCCCAACCCGACGGTGGCCAGGAAAGCGCTGGCGCCGAAGCTGAATTTCAGCAGGCTGCGCCGTGACAGGGCAGGGGTATCGGTGAGGCTTGGGGGCATTTTGGTCACACCGGCAGAGACGCGCGTTAGCGGACGAACAGCTTCTGGATCAACTTCTGCAGCGGCTTGCCGTAGGGCGGATAAACCAGTTTCGCGACGTTGAATCGCTGCTTGACCAGCACGCCCTTGGCCTTGCTGAAGGTCAGGAAGCCTTCGTGCCCGTGGTAATGGCCCATGCCCGAAGGCCCGATGCCGCCAAACGGCAAGTCATCCTGGGCAACGTGCAGCAGCGTGTCGTTCAAGCAGACGCCGCCGGAATGGGTTTCATGCAGCACTCGATTCTGTTCGGCCTTGTTGTAGCCAAAGTAGTAGAGCGCCAGCGGGCGAGGTCGCTGGTTGATGTAGGCAAATGCCTGGTCCAGATTTTCATAAGGCACGATAGGCAGCAACGGGCCGAAGATCTCGTCCTGCATGACGGTCATGTCGTCACTGACATTGAGCAGCAGGCTGTGGGCCATGCGGCGTCCCTGACCCTGCTCGAACAGTTCGATCAACAAGGCGCCCTTGCTGGTGGCGTCACTGATGTAGCCGTTGAGCCGCGCCAGTTGACGCTCGTTGATGATGGCGGTGTAGTCCGGATTGTCCGCCAGGGTCGGATAAAACCCGCGAACCGCCGCGCGATAGGCTTCGACGAATTCACCGACACGGCTTTGTGGCACCAGCACGTAGTCCGGCGCGACGCAGGTTTGCCCGGCATTCAGGGTCTTGCCGAAAGCTATGCGTTCGGCGGCGTCCTTGAGGGGCACGTCGGCCGACACGATGGCCGGCGATTTCCCGCCCAGTTCGAGGGTGACCGGCGTCAGGTGTTCGGCCGCCGCCCGCATGACATGCTTGCCGATGCTGGTGGCGCCGGTGAACAACAGGTGGTCGAACGGGAGCCGGGAAAACGCCATGCCGATCTCAGCCTCGCCAAGCACCACGCACACCAGGTCCTGAGGAAAGATCCGGGCCAGTAGTTGCTTGAGCAATAGCCCGGTGGCGGGGGTCGATTCGCTGAGCTTGAGCATCACCCGGTTTCCCGCAGCCAAGGCGCCCACCAACGGCCCGATGGCCAGGAACAGCGGATAGTTCCAGGGCACGATGACCCCAACCACCCCCAGTGGTTGATATACCACTTTGGCCGACGCCGGCTGGAAAGCCATGCCCACCTTGCGTCGGGACGGTTTCATCCAGCGGGGGAGGTGACGGCTGGCGTAATGGATGCCGTGCAGGCTGGGCATCAGCTCGGCCAGCAGCGTTTCGTCAGCGCTGCGGTGGCTGAAATCCTCGCTGATGGCGTCGATCAAGGCTTGCCGTTCACTGCTCAGGACTTCTCGCAGCGCCTTGAGCCATTGGCGGCGCTGTTCGGCCGGCGGCATCGGATGGGCGGCATAGGCCTGGCGCTGGGCATCGAAGAGAGACCGCAACTCGCCGAGTTGCTGTTGAGACTCGTGCAGGTAAGCAACGTCGGCAGGCATCGTCGGGCACCGGATATTATTGGAATGGGTGTTTTCTAGAGCTTGTACTCTAGAAAGTCAATGGCTTGTGCAACGGCGATGGGTTTTTCCTGTGACCGATAGGTCGTAAGATGCCATGCAATGCCTTCGTCGAATTAAAGCCCAAACCATGGCCCCACGAATAAAAACCAGCGAGCGCATCGTGCAAAACAGCCTTGAGCTGTTCAACCAGCAAGGTGAGCGCAGCGTCAGCACCAACCATATCGCCGCCCATATGGACATGTCCCCGGGCAATCTCTATTACCACTTCCCCAACAAGCAGGCGATCATCGCCGTGCTGTTCAGTGAGTATGAAAACCTGGTGGACAGCTTCCTGCGCCCGCCCCAGGGGCGAGCGGCCACGGTGGAGGACAAGCGCTTCTACCTCCAGGAGCTGCTGGCGGCCATGTGGCGCTATCGCTTCCTGCATCGAGATCTGGAGCACCTGCTCGACAGCGATCCGGAGCTTGCGGCGCGCTACCGACGGTTTTCCCAGCGCAGCCTGATTCACGGCACCGCCATCTATGAAGGCTTCGTCGCTGCCGGCATCCTGAATATGGACCGGGTGCAGATCGAGTCCCTGACTCTCAATGCCTGGATCATCCTGACGTCCTGGGTGCGTTTTCTGTGCACCACGCGGGAAAATTTCAGTCACCTGAGTGAACAGGCCATCAAGCGTGGCGTTTACCAAGTGCTGGTGCTGGAGGCCGGTTTCGTCACCGATCAGGCCCGCGACGCGGTGGATGCACTGTTCAAAGAATATTACGTCCCGCTGGCCCAGACCCTGGAAGAAGGGCAGTAGGCATCGGATCTCGACTTGGCCACACAGGAGCTCACCATGCCCATCGCGCAACTCATCAGCCCTTCAGCCCTTGAGGATAAAAGGTCACAGCCGGGGCTGGTGATCCTCGATTGCCGGTTTGCCCTGGAGGATCCGGATTACGGCCAGTGCAGTTATGCCGAGGGTCATATCGCCGGGGCGTCGTTCGCGGACCTTGAGCGAGACTTGAGCGGGCCGGTGACCAAGGGCGTGACCGGGCGTCATCCACTGCCGGAGCCCGAGGCCTTGGTAGAACGCCTTCAGGCCTGGGGCATCAGCAACGACAGCGACATCGTGCTCTATGACGACGGCCCCGGTGCCTTTGCCGCCCGGGCCTGGTGGCTGCTGGCCTGGCTGGGCAAGCGTGATGGCGTGTTCATCCTCGACGGCGGGCTCAAGGCTTGGCACGCCGCTGGCCTGCCCTTGAGTCTTGATGCCCCCCAGGGCACGCGCGGGACCTTCGCTGGATCGCCCGACGCATCCTTGCTGCTCAGTGCACAAACGCTGCAACAACGCCTCGGCCAACCGGACATGACCCTGCTGGACGCCCGGGCATTGCCGCGCTTCAAGGGCGAAGTCGAGCCGATCGATCCAGTGGCCGGGCACATCCCAGGTGCCCAATGCGCAGCGTTCGCCGACAACTTGGGCGCAGATGGGCGCTTTTTGCCGGTCAATCAGCTCAAGCAGCGCTTCGCCGAGAAACTGGGGGATCGTTCACCGACGGACCTGGTGGCGTACTGCGGCTCTGGCGTGACGGCGTGCCATAACCTGTTTGCCCTGTGCCTGGCAGGCTATCCGCTGGGCAAGCTGTACGCTGGCTCGTGGAGCGAGTGGATTACGGACCCGCAGCGGGAAGTGGCGACGGGCGAATAGATATTGGCAGGGAGCTTCCGTGGCGCCGGTTCAACCCCGGCCCAGACTGGCCAGCCAATGGGGAATCCGCCGCTCCAGGTAATACCCCGGGCGCCGCAACGTCCCGTCGACAAAACCCACATGCCCACCTTGCTCGTGCAACTCAAGTTGGGTTGACGCAGACAACTCCGCAGGCCCGGGCAAACTGTGGGGAAACACGAAAGGATCGTCGGCAGCCTGGATGACCAGGGTCGGCGTCTTGATCCCACCCATGAAATAGCGGCTGGAGGCGCGCCGGTAGTAATCCGCCGCATCCGAGAAGCCGTGCAATGGCGCCGTTACGCGGCCATCGAAGTCCCAGAAGGTGCGCATGTTTTCCAACGGGCCCAGCGCCGTCAGGGTCGCCAGGCCTTCGTGGCGTCCGTCGTGCTGGAACTGGCGTTGCTTGTTACGTACATAGATCACCAGCTGGCGCATGAAATGTGCTTGGTAGAACTTGGAGAACCCCTGTCCGATACGGTCGGCGCACTGGTCGAGGCGAAACGGCACCGAGACCGCCACCGCGCCCTGCAACTGGCTGTCGCCGCCGGTTTCCCCCAGGTGCTTGAGCAGCACGTTGCCGCCCAGTGAATAGCCCACCGCAAACAGCGGCGCCAAGGGCCGTCGGGCGCGCAAATGAGCGATGGCGGCGGCCAGGTCTTCGCTGACGCCGGAGTGGTAACTGCGTGGCAACAGGTTCGGCTCGCCCGAACAGCCGCGCCAGTTCAGCGCAACACTGGCCCAGCCTTGGCGGCCAAGGGCTTGTTGCAATCCGGCCACGTAAGGCGAGTTGGACGAACCGGTCAGCCCATGAAGCACCAGCACCAGTGGCGCCTTGGCGCTGTGGGGGCCATGCCAGTCGAGGTCGAGGAAATCACCATCCTCCAGCCACAGGCGCTCGCGCTGGCGATCGACATGGGTGGTCTTGCGCCACAAAGGGCCCCACAAGGTTTGCAAGTGGGGGTTGCGAAGGCCAAGGGCCGGAACGAAAGGTTCAGGTGCGGCGGACATTCTTATTCTCGATGCACTGGCAGTCGTTCAGTCATCGTCCTTTGCCGAGCGCTGCCACAACGCGTAGTAGACCCGTCCGGATTTCTGCTCCCGATGCAAACGCCAATTGCCGGGCAAGCCCAGTGTGGACGGGGCGGTCTCGCTTTCAGTGTAGACCCAGGCATCCTCGGCCAGCCACTGCCGTTCCTCGAGCAGGGCGCACACCGTCGGCAACAGGTTCTGGTTGAACGGCGGGTCGAGGAACACCAGGTCGAAGGGCATTGCCGGCTGGCTGTCGAGGTAGCGCAGCGCGTCCGCCGTTTGCACCTGGCCGACGGTGCAGCGCAGGGTGCCCAGATGCTCCTTCAGGCTCGAGACCGCCAGGCTGCTGGCGTCCAGGGCCTGGCCCATGGCCGCGCCACGGGACAGGGCTTCGAGAAACAACGCGCCGCTGCCGGCGAACGGGTCGAGCACCTTCGCGCCCGCCACGTAAGGCGCGAGCCAGTTGAAGAGGGTCTCCCGCACCCGGTCCGGCGTCGGCCGCAAGCCCGGGGCGTCGGGGAAACTCAGGCGCCGGCTGCGCCATTGCCCGCCAATGATGCGCAATTGGTTCACACCGTTGTGAACGGGTTTCTTGCTGGAATTCGATGGACGGGCCATTAATGCTCCGGTACCCCGAGCGGTTGCTCGGCAGGTTTGTCAGTGGGGGCCGGTAGCGGCTTCTGCGGCACGGTCGGGCCGGCGGTGACGATGACCATTTTGTCCGTGCTCAGGTGTTTGTTCAGTGCAGCCTTGACCTGCTCGACCGTCAGCGCCTGGGACTGGCGCATGAAGTCTTCCAGGTAGCTGAGTGGCAGGTCGTAGAAACCCATGGCGCCGAGCTGGCCGACGATGTCTGCGTTGCTGGCGGTGGACAACGGAAAACTGCCCGCCAGCTCGCGCTTGGCGTCATCGAGTTCTTTCTGGGTGGGACCGTTCTTGAGGTAATCGGCGAATACCTCCTGCACCAGTTTCAAGGTGCCTTCGCTCATCTCGGCACGGGTTTGCAGGTTGATCATGAACGGGCCGCGGGCCTGCATCGGCGTAAAGCCCGAATAAACGCCGTAGGTCAGGCCGCGCTTCTCCCGGACCTCGGTCATCAGCCGCGTGCCGAAACCACCGCCGCCCAGGATCTGGTTGCCCAGGGACACGGCGGCGAAATCCGGATCGTCCCGGTCGATGCCCAGTTGCGCGAGCATCAGGTTGGTCTGCTTGGAGGGGAATTCGATATGGCCAACGCTGGCCTTGGGTTCCACCGGTGCGGGAGTTTTCGCCAGGGCGGGACCCTTGGGCAGCGCCACGGATACTTGGCTGGCAATGGCCTCGGCTTCGGCGCGGGACAAATCGCCCACCAAGGCAATCACGGCGTTGCCGGCGGTATAGGCCTTGGCGTGGAATGCCCGGGCCTGGGCCAGTGTGATCGGTGGAATGCTCTCGGCTGTGCCGTCACTGGAATGGGCGTAGGGGTGTTCGCCGTACAAGCGCTTCATCAGCTCCAGCCCCGCCAGCTTGCCGGGGTTCTGTTTCTGGTACTCGAAACCGGAGAGCATCTGGTTCTTGATGCGGGCGAAGGAATCGGCGGGGAAGGTCGGTTTGCCGACCACCTCGGCGAACAGCTTCAACGCCGGCTCGCGTTTGTCCAGCGCGCTGAGGCTGCGCAGGGACGCCACGGCCATGTCGCGGTAGGCGCCGTTGCCGAAGTCCGCGCCGAGGCTTTCGAACCCTTGGGCAATGGCACCGACATCCTTGCCGGCCACGCCTTCGTTGAGCATGGCATTGGTCAGCAGCGCCAGGCCGGGAGCATCGCCGTCCTGGCTGCTGCCGGCGGCGAACGTCAGGCGCAGGTCGAACATCGGCAATTCCCGGGCTTCGACGAACAGCACCTTGGCGCCCTCGGCGGTTTTCCAGCTTTGCACGTCGAGCTGGCGGTGGCTGGGGGCTTTACCGTCGAGTTCCGCCAGTGATTGCAGCTTGTTACCGGATTGGGCGTTGTCCAAGGCCTGGCTCGCGGTGACGCCAGTGGACGGCGTCAGGTAGAAGGCCACGGCACCGACCAGGGCGATGAGTACCAGGCCAACCAGCACCAGGCGCGGTGATTTGCGCTCACTCATGAGCTTTCTCCTCGGGCAGGACGTGCGCAATGCTCAGGCGCGAGCGGGTGAAATACAGCTGGGCTGCCTTCTGGATATCTTGCGGGGTCACGCTTTGCAGCTCGGCGAGCTCGGTGTCCATCAGCTTCCAGGACAGACCGACGGTTTCCAGCTGGCCGATGGCGGTGGCCTGGCTGGTGATCGAGTCGCGTTCGTACACCAGGCCGGCAATGACCTGGGCGCGCACGCGTTCCAGTTCGTCGGCAGCCGGGGCGGTGGTTTTCAACTGATCAAGCAGGCGCCACAGGCCGGCTTCGGTCTGGGCGAGGGTTTTGTTTTTCTGGGTGTTGGGCGTCGCCGACAAGGTGAACAGCGTGTCGCCACGGGTGAAGGCGTCGTAGTTCGACGAACCGCCGGACACTAGTTCTTCACCGCGCTCGAGCTGGGCTGGGATCCGCCCGCTGTAGCCGCCGTCCAGCAAGGCCGAGATCAACCGCAGGGCGTTGACCGAACGTTTGTCCGTCGTGGTGGCGATGCTGGGCACGTTGAAAGCCAGCATCAGGCTCGGCAGTTGGGTCTGCACATGCAGGGTGATCTGGCGTTCGCCGGGTTCGGCCAGCTCCAGGGGGATTTTCGCCACCGGCACGTCGCGCCGGGCAATCGGGCCGAAATACCGCTGGGCCAGGGCCTTGACCTCGTCCGGCGTCACGTCGCCGACCACCACCAGGGTGGCGTTGTTCGGGGTGTACCAGGATTCGTACCAGTGCCGCAGCTCCTGCACGGTCATGCGGTCCAGGTCAGCCATCCAGCCAATGGTCGGCGTGTGGTAGCCGCTGGCCGGGTAAGCCATGGCATTGAAGCGCTCGAAAGCCTTGGACATGGGCTTGTCGTCGGTGCGCATGCGGCGTTCTTCCTTGATCACCTCGATCTCGCGGCTGAACTCCTCCGGCGGCAGGCGCAGGCTGGCCATGCGGTCGGCTTCCAATTCGAAGGCCACGCCCAGGCGGTCACGGGCCAGCACCTGGTAGTAGGCAGTGAAATCATCGCTGGTGAACGCGTTTTCTTCGGCGCCCAGGTCCCGCAGGATCAGCGACGCTTCGCCGGGGCCGACTTTTTCGCTGCCCTTGAACATCATGTGCTCCAAGGCGTGGGACAGACCGGTCTGGCCCGGCGTTTCATAGCTGGAGCCAACCTTGTACCAGACCTGTGAGACCACCACCGGCGCACGATGATCTTCGCGAACCACGACCTTCAGGCCATTGTCGAGGGTGAA
>Ga0308170_10005237_pt1 | contig 9968 bp, 9 predicted proteins | sample PhyBR2_2_FD_202136 | JGI IMG/M metagenome (GOLD analysis project Ga0308170, IMG submission 202136) | Phyllosphere microbial communities from UC Gill Tract Community Farm, Albany, California, United States - DLSLSB.R2 | ecosystem: Host-associated > Plants > Phyllosphere > Unclassified | place... | reverse complement strand
AACACGCTCAACGCGCTCCAGAAGCTGTTCCTCCTGCGCAGCTGCACCGACAGCTTCTTCAAGACCCGCGACCGGCCGTGCCTGTTGTATCAAATCAAGCGCTGCTCGGCGCCGTGTGTCGGGCGGATCGACGAGGCCGCATACCGGGAACTGACTGAAGATGCGAAGGCGTTCCTCGGCGGCAAGTCGACCGGCGTGCAGGCCAAGCTCGGCGCGCAGATGCAGGCTGCGGCAGAGAACATGGACTTCGAACTCGCGGCTTTGCTCCGCGACCGTCTTCGCGCGCTCACCTTCATCCAGGGCACGCAGGCGATCAATGCGGAGGGCGTCGGCGACGCCGACATATTCGCGATGGCGTGCAAGGACGGGCTGATCGGCATCCAGGCGTTCTTCATCCGCGGCGGCCAGAACTGGGGACATCGCAGCTTCTTTCCGCAGCACACCAACGACGTCCCCGAGGACGAGGTGCTGACCAGCTTCCTCGGCCAGTTCTACGAGGAGGTCCCGCCGCCCAAGCAGATCCTGCTCGACCGAGAACTGACGGAAGGCGCGCTGCTCGCCGAAGCACTGGGCGAACGCGCCGGCTACAAGATCACGCTGCAAGTCCCGCAGCGCGGCGATCGGCGTCGCCTGATGGACCAGGCCAAGCGCAACGCGATCGAGGCGATCGAACGGCGCCAGGCGGAATCTACGACGCAGGCCAAGCTGCTGCGCGAAGTCGCCGACCTGTTCGACCTCGCCGAGCCGCCCGAGCGCATCGAGATCTACGACAACAGCCATATCCAGGGCACCGCCGCGACGGGGGCGATGGTCGTCGCGGGCCCGGAGGGCTTCCGCAAGGGCCAGTATCGAAAGTTCAACATCAAGAACAAGGATTCCGCGCCGGGCGATGATTTCGCGATGATGCGCGAGGTGTTCACGCGTCGTTTTTCCCGCGCGCAGGCCGAGGATCCCGATCGCGATTCGGGCGACTGGCCGGACCTGGTGCTGATCGACGGCGGCAAGGGACAGCTCAACACGGTCAAGGCCGCGCTCGAGGAGATCGGCGTCGAGGACGTGTGCCTGGTCGGCATCGCCAAGGGACCCGAACATGGCCGCGACGGCCGCGAGGTGTTCCACATGCTCGACGGCCGCGAGTTCCAGCTTCCCGTCAACGCTCCGGTCCTGTTCTATCTCCAGCGCCTGCGCGACGAGGTCCACCGGTTCGCGATCGGCGTCCACCGCGACAAGCGCAGCAAGGCGATCGGCGCCAGTCCGCTCGACGAGGTCCCCGGCATCGGCCCCGCGCGCAAGAAGGCGTTGCTGATGCATTTCGGCACCGGCCGCGCGGTCCGCAACGCCAGCTTGCAGGACTTGCAACAGGCGCCTGGAGTCTCCGCCGGTGTCGCGCAACAGGTGTATGACTTCTACCACTCGCGGTAGCAGGGCTGAAGGTCCGCGGGGGATGCCCTCGCCGCGACGGGAGGCCTAAGGAGCATCATGCACCTCCGCGCGCCCGCCATCGTCGTCGCCGTTCGCCAGCACGGCGAGCATGGCGCGATCGTGCGCGCGCTCACCCGGACCGACGGCGTCCAGCCCGGCTACGTTCGCGGCGGGCGATCGCGGGCGATGCGACCGGTGCTGCTGCAGGCGAACGTCATCCAGGGTGAATGGCGGGCGCGCACCGGTGAACAGCTCGCCTCACTGACCGCCGAACTGATCCACAGCCGCGCGCAGATGCATGGCGAACCACTCGCCGCCGGTGCGCTCGAATGGGCCACCGCGCTGACGGCGGCGGCGCTGCCCGAAGCGCAGCCCTATCCACAGATTCACGATGCGCTGGAGGGCGTGCTCGGCGCGATCGAGGCGGCACCATCGGCGCGCGGCTGGGCGGCGGCATTGGTCCGGTACGAATTATTGATGCTCGCGGAACTGGGGTTCGGGCTCGATCTCGATCGCTGCGTGGCAAGCGGAGCGGACGACGATCTCGGCTTCGTCTCCCCCAAGAGCGGCGCGGCGGTCTCGCGCGGGGCGGCATTCGGGTACGAAGCCAAGCTGCTCAGATTGCCGCCATTCCTCCTGGCGGGCGGCGAAGCGGCGTGGCCCGACATTTTCGACGGGCTGCGGTTGACCGGTCATTTCCTCGCCCGCGACATCCTCGTCGACCGTCGCGCCGACCCGTTGGCGGCGCGCGACCGGCTGGTCGATCGGCTCAAAAGGGCGGTTGCGTGAGCGCGCACCGCCCGGCAAGGGCCGCGCAGGAGGAACGCACATGCCCTTGATCGCGATACTGGCCGGCGACGGCATCGGACCCGAAGTCACTGCGGAAGCGCGGCGGGTGCTCGATACGCTCGGCCTCGACCTGACATACGAAGAGGGCCTCGTCGGCGGCGCGGCGTACAAGGCCGCGGGTCATCCGCTGCCCCCCGAGACGCTCGACCTCGCGCGTCGCGCCGATGCCATCCTGTTCGGTGCGGTCGGTGATCCCGACTGCGATGCGCTCGAACGCCAGTTCCGCCCCGAGCAAGCCATTCTCGGCCTGCGCAAGGACCTCGGCCTGTTCGCGAACCTTCGCCCTGCCAAGCTGTTCGCCGGCCTGGAGGATGCGTCCGCATTGCGCCCCGAGATCGCCCGCTCGATCGACATGGTGATCGTCCGCGAGTTGACCGGCGACGTGTATTTCGGCGCGAAGGGTATCCGCACCACCGCCGACGGTCTGCGCGAAGGCCATGACGAGATGCGTTACGACGAGACCGAGATCGCCCGCATCGCCCGCGTCGGCTTCGAGACCGCGCGTACGCGGAAAGGCAAGCTGCTCTCGGTCGACAAGGCGAACGTCCTCGAGACCTCGCAGTTGTGGCGCGACGTCGTGATCGAGGTCTCGGTCGACTATCCCGACGTCACGCTGAGCCACATGTACGTCGACAACGCGGCGATGCAGATGGTGCGCAATCCCGGCCAGTTCGACGTGATCGTCACCGGCAATCTGTTCGGCGATATCCTTTCCGACGAAGCGTCGATGTGCGCGGGCTCGATCGGCATGCTGCCGTCCGCCGCGCTGAACGGCTCGAACAAGGGCATGTACGAGCCGATCCACGGCAGCGCGCCCGACATCGCCGGGCAGGGCAAGGCCAACCCGTGCGCGGCGATCCTGTCCGCGGCGATGATGCTACGCCACTCGCTCGACCTGCCCGATGCCGCCGACCGGATCGAGGCGGCGGTCGCGGCGGCGATCCTTGGCGGCGCGCGAACGCCCGATCTCGGCGGCACTCTGTCGACCCGCGAGATGGGCGATGCGGTGCTGGCCAACCTCGTTTGACAGGTGACTTGTTGCAACTCGCGGTCGTCATCCCGACGTTCAACGAGAAGGCCAATGTCGCGACGCTGATCGCCAAGCTCGACCAGGCGCTGGTCGGGCTGAACTGGGAGGCGATCTTCGTCGACGACGACAGTCCCGACGGCACCGCCGAGGCCGCGCGCGTGATCGCCCGGCTCGACAAGCGGGTCCGCGTGATCCAGCGGATCGGCCGGCGTGGGCTGTCGTCGGCGTGCATCGAGGGCATGTGCGCGACCGCAGCGCCGGTTGTCGCAGTGATCGACGGCGATCTCCAGCACGACGAGACATTGCTGCCGGTGATGCTCGACCTGCTCAAGGATGGCGAGACCGACGTGGCAATCGGCTCGCGCTTCGTCAGTGGTGGTTGCACCGGCGCGTGGGACAGCGACCGCGTCGCCAAGTCGGCGCTCGCCACCAAGCTGTCGCGCCGCGTGCTGAAATGCGATCTCAACGATCCGATGAGCGGCTTCTTCATGATCCGCACCGACATCGTCCGCCGCCTCGCGCCATCGCTGTCGGCGATCGGCTTCAAGATCCTGCTCGACCTGCTCACCGCCTCGCCGACACCGCTGCGTTTCGTCGAGGTGCCATACACCTTCCGCTGCCGGACCGAGGGCGAGAGCAAGCTCGATCACGTCGTCGCGATGGAATATCTGATCGCGATCTACGACCGGATGTTCGGGCGCGTCGTGCCGGTGCGGTTCGCGATGTTCTCGGCGATCGGCGTGCTCGGCGTCGGCATCCACATGGCGGTACTGACCGCGTTGTTCGTCGGGTTCGGCACGCACTTCCTGGTCGGCGAGATCGTCGCGACATTGGCCGCGCTCACCTTCAATTTCTTCCTCAACAACGCGCTGACCTATCGCGACCGGCGCTTGAAGGGCTGGCGGCAACTGGTCGACGGCTGGGTGTCGTTCGCGGTGATCTGCGCGGTCGGTGCGGTCGCCAACGTCGGTATCGCCGCGTTTCTGTACGAGATGCGCGACGGAGCGTGGGCGGCGTCGGCGCTGATCGGCGTGCTGGTCGGTGCGGTCTGGAACTACGCGCTGTCGTCGAAATTCACCTGGGGACGGTACTGAACTAACCCTTGGTCCTCCCCCTTCACACCCGCAAGGCTTGTCCCCGGGCTTGTCATCGCGGCTCCCCCCCGGCAAAGCGGCGCGCATGAAGCGCAAGACCGGCCAGGATCGTTCGATCACTCAGAATTGGCGTCCCGCGACGCGCGCCATCCGCGGCGGCACCGCCCGCAGCGAATATGGCGAGACGTCGGAGGCGTTGTTCCTCACCTCGGGCTATTGCTACGACAAGGCAGGCGACGCCGCGGCGCGCTTTGCCGGCGAGCAGGAGGGGATGACCTATTCCCGCCTCCAGAACCCGACCGTGCAGATGCTCGAGGAGCGGATCGCGCTGCTCGAAGGCGCCGAGGCGTGCCGGACGATGGCGACGGGCATGGCGGCGATGACCGCGTCGCTGCTGTGCCAGCTCCAGACCGGCGATCACCTCGTTGGTGGCCGTGCGGCATTCGGCTCGTGCCGCTGGCTGACCGACACACTGTTGCCGAAGTTCGGGATTGCTACGACGATCGTCGATGCGCGCGATCCGCAGGCGTTCCTCGACGCGGTCCGTCCCGAGACGAAGGTGTTCTTCTTCGAGACGCCCGCCAACCCGACGATGGACATCGCCGACCTCAAGGCGATCTGCGATATCGCGCGCGAACGCGGCATCACGACGGTGGTCGACAACGCCTTCGCGACGCCGGCGCTTCAGCGGCCGATGGAGTTCGGTGCGGACGTCACCGCCTACAGCGCGACCAAGATGATGGACGGGCAAGGCCGCGTGCTCGCCGGCGCCGTCTGCGGCACCGAGGATTTCATTACCAACACGCTGCTGCCATTCACGCGCAACACCGGCCCGACGCTGTCGCCGTTCAATGCGTGGGTGGTGCTCAAGGGCCTCGAAACGCTCGATCTCCGCATCCACCGCCAGTCCGAGAACGCGATGAAGGTCGGCGAATTCCTCGAAGGCCGCGTCCCCCGCGTGCTGCATCCCTTCCTGCCGAGCCACCCGCAGCACGAACTGGCCAAGCGCCAGATGGACGCGTGCGGACCGATCTTCGCGTTCGAGGTCGAGGGGCGCGAACAGGCGCACGCGTTGCTCGACGCGCTCGAACTGGTCGACATCTCGAACAACATCGGCGACTCGCGCTCGCTGATGACGCACCCCGCCTCGACCACGCACGCGAGCGTCTCACCCGACAAGCAGATCGAGATGGGCGTGACCGAGGGGCTGTTGCGGATCAACGTCGGGCTTGAGGATGCGCAGGACGTGATCGACGACCTCGATCAGGCCCTGAGGCAGGCTGGCCTGTGAAGGCGCTGTTCCCCAACGCGGCGACGACCGATGGGGTGACGGTGCGCGTGTCGGTCAGCTACCTCCCCGAACAGTCCGAGCCCGAGCGTGGCCGCTGGTTCTGGGCGTATCACATCCGCCTCGAGAACGAGGGCACCGAGACCGTCCAGTTGCTGACCCGCCACTGGGTGATCACCGACGGCCGTGGCGCGCGCCATTCGGTCGAGGGTGAAGGCGTGGTCGGCGAACAGCCGGTGATCGAGCCCGGCGCGAGCTTCGATTATGTCTCGGGCTGTCCGCTCGCGACGCCGTCGGGCGCGATGCAGGGCAATTACCGCATGGTCCGCGAAGATGGCGCCATCTTCGACGTCGAGATTCCCCGCTTCTCGCTCTTCGCCCCCGCGGTGCTCAACTGATGCGCCGTGCACTCATTAGAAGCGCGCGCCTCGAAGACCTCCGTCGCCTGACCTCATTCCGTCACCCCAGCGAAAGCTGGGGTATCCCCGTTGGCGATCGCTACGCCCGCCCCATGAATATCCCAGCTTTCGCTGGGATGACGGTTGGGGTGAAGCTGATGGCAAAGGGGCGAACCCAATGAAGCGCACGCATCTCCCGCTCAACGGCCTGCGTGTGCTCGACGCGGCGGCGCGGCATCTGTCATTCACGCGCGCCGCGGACGAACTGGCCGTGACGCCAGCGGCGGTCGGCCAGCAGATCCGCGCGCTGGAGGATACGCTCGGCGTCGTCCTGTTCCGCCGCACCACGCGCGGGCTTGAACTGACGCCTGAGGCTGAGGCCGGTCTCGGCGCACTCCGTGGCGGATTCCTCCAGTTCGAGGAGGCCGTGCGCGCGATGCAGGCCGGGCAGTCCTCCAAGTCCCTGACGATCGCAGCCCCGCGCGACCTGACCGAGAAGTGGCTGATGCCGCGGCTCGCGCAGATCGCCGAGGCGGATCCCGAACTGCGCTTCGTGCTGATCACCGGCGACGAGAATGTCGACTTCACCGAAGCCAATCTCGATCTCGCGATCCGCTGGGGCGATGGCCCGGGCGAGCACGAGGGCGAGGCGCTCGAATCGGAGGGCATGGTGACGATCGCCAAGCCCGGCACGGATAGCGAAGCCACGATCGCATGGTCCGGTGAGGACGGCGTAGCGCTGGTCCGCGTTACCGACGCCGGGCTCGCGATCGACGCGGCGGCGGCGGGGCTCGGTCGCGCGACCGTCCCCGAACTGCTGGCGCGGCGCGATCTTGCGCAGGCCCGCGTGCGGCTGATTGGCGAGTCGCAGCCGTCGAAGGGGGGGTATTGGCTGGTAGCCCCGCTCCCGCAGTGGCGCCAGAAGAAGGTCCGCGCGCTCGTGGATGCCCTCACCGCGTGAGACAGCCTGGACGGAGACCACGTCGCGCTGGAGTATCTCCGGTCCTCAAGACACGGCGGCTGCGCTTGCGGCCGCTTGTTGAGGGCGACGCGACCGCGTTGCACCCGATGCTCGCGGATGCGGAGCTGATGGCCTATTCCGCCGACGGTCCCCTGGGTTCGGTCGACGACGTCCGCACCTACCTCGCCGAGGAAGCCGCGCCGGGCAACCAGCGCACCTGGGCGATCACCCGCACCGGCGACGACCGCGCGATCGGCTGGGTCTCGGGGAGCGAAGCCGATGGCGCGGGGGTTACCGAGATCGGCTTCATCCTGGCGCGCGAAGCGTGGGGTCGGGGGATCGCACGCGAAGCGGTGTCGGCCGTGATCGATCGTTTGTTCGCAGAGGGGCGGAGCCGCGTATTCGCCGACGCGGATACCGAGAATACTGCGTCGATCTTGTTGTTGGAGCGGCTGGGTTTTCGCCGTGAACGGCTGTTGCGCGACGAATGGGAGACGCATTTGGGTCTGCGTGACAGCCTGATCTACGGGCTATGCGCCGATAGCTGGCAGGCGGCCGGGCGGGCTTAAATACCGCCGCCCTTCCCCCAGATTACACCACCCCGGCGGAGGCCGGGGCCCAGTTGGAAAGGTGGTCGTAACGGCGCGCTGCCCTCAATTAGCTACGTTCACCAACTGGGCCCCGGCCTTCGCCGGGGTGGTAGCAAAAAAGTTGGGCGCTCTCTCGGAAACGGCAGCTAAGCCTACCGCGCAGCCAGCAATGCCAGCGCCCGCCCCATCAGCCCCGCGAACCGCACCTCGTTCACCGCATCGTCAGCCCGGTGCCAGTTCCCGGTCGCCGCATACCAGCGTCCGTCATTCGCCTGCACCAGATAGTTCAGCGTCAGGACCCCAGGCTCGCCGCCACCCTTGAACCCGACATACCCAAACCGCTTTGCGATCGCCGGATCGACCCCCGCATTCACCGCGAGCACCGCTCGAGTCGTGGCATCTGCCCCGTGCAACCGATTCATCAGCCCCGCCATCGCCGCCGGACTCGCAAACCACTCGACGCTGTCGATCGCCACCGGCTTCCCCGCGAACACGGTCGGATCCAGCTTGGCGGTGGAAATCTTCACCGCATTGTCGACCAGCAGCGCCCGCCGCTCGTCCACCGAGCCCGCGATCCACGCCTTGGTCAGTGCCGGATCGCCCTTGAGCGCGAACATCTCCCGCGTCGTCATCACCGGCACGCTGCCACCTGCCGACGCGGCAATCGCATCGACCTTCGCGCGCCCAAGCGTCGTCAGCAGCGTATCCGTCGCGGTGTTGTCGCTGATCGAGATCATCAGCGTCGCCAGTGTCTGCACCGTTACCGGCGACTCCGCCGGCCAGGTCTGCAACACGCCCGACGGCAACGATGGCGCGCCGACCTTCACGACATCCGTCCAGTGGCGCTCGTCCGCAGCCACCTGCCGCGCGAGCTCCGCCAGTAGCCACAGCTTGAACGCCGACCCAAGCGGTGCGGCGATATCCGCCCGGTATTCGAGGATCGGCGCAGGCTTGCCCGCGCCAAGCGCATACAGCCCGAACCCGCTGGCCCCAGGTAGTGCGCGAAATTCCGCTTCGACCTTCGCGAGGCTGTCGTCGCGTGCGCCCGTGCCGGTGATCAGCAACCCAGTGGCGGCATGCGGCGCTGCCGGATCGAGCGCCAAGCGGACGCTCGCCGTTCCGCGCGCATAGCCGACGATCAGATCGGCGCTCCACGCCGACGTCGCCATCAACGACTCGATCCTTTCCGGCGCGCCGAGTGTCACCTTCAGCTTTTCGACGATCGTCGCGAACTGCGCCTTCGGCACCTTCTCGCGGAAGCTCGCGGCGAAATACGCGTCATACGCGCCACGCCCGTCGAGGATCGCGACCAGCGCATCCGCCTTCGCCCGCAGCGCAGGATCCGCCACCGCACCCTGCGCCACCGCACCAACCGGCAGCAACGCCACCGCCAACGCCATCAGCCAGAGCGCGAGCCTGTGCATCAGTTCTTCAGCTTCCAACCGCTCTTCAGCAACCGGTAGCAGAGCGTCGCCAGCACCACGTCGATCACTAGGATCACGATCCCGCCGATCATCACCGGCGAGTCGGCAATCCCGAGGAACCCGTAGCGGAAGCCCGAGATGATGTAGAAGAACGGGTTAGCATGGCTAAACGCGCGGAACGCCGGCGCGAGCTTGTCGACCGAATAGAATGTCCCCGACAACAGCGACAAAGGCGCGATCACGAAGTTGGTGACGGCCGCCGCATGATCGAACTTGTCCGCCCAGATCGACGTCAGCACACCAAGCAGCGCGAGGAAGACGGCGCCGAGCAGCCCGAACCACACGATCGCCAGCGGCGCGTGCGGCGTGACGTGCACGCCCGGATACAGCGCCATTGCCGCCCACACGACGATCCCGACGATCACCGCGCGTGTCACGGCACCGCCGACCAGCGCGGCCAGCAGCTCACCCGTCGACAAGGGCGGCTGGAGATAGTCGACGATCGTGCCCTGCATCTTGCCGACCAGCAGCGAGAAGCTCGCATTGGCGAACGCCGGCCCCATCATCCCCTGCGCAATGATGAGCCCCGGCGCGATGAAATCGGCGAACGCGACGATCTGGCCGTCGACCGGCACCGGGCTTTTCGCACCGGTCGCGATGGTGAAGACGATCAGAAACAGGAGGGTGGTGATCGCCGGCGCCCACACCGTCTGAAGCTGCACCTTGAAGAACCGGCGCACCTCCTTGATATAGAGGGTTCGCAATCCCTCCCAGTTCACGCTCTTAATGACGGGGACGCCGGGGGCGGAGTGCACCGCCGAATGGATTTCACCGATTGGGGGCTGGCTGCTCATAGGCGTTGCGGGTAATCGCTGCCGCTTCCGCCCGCAACCCGGCTGAGCAAGACTAAGG
>Ga0308170_10005236_pt1 | contig 9972 bp, 5 predicted proteins | sample PhyBR2_2_FD_202136 | JGI IMG/M metagenome (GOLD analysis project Ga0308170, IMG submission 202136) | Phyllosphere microbial communities from UC Gill Tract Community Farm, Albany, California, United States - DLSLSB.R2 | ecosystem: Host-associated > Plants > Phyllosphere > Unclassified | place... | reverse complement strand
AGCACCATGGCCGCAGCCTTGAGTTTGAATTCATTTGAATAAGAAGTACGCATGCCCATAACACCTCGGATTTGGACGCCATCATAGCGTCCGATTGAGATGTCCAAAATCATTAGGCCAGTTCAAGCGCGCTCCTACAGAGACCTCGATTCAACCGACGTTTTGCGGCACCCAGCCGATGCCGTCGCAGCAACGCGAACCAGGGGACTCAGGCGAATGTGCGGCATGAGTACCCGCAGAACGAATCGCCAGCACGGTCGGCGCGGGGCTTGATGAATGAACCGGCTTTCCGCGCATTTGTAGGAGCGCGCTTGCCCGCGAACAGGCCGCTACATCCGACCCGTTTTCATCGCCTGGACAATTTTTCGCGGGCAAGCGCGCTCCTACAGGATATACAGTGGCTGATTAATTTAAACGTGGCGCGATAAACAGAATGTTTATTGGGGGAAGGCGCGGGTTAACTATGTTTCTTTCGCACATTTATCCTCCGCTGCCACTGTTCCGTTTAAATAACCTCACTTTCAAAGTGCGATGCGTTTCTCATATCTCGTCAGAACATTCTGTGGGAAGCATCCCGATATTTGTAAGAAGTTTCTTGATATTCAAAGGAGGGTAGTATTTTTGTTTTTCAATGATTAGCCTTGGATCTCAATGACAGGGCCGTCGATGCCAATGCGCAACCGCTCTCGGCTTTGAACCCTATGTGTTCCACTCAAGCGCCAGAGTTTGCGCTTTCAAGCCCTTGCCGTTGGAGCGAGCGTCACAGTACAGAGCGGCTCACAGAGACACTGACATTCGGTTAGCGATATCTAATGAGCAATCTCCGGTAATCACCTTTCATATCCAGCACCTATAACTCAGGCAATGGCCGGACCCTAAGACATAAGCAAAATACTCGACCCCGTCACAACTCACATCAAGGCCAAGTGCCCTTCGCATTTGACGCAGATTGGTCCATAAAACCCGGTCGCGTTGCCCACGTGTGACTTGACCCTCCGAGCCATTAACTGTTGGCGGTCTTCTTTATGCGCTCAATAAGTCATGAACAATGCGGCATCGCGTCAATGAATATAGACCGTGTTTTCCTGGACACTTATCTGTTGGTCATTGATCTGCGTCGCGGTTTGGCAATGTCCGACAGCGTCACGCTGCACCGCACGTGTGTAACGCAAATCGAAGAGGCCCGTAGCACCTTGCAGGCAGCCGGCATGAGCGCGCGAAGCATCGACCTGATCAGCCACGCCCACTGTGCGCTGCTCGATGAAGTGGTGCTCGCCACTGCCCGTGACGCCATCCGGGCCGCGTGGATCACCGAGTCGTTGCAGGCGCGATTTTTCGGACATCACCGGGCGGGTGAAATGCTCCATGAAGAGATGCTTGAGGTCCTGCGCGAGCCTGCGCCGGACATCCATGTGCTGACCTTTTACGCCCGGGTCATGATGTTCGGGTTTCTGGGCCGCCACCGGGGGCTGGACGCCGAAGAGCGCGTGGCGTTGGTGAAGCAGCTGAATGCCCGGGTCGAACCTCTGGACACGGCCCCGCAGTCTCTGTTGATCGATTGCACGGAAACGTCGGGCGAGCACCTGCAGTGGCTACGTTCTCCGGCGTTGCACCTGGTGGCGGCGGGTGTGGCGCTGGCCGCCTTGTGGTGGACACTTGACCGCTCGCTGGCCCGATCTGTGGCCGAGCTTGCCCAGGGAGGTCTTTGATTATGGCTGACCCCCTGCAGACCTTTTTCGACCACAGTCGCCACAAGCTATACGTCGACGAGCTGGATGCCGACATCGACGTGCTTACCTTCACGGGAGAAGAGCAGCTCAGCAAGCCGTTCCTGTACACCATCGAATTCACCTCGACGCAGCGGGATATCGGCGCTGCACAGACACTCGGCAAAGACGCGGGATTTACCCTGCACGTCGCAGCACATGTGCGCCCCGGCGCGGTGCGCGGTCTTCCGCTGGCACCGGTCGAGCCGCTACGCGTCGTCCGAGGAGTGGTCACCGGTTTCAAATGCCTGTCCGCTTCCAGGGACGAGGCCCGGTACGAAATCACCCTTGGGCCGCGCATGGCATTGCTGTCCCGTGGGCGCCAGTACCGGCTCTATCAACATTTGTCGGTGCCGGAAATCGTCGAGACCATCCTGCGCGGGCGACATGCTATGGAGGGGCAGGATTTCCGGTTCACCCTGGTCCGGGAATACCCCCGGCGAGAGCAGGTCATGCAGTTCGGCGAAAGCGATCTGGCGTTCATCTCCCGACTGCTGGCCGAGGTGGGCATCTGGTTCCGGTTTTCCCATGACCCGCGGCTCAATATCGATGTGATCGAATTCCACGATGATCAACGTCACTATCGATGGCCACAGATCCCGTTGCCGTGCCGCTCGCTGTCAGGTCTGAACAGCGATGACCGGGACGCCGTCTGGCATCTGCAGTCGCACCATTGCGTGGTGGAAAAGCAGGTCCACTTCCGTGCCTACGACCCGCGCAACGCCAACGCCTGGCTCGACGGCGAAGTCGACCAGAGCCACCGCGCCAGCACCACCTATGGCGAGGCCTATCACTTCGCCGAACCCTATACCCTGCTGGGCGATGCACTGAATCAGGACGAAGACCTCGAAAGCGAAAGCGGCTTTTTCTATGCCCGGTTGCGCCACGAGCGTTATTTAAATGCCCAGACGCGTCTGAGCGGCGTAGGCAGCAGCGCAATCCTGGCCCTGGCGCAGATCATCGATGTCACCGGCGACGCCCCCGGCGCATTCAAGCCCGGCGCGGTCATCACACGTCTGAGCCTGCGCGCCGCCCGCGACCGCAGTTTCGAGGTGGCATTCGAGGCCATGCCGTTCAGCGACACCGTGTGCTTCCGGCCCCCGGTGCCGCCCAAACCCAAGCTCGCCGGCACGGTAGCGGCGCGGGTCACCAGCCTGATTGCCAATGACCCGTACAGCCACATCGACAAGACCGGCCGCTACAAGGTCAACTTCCTGTTCGACCGCGACACTTGGGAGGCCGGGGACGAAAGCGCCTGGCTGCGGCTGGCGCGCTCCTACGCCGGTGACACCCATGGTCTGCACCTGCCGCTGATTGCCGGGACGGAAGTCGCCGTCGCCTTTGAACACGGCGACCCGGACCGGCCCTACATCGCCCATGCCCTGCACGACGACCAGCATCCAGACCCGTGACGCTGGCCGACCGGGACTTTACCCGTAACGTGCTGCGCACGCCGTCCAACAACAAGCTGCGCATGGAAGACGAACGTGGCAAGGAGCACATCAAACTCAGCACCGACCATAGCGGCAAAAGCCAGCTGAACCTGGGGCATCTGGTGGATGCCACCAAGGCCAGGCGCGGCGAAGGCTTCGAACTGCGTACCGACGGCCGGGGTGCGATTCGCGCTGGCAAAGGGCTGTTCATCAGCGCCGACCAACAGGCCGGGGCGCAAGGTCAGCAGTTGGAGATGGCCGCCGCGATTACCCATCTGCAGGATGCCGTGCAGCAATTGCAAACCCTGTCCACGGATGCCCAGGCGAGCAAGGCCGGGCCCGCCGGCGTCGAGGCGCAAGTGGCACTGCTTGAGCAGAACCTCGAACAACTCAAATCGGCCGTAATGTTGCTCAGCGCCCCGCAAGGCATTGCGCTCACCAGCGGCAAGCACCTGCAGCTGGCCGCCCACGACAACGTGATGCTCAACGCTGGCGGCGACACCGACGTCAGCGTGGTCAAGCGCATGTTCATGGGCGTCGGGCGAGGCCTGAGCGTGTTCGTGCGTCAGCTCGGCATCAAGCTGATCGCCAACCAGGGCCCGGTGACCGTGCAGGCACAGAACGACACGCTGGAATTACTGGCGCGCCAGGGCCTGCGCATCACCAGCACCGAGGACGAAATCCACATCGTCGCCAAAAAGAAAATCGTGCTCAACGCCGCCGGCAGCTACCTGACGCTGGAGCAAGGCCTGATCGAATCGGGCACGGCGGGCGACCATCTGCTCAAGGCTGCGAATTTCAACTACATCAAGGGCGCCGCCACCATGGCCGCCGATCACCCCGACTACCCGACACAACTGACCCGCCAACCTTTACGCCTGAAGCTGGCTGCAACGCCGAACCTTGCCGGCAGCTGGACCCACATGCCTTACACGCTCTATGCCGATGGCGGTGTGATCAGCCAGGGCGTCATGGACTCCAGCGGGCACATCGACGTGGATCATCAGGCGACGACCCAGGAATACCGGCTGGAGATGGCCAACGGCGTCAGCTACCGGATTCCCGCCGTGAGCGCCTACCGCAATCCCGAGCAGGGAAGGCTGGCCAATCAGGGCTTGCACCACCACCGTTCGGCCCCCGACACACCGGTCAACCAGCCTGCATCACACAGCGACCATCGCGCGCTGTACGCGGCCGTGTTGAACAACACCCCCGACCAGCCAGAGGACGCCTCATGACACTGCCCGAAATCTTTGGACCTGTCTCGTTTCAAGAAACCGACACGGTGACCTTGTGCGCGCCCTGGTACGTGCAGGACTCCGAGTACGGACCAGCCTTGGCGACCTATAAACCGCTGGTCAACGGCGGGGAGACGTTTAAGGCCGTGCACGAGGCCATCGAGAAAGCGACCCACTCGGTGGACATCATCTGCTGGGGTTTTCAGCCTTCTATGTATTTCATTCGTAAGCCGTCCTCTCCGGCCAGCACACTCGCCATGCCCACGCCTGGTGGCTTGAGAGGGGTGACTTGGCAGCACGTGTGCATTGGCGAGCTTCTCATGCACAAAGCCAGGCAGGGCGTGAAGGTGCGGGTGTTGGGCTGGGAAGCGCCGTTCAACGCCGCCGGGCTGGCCGGCGAAGCCAACTTGCCCGGTAAGGGGCGCATACCGATTAGCGACCGCAAGATGCAAAGCGCCACCGACGATCAGTACGCCTATGACCGCAAGTGGTTCGCGATGTGTTCCATCGGGGGCATTCCTGGGCCGTTATGGCGTGACTTTGAAAAACCTGCCTACGCCAGTCGCGGCTTCAGCCTGTTCGACCGCGCCGAGATCGTTCACCAGGCCAGGTATCACGGTTCTGACCCCAACCTCAGCGTCAGCACCCTCGGAGTCCTCGGGGCTGCCGTCACCCACCATCAGAAAACCGTGCTGGTGGACTATGAAGCCCCCGAGCAGGCGGTGGGTTTCGTCATGGGGCACAACACCCTCGACGAGTACTGGGACACCGACGCGCACTCATCGCGAAATCGCGACCCGGCCACCAAACCCGCCCCCAATGCCGGGCCTCGGGGGGACACGCCGCGCCAGGACATCTCCAGCCAGGTCGCCGGGCCGATTCTGGAACACCTGCACCACAATTTTGCGACCGCCTGGTATGACGTGACGGGCGAAGACCTGATGACCCTGCGCAACGCCATGGCGTTGGGTAAACGGTTGAAATGCCCGCCTGATCAGCAGCGGCATTTTGCTCAAATCCTGCGAACTCAGGCTCAGGAAGGCCGCCGCGACATCGAGAAGCTCTACCTGCAATCGGTCAACAACGCCACAGGCTTCATCTATATCGAGAACCAGTACTTTCGCTGGCCGCCGCTGGCCGAAATGATCAAAAAGGCCGCCATTGCCCAAGCCAAGGGCGGGCGCGACCCCGGCAAACATGGCTCTCTGCACCTGTTCGTGATCACCAACGTGACTGATGACGGCATCGGCAAAGGCACGGTCAACACCCAGCGCATGCTCGACAGCCTGGGGCGCGCCGACACGATGCCGGAGATCACCCGACTGCAGCGCATCGAAGCAGCCAAATCAGAAGCCGCGGCGCAGGAGCCGGACCTCGGCGGGCTGATCGCCGATCAGGCCATGACCCTCACCACCGAGCTGCTGTCCCTCGGGGCGGCACTGCTGACTGGCGGCGACAGCGCGATCAGCGAAAAGGCCCGGCAAGCGCGACGCGACGCCGCACGCTCGGCTGAATGGCGGATGGCTGCGCTGGAAGAGCAGATCAAGGCCATCCAGCATGAAGTGATCAAACCCGAAGAAATTCCCAACCTGAAGGTGCACGTCTGCTCGCTGGTGGCCCCCGACTCACCTCCCGGCAAGTGGATGCCGGTGTACATCCATTCCAAGCTGATGATCGTCGACGACGTCTTCACCACTCACGGCTCGGCCAACATCAACACCCGCAGCATGCAGGTGGATAGCGAACTGAACATCGCCCATGAGTGGGCGAATGAGACTCAGGCGTTGAGGAGGAGGTTGTGGGGGCTGCATACGGCGGAGAAGGGGATGCAGGATGATCCGGAGACGGCTTTCAAAGCTTGGCAAGACATCATCGATAAGAACAAGGCGCTGAAAGAGGACGAGCTCAAAGGCGATCCTTATGCCCCCCTCGTCGAGTTCCTTTACTGCCCGGCCACCCTGACGAACCTCGACTGATGCGCCGGCTACTGCTGCTCGCCTGCCTGACTTTAACTGCCTGCGAAAACGGCGACGGATTACGAACACGACCGGAAAAGGACATCCAGATGAAGTCTCTCGCTGCAATCAAAGAAAACCTCGCCTTCACCTGTAAGCATGAGGTCCTACCCCCTGCAAGTGTGGAAAGCGATGTGCTGTTTCAATACGCCCGCTGGTTGGAGAAGAGCAACCAGCTAAAACAGGATCCGGATACCGACCTTGAAATCACCCGGCTATACCGAATCGCCGCCGAAAATGGTCACCCCAAAGCCAATATCAACCTGCAGAACGGAAGCCTGCGTGGGAAATACACACTGCAGGGCCATGAGCACCTGCGCTTCAGTCAAGATCTCATCGACGCAGGCATAGCCACCGGCTACTACTTTGTATCGCTACTGCTGAAAAACGGCATCGCTAACCTAAAGCAGGACACAGAGATGTCTCTGCGCTATCTGCGTAAGGCCGCCGACGAAGGAAGTGCGCAGGCTCAATCCGAAATCGGTGATGCGCTGGCGCCGAGCAGCAGGGCGCCAGATGTCGCGCGACAGATGCGCCGTTGCGCAGCTGAGCAAGGGCATGGGAGGGCCGCACGCGCGCTGGGCGTCGACCTGCAGACTAGGAAGCATTACCGTGAATCGCTGGAAGTGTTTCAACTTGGAGTCGCGGCAGGAGATGACTCTTCTGCAGGACGTCTCGACGAGGGGTTTGGAGGACCTGAGCCGACCGACGAACTGTATTACATGGATCTACAGAAGGATCTCGAACGCGCCGCCCGCTACAAAACTATCTGGCGCATTCTTACGAGGTATTCGTACGCCCACCCCAAAGTCCCGGAAATCAACGACATCCTCCCATTGCCACCGGCCAAGCTGCCGCCGTGGGACGGCAAGCTGCAATGGCTCGAAGCGCGCGAAGCCAACATCCCACCCGAGAAGCCGTCGCCCGAGCTGATCCAGCGCCTGACCCACGACCTGAAACTCGACCCGGACACTGGCAAGCCAATGCCGGGCGCCAAAGGCTTCAGCCAGGCACACCTGTCGGCCGCTCCTTGCGTCGCCGGCTCACAGTGCCCGGTCAGCGGTTACTGGCAGGTCGTCGAGTATTCAACACTGCGCACGTCCGATGGCGACCCGATCATTCGCCATTTCGAGCAGGGCGAGACTTTTCCCGTCGTGCACATGCGTTACGAAGAGGAGCGTATCTGGCCGTTGCCCAATGCCGTTCGCGTGGGCCCGGTCCGGGCTAGCTGGAGGTTGGTATGAAGTCGCGCGCCTGGATTTTGTATTGCCTCCTGCTGGCAGGATGTGGGGCGCCAGACAGCGAGCGTGATCGGGGTGCATCCATCGCGTCACTGGAAGAAATAAAGGCAAACCTGGCCTTCATTTGCAAACACGAAACGCTACCCGCGGCCACCGCAGACAGTGACGTGCTGTTCAAGTATGCCCGCTGGCTGCAGAAGAACAACCAGCTGAAACAGGACCCGGCGACCAATGTTGAGGTGGGTCGCCTCTATCGTATTGCCGCCGAGAACGGCCATGTCAAAGCCAACATCAACCTGCAGAACGACAGCTTGCGTGGCAAGTTCAGACTGCATGGCCACGAGCACCTTCGCTTCAGTCAGGCACTGATTGATGCAGACGTGGCGACGGGTTACTACTTCGTGTCGCTATTCCTAAAAAACGGTATTGCCGACCTGAAACAAGACACGGAGATGTCGTTGCGTTATTTGCGCAAGGCTGCTGACGAGGGAAGTGCCCAAGCTCAATACGAGATCGGCGACGCTCTGGCGCCGAGTAGCAGGGCACCAGATGTAGCTCGGCAGATGCGTCGGTGTGCGGCCGAGCAAGGGCATGGTGATGCAGCGCTGGAGCTGGCAGTCAACCTCCAAGGTAGGCGCGAATACGGAGCGGCGTTGGCTGCGTTCCAGATGGGTATCGCCGCAGGGGACGAAACGTCCGCAGGATGGTTGGATGACAGTTTCCGAGGTCCAGAGCCGACAGACGAGTTGGATTACCTTGACTTGCCTAAGGACTTGGAGCGCGCCGAACGCTACAAGACCATCTGGCGAATCCTTGCGAGGTATTCCTACGCCCACCCCAAAGTCCCGGAAATCAACGACATCCTCCCATTGCCACCGGCCAAGCTGCCGCCTTGGGACGGCAAGCTTCAGTGGCTGGAAGCTCGCGAAGCCAACATCCCGCCCGAGAAGCCGTCGCTCGAGCTGATCCAGCGGCTCACCCATGACCTTAAGCTCGACCCTGACACCGGCAAGCCAATGCCGGGCGCCAAAGATTTTAGCCAGGCGCACCTCACGGCCGCTCCTTGCGTGGCCGGCTCTCAGTGCCCGGTCAGCGGTTACTGGCAGGTCGTCGAGCATTCAACACTGCGCACGTCCGACGGCCAGCCGGTCATGCGCCACTTTGAGGAGGGCGAGACGTTTCCGGTCGTGCAAATGCAGTACGAAGAGGAGCGCATCTGGCCGTTGCCCAGTGCCGTTCGCGTGGGTCCGGTGCGGGTTAGCTGGAGGTTGGCATGAAGTCGCGGGCCTGGATTTTGTGTTGCCTGCTGCTGGCAGGATGCGGCGCGCCACACAGCGAGCCTAAGCGCGGTGCATCCGTGGCGTCACTTGAAGCAATCAAGGAAAACCTGGCCTTCACTTGCAAACACGAAACGCTACCCTCGGCTACGCCCGACAGCGACGTGCTGTTCAAGTACGCCCGCTGGCTGCAGAAAAACAACCAGCTGAAACAGGACCCGGCGACCGATGTTGAGGTGGGCCGGCTCTATCGCATCGCCGCCGAAAATGGCCATGTGAAAGCCATTATCAACCTGCAAAACGACAGCCTGCGTGGCAAGTACAGCATTCGAAGCCACGAACATCTGCGGTTCAGCCAGGCATTGATCGATGCCGATGTCGCCACCGGTTACTACTTCGTGTCGCTATTTCTGAAAAACGGTTTTGCCGATCTGAAACAAGACACGGAGATGTCATTGCGTTATTTGCGCAAGGCTGCTGATGAGGGGAGCGCTCAGGCTCAATACGAAGTTGGCGACACGCTAGCGCCGAGTGATAGAGCGCCAGATGTCTCCCGAATAATGCGTCGTTGCGCAGCTGAGCAAGGACAGGGGCGAGCAGCGCGAGCGCTGGGCGTAGATCTCAAATACACCAAGCGATACGCTGAAGCGCTCGAAGCCTTTCAACTGGGTGTAGCCGCAGGTGATTCAACTTCAGCTAGTTTCTTACAAGGTGGGTTCTCAGACCCGAAGCCGGCGAATAGGTTAGATTATTTAGGTCAGCAGAAAGACACTTTGCGCGCCGAGCGCTATGAAGCCATCTGGAGCATTCTCGCCGACTATTCCTACGCCCACCCCAAAGTCCCGGAAATCAACGACATCCTCCCATTGCCACCCGCCAAGCTGCCGCCGTGGGACGGCAAGCTGCAATGGCTCGAAGCGCGCGAAGCCAACATCCCACCCGAGAAGCCGTCGCCCGAGCTGATCCAGCGCCTGACCCACGACCTGAAACTCGACCCGGACA
>Ga0308170_10005226_pt1 | contig 9992 bp, 6 predicted proteins | sample PhyBR2_2_FD_202136 | JGI IMG/M metagenome (GOLD analysis project Ga0308170, IMG submission 202136) | Phyllosphere microbial communities from UC Gill Tract Community Farm, Albany, California, United States - DLSLSB.R2 | ecosystem: Host-associated > Plants > Phyllosphere > Unclassified | place... | reverse complement strand
CATGGGAAGCCCCCGATGAAGCGTATGAAGACCGTTGCCACGACTTGGTACGTGCGTTGCTCGATCCCGATCGATCGCAGGAATTTCTCGAGGATGTGATTGCGTTCGTAGCGCGGATCGCACCGGCGGCAGCGGCGAACAGTCTGGCGCAGGTCGCGCTACGCTATAGCGTGCCCGGCGTGCCCGATCTGTACCAGGGGACCGAAGCCTCGGATTTGAGCTTGGTCGATCCCGATAATCGCCGGCCGGTAGACTATGCGCGCCTGCGTAAGGTCGCGAATGCCGACACGCCTGCGAAGATGGCGATGATCCAACGCCTGTTACACCTGCGTCGCGAGCATCCAGCGGTGTTTGCGACGGGGGAGTATATGCCGATCGCGGTTACGGGGCTTCGCAGCGACCGGGCGATCGCGTTCACGCGGTCGGAAGGCGGGACGACCGTGCGATGCGTCGTCGCCTTGCGCAGTGCGGATCGTCATCTCGATGGGATCGAAGCGCGTGAGTGGTGGGGCGATACCGCTCTCGCTTCCGGGGGAATGGTCGCCGATATTCTCGCTGAACAGTCTGTTTCGGTCGATATTCTCGGCAACGCCCACGCCTGACCAGACGCCAAGGCGGCGCGGTTAAGCCGTGTCGTTGGACGGGGCTTTTGGCCCCGCCGGCCGGGCGCGATGCCGGGTCCGCGCCGGAGCTTTCGCTCCGGCTTGGGCATCACGCCGCGAACTGGTTCATCGTGTTGTGCGCTCCCCCGGCCTTGAGCGCCGCCTCGCCCGCGAAATACTCCTTGTGGTCGTCGCCGAGGTCGGAGCCGGACATGTTCTGGTGCTTGACGCAGGCGATGCCCTCGCGGATTTCCTTACGCTGGACGCCCTTCACATAGCCGAGCATCCCCGCGTCGCCGAAATACTCCTTGGCGAGATTGTCGGTCGATAGCGCGGCGGTGTGATAGGTCGGCAGCGTGATCAGGTGGTGGAAGATGCCCGCGCGCTTGGCCGAGTCCGCCTGGAAGGTGCGGATGCGTTCGTCGGCTTCGTCGGCGAGCGTCGTGCCGTCATAATCGACGCTCATCAGGCGCGCACGGTCGTACGCGGAGACGTCCTCACCGGCTTCAGTCCAGGCATCGAACACCTGCTGGCGGAAGTTCAACGTCCAGTTGAAGCTGGGTGAGTTATTGTAGACGAGCTTGGCGTTCGGGACGACCTCGCGGATGCGGTCGACCATGCCGGCGATCTGCTCGATATGCGGCTTCTCGGTCTCGATCCAGAGCAGGTCGGCACCGTTCTGAAGCGAGGCGATGCAGTCCATCACGCAGCGATCTTCGCCGGTGCCGGCGCGGAACTGGAACAGGTTCGAGGGCAGCCGCTTCGGGCGGAGCAGCTTGCCGTCGCGGTTGAGGATCACGTCGCCGTTCTGCGCGGTCGCCGGGTCGATCTCCTCGCAGTCGAGGTAGGAGTTATACTGGTCGCCCAGGTCGCCCGCTGTCTTGCTGACCGCGATCTGCTTGGTGAGGCCGGCGCCGAGCGAGTCGGTGCGCGTGACGATGATGCCGTCCTCGACGCCGAGTTCGAGGAACGCGTAGCGGCAGGCGCGGACCTTCGCGAGGAAGTCCTCATGCGGCACGGTGACCTTGCCGTCCTGGTGGCCGCACTGCTTCTCGTCGCTGACCTGGTTCTCGATCTGGAGTGCGCAGGCGCCCGCCTCGATCATCTTCCGCGCCAGCAGGTACGTCGCTTCCGCGTTGCCGAAGCCGGCATCGATGTCGGCGATGATCGGCACGACGTGTGTCTGGTGGTTCTCGATCGCGTTGAGCAGGCGCTGTTCCTCGATCGCGTTGCCCGCGGCACGCGCGGCGTCGACCTCGCGGAACATCATGCCGAGTTCGCGTGCGTCGGCCTGGCGGAGGAAGGTGTAGAGTTCCTCGATCAGTGCGGGGACGCTGGTCTTCTCGTGCATCGATTGGTCGGGGAGGGGGCCGAACTCGCTGCGCATCGCGGCGACCATCCAGCCCGAAAGGTAGAGATAGCGACGATCGGTGGTGCCGAAATGCTTCTTGATGCTGATCATCTTCTGCTGCGCGATGAAGCCGTGCCAGCAGCCGAGCGACTGGGTGTAGTTGGCCGGGTCAGCATCGTAGACCGCCATGTCCTTGCGCATAATCGCGGCGGTATAGCGGGCGATGTCGAGGCCGGTGGCGAAGCGGTTCTGGAGCCGCATGCGCGCGACTGATTCGGGCGAGATCGCGTCCCAGGTGCCGTTCTGGTCGGCAATGAGGTTGGTCAGTTGGGCGATGTGGGTCTGGTAGGTCACGGGCGATCCTTCGCTGCTGCGTTGATCGTCGTGTAGAGTTGTTGACAGCGTCGGTGGTCGGAAAGCGTGCCGCGGATGGGTATTGCTGTCATCGTCGAACGCCAAAGAATGTCTGTATGTAAAGAATATTACACATGGTGTGGACGTGGGGGCGTAGGCGGCAGGACCCATGCTCGGCGAAATTATTCCCCGCCTGCGGGCAGGAGAGGCTAGGGGAGGGGATGATGACCAATACTCTACGCCAAGCCCTACCCAGCACCGTCCAGCGCATGGAGGGACGCAAGTGACCCCTCCAGCACGCACCCAGGCCGCGATCGAACTGCTCGACCAGATCATCGCTGCAGCACGTGAGAACGGGGCGGCCGCCGATACGTTGATCGCGCGCTATTTCGCGACGCGCCGATATGCCGGTTCGAAGGACCGTCGCGCCGTCCGCGAGCTCGTCTACGCCGCGATCCGCAAGGCCGGCGACCGGCCCGAGACCGGCCGTGCGGCGATGCTGCTGGTTGCCGATGCGGATCCCGCGGTTGCCGAGACGTTCGACGGCTCCACGCATGCACCAGCGCCGATCGGCAAGGACGAGCCGCGCGCGCGCGCTGGTGTCGCGCCGCAATGGCTCAGCAAGGCGTTGCGCGCCTCGGGTCTCGATGGCGCTGCGCTGACCGACCTCGCCGGCCGTGCGACGCTGGACTTGCGCGTCAACACCCTGATCTCGGATCGCGCGACGGTACTCGCCGCGCTGCCCGATGCCGAGGCGACACCGCATGCCTCGGACGGTATCCGCCTGCCGACCGGCACCAATGTCGAAGCACTGCCGCTGTTCAACGAGGGTGCGCTCGAGGTGCAGGACGAGGGCAGCCAGATCGTCGGCCTCGCGATGCAGGCGAAGCCCGGCGAGCGGATCGTCGATCTTTGCGCAGGCGCTGGCGGCAAGACGCTCGCGCTCGCTGCGACGATGACGAACGAGGGTGTGATCCTTGCGTGCGACACCGACCGCAACCGGCTCGCGCGGCTGGCTCCAAGGGCAACGCGGGCCGGCGCGACGATCGTCGAAAGCCGCCTGCTCAACCCGACGCGCGAGATCGAGGCGTTGAGCGAATGGGCGGGGCGCGCTGACGGCGTGCTGGTCGACGCGCCATGTTCCGGCACCGGCACCTGGCGGCGCAATCCCGAAGCGCGTTGGCGGCTTACCCCCGACCGTGTCTCGCGACTGCAGTCGACGCAGCAGCAGGTGCTCTCCGTGGCTGCGACGCTGGTCAAGCCTGGCGGAGCGTTGGTCTACATCGTCTGCTCGCTGCTCGACGCCGAGGGCACCGACCAGGTCAGCTGGTTCCTCAATGCGCATACCGGCTGGACCACCGAGGCTCTGTCGCTTCCCGCGGGGGCGAAGCATGGCCATGGTACTCGGCTCGAACCCGGCCGCGACGGCACCGACGGCTTTTTTGTCGCGCGCCTTCGGGCTGCGTGCTAGCCAGCCGCCCTATGGTCCAATCCGTGGCCCCATTTGTTACCCGCCTGGAGACGATGATGCGTTTTTCGTCCGTTGCCCTTGCCGCCTCGCTGACAATCGTGTGCGTGTCGACATCGCTGAGCGGGCAGCGCCCCGACGCGCAGATCGACGCGCGCTCCATGCAGTTGCTGGCCCAAGGGCGTTCGCTGGTGGCGTCAGGCAATCTCGACGGCGCGACGGATGTGCTGGAAACCTCGGTCGCGGTCGATCCGCGCAACCGGGCGGCGTTCCTGCTGCTTGCACGGGTGGCAGAAACGCGTGACCTGCCCGGCAAGGCGATCCGCTTGTACCGCGAGGCGTTGCTGCTCGAGCCGAACGACGTCGCGGCGTTGAAGGGGCAGGGCGAGGCACTCGTCGCCAAGGGTGCGGTGGTCCGCGCGAACGACAATCTCGTGAAGATCCGCACGCTCTGCAAGGGTGTGTGTCCGGAGGCGACGCAACTCGCCGCGGTGATCGCCAAGGGGCCGCCGATAGCCACCGCGCAGGTCGATAAGACGCCGGTCGCCGCCAAGGACTGAGGGTACGACGAACCAATCCTCCCGTTCGACCGCCCCGGCGGAGGCCGGGGTCCAACGGGGGAACGGCACTAACGGAAGACGGCGCGCAGTTACTGCCACCTTTCCAATTGGGCCCCGGCCTTCGCCGGGGTGGTGCATCTCTAATTACCGTTCAATACAGTTCGCTCAGGCCCGAACCGGTGCCCCGACCGCCTTCGCCAACGCGGTGAAATCCGCGACCGACAGCGTCTCCGCCCGTCGCGTAGCCTCTACCCCGATCCGCTCCAGTGCATCGAGCGCACCCGGTACGCCCTTGAGACTCTGCCGCAACATCTTGCGCCGCTGTCCGAACGCGGCGCCCGTCAGCCGCTCCAGCACCGCGAAGTTCACCCCGTCCGGCGCCTCGATCGGGGTCAGATGCACCACCGCGGACATCACCTTCGGCGGCGGCGTGAACGCAGACCGGTGTACCGGCATCGCGATCCGCGCGGTCGACCGCCACTGCGCCAGCACCGCCAGTCGCCCGTAATGATCGTCGTTGGTCTTCGCGACGATCCGCTCGGCGACTTCCTTCTGGAACATCAGCGTGCATGACTGCCACCACGGCAGCCACGCCGTCGACAGCCACCCGACGAGCAGCGCCGTGCCGATATTATACGGCAGGTTCGACACGATGTGCGGCTTGCCTTCGAACAGCGCGGGCGCGTCGACTTCCATCGCGTCGCCCTCGATCACGCGCAACCGCCCCGGATATGCCTCGCCGAGTTCGGCCAGCGCGGGAATGCAGCGCCGGTCGCGCTCGATCGCCGTTACTCGCGCACCCGCCGCGAGCAACGCGCGCGTCAGCCCGCCGGGACCGGGTCCCACTTCGAGCACTTCGGCATCCTGGAGATCGCCCGGTACGGCCGCGATCCGCTTGAGCAACTGCCCGTCAAACAGGAAATTTTGCCCGAGCGCCTTGCTGGCATTCAAACCATAGCGCGCGATCACCTCGCGCAGCGGCGGCAGTTCCGTCATCGCAGTCTCGCTCACGACTGAGCGGCGGTCTGCGTGCGTCGGTCCGCCGCTTCGCCCGCCATCGCAATCGCGGCGATCATCGCGCCGGGCTCGGCGAGGTTCTTGCCGGCGATCGCGAACGCGGTGCCGTGATCGGGCGAGGTCCGCACGATCGGCAGCCCCAGCGTCATGTTGACGCCTTCGTCGAAATGGATCGTCTTGAGCGGGACCAGCGCCTGATCGTGATAGCAACACATGACGACATCGTACGTCGTGCGTGCTCGCGGGTGAAACATCGTGTCGGCTGCGAACGGACCCGTCGCATCGATACCCTCCTCGCGAAGGATCGCGATGGCCGGCGCAAGGATCTCGATTTCCTCTCGCCCAAGCGCGCCCTGCTCGCCGGCATGCGGGTTGAGTCCGGCAAAGGCGAGCCGTGGGTTCTCGATCCCGAAGTTGCGCCACAACCCCCGAGCGGTTGCCCGAGCCTTCGCGACGATCAGGTCGATCGTCAGCAGCGCGGAAACGTCCTTCAGCGGTACGTGTGTCGTGATCGGCACCACCTTCAGCGATGGTCCAGCGAGCATCATCACGGCATTGTCGCCCGCGACACCGTAGCGTTCGGCAACAAATTCGGTCTGCCCCGGATGGCTGAAGCCAATCGCGTATAGCTGCGATTTCGACACCGGCCCGGTCACCAGCGCACGTGCTGCGCCCGTACGAACGAGACCGACCGCCAGTTCTAGAGAATGCAGCGCACACCGCGCGCCATCCGCATCGGGCTCACCCGGAACGATCGCGCCCGCGTCGCCCACCGTCAGTACCGGCAACGCCTCGCCGAAAACCGCAGCCGCCGCGCCGAAGTCCGTGATCCGCGCGATCGGGCCGGTCCAGACCCGCTCGATCGCGCGCGCATCGCCGACCGCTACGAACGGCGGCAAGCGATGAGCCTCACGCGCATCCCAGGCCTTGGCGATGATCTCCGGCCCGATCCCGGCAGGATCACCCATCGACACCGCCAGCGGCTGGACGCGGCTCACGCTCCGGTTACCATGCCGCGATCACCGATATTCGACCACGGCATCGCGCCGCAGATCGCGTAGCTTCTGCTGAGCACGCAGATTGACGCGCTGCTGCTCGAGCTGGCCCTGGATCTGCTCGGAGTTCGGCACCGAACCCCCGGCCGCCTCGTCGCGACCACACAGCACGAGCGCGCGGACGCCCTGCTCCGCGGACCCGAATGGCGGGCTCGACTCGCCGACCTGGAGCTTCAGCATCACTTCCTGAAGCTGCGGCGGCAGATCGCGGATCCGGACCGTGTCGTTGTCGACCACGTCGGCGCCAATTCCGGCGGCGACCTTTTCGACCGTGCCACAGCCACGCAATTCCTGCGTCGCCTTGGCGAAGGCCTGCGCACGCGCCGAAGCCTGCGCCTGGTTGGTGTTGGGCGGGAAGCGCAACGTCAGCTGCTTCAGGCTGAGCTTCGCATCACGCGGATCGGCGGTCAGAACCTGGCGCTTGTCGGTCAGATACAGGATCGAATAGCCGCCGGAGACCTCGATCGGTCCGGCAACCTGGCCGACCTGCATCGTCGTCGCGGCTTCGGCTAGCTGCGGGGGCAGCGTTGCGGTGCGAATCCAGCCAAGATCGCCACCGACCGCGCGCGTCGAGGCTTCGGAGAACTGGCGCGCGTAATATTCGAAGGGCTGTGCGCCCTTCTGGATCTCCTGCAGGATCTGCTTGGCGTTGGCATAGACCTGCTGGCTGTTCGCCGGCGTCGCCGCGAGGTAGATTTCTTTGAGATTGAACTCGTCGGTACCCTTGGCGGCCTGGAGACGGTCGATGATCGACTTCACCTCCTCGTCGCCGACGTTGACGAACGGCTCGACGCGGCGGCGCAGATAGCGCTGCCAGGCAAGCTCGCCCTCGATCTGGCGCTTGAGCGACCGCTCGGACGACCCGGATTCGCGCAGGAACGCGCGCATCGCGACCGGCGTGCGATTGAACCGCTTCGACACCGCATCATAGCTCTGCGTCAGCTCGGCCGGCGTGATCGTGATGTCGGCGGTCTTCGCCTCCTGGATCTGGAGCGTCTCGTCGATCAGTTGGCGCAGCACCTGGAGCTTCAGCCGTTCGCGGTCCTCGGACGACAGCTTCGCCTCGTTCGCCATCGCCACCAGCGAGACGCGCTGATCGACGTCGGTACCGGTGATGACCGTGTCGTTGACGATCGCGGTGGGCTTGCGGACGTTGGGGTCGAGCTTGCCGAAGATCTGCAGGTTGGTCGGGATATCGAGCCCCGTGTTGTCCGGCACGCTCTGGTCCTGAACCGTCTGGCCGGGAGCCGATTGCGGTGCCGGCTGGGCCGATTGCACAGGGGCCTGCTTGGCCGGAGCGGGGCGCGGGGCAGATCGGCTCCGCGCTCCCTGCGGCGGCACGGCCTGCGCGATCGCGCTTGCCGCCAGCGCGGCCAGAACCACCGAACCGATCACACGGCCGCCACGCGCCGCCAGTCGAACATCATGCTTCAAGTGTCGGTATCCCATCATCGCACGCCGTCCATCGCCCCGTCATTGCCATGACGGCGCATATCCGGCGCGGTTTGCCCCAAAGTAGCTGAACGCGGGCTTAGCGGCCGAGGTTGGTGAAGGCCAGCGTCAACAGGAAGCTGTTGCCCTTACGCGCGTCGCCGGTGTCGTTGTAGGTCCTCCGCCATGTCCCGCCGAGGCGCAGGCAATCGTCTTCATACTGCACGCCGAGGCGGTGGCGGATCGGCGTGAAGCCGTCGCTGCGCGACAGCGGATCTTCCGCGGTGTTGGTCAGATCGACCACGCCCGAGCCGAATGCCGACCAGAACCGCGCGAACTGAACGCGGCCGGCGAGGCGGATCTCCTCGCGATCGCGCAGATCCTCGATCGTCGGATCAATGTTGCGATTGAGCTTGAGATAGCCGACCAGGACATAGGTCGCGCGCGAGCCGATCGTCGCGTCGACCTCGTTCCGGCGGATCGCGAAGCCATCCTTGTCGAGCCGGTAGCGATGGACGATCGAGACGAAATCGTGGAATCGCAGTTCGCTGCGTCCGACGATATCGGAAAATCGATCGCTCAGGCCGGTGCCGTCGGGCAGGATCGTCGGCCGCTGATCGAGGCGATAGCTCTGGCCGACATTGGTCGTGAAACTGATCCCCGGCAGGTCGAGCGCCCACTCGCCGCCATAGGTGACGCGCGACGAATCCTCGAAGCGATCATAGCCGGCGAACCGGTTGAGCGAGAACAGGTTGGTGTCGTCGAGATCGACTGCGCGCGAATCCTCGTTCGGTAGCGTAATGTTGGCGACCTTCGGTGCCGCGACGAACTGGACTCGCGGGGTAAAGCGCTGCGTGCCGCCGAGGAACGTGCCGATGAACGGCCATTTCACGTCTACCGAAACCGCACCGATCGCGCGCTGGCGAAAACCCTCGAGCCCGCGATAGCTGAGGTTGGTCGTCAAGTCGGTGTCGGTGGTGTTGTACAGGTCGCCACGGGCGAACGCCGTGAACGTGACTTCCTGCCCCCAGTTGGTGAAGCGACGCAGGTCCCATTGCAGGCTGGCGAACGCGCGCTGCGTATCCTGCCCATCCGTGCGGGTCAGCGCGAGCGTGTTCAACTGAAGCTGGAACCGGCCACCGACCAAGCCGTCTTCGAAGCGCTTGCGATAATCGATCTCGGGCAGCGCGATCGGCTGCTGTCCCTGGCTGTCGTTGACGCGCAAGGTCTGCGCATACCAACCGCTCAGCGAGAAATAGCTGGTGTCGTCGATCCGCTCCAGGCTGGCGGTCGTGCGCAGCCGGTCATCGCGCGAGATGTCGTAGCGACGCAGGAACGTCCGGTCGGTCGTCAGACGAAGCGAGCCGCTCGCGGTCCAGTTCGGCGTAAGCTGGTACCGGGCCATGCCGTCGATATAGCCGCGAAACGCCATGCTCGTGTCGGTCGAGACCGCGGTGCTGAGGTCATCGCTGCGACGGCTCTCGGTCGCGTACGCCCGAACGCTGAACGCACCCTTCGAATTCAACGCCGAATAATCGACCTGCGCCATCGGCAGCACGCTGCTGTAGATGTGCGGTGTGATGACCAGCCCCTGGTTCGGAGCGAGCTTCCAGTAATAGGGGACGCTGACTTCGACGCCGTTGACGCGGCTATAGCCGCCGTTGGGCGAGAGCAGGCCACTATCGCTGCCGCCACCGACTGGATTCGAGAATTCGGGCAACGGCAAGCTCGGCAGGCCGAACAGGTGCAGCCGCGCGCCCTTGTAGAAGATGCGCTTTCGCTCGGGGCGATAGGTGACGCGGACCGCAGTGATCTTCCACGTCGGTTCCTTCGGGCAACCGGCGGTGTTGGTGACGCTGCACGGCGTGTAGGCGGCGGTCTTCAGGTTGACGGTGCCGTCCGCGTCGCGTGTACCCTGCTGGGCCGCCAGGCGTCCGCCCTGTTCGAGCACGACCAGCATGTTGTCGACCACGCCGTCCTTGAGCGAATCGGTCAGGTTGATCTCGTCGCCGTACGCGATGTCGCCTTCGGGATTGGTGACCGCGATGTTCCCGGTCGCGACGACCTTGCCGGTCTTGCGGTTCCAGACGACCTTGTCGGCGCGCAGCCGGTTGCCCTGCCGGAACATCCGGACCTCACCGGTCGCGGTAACGA
>Ga0308170_10005218_pt1 | contig 10001 bp, 6 predicted proteins | sample PhyBR2_2_FD_202136 | JGI IMG/M metagenome (GOLD analysis project Ga0308170, IMG submission 202136) | Phyllosphere microbial communities from UC Gill Tract Community Farm, Albany, California, United States - DLSLSB.R2 | ecosystem: Host-associated > Plants > Phyllosphere > Unclassified | place... | reverse complement strand
TTTGTGGGCTTGTTGCGAGATGAGAGGACCGGAGGAGGGGAGGGGGAGCGAGGGGTGTCGTCGTCCGAGTCGAGGGTCATGATGAAGCCTGCCATGGCTGCTGCGAGTGGTGGGTGGACGGCTGGACCGGTCCTAGCGGGAGTGGAGCGAGAGGAGGAGGCCAAGCGGCGAGGGACTCGAGCTCGGGAGGAGAGGCGCCAGCTGCACCGCCTTCGCCCATCTCGACCTCGCTCGGCTGGTCAGGACTCGAGCCAGAGTGCTCCCACCGACTCGCACGAGCATGCTCGCACTGCGACTCGTCCCGCCTCGGGTCGCCGTCGCCTCGTCGCCGCCCCTCGTCCTGCGCACCCTCTCGACCTCGGCCGCGCTCCACCGCCAGCAGCCCGCACCGCGCGCCAGGCGAGGCCCCCCACCACCACCGCACTCGCGCTACTCGCAGCGTCCACCGCGCCATGGCCCGCCGCAGGGTCGCCGAGCCGCCGGCCCGTCCCACATCTCGCGCGACGCACTCGCCTCGCGCCTCGAGCACCACCTCCGCACAGCATGGAAGCCCCAGTCCAAGGAGCTCAGAGCCCTCGCACACGACCTCGGCGTCAGCCACCCCAACCTCGTCGACCTCGCGCGCCAGTGGACCCTCGTCGCGCAGCGCCACCTCGCGACCACCACCTCGTCGTCGCCGGCGTCGTCGTCCTCGGGCGCAGCGACATGGGACCTCGACGCCCTCCAGACGGCCTACGTCAACGACGGCCAGGACGCCCTCTGGGACGCCTCGCTCGCCACCTTCCTCGCCTGGGTCCGCGCCGCCGTCCCCCTCCCCACCCCCTCGTCGACCTCGCCCGTACCCGACTCGACCCTCTCGCAGCTCCACCAGCTCGCCGACCTCGCCGACCGCCGGTACCACTACGAGGGCTTCCCCTCGGCACGCCAGCACCGCCGCCGTCTCATCCTCCACGTCGGGCCGACCAACTCGGGCAAGACGCACTCGGCCCTCGTCGCACTCGCGCGCGCGCGCACGGGCGCCTACGCCGGGCCCCTGCGCCTCCTCGCCCACGAGGTCTTCGCGCGCTTCAACGAGGGCAAGATCGGCGACGAGGGCAAGCGCACGTGCAACCTCGTCACGGGCGAGGAGCAGCGCATCCTCGACCCGGACGCCGGCCTCCAGTCGTGCACGGTCGAGATGTTCCCGCTCGCCAAGCATCTCGAGGTCGGCGTCGTCGACGAGATCCAGATGATCGGCGACCCGCAGCGCGGCACGGCCTGGACCGCCGCCGTCGTCGGTGCCCGGTGCGACGAGCTCCACCTGTGCGGCGAGGAGTCGGTCGTCGACCTCGTCCGCCAGATCGCCGCCGAGGTCGGCGACGAGTGCGTCGTCAAGCGGTACCAGCGCCTGTCGCCGCTCGTCGTCGCGTCCCAGTCGCTCGAGGGCGACCTGAGCCGCATCCGCCGCGGCGACTGCCTCGTCACCTTCTCGCGCAGCAACATCTTTGCGTTCAAGCGCGCCATCGAGGAGAAGACGGGCCTGCGCGTCGCCGTCGCGTACGGCGGCCTCCCGCCCGAGGTCCGCGAGGAGCAGGCCCGAGCGTTCAACGAGGGCGTGTACGACGTCCTCGTCGCGAGCGACGCCATCGGCATGGGCCTCAACCTGTGCGTCCTTACTCTCTCTCTCTCTCTTTCCCTCTCTGCGCCGGATCGGGCGGCATCTACTGACGCTCTCGCTCCCTCCCCTCTCATTTCGCCGCCCGCAGAAAGATCCGCCGCGTCGTGTTCGAGGCGCTGCACAAGTTCGACGGCACGTCCGAGGTCCGCCTGCCCGTGCCGCAGATCAAGCAGATCGCCGGCCGCGCCGGCCGCTTCGGCGTCCACGCGCCCGTGTCGCCCTCGGCGCCCGACCTCGACCTCGACCCGGCGTCGCCGCTCGCTCCGGGCGAGGCCGTCCCCGGCGAGGCAACGACGCTCGACGCCGTCGACCTCGAGCTCCTGCAGGACGCCATGGCGCAGCCGACAGTCCAAGTGACGCAGGCGTCGCTCGGCGCCTCGTTCGAGGCGTTCAAGGGCCTGTACGACCTCCTCCCCGCCTCGACGCCCCTCAGCCGCATCTTTGCCCTGTCGCGCGCCATCACGCGCACCAAGCCGCACTACCGCCCGACGGCCTCGTCGTCGTTCGGCGACGTGAGCGACCACATCGCGCACGTGCACCCGCTCACGTTCCAGGAGCGCTTCACGTTCGCGTCGGCGCCCGTCAACCAGCGCGACCAGCGCGTCGTCGGCACGCTCGTCGAGTTCGTCGAGGCGTACGCGCGCGGCGAGCCGATCCGCATGCGGCGCTGGGGCGCAGACGCGGGCGTGTTTGACGCCATCGAGCGCGTGCGCCAGGCCGGCATCGCCGCGGCCGCCGCCGCCTCGTCCTCGTCGTCGACGCCGCCTACCTCGTCCGCCTCGACCCGCCGCGTGCCGAGCGTCTTCACGTCCGAGACGCTCCAGGCGCTCGAGTCGTTCCACCGGTGCCTCACGCTCTACCTCTGGCTCTCGTACCGCCTCGCGCCCATCTTCTGCGACCAGGACGCGGCGCGCACGCTCCGCCGCGACGTCGAGAAGGCCATGGAGGTCGCGCTCGCCGGGACGCGCTTCGAGAAGCTCGAGCGCGGGAGGGGCGCGAGGAGGAACAAGGCGCGCGCCGTCGGCGGCGAGGGCGAGGACGACGCGCAGGGCGGCGGCGCCGTGTTCGACGCGTATGGGCGGCTCAAGGGCGCAAAGAGCTCGGCTTACTGAGCTGGCACGGGCGGGACGAAGGTCAGGAGGAGGCTTTTCTCTCGCTCTCGCAGCAGAGCTGTACCCGCACTTGTTGTTCTGCAGCAGTAGACCGCATCGTAGACGCACCTTTCACTCACTAAGCGTCGCTGCGAGAGAGGGATAAGAAAGAAGGAGCGAGATGGACTGCAAACGGCTACAAGACGGTACGGCAAGAGCGATACAAAGTGACGACGATGACGAGCTCCCCTCGAGCTCAGTTCCCTGCCGCCTTGCCCAGCAAAACGGCCCTGATGGATCCCAGCTGCGCCTCGAGCGCCTCGACCTGCGCCCTCGCCTCGTCCCGCTCGGCCCTCCTCTCCTGCTCAACCTTCTCAAGCTGCGCCCTGAGCCCGGCCGCCTCGTCCGCCGCGCGTTGCGCCTCGTCCTTGGCGTGCGCCGCATCGAGCTTGACGAGCTCGAGGTCGTCCCGCGTCCTCCTCAGCTCGCCCTCGGTGCGCTCGAGCTCGCGCGCGCGCCGCTCGGCGTCGTCGAGCCGCCGGCGCTCCTCGGCGTCGAGCCCGACGCGGCGCTCGAGCCGCTTGGCCATGCGCGCCTTGAACTGCTCGACCTCCTCGCGCAGGTCGCTCATCTCGGCGCGCTCGGCCGTGCGCTCGAGCTCGAGCGCCGTGAGCTGCGCCCACAGCGAGTGGATCTCGCGCCGGTGCGGGTGCGCTGACGTGTCGGCAAGCTCGAGGTGCTGGTCGTGCTCGTGCGGTGGGAGCGCGTTGGGCGAGGCAGGCGAGGCGAGGGGGAGGGTGTAGCCCGAGGCCGAGGCGAGGTCGGCGAGGTTGAGCCCGGCGGGAGCCGAAGCGCGCAGAGAGCGAGCGGGCGACGACGTCGAGAGGAGGGCGGCGGGGAGGGTGTGCGGCGTCGAGGGCGACAGGAGAGGGGCGAAGGTGCCGTCGAGGACGACGACCGACCGCGGCGCGTAGGGCCCGACCTTGAGCGGGAGGGGCGGCGGCAGCTCGTCCTCGTCCTCGTCCCCGTCGTCCTCCTCCCGCTCCTCCGAACCGTCGACGACGTCGTTCTCGGGAGCAGGCGACTCGTCGTCGTGCTCGGGGAGCGGGACGAGCGCCTTCTCCTGCGCCGCCGAGCCCTCCTGACGCTGGAAGTCGGCGTCGGCGCTGTCGATGAGGTGGTCCCAGGTCGCTTTGGGATCGACCCGAGGCAGCGTAGGCACGCTCTCGCGCTGTCGCTCGTTGGCGAGTGCGGCGGCGATCTCGCCCTGCGAGAGGAAAGGCGAGGGCGGGAGGAAGGCCGAAAGGCGGACGGCGGCCCGAGCGGGCATGGGCGGGCAGGGGAACGCGTCGAGCGGGAGCTCTGCGAGGGGGACGACATCAGCATGCCGTCTCGATCGAGGTCGTGAGGTGGATGAAGAGACAGACGCACCTTCACGGCTCAGCAGACTGTCGGCAGCCTCCGACTCGCGCCGAGCGACCGTCAGGTCCGAGCTCTGCTCCTCCTCCTCGGCCGTCGCCTTGCCGGCGCCGGCGCTGCCGAGCATCGCCTCGAGGACAGCGGTGCCGGCGTACGTTGACGAGGGCGGCGTGCGCAGCTCGCTGCCCTGGTCTGAGCCCGTCGAGACGGACGACCGGGTCGACGACGTGCCCGGCGCCTCGGTGGACGACGCGTTCGGGCTCTCGCGCGGCGTCGCCTGCGCGTGCGCCTGCACGACCTGCCGGACGAGCGGCGAGGCGGGTACCGCCGGCGAGTCGTTGACGACGAGGATGGGCGTCGGCGGGTCCGAGCAGTGCGAGGTCGAGCCGCTCGGACCCCGCATCGGCGGGCTCGTCTCGGCCGTGACCTGCTCGACGATGGGCGACGCCTTCTTGATCTGCAGCGCCGACCAGGGCAAGGCCGCAGGCGGAGGTGCGGGCGCCTCGCGCGGGGGGGCCATCTCGGGGAGTTCGAGGAGCGGGTCGGCGAGGAGCGGGTCGACGAACGTCGAGTCGGCGACGAACGGCTGCGCCCGAAGCGACTCTGCCGAGCGCGCATGGCGGATGTGGAGCTCGGCGCCGGGCAGGTCGAGGTCGACCGTCGGCGCCGTCGGCGAGACGAGGCCGTCGACGACCTTCTCGGGGTCGACGTCAAAGTCGGGCTCGAGGAGGCCGTCGGCGATGGCGCTCCAGTTCTCGAGGAGGAAGCGAAGGGCGTCCTGCGCCCTGCTCGCCGCCTCAACGCCCGACGCGAGCGGCTCGGTCGGGCCCGTGATCGACAGCTGGTGGTGGCTCGCCGGCTTCTTGGTGCGAGGGGCGACGCGCGACGACATGAGGGGTGGGCCGAAAAGGGTCGCGATCTCGTCGATCGTGAGACTGTTCTCGGGGAAGAGCGGGATCTGGGACAGGAAGGCGAGGACGTAGGTGAGGAGGCTGAAGTTGGCCGTCGGCTGGAGGCGCAGGACGACCTGGACGCCGGCGACTCGGGCCTTGATCGGGAGCTTCTTCGAGTCGACGCAGGCGAGGAGGAGGCGGCACACGCGGTGGTCGAGGACGGGTTCGGGAAGGTCGCGCAGGTACCGCTTGAGCCTGCGCAGCGAGAGAAGGGACAGAGTCAGGCTCGGCTCGTCGAGGGAGAGACGCTCAACAAGGAGAAGAAGGCGACGCACAGCGACGTGACGTTGTGGATCGACTCGATCGACAGGTCGTGGTGCTCGCCGTAGTCGGGCGGCGTGTCGTAGATCTGGACGAGCTTGGCGACCCGACTCGGCTCGCCGTGCTGCTGCATCATGCCGGGGACCTTCTTGCCCTGGCCGCGGCGGTAGATCTCCTCGACCGTGCTGAAGACGACGCCGGGCAGCTCGTGCCGCTGCCCTGCGATCATCGACGTGACGAAGCCGTTCTTGCTCGAGAGGGGAGCGCCGAAGACGGCCTTCTTGGACGTCGACGCCGGCGACGGAGCTTCTTTGGCTGAGAGCAGGTGTCAGATGGTCAGCGAGGGATTGCGAGAACGTCGAACGGCTGCGGCGAGGAGAAGAGACGCACCGAGACCGGGAAGAGCACGCTTGACGCGCCCGAGGAACGAGCTGCGGTCCTTGTGCGCGTCCGACGACGACGATATCGAGCCAGCTTGAGGAGCGTGCGAGTCGGTGCCGGCCTGCGAGGGTGAGGAGCGTCAGGCCCGGGGTCTGTACGAGCCGCTCGAGGCAGGGAAGAGAGAGGGGAAGCGCGAGCGCACCTGCGGCTTGTCCAGTCCAGTCTTGCCGATCGAGAGGACGGCCTCTGCCTCCTCAATCGTGAGGAAACTGCCGAGGATGACCTCGAGCTTCTCGAGGAGGTTGAGGCGCCACGAGTAGCCCGGCGCGTCCGAGACGTGCGCCGTGCGCCGCGACAGGCTGACGAGGTTGAGCGCGAGCTTGGCACCGGGCGTGATGAGCTGGCCGCCGGGGCCGTTGCCGACTGGCGAGGGGGCGGGAGGCGGAGAGGGAGGGCCGGCTCGCGCCTCGGGCGGGAACTCGAGCGTCGTCGGCGAGACGGACGAGATGACGTAGCTCGGCGGCGCGACTCGGGGTGCGGGTCGAAAGCCGTGCGCGGCGTCGATCGGTGCGTCCGCGGCGCGTCCGGACGAGACGGACGAGGTCGTCGCCGTGCTCGAGCGCTTCAAGCTCAGCTCGGCGAGGCTGCCCTTGCGCGGCGAAGGGGCTCGCTCGACGCGCTGAGCGACGCTGACGCGGACCTGGGCGGCGTAGGGCGTGTACGGGGTGGCGATCTCGTCGGTGGGGTGGACGGGCGAGGGGATCGGCGGAGGGAGAGCGGCGTCGGCCGGTGGTGCTGGCGTCGCCTCGTCGGCGGCGGGCGGGCTCGTCGGGGCCTCGTCGAGGGGTGGGAGCTCGATGTGCGACTCCTGGTATGTCGAGGGGATGGACGAGAGCTCGATGCCGAGGTCGAGCGGGGCGGACTCGCTCGCGGCGCGGTCGCCCTTCTTGGCCGGGTGCGAGTCGGGGAGGGCGACGCGGATGACGGCGGGCCCTCGTGCGCGCAGGGACGAGGCGAGGCCACGGCGCGAGAGGTCGGGCGAGGACGAGCTCGAGTGACTGGGCGACGATGAGGTGCGGACGTGGGCCGGGCGGACCTGCGGCGGGAACCCTGCAATGCCGAGCCCGCTCGCCGCCCCTGCGCTTGCAGACCTCGCCATGGCGCCCGTGTACCGCTTGCGGTCGCCGCCGTGTCCATCTGCCGAGCGGGACGACGCGCTGCCCCACTTGGTCACGATGACCGGCGAGCGAAGACGAGGAGAGCCGCCGTCCGACGCCTGCTCGTGCTCGTGCAAGGCCTGCGTCGTCGGCGAAGGCGAGTACACGCTCGAGGTCGGCGAGGTAGGGCTGCGAGCGTCGGCGTCGACGGGCGCGGCGAGGGCGCCGAAAGCGGGTTCGGCGAGCGGAGTGGTCGTCGAGGTTGACATGGGGTGCGCGCGACGCTGCGGCTCGCTGGCGGTGCGGTTGCTCGAGGGTGCTGGCTGTCGAGTTGGTCGGTCGCTGCGGCTGCAGAGGCGTTGTGTGGTGGAGCAAGCCGTGGTGCGTCGAGCCGAGCCTAAGGTGGAGGGAGAGAAGGCGCTCGCCGAAAAGGACGGCCGGGATGCGCGAGCGGGCAGCTTCATTTGCGAGCGCCGGCCGTCTGACATCTCGCTGTCTGGCCCTGAGCACAATGGTCACGGATTGTCCCCCGATCGAGAAGGTGCCGTTTCCGCGCGACACTCGCTCGAGGCTGGCCTTGCCTGTCGGAGCGCTGCGCCCTCTCTTGTGAAACCCCCTGCGCCACCTAGGCGTGTCGCAGCCCCTGCAGTAACTGCTGCAAGGAGGCGGGACGGTCGAGGTGACGAAGGAAGCTGGTTCCACGGCCGACGTCCTTCCGCACGGACCTTCTTCCACGCCTCGACCGTGAGAACCCGTCCATGACCTCGCAATCATCGACGCCGTGCCAGGCTAGGCACGAGCGCGACGCCAACCTTGCTTCATTGACCGCCGCGGACTCTCCGCCGCCTGCGCTCGAGAGCAGGTCGTGCCGGATGCGGGGACAAGCTCGCTCCCGCTCAATGGACCGCAATGTCGAGCTCATGCTGTGCGGGCGAGGACGCTGTGCGCTCGAGCGCGAGATCGAGATGGAGAGGACGAGCGGGTACGCGCTCTCGACGCCTCGACCAGCGCCGAGTGCTCGAAGCAGGCTCGCCTCTCCCTACCGCCGCTCACTGCGTCGAGGTGCCCGTCGACGCTTTCGAGAACAGCTGATCATTGCCAAGAGCCTTTTGCTACGTCGAGTCGCCCAGGAGAAAGAGAGGGAGAGAGGAGAGAGAGGGAAACCTGGAAAGAGGCCCGAGCGCCGACCTGCTCAGGCGATGTTCTCGCACTGGAAGCTGCTCGCCGAGTTGACGTCGCCGCCCATGTACGTCGCCTGCTTCGGGTAGCTGCGGGCGAAGACGAGGAGCGTCAGCAAAAGTGCGAGGATGAGGCGAAAGCCGACGGGCTCGTCTCGCCGAGGCGAGACGGTCGACAGGGCGAGCGAGGGGCGAGCGAGAGGAGGAACGGCTCGACGTACACGCAGTGAGGACGCTCGAAGGCAGTGCCGTTGCGCTTGTCGTCGCCGATGTACTTGGCTCCGATGATCATGTCGGGCGCGACGCCCTTCTCGACCCAGTTGATCATGGCGAGGACCATGTCGTGCTTGGCGTCGAACGTCGCGCTCGTCGAGCCGCCGCCGAGGCTGAGCTGACGCTGGCCGGGACCGCCGAAGCTGCGAGACGAGGGCGACGTCAGCTCGAGAGGGCGAGAGGCGTGCGCACGGGCCCCTCCTCGACGAGAGGGAGAGGTTGGAGGGCGAGGGCTCACTTGTACGCGCCGGGGCCGCCCGAGCAGTGACCCATGCCAGGCACTGCGAGCGAGAGTGGGAGCGTCAGCTGCGGCCACGGTCGGCGTGCAGGACGAGGCGACTAGGACGCACTCGTGAACAAACGGTAGGTGTCGTCCAAGTCGGCCGGGTAGCCGAGCGCCTTGCGCACCTGCTCGTAGTACCAGATCGACGAGCCCGTCGGGATGAGGCCGTCGGAGAGACCTGCGGGCGGGCTAAAGGTCAGCAAGAGCAGCTCGACGAGGCTCGAGCGCGAGGGAGCGGCTCGACGTACCGACGTAGGTGAGGAGCTTGCCGTGCTTGAGGAAGCTGGAGATGTTCGGGTTGATTGCGTTGGTGAGGCCTGCGAGGGGAGGGAACGTCAGGGAGGTTTCGGGGAGAGCGAGGGGAGGAGGAGACGCACCTGGGTCGGTCGCGTCGGCGATGTCGACGAGGCGGTCCATCTCGGTCGCGTTGGCGCTGAACGCTCCGACCTCGGTCTTGTTGAGCACCTGGTACTCGAAGAAGTCGGGCCTGCGAGCAGGGCGAGAGGAAGGAGTCAGTGACGAGGCGAGCGGGAGGAAGGGCGAGAGCGTCTCGACGCACCCAGGTCCGTAGGGGCTGCCCGTGACGGAGAAGCCCTTGAGGCCCTCGGCACCGTGCTCGAAGCCCGGGAACACCCACTCGCCGGTCGTCTCCTTGTGGTAATCCGCCCAGATCCGGTACATCGTGACGATCTGCTCGGCGTTCAGGCAGCTCGACGAGTTGGCGCCGGGCGCGTCGCACGAGAGCTGCTGCAAGTCGGGCTTGCACGCGCTCGGATTCGTGATGATGCCGTCCTCGACGCCGTCGAGCGCGTCGCACTGCTTGTAGACGAGCGCGCCGATGAGCTGGTAGTCGGTCGTGTTGAGGTACCCGGTCGAGTTGACGGCGTTCACAATGGCGTTGACCCTGTATGTCTGCGCGTTGAGCTACGGTCGATGAAGGTGGAAGAGGAGGGAAGGGTGGAGCGCGAGAAGGACGAAAGGGCGAGGAGGACGAAGAGGAGAGGACGAGGAGCAACTTGGGAAGGTCAGTACGCGCTCGAGATCCGGCTCGAAGCGGCGAGTCGACGCACATGAGTCCAGTATTGGCTGCGGGCGAGCGAGAACATCGTCAGGACGGTCTTGTGAAGAGAGGAGGGAGCGCTCGGACGCACGCAGCAGCGCCGGCGACAACGCCGTCGAAGTCCTCGGGGAACATCTGCACCTCCTTGAGGCCCTGCTTGCCGCCCGACGAGCACCCGAGCCAGTAGCTCTTGCTCTGCTGCTTGCCGTAGTAGGCTTTGACGATCGCCTTCGAGTAGACGGTCGTGAGGTGGACGGCGCGGTAGCCAAAGTCGTACTGCGTCTCGGG
>Ga0308170_10005216_pt1 | contig 10010 bp, 21 predicted proteins | sample PhyBR2_2_FD_202136 | JGI IMG/M metagenome (GOLD analysis project Ga0308170, IMG submission 202136) | Phyllosphere microbial communities from UC Gill Tract Community Farm, Albany, California, United States - DLSLSB.R2 | ecosystem: Host-associated > Plants > Phyllosphere > Unclassified | place... | reverse complement strand
CTTGTCGGTGACCAGCTGTGTCGCCACTAGTGTCAGTACCACTGTCGTCGGCACGGCTTGGACGGCGGTCTCCGTGACGTGCACGGTGGAGACTACCGTGGTTGGGACAGTGACGTATGAGACGACCACTTCTGATTGAATCGCAGTGTGTGTGACCGTCCTTCCGTAAGCGCGCGCTCGGGAAATCACAGCGCGTGGTCCTCCACCGTGCTGCTGGGACTCACGCGGTCTGGACATGCGTTTCTGTAAGCAGCTGAGTGAGCACCTCGGTCGCGAGGCTATTTGTCAGCACATGACCGTCACCGTCCACGACCCGGCATTGTCCTGTGCACGCGGCGGAATGCCGAACTCACGCGGTCTCGGTGATCAGTTGCGTGGCGAGCTGATTCTGGACCTCGGTGACCGGCTGGGTAATGGTCCTAGCGTCAGTCCGAGTCCAACTCATGGTGCCCAAGCAGCTGACGCGTTCTGGGTCTGCGTCACAGCCATCTCGACCGTCTCGGTCCTGCTCATCAGCTTGCATGCAAGTCATCGCAACAGATTTGACTCACTGCGTCTGGTGGATCGTCTCGGTCGCGATTGAGACCGACATCGACGTCTCCGTCCTGCGGATCAGTCAGATATAGCGTGCGACGAAATGGTGTGGCTCACATGGTCATCGTCTCTGTCGCAGTGACTGCTGATCAGGACCGGACGCCATCACTCCATGGCGGGCATTGGGACATACCGTACTGAAAGACTGTGGAAGGGTGACACTGCTCGATGATCGATGTCGTTTCTGCCGTCAACGCAAGTTATTATCGCTGCCACCTAGGTCGTTTGCAGGCCGCACTCACGATGTATCAACGTCGTCTCGTAGCATCCATAGCTCGTATCGTACCACTCCCTCGGACGGCAGTATCCGGCCTCGTCCCTCTGATACCCGTACGCGCAGTGCATGGACGCGTACGCCCAGTCGTACACTGCAGGCGCATAGTCCCCCTGTCTGTACCTCAGCCTCGAACTCGTTTTCGTTCTCGTTCTTCCTCTCTCTCCCTTATCACTCGTTCTTCCCCGATTGACTGCGCCCAACTCTATGTAGAATCTCCCAGCTAAACCCGGCTCATCTCGTCGTCACATAGCAACGGACGAGCATACTCCCTGCTCGTCGGGTAACTCGATCCCACAGCCCCAGCTCCCGCACGCATCGCCCTCCTGCCATACATAAAGCTGGTCAGAGGGGTACGGCGTCGGAGACGCGAACGCCCGCGGGGATGTGATAGTCGCAGGTAGCGCGGCGGGATCGGCCCCAGGTGCACCCTCCACCGCGGACGCCTCGGCCGCGAGAGCCTGCGTCGGTGTCGGTGCCACGACTGGACTCAACGCGGAATCGAGCCAGTCGATGACTTCTTGGCCCCTCGAGCGGCCGGCGAGCGACAGGGTTATGCATAGGGCGAGAAGAGAAGGGGGGATGGCCGGCATCGTGGGTGAGTTCACTACAGGTTCGTAAAGGATAGACTGCCGTCAAGGCTTTTTGCGCGCTGCGCTGGAGGTGTGGTGAGTATGAGGAGAGATACGGATGATTAGTGGATGGGGCAGGACCAAAGGGGACGGAAGGGCATGTCGCACTGGGCTGGCTTATATGCTAGGACTGCAGAGCAGAGGCGGACGTCAGTGTTACTGTTCGAAGACCTGAAGCTATTTCGACTTCGAGGCCGAAGGTGTGGGTGGGGCGTTGCTGCGTCCTCATTGCGTTGCTGAACGAAGAGGCGGTAGATGAGAGACGGGTGGCCGGTGGTTGCGGGGCACAGTCCACCGGTCGTTAAGGAGGCGTGTTTTCGCGTGTCACGGTCGTCCTCGATACGCAGGCCGACCGTGCCGCCCTGTCGTGCTGTATGGAGCCAGTCCCGCTAGGATCCTTGACGCTGGAGTTGTGCGGTGACAGCGAATGACTGGTGTGAGACGCCCTGCCCGGATCGCCTTTCGTTGTCGAGCGGCCGAGGATGGGTTTGCGCCGGCATCTGGCACAGTGCGCCCGGCCAGATCGTCAAAATATCAGCGCCCGAAGACGACTCTGCACATGTTTTTGTGAGTTCATGATACTGCATACATGTGTTCCCATTCCTGCGTTGTCCAGGCGATCATGCCTTTCCGGCCGGTTGGGACGCGACGAGCTGGCTGAGGACGGACGAGACGTCCTTCTCAGTCAAGTTGGACAGGCTGGCCTGGACCTCGACTCCACGGTCTGCGCATGAGCTTCTGAGCCCGCAACACCATGGTGGGTGTTCCTGCGACTCGGCACCGAGTGTGGATGGGAAAGAGAAACGTGAGGGGTGGAGGGGAAAGTGATAGAGCAGACGTACCGAATCGCGCAAACGCTCTTGGTGTGATCCCGCTCGCCTCCCTGATCAACACCTTCAAGTCCGGTCGGGCATCCTTGATGCTGGGATATGTCGTAGCGATGAATTGGCTGCAGTCAGCACATGTTCCTCCCCATCATACGGAGACAGGCAGCCCGTACAGACGTTGCCGTGCCAGGACCAGGTGGATCGGGAGTCAAAACGCACCGGAGTCCTTCGGACGAGTGGCCGGTTTGGCAGAGGTGCAGTCGGAGCTCCCGGAGCGCGTTCGGCAGCTGCTTAGCAAAGGACATGACGAGATGGCGGGGAGATGTTGAGATGAGGATGCGTATTGCAGTGACGCTGATTCGAGCAACGAACGAGCTGACCACTTGCGAGAAGGCGGAACCTTAATCCATGCCGGAATTCGAGGTTTTGGGTGGCAAATGTATCTCATCGGGGGAGTACAGGTTGTCGTCGCGTCGAGCCTGCTTGCGCCGTACCCCACAAGAAGCGAAGACGATCACGGGCAACGGTGCAGGCAGCGGAGAGGCCAGGCTCATAAACGGCTCAAGGCGCTCCTGCTGAACGCCTTGTGGGAGAGAAGTGAGATGATGGCATGTGCTTTGTCTGTACTATACAACTTGTGACGTTATGCCTTCTCCATGCTGGATCCCGCCTCTGATAAGCTCCACAGTGGCCGCTCGGCCGTCTTCCCTCGAGAACAGATTGACAGCCCATGCCGTACGATCGCCCCCGATCTTCCACCGCTCACTACTTCTTCAATGCCTCCGCCACACTCTTCCCAATCTCCTTCCGGTCCAGCCCGCCCGCGGCTTCACCGAGCTTATCCCACAACGTCTTCATCACCACCCCTTGAACGCCTTTGCTGCTCCGCACACTCTCCTCCAGCCCCGCGATTATCTCGTCTATGCTCGCCTTGACGGATTCAAGCGACGGCGCCGTAGGGAGGTATGACTGCAACAGCTCGATCTCCTTTGTCAGGTTCGTGTAGTTCTCCTCGTGAGCGGAGGGTGAGCCGGGGGCGTAAGATTCGGCGGCAGCATTCTGAGCGTCAGCGTGGTTCGTGAGCTGACTGTGGTGCGGGAGTGAAACAGGACATCCGTCCGAGATGTGGCATGCCGACCACGGCTTCGCAGGGTGCGACGGCTGTACTGCGAAGCACGCGGAACAGGCAGGCGGAAGATGGTCGCAGCCGGCGAAGACATCGTCAACTCACACGGTTCTGGATGCCCTTGCGGATGGCCGACATGACCGCCGACTCGGGCAACGGGTCGTTCGGGTTGGCGGATGATTTCTGGTTATAGGTGACATCCGCGATGATTGCCTGCGGGTGAGCCGGAGACCAAACAGCAGGAGCTCATGCTGACGCACCTTCAAACACGCCAGTGCCGGCTTGTCCTTGGACTTCATAGCCGTCTTGAGTCCATCTCGGAGGCGCACCTCCAGGGCGGACTTTTCAGCCTGGAGCAGTGCCGAGGACGTCGACAAGAAGCGGGACAGCGGGGCTCGAGCTCGAGTCAGTTGCATTCGGAGAGCAGACATCGCGATCGAGTTGCGAAAAGCAGGTAGGTGGGCTGATGCAAGTAGCTCTATGATGTAACGGTACGTGGGGCATGCATGTACTGTGATGCAGCCGAAAGGTCGGTCGCGTCGAGTGGAGGTTATGATCTCGCAGCGGTCATGTCCGCCAGATCCTCGTCCGCCACACTCGCTTTCGCCCAGCGGCGATAAGTGACCCAAATTTCCCCCTCGGCGGTCCTCGCGTGGCCCTCGCACCGTGAACGCTCAAATTTGATCCCGCTGGACGGAATTCTGCATGCCCAGTCTGGCTGGGTGGGCCGGGGGGCTGCGTTGGGTCGCTCGCCCGTACGGTCGCTCTGCCACTGGGCGCACTGCTGCCTGGCTGCACTGTGCGCTCTGCGGCTGCTCGCTACCCTTAGCTGATTCTTCAACACCTTGACATTTTTATCCATCAAGAGGTCACGGCGCGTTCAACATGTAAGCTTCCCTTGCCCTCCCCCCTCGTAGCGCATAGCTGACCCCCAGGGGAGCCTACAAGTACCTGAGCGAGCTCTACACCAAAAAGCAGTCGGACGTGCTCCAGTTCGTGTCCCGAGTGCGATGCTGGGAGTACCGACAACTCGCCGTCATCCACCGGGCTTCGCGACCCTCGCGACCGGACAAGGCGAGGCGACTGGGCTACAAGGCCAAGCAGGGCTACCTCATCTACCGGGTGCGAGTTCGACGAGGAAACAGGAAGAAGCCGGTGCCCAAGGGTGCCACCTACGGTAAACCCGTCCGACAGGGTGTCAACCACTTGAAGTACCAGCGAGGTCTCAAGAGCACGGCGGAGGAGCGAGTGGCCAGGCGATGCGGTAACCTTCGAGTGTGAGTCGACTGTTCCGAGACGGAGCGGAGTGACGGCGAGGGAGGGCAACGGAGGATTTTATGGGAGATCGAGGGTTTGCGGGGGGGCAAGCAGATCTGCATGGAAGGAGGCAGTGCGATGTCGTCGCTGGACAGGAGAGGAGGATGATGCCCGGAGTCTGCAGGAGCAACCGCTGACCCCAGCCTTAACTCGTACTGGATCAACCAGGACGGTGTCTACAAGTACTACGAGGTCATCCTTGTCGAGTGAGTCGACCCTGCACTGCTCTCTTTATACCTGGCCCGTACTCATCCCAGCCCCCAACACAAGGCCGTCCGACGAGACCCCCGAATCAACTGGATCGCCAACCCGGTCCACAAGCACCGAGAGGCCCGAGGTCTCACCGCCGAGGGAAAGAAGAACAGGGGTCTCGGCAAGGGATCCAAGTTCAACCACACCCCGGCCCGTGCTACCTGGAGGAAGCACAACACGTGAGTGTCGCCTGCCAACGCAGCGAGCAGTCGACTCGCGATGGCAAAAGCGTAGGGTTGCGCTGACAGTAGCCTCTCGCTCCGACGATACCGATAAACGCCTCGTCTGTGCTCGACCTGTTTCTCGCATGCTGGGGGAATTGGCGGGCCTGGTGCGTTTGTGGATCGGCCTGAGAGTCTGGGTGCGCGGATGAGAGTACTGGGATTGTACGACGATGGGGAGAGTGATGCATTTTCACGTTTTCTCGGATGGCTTTTGGGGTGCTTCCTTGTGAACTTTGAAGATACGGCAGCTAGTGCAATCGGCGTATGGAGTGCGCCTGCTGGGGTCGTGGAGGGAGTGATCGACTGCGGTCGTCGCCCAAAGCAGGTGTCCGTGCATGCGTAGCCCAGCCGTGCCAATCATGGGTGGAACTCTGGCCCGGGTTACGCCTCACCTGCTCAAGTGCGATCAATGTTCTGACTAGGTTCAAATCAGTGACATCGTTGACTCAGCCATTCTGGCTCTTGATGTGCTCGTAAGGTCATTCCTATGGACGTCTTCGGAGTCAGAGCTCGGAGCAGTATGGATGAGGTGTGGGTCTGCTGTCATGCACATACAGCAACCCGATGTCGCTCATGGTTTTCGCGTCTCCACCAAGTGCACCCGTCATCGCGGGTACTGGGAGACCATGTGCATCGCAGACGACCATTCGGAGCCGTCATCATCTTCGGTCTCCTTGCGAAGCATGAACGGCAGTGCAAGGCAGGCAGTACATGGAGGCCGGGAGGAAGCATGACCCGGGCGGAATCATCGGCGATAGCTGTCGCGAGCATCGGTGTTAACGAAACGTCCCCGTCGCGCGCCCATTCTCAATTTGATCCCGTTTTCCAGCGCCACGCTCACCCTGGCCGTGGCCCAGTGCCAGCAGTCTGTCCTGGCAGTGGCCGCTGCAGAGCATGCAGGCAGACGGCCTGGCTCTCGCATACCGCCGGGCGGGCCCAGTGGGTGGTGCGTGTCCGCAGACCGCTCGCTCGCTGGCTGGGCCGTTGCTCGTTGGCTGGCTCACTGCTCGCTGCTCGCTGCAGACTTCGAGGTTTTCGTGCCAACCACCCGAGTCTCTTCTTCGTTAATAACCACCTAAAACATCAGACGAAATGGCGCCCAAGATCGACCCCAACGAGATCAAGGTGCGTCGTCGTGTCCGCTCGTAGTGGGAACGTGGGGAGAATGGCGAGGGCGAGGGATGTCGTGGTGGACATTGGCGAGGCGGTGTGCAAGGCCGGCGTGGCTGGAAGAGGATGGATGGCGTATAGAGATCTTGCAGAGGACGAGCGCTGACCTAGTGCCTCCTTCTCGACAACGCTCCGCTCCATACACGCTGCTCCTTACTACATTTTCACCTCGGTTCCGATCGGACTAATACGCCTAATACCGCCCCCTCGATTCATGTCACCTTCGCCCCGCCCAACAGATCATCTACCTCCGAGCCGTCGGTGGTGAGGTCGGTGCTTCGTCCGCTCTCGCTCCCAAGATCGGTCCTCTTGGTCTGGTGAGTTGCAGATTCGGTCGCAATTTGCCCAGGTCTTGCTGCTGCTGCTGGAGGGAGAGGAGGCGAGAGGCCAGTCGAGGAAGCGGAGACGGCGACATGCTGACTGAGCACCTCTGCCGGGGTTGTGTCAGTGTGCATGACGCTCCCGGGAGCTGCACGAATGCGCCTGCCGAGACGAGCGGACTCGTCGTGGTGCGGCACCAAGAAGCAGGTGGAGCTTGAGGAACCTCGATGGAGGGAGTAACGACGGATACGCGGACGCAAGCAGCAGCGAGACCTGGCCCATAGTCACCTCCCCGCCATGCCCGACGCTGACGCCCAGTCCCCCAAGAAGGTCGGAGAAGACATCGCCAAGGCCACCCAGGACTGGAAGGGTCTCCGAGTCACCTGTCAATTGACGATCCAAAACCGACAGGCCGCCGTCTCCGTCGTCCCCTCCGCCTCTGCCCTCGTCATCAAAGCTCTCAAGGGTGAGTCGGACTCGACGTCTTAGACACGACCGGTATTGACGGTCAGAGCCCCCAAGGGACCGAAAAAAGGAGAAGAACATCAAGCACTCCGGTAACATCCCCCTCGACCAAATCTACGACGTGAGTGTCGATGCTGGCTCTCTGCGTTCAAATTCTCCCTCACATCACCGCACCGATTCGGCGTCGATGCAGGCGTGCAGGTCGAGGCTGGATCTGCTCCACCTTTCGCCCTCTCGCTGTCCCCCTCGCTCGGTCTCACTTTTCCGACGCTGACCCCAGATCGCCCGAAAGCTCGCCCACAAGTCGTTCGCCAAGAACCTCGCCGGCGGAGTCAAGGAGGTGCTCGGAACATGCCAATCGGTCGGCTGCACCGTCGACGGAAAGCCCCCTCACGACATCATTGAGGCGATCGACGACGGCGAGATCGAGGTCCCCGAGGAGTAGAGCGCGCGATGGTCGTTATCGTCTAGCTGAGAGATGGCGCTTGACTTTCACGAGGGTTTTGTAGGATATGCACGCATATACGCCAGCGAGCTGGAGTCTGTCGACGCCTCGTGTGTGGTCTGGTGCTCGGGGCAGGTGGCTGAAGCGGAATCGCATCAAAGACATCAGTGCCTGCTGCTCTGCTGCGTGGCCGCACGGTGAAAGTGGGACCTCTGAAGCCAAGCTCATCAGATCCATTGCAGGCGGACAGTATGAGTTTTGACATTGCGTGCTCGAGAACCACGGCCGAATGTCCCGTCCTCCTTCACGACACCCTCTCAAGCTCTAACGGCCCATCCGCCCATATGCGGACCTCCCACTTCTCATGCAGGCCCATGCCCCTCTCCCACGGACTGACCACAAAGACATACACCCCCTTGGTGACTTTTGTCCGCGGAACGCTCACCCCGCATACGGCGTCCGAATACGGCCCCGACGTGGCCACCTGCTCTCCTAGCACACTGGCGGTGTTGCGCTTAAACAGCGTCAGGTTCAGCGGGATGGGCATGGCGGGTTTTGAGGGCAGGATCGCTCGCGCCCTGCGCGTCAGCCGGTTTCGGACACTATCATAGGCTGATAGGATGCTGTGTGACGCACATGACGGTGCAGTCCCGTGGAAGCGTCGCCTCGATCTTCGGGTTGAGGTGGAACGATCCGCCGCTAGGCCGACCACCGGAAGTGTTCTCGTCCCTGATGTCAGCTTTGGAAACGCGCATGAAAGGGGATGGACATACCACGTCCCGCTGAGCGTGCGGCTGTACATGCCTGCCCCTTCGGCTGGTATAGTTACCAGCGAGACTGGCAGAGTCGACTCGACGGACAAGGTGAACTGCCCATGCTGTCTCGCCTCGAAAGCAGACACCGGCAGGGTGTAGGTCCCGGCTATGGTTAGCCAAACAAGGGCTAGATACATGCGTGTCAGCGCGAGGGTACTCACGCTGTACATTGTGCACATCGGCCAGAGCCATGCCATACGCATACGCCCCCGAATCGGCCAGAGATCCTTCATCGTCCCATCTTCGCGTCAGCTGACTGCGCGACGGAGATGGCAGCTGACTCACTCCGAGACCAGCTCCCCCTTGCCCCAAAGCACCTTCACATTCCAAGCCATGTCAGTATCGCCCTGCAGCATGACGCGCAGTTTATCGGCAGCAACCCGTCGAGACCCTTGCGACGCCGCCACAGTCAACTTAAACTGCGGATTATCGATCCAGCTCGGAAGTCCCGCGTGTCCCCCTGCGTTCCGGCCGGTCAGATTGCCTTTGATGGTCGTCGAGAAAGGCAAGGTTGTGGAAATGCGCTCGAGGTCGATGGATAGATGATCTGGGGCGAAGGCTTGGAGGGTGAAGTCGGTGCGGTATAGACCTCGGTCGCGAAGGGGCATTATCGTAAGGGACGTGCTCGCCTTTCGTACGACGTGGCGGTACTGAAGATCAGCGGACGCTTCCACGGTGATGGACCGTCGGCGTACCAAGACATGCACGGCGTTGCTATATGGGCTCTGTCCATCAGCTGCTTGCACGAAAGGCTGGCTGTATCGCTAACCGAACTGGCTATCCGCTCCAACGTCGATACTGTCGTCCGTGATGCACAACCACTGCTGCCAGTGGTTGAGTCTTCGTGTACATGCAAGGCAATGTCGTCCAAAGCTCGATCCTTATTCACCACATGCTGCGATAGTAACACCCAGATCTCAGACTTCGGCTGCAACGACTTCGACGTAACGGCCAAACGGTATCGCAAGCTGGAGATCGGGCCACTCTCTCCGTCCACAGGTTTTCCCCATGACCTGCTGTCAGTGCGCAGGCGCAAAGCAGTAGGGCTGAACGTACCAATGTCGAGTCGCCGTCGTCGGCATCAACGCCGGATCCCAATTCAGGTTGAGCGTTTCGAACTCGGCACAAATTGCGTCCCATGTCCGAGTGAACATTCCTTGGACTCAGCGTCATACTGAAACGATGTCGGTACGACTCACCCGAGCCGGTCATGCCCTGCCCATTGATATCCAGGCTGCCAAGCCGGTCTCCGAGATCGGCTTCTTCAGCATGTTGGCGCATGATACCGGGATCGTATACCCTAAGCAGGCGCTCGCCATTCGCATCCTCGTCCATATCTACCCGTCAGTCAACAGCACACGCATCGGCCCGTCACGCACCCAGAACGGCATAAGCATGATATGGCACCAGCCCCTCTCCGCTGCTTTCTCGCGACCCGGTCCCTAGCGTGACGACGACATTGCCTCTGTCCCATGCATCTTTCACCCTCCGCCACTCCTTCTCCCGCTGGAAGCCATCGCGCAGACCTATCCGTTCCGGGATCCAGCC
>Ga0308170_10005215_pt1 | contig 10010 bp, 10 predicted proteins | sample PhyBR2_2_FD_202136 | JGI IMG/M metagenome (GOLD analysis project Ga0308170, IMG submission 202136) | Phyllosphere microbial communities from UC Gill Tract Community Farm, Albany, California, United States - DLSLSB.R2 | ecosystem: Host-associated > Plants > Phyllosphere > Unclassified | place... | reverse complement strand
CTTCCTCCTCCCGCCAAGCTCGTCGCCCGCAGCCCTGCGCCCTCTCCCTCCCCGCCTCCTCCCCCTCTTCCGCCCCGCGCGCGGCCGCCCTCGCCGCCCTCGCCGCCCTCGCCGCCCTCGCCGCCCTCGCCGCCCAAGATGCCTCAGCCGGGCCGCCCGCCCGCAGAGGCCTACTTTCCCTCGCGCACCCTCCCTCCGCCAGCGCGCACGACCCGGTGGTTCACGCGCCCGCCCATCAACGACCTGCCGCGCTACACGCAGTGGGTCCCGCCGACGCTCAACGTCGACCGCACCTCGATCGCGGGGCGCACGGACCGCCGATTTCCTCTTCCGCCTCCGCCTCCTCCTTCGGCTTCGGCAAGCCTCCCCGCCCTATCGTGCTCCTCCTCGACGACCGCACCGTCGACGAGCCCTCCTCCCGTCGCACCTCGCTCGGCCATCCCCCTGCGCGCGCCGGCGAACGGCCCGCGCTCGATGGCGCACCTCCTCGAGCCTGCTCCTGCGGCTGCACCTGCGCCTCGGCCGCCGCCGCCGCCGCAGCAGAAGCAGCTCAAGTCGAGCATCAAGTCGACCGGCAAGCGCCTGTGGGACGTGCTCGACTCGGAAGGCAGCATGACGGTGTTCGAGCGGCGCACGAGGATGAGGGTCGGCGGGCGAGGTGGGACGTGGCTCGACGGTGGGCGGCAGGGTGGAGCGTGAGCGAGTACGAGTTCGAGCTGTGCCATTCCAATATTGACCTTCATGCCCAGCTTTGGCCGAGCGAGCGAGCAGGAGAGCCTCGCGAGAGATCGACCTTCTCAAGTTGCGCTTTCTCCTCCTCGACACCTGCGCGAAGGAGCCCTGCCGATCGAATGCATTGCGAGCGGGAAGGGGATCAACGGCCCCGAGAGAGAGATACGCTGCTCGACGGGAGTCATAGTGGTACAGGGCGGGCAGGCCGGTGCTTGCGCGCAAGGAGAAGAAGAGGGAGGGAGAGGAAGAGGTGGGGGACGAGGATGGACGAGGGGAAGACCTCGAGGGCGATTAGGCGAGGAGGAGCATCGGGATGTCGCTAATACGGGTTCGAGAGGCGAGAGAGAGAGGGGGGAGTAGACAAGGAGAGGACGCCGAGCGGGTTTACTTGGTGAACCAGAAGGCCAGGGCGATGACGAGGTACAGCGCGACTGCGAGACGTGCACGTCGTCAGTCTCGGCGCACACTCGTGAAAAAAGAGGAAGAGTAGGACGCACCGAGGAGGAGGCCCTCGAGGTAGTTGGACTTGCCGTCGGCGACGAGGATGTCGACGAGGAGGACCGAGACGAAGAGCACGATCGTCTCGAAGTTCCTGCGCGACGCCGTGCGGTCGCATCAGCAAGCCGCTCTTGCTCAGACGTGAGGGAGAGGAGTCGCAGTAGGAGAGGCGCAGCACGCACTCGAAGAAGAGCGTCAGGTCCTGGTTGATGATCCAGCCGACGATGACGAGGATCGGGATCAGGCCGACGCCGATCTGCGCAGTAGCAGCATGAGCTCGTGCTCTTCGGGGAGGAGAAGAAGAGAGAGGAGAGAGGCGCACCTGGATCGACGAGCCGATGGCGACGCCAATCGTGAGCTCCATCTTGCCCCTGCGAGCGAGAGAGGGGTGAGTCAGCGAGGCGCTCTTCGTTGAGCAAAAGCATGACGATGCAGGCGAGCTGCTCACTTGGCTGCGGGCGAGGGGACGGAAGAGTCAGTCTAGAACTCGAGCGAGAGGGAGGAGAAGAGGGAAGGGACGCACCGGCCATCCAGACGGAGGTGACGTGCTCGGCGGCGTTGCCGACGATGGGGAGCAGGATCAAGCCGATGAAGGCCTTGGGGATGCCAAAGTCGGTCGCAAAGTCGTCGATGGCGCCCACGACTGCGAGCGAGGAGGTCAAAGCGTCAGGACGAGCTCGACCGTCTGAACGAGGTCGAATCGCCCCTCGAAGCGCCTCGCTCATCGAGGTAGAGAGAGCTCGACGCACGGTAGTCTGCGCAGAACGACGTGATGACGGTGACGACGACGAGGGCGCCGACGGCGGTCGGCATGTTCATCTTGGCCTCCTCCTCCTCGTCGTCGGCCTCGGCCTGGAACAGGTAGTGGTGCGAGCGCAGCTGGAAATAGAGGTCTGCAGGTCGAGGCGTCAGGAGTGTGCACGAGTGCTGGAAGAAGAGGAGAGAGGGCGAGGACGCACAGGCGCCGTAGCAGAACAGGAGGATCTGCGGGCAGGAGAGCGCGAACGAGCGCAGCACGTCAGCAAGCGCTTCGGCCAAGCGAAGTGCGCTGAAAGAGAGAGCATGGACGCACGATGGCGGTGCCGCGCGAGAGCTTGAGGAGGCCCGAGATGTCGGTCCTCTTGCCAAAGTCGTCGAGGAGGGTGAGGACGCCCGGCCCGTCGTTGCTGAGCGAGCCGTCGAGCTGGTTGGCGCGGTACGCGGCGGGGATGACGAGGGTCGCCGTGCCGAGGACCATGAGCGACGACGAGGCCTGGGCGGCCGTCGCCTGGAACTGCTGCTCCTTGAACTTGAGGCCTCCGACGAGGAACGAGCACCCGAGGACGAGGAGCAGGTTGGACAGGATCGAGCCGAGGAGCGACGTCTGGACGATGCGCAGCTCGCCGCGCTTGAGGGCGAGGACACCGACGATGAGCTCGACGGCGTTGCCGAAAGTGCTGCGGGCGCGGTGGGAAGGAGGGTCAGCGCCGGCCCGCTCCACGACGAGCCGAGGGAGCGAGACGAGTCGACGTACGCGTTCAAGACTGCAGGAAGGTGTGCGAGTCAGTACGCGAGCACAGGAAGGGGAGGAGGGACGAGAGGGAGGAGGACGCACGGCCGCCGACCGTCTGGCCGAGACGAAGCGAGCACTGCTCGGTGGCATCGCCGAGGAGGGACGCGAGCGGGACGATGGCGATGAACGAGATGATGAAGTCGGCCGTCGAGCCCCAGTGAGCAAAGTGCGAGATGAACGAGAGCGGGACCGAGACGAGGAGGATGTTGAGCCAGCCCGAGAAGAGGAAGTTCTTGAGGCTCTGGAGGACGGTCGGCGCGCCGCCGTGCGAGCCGCCGCCGATGTCGTCCTGGATGTGCGAGGTCGACGAGGAGCGGCCGCCGAGGAAGACGGGACGGCGAGGGTCGGGGAACGAGGCGTTGCCGTTTGGAGGAGAAGGGGAGGACGAGTCGTCGTCGTTCGGGCCGGGCGAGATGGACAGAGGGCGAGGGTGTGCGTTGGGGATCTAGGGCAGTCAGTGACTGTAGAGCTTCAGCGCCTGCGGTTGCTCGTGCAGGCTCGGGGCGAGTCGTCCCCACTTCTGGCCGAGACGAGGAGGGAGGCGGGCTCACGTGGAACGAGTGCGAGTCGGAGCGGCCGTTGCGGCCACCGCCGATGAGGGGAGTCTGCTCGTCCGACTGCTGGCGCTGTGCGCTGGTGGAGGGGGCTGTGCAGCGAGGATCGAGGAGGCGAGGTCAGCTCGCGCGTCACGGCTGGGACGAGAGGCGGCTGCCGAGAGAGGAGGCAGGCGGGGGAGGCAGAGCGCGACAGAGGGCAGAGGACTGACCCATAGCTGCTCTGGTCCTGGCGGAAGCTGGGTCGCGCGCAAGCTAGCTGTGAGGAGGGAGAGGAGGAGGAGGGGAACGGCGACGACGACGACGGGTTCGCTCGATTGGCTCGACGTGGAAATTGCGGCCGCAGCCAGGTCTCGCCTTTCTCGCTACGCTCGTCCACCGCAGCCTGTGAGAGGGGACAGCTACAACAGCTGCATGCACATGCGAGTCTACGAGAAAGAGATGCTCTCGCCGTCGCTCTACCCTCTAGCTCGTCTCGACCGTCTCCTCGTCTACCCGCTCGCGCCCCTCGCGCCGGTCTCCCTCGCGCACCCAGTCCCTGATCCGCTCGAACGCCCTCCCCGCCGCAGGGCTCACCCACCCGGGCACGAGCGGGAACGCGTGCACCTCGCCGTCCTCGCTCACGAGCTCGACCTCGAACGGCTCGCCGCGCCTGCCGCCCGACGCGCCTGCGTCGACGAACGCCGAGCGCGACGCCGAGCGAAGGTTGTCGACGAGGCGCAGCACCTCGAGGTGGAACAGCTCGGCCGACCCGGTCGTGACGAGGATGCGCAGCGGCGCCGACCTGCGCGAGGCTTGTGCGCCGCCGCCGCTGCCGCCGCTGTGCTCGTGCGCTGCGTCGAGGTACGCTCGTGCGGTGCGCGCGAGCGAGGGGAGCGCCGCGGGGAGGGCGGGTGAGAGGAAGGGGTGCTTGGCGCCGAGGGCGACGACGCTGTCCTGCTCGACAACGCCCTTTGCCGCTCTTGCCGCCAGCGCATCGCGCACCGCCGGCGAGTGCACGTGCGCGAGGAATGACCGGATCGAGTTGGTCGCCATCGATGCGCAGATGATGTCGTCCTCGAAGCGCGAGCGCGACGCGGCGGCGTAGGTCGACGCCGTCAGGTCGGACCAGGGCGAGATGAGGATGAGGCCGGCGGGGAGAATGCGCGGGTTCGAGGTCGACGAGGTCGAGGGGAGCGAGGCGAGGTACTGGGTGAGCATGACGGCGAGCGACCCGCCGGCCGAGTCGCCCGCGAGGAGCACGTTGCCGTAGCCGAGCTCGAGGACGACGTGCGCGTAGACGGCGAGCGCGTCCTGGAGCGCAGCGGGGAACGCCTGCGACGGTGTCGTCGCCTTGCGGAAGTTGGCGCCTGCGAGTGGGAGAGCGTCAGCTCGAGCGGGCGATTTGAGAAGGCCGGGAGCGAGAGGAACGCACCGACGACTCGAAGGCCCGTCTCGCGCGCGAGCTTGAAGCATCGACTGCCCTCGGACGGGTTGCCGGTCCTGCGAGCGGAAGAGCATCGTCAGCACGAGCTCCTCGGCAGTACAGCCCCGAGAGCAAGGTCGAGGAGAAGCTCGAAAGGGAGGGCGAGGACGACTCACACGAAGCCGCCGCCGACAAAGTAGATGATGACCCGCTCGTGCTTGCTCCTCGCGCTCCACCTCGACGCCGACGAGACCTCGTGCCGCCGTGAGCCCGCCGCTGCCGCCGTGACCTCGTCGCGCTCGAACCAGAAACACGGTACGGGCTCGAACTCGACAACGCCCGCCGGGTCGAGCACGTCGCCCTGAACCCAGCCGTCCCTACGCGCCTGCTTGGGCAGCGCGACGTCCTCGACCTCGACGGCGACGTGCCGCGCGCCGCCGATGTGGACGGTGAAGGCCTCGAGGGCGGCGGCCCACCAGGGGACGGCGCGCGCGTCCGAGGGCGTCAAGGTGCCGGGCGAGCCGACGTCGCAGACGGCCCAGATGAGGCGGCGCAGGAGCGGGTAGACGACGCGCTGGGCGAGGGTCCAGCCGTGGGTGCGACCGGGGACGAGGGCGTCGGGGAGGAGGGCGGGGAGGAGCGGGGTGGCCGAGAGGGCGACGAGCGAGAGGTGGAGCGGGAAGGTGAGGGCGACCCAGGCGAGGCGCACGGCGCGGTACAGCTGGGTCGCGAGGCTGTTGGTCGCGAGGCGGCGCTCGAGGGCGGGGATCGAGGGGGTGGCGAAGGCGGGCTGGGTGCGCGGGCCGTCCCAGTCCATGTCGGCGTGGCTCGGTGCGAGCTTGTGCGTCGCTGCGGGTGGGCTGGACAGGCGAGTCGGGGCGGTGGTGGTCGAGGACGATGCGTGGAGGTGGAGCCCCCTTGATGAGGTCGTGCGGCGGCGGCGGCGAGGGAGGTCGGGTGTGGCGCACGAGAGGAGCGGTCGGGTGCACCGAGCAAGCTGTGCCGGAGCTCTCGAGCTGGCACGAGGCGGTGGTCGGCGGATGTTGGTCGAGGGAGACGCGGCCCCGAATCGGCGCGCGGCCGCACCTTGTTCTCGCCCTCTCTCTCTCCTCCACCACCCTCCAAGCAGCCCAAAAAGGTACGCACCCTCTCCAGTAGCACTCCCTGCAGCCCCACCTGACCCCCCTCTGCCCTCGCACCCCTTCCCTCCCCTCCTCCACCTCGTCATCTCTCAGATGTCGCTCCTCTCCGCTGTCCTCCCCGCCGACTACGCCTACGTCGTCGCAGTCGGCACCGTCGGCGTCTACTCGGTCCTGCAGTACGCCACCATCAAGGTCTCCGGGGCCCGCAAGGCCGCCGGCGTCAAGTGTGCGCTCCTCCTCTCCCACCTCCACTCCCCTCCCCTCCCCTCGCCCGACTCGACAGCTGACAGGAGCTCCCTCCAGACCCTGCGCCCTACGCCGAGAACGCCGTCGCCGAGCGCGACGTCAAGGCAAAGATCTTCAGTGCGTCTCGAGCCCGCCCGGTCGTGGACGAGCGCCGGTCCCTCGGCTGACTCGCTCCCTCTCGCGCTCGCAGACTGCGCCCAGCGTGCTCACAGCAACACCCTCGAGGTGCGCGCATTCTGTACCGGCTAGCTGGTGTCGCAAAGCTGACCTCGTTCCCGCTCTTCGACCGCGCGCCCAGAACCTCCCCATCTTCCTCCTCTCGCGCGTCTCTGCTCGCCCTCTCTCTGCAGACTTGCACGAGCCAAGCTGACCCTTCCTCGCGCACGACAGGCTCTTCCACACCGGCCTCTACCACCCGCGCTACGCTGCCGCCGGCGGCGCAGTCTGGCTCGCCGGTGCGTCCTCGTCTCGCTCCTTCCGGTCCTTTGCCTTCCGCTCGAGAGCACAGTAACTGATGAAAGGGCCCGACTTGTCGTGCAGGTCGCTTCGCCTACATCGCCGGCTACTCGTCGGGCGACCCGGCCAAGCGCCAGCGCGGGTCCGTCCCTTCTCTCTCCTTCCCTCTCGCTCTGCACCTGCCTCCTAGCCGCAGACCCTGACGCCCTCCCCTGCACGCCCGCAGCCTGTTTCAGTACCTCGGCTTCCTGCCCATGTTCCTCTTCTCGAGCTACAAGGCCATCGCGTCGCTCCCGTTCCTGCAGTAGAGCTCCCTGCTGCACCTCGTCCCTCTCGCTTGAAGCAAGCCAGCGCATTCGCATCTCGTCGTCGTCGAGCCTCGTGCATCCAGAGAGCAAGAGAGAGCGGGTACAGAGAGAGCTCTCGACGTCCAGAGAGCCTCTTGAACGAGCCGAAAAGCGCTCGTGCACGAGCCTCGCGCTCTCTCTCTCAGCGCTCTCGCAGCGACCTTCTCGGCCTCTCAGCAAGCTCGAACGTGAGATAGGCATGCCAATGATGCAGCGAGTGTCTGTCTATGTCGCCCGTTCCGCCCCTCGTCTCGAGCCGCTCCTTGTCCTCCTTGTCGGCGCGCCGCTCGCCTCACTCGTAGTAGGCCGGCTTGCCCGCCGACCGCCACCATTGCCTGTGCGCGAACAGAGGAGGGAGAAAGGGTGTCAGCGAGCGAGCTCGACGGTGGAGGAGGAGCGACGAGAGGAGGAGAGGAAGACGAGGCCCGAGCGACGCACCGCATGCAACTGCGAGCGCAAGAAGGTCCACGCGCAGCGTCAGCTCGCGCTCGATCGGCACGTCGACGCAGAGAAGGAAATTGTGCACGCACGAGTAGCCGTCCAGGTCGAAGCTGTTCTCCGGGTAGCACTCGCACTTGCCGTTGTCGTGGAACAGCTTGCGGTTCTCTGCGCGCGGTCGAGCGTCAGCGGCTGAGGCTTGGAGCGAGCGAGAGCACACGAGAGAGAGGGTGCACGCACGAGGGCACGTGCTGTACGGGTTGTGGCGGTAAGCTGCGGTCAGAGAGAGGAGGTCGTCAGCGACAGTCGATCAAGCACCTCCAGCATGAGCCCGGCGCTCCTGCTCCGAGCCCTCACATGCAGCTCGAGACGACGCACAGATGTCGTAGAAGTTGTGGATCTGCTCCTGCGGCACGAAGAGGGCGGCGGCGAACGAGTGGACGGGCGCTGCGGGACCGGATCGGGGTCAGCTCGCGAGCTCCTCTACGGCGACGACGCTCGACGAGGAGAGAGACAGAGAGAGAGGGACGCACCATCGCCCCAGCGCTCGTAGAAGAAGCCGCCCTTCTCGTCGAGGAACTTGACGTACTGCGCGCGGGAGAGCGAGGTGAGCGGTCGTGCGAGGCGGGAGGGGAGCGCGAGGAACGGCGACGCACGTCCATGTACGGTTTGCTGCGCCAGAACTTGAGCGAGCCGATCTCGAAGTTGGACCAGAAGTGGCTGCAGTGCAGGAGAGAGGCGTCGGGTCAGCCGTACTGCGTCGAGAGCGGCCGAGGGAGAGGGTCGAGCGAGACGAGCGGACGCACCAGTTGTTCCACTCGCCGTCCTGCAGGCCCTTGCCCGGCTCGTCGACGAGGAATCGGATCGCGTTGTTGTCGGCGATGTGCTCGGGGTGCAGCCGGGCAAACTCCTTGGTGACGTCCCACAGCGTCTCGACCGTGCGGCGGTCTGCGAGCTCGCGAGGAGAGGGTCAGCGTCAGTGCACAGATCTCGTCGTCGGCGAGATCGAGAGGGAGGTGACGCACACTCGTAGAGGGCGATGACGAAGCCGTAGACCTTGTTGTTGGCCTCCATCTGCGGCGGGCGAGAGAGGGAGCGGCTCAGCTTCGGTTCGGCGACAACGAGTACGAGCAGGGACGGTAGACGACGCACAAAGACGAAAGGGTCGTAGTCGATGTCGCACCAGTACTCGACGCCGGGCTGCAGGGGCGAGAGACAGCATCAGCGAGAGGTCCGAGCGCGACCAGCTCGACCCTGCGAGAGAGCAGGCTCACCTCGACGCGCCAGTACCAGTCAAAGTTCTCGAGGATCGGCTGCTGGAAGAAGAACATCGAGTTGAAGCGGCACATGTGGCGGTACGACTCGCTGCCGCCGTACTGCGAGCGAGAGGAGAGGGAGTAAGTTGGGAAGGTCGACGAGGAGACTCACCTCTCGCTCGCTCGAGGGAGGGAGAGGGAGAGGCGGACGCACAATGACGTGCTCGTCGACCATCTTTTGTCGCTCCTCGGCGGCGTGCGTCTGGTTGATGAAGGACGGGTAGGACCAGTGCTCTTTGGCGATGACCTCTGCGGGCGAGCGACGCTCGTCAGCTCCACCCTGAAAGCCTCCTCGACGTGCGAGAGCTGGCTCGACGCACCAAAGTGGACCTCGCTCCTCGTCATTGAGCGGACGCCCTTCTTGAACTCGTCGTCGAACGGCTCGTCGTTGAGGAAGACCCAGGGGTAGTTGTACCGCCGGTTGAAGCGCGACTCGAGGTGCCGCATCGAGTTGCGCATCGCCTCGCGCTCGTTGTTGCGTACGAGGGCGACAAAGGCGGCATTGGCCCGCTTGAAGCTGCGCAGAGGGGGAGGGAGAGCGGGTCAGCACGGCGAGCGAGGTCCGAAATGGAGGAGGTGGGAGGGGGACGCACGGGTTGAGGGCGGCCGGGTACACCTCGGGCGGCATGAGCAGGCCCGACTTTGCGTCCATCTCGAGCGGCGGATCCACCAAGCGCTCGTTCTGCGGGCGCGACCGGCCTCCTGCCCCACCACCCGCTCCCGCTCGGGACCCTCCGAGCCAGCCGTCCGCCCAGCTGCTGTAGCTGCCCCACTGGCTGCGCGCGCTCTCGCCTGCGAGCGGGCTCTCGAGCCGCAGCCCGCCGTCTGCCGCGCCACTGGTCCCGCTGCGCAATGAGAGGCCCGCGAGCGAGACGAGGACGAGGGCGGCGAGGGCGTAGGCGCCGAGGCGGAGGGTGCGGGGCTTGAGCGAGTCGAGTGCGCTCGAGAGGGGCGAGTTGGCCAGGCGGGCGTGCAGGGCGGTGCGGGCGCGGACGAGGGCCGAGGGAGATGAGGGCGACGAGGGGCGGTGCGACGACGACGAGCTGGGCGAGGGCGCGTACGCCGACGAGCCCTCGTGCGAGCTCGTGGGGAGCATGGCGTAGCCCGACATGCTGCTGCTCTGTCGGCGAGAGCAGGCGACGGTGAGAGCGAGAGCTGGGTCACTCAGCTGCGAGCCTTGTCGTCGTCGTCGCTGCGCGCGCCGCTCTCCCCGCACCCCTCGCCCACACACGACGGCTCGAGGAAGCGGTCATTTGTACACGATGCAGCTCTATCTAGAACGAGTCGCGAGCGGCCTACGCAGGGTAAAGGGGGGTCTAGTCGA
>Ga0308170_10005211_pt1 | contig 10018 bp, 7 predicted proteins | sample PhyBR2_2_FD_202136 | JGI IMG/M metagenome (GOLD analysis project Ga0308170, IMG submission 202136) | Phyllosphere microbial communities from UC Gill Tract Community Farm, Albany, California, United States - DLSLSB.R2 | ecosystem: Host-associated > Plants > Phyllosphere > Unclassified | place... | reverse complement strand
GGTTTCCTTCGAGGCTGAGCTGTGCGTGGTCATCGGCCGCATCTGCAAGGACGTGCCGGAAGAGCGCGTGGACGACGTCATCTTCGGCTACACCTGCGGGAACGACCTCACCGCCCGCGATGTCCAGAAGACGGACCTGCAGTGGACCCGTGCCAAGGGCTTCGACACCTCCGCCCCGCTGGGCCCCTGGATCGAAACCGACCTGGACACCGAGGACCTGCAGATCACCGGCAGGCTCAACGGCGAAGTGCGCCAGGACGGCAGCACCAGCCAGATGATCCGCGGCGTGCGCGAACTGGTGTCCGTGGTCTCCCAGGCCTTCACCCTGCTTCCGGGCGATGTGATCATGACCGGGACCCCTGCCGGCGTCGGGCTGGTTAAGGAAGGCGACCGCTTCGAGGTGGAAATCGAGGGCATCGGACGCCTGTCCAACCCGATCGTCCGCCGCTAGCGCTGTCCCGGGCACCGGCCTGCCGGGCGGAGGGGCGGAGCCGGCCAGGCGGGTAAAGTTGAAGCCACTATGAGTATCGCTTCTTCGTCACCCGCCGCCTCCATCCCGCCCGTCACCGCCGAAACGCCCGTCCGGGTCCGTTTCTGCCCCTCACCCACGGGCACCCCGCACGTGGGATTGATCCGGACGGCCCTGTTCAACTGGGCCTACGCGCGCCACACCAAAGGCACGCTGGTCTTCCGGATCGAGGACACGGATGCGGCGCGCGACAGCGAGGAGAGCTACCACCAGCTGCTGGACGCGCTGAAGTGGCTGGGCATCGACTGGGATGAAGGCGTGGAAGTGGGCGGCCCGCACGAGCCGTACCGGCAGTCACAGCGCGGCGACATCTACCAGGACGTCATCAAGCGCCTGCATGACGGCGGCTTCATTTACGAGTCCTTCTCCACCCCGGAGGAGATCGAGGCACGCCACCGCGCCGCAGGCCGCGACCCGAAGCTTGGCTATGACGGCTTCGACCGGCACCTCACGGACGAGCAGCTGGCGCAGTACCGGGCAGAGGGCCGCCAGGCTGTCCTCCGGCTTCGCATGCCGGACGAGGACATCACGTTCAACGACCTGGTCCGCGGCGAGATCACGTTCAAGGCCGGATCCGTGCCCGACTTCGCCGTGGTCCGGGCCAACGGTGCCCCGCTATACACCCTGGTCAACCCGGTGGACGACGCCCTCATGGGCATCACGCACGTGCTGCGGGGCGAGGACCTGCTCAGCTCCACCCCCCGCCAGGTGGCCCTGTACCGGGCGCTGTACGCGATCGGCGTGGCCGAGTACATGCCGGAATTCGGCCACTTGCCGTACGTCATGGGCCAGGGCAACAAGAAGCTTTCCAAGCGCGACCCTGAATCCAGCCTCTTCCTGCACCGCGAGCGGGGGTTCATTCCGGAAGGGCTGCTGAACTACCTGTCCCTGCTGGGCTGGTCCCTCAGCGCGGACGAGGACATCTTCACGGTGGAGCAGCTCGTGCAGCACTTCGACATCCACGATGTCCTGGGCAACCCGGCGCGCTTTGACCTGAAGAAGGCCGAGGCCATCAACGGCACGCATGTCCGGATGCTCGATCCCAAGGTGTTCCGTGACCGGGTGGCGCACTACCTGCGCGAAGCCGGCCTGGTGGGGGAGATCCTGACGGACCGCGAGGAAGAAATTGTCACCGAAGCCGCACCCCTGATCCAGGAGCGCATCACGCTGCTGGGCGAAGCACCCGAGATGCTGGGTTTCCTGTTCAAGGCCGACGACGCCATTGACATCGCCGATGACGCGCGCAAGGGCCTGCCCGCCAACCTGACCGAGGTGCTGGACGCCGCCATTGCCGCCCTGGAGTCAGCGGAGGACTGGACGGCGGAGAACATCCAGACCGCCCTCAAGCAGGCCCTCGTGGAAGACATGGGCATCAAGCCGAGGCTCGCCTTCGGCCCGGTGCGCACGGCTGTTTCCGGCCGCCGCGTCTCGCCGCCGCTGTTTGAGTCCATGGTGATCCTGGGCAAGGAGTCCTCGTTGCGCCGGCTCCGCGCCTTCCGCGGCTGATGGCCGCTCCCAGCGCGGCCCAGTCCGGCACATTGCACACACCGTTCGGGGTTGTCCGCGGCGTCCTGTTCGACATCGATGACACCCTGGTGGACCTCGAGTACTCGATGACCACCGCCCTGCGCGAAGTCAGCGAACACCTCCTTCCCGGCCTGGACCAGGCCGGGTGGGAGCGGTTCGGCCGGATTTTCACGCACGAGACCACCCACTACTACGACCGGTACCTGGCCGGGGAGATCACCTTCAACGAACAGCGCCTGCTCCGTGGCCGCGCAGCCTTGGGCCACTTCGGGGTGGAACTTGCCGACGGCGAGGAATCGCACCGCTGGCTGAGCGCCTACATGGAAAAGCAGCCGGCGTACGTCAAGCCGTTCCCGGATGTGCTGCCCCTGCTGGATGTCCTGGACAATGCCGGCATTCCTTACGGCGCCGTAAGCAACAATGTCCATGACTACCAGCGGGCCAAGCTGGACGGCGCCGGGCTGGAACGGGTCACCCACCTGGTGGGAACCGACACCCTCGGCGTGGCGAAGCCCGATCCGGCCATGTATCTGGAAGGCGTCAGGCTTTTGGGTACCGCCCCCGGGGAAACCCTCTACGTTGGCGACAACCGGCTGCTGGACGCGGAGGGTTCCACCGCGGCAGGGCTGGTGGGCGTGTGGCTCAACCGGTCGGGGGAGGTCGTGAAGGGCTTCGGGGGCGGCATGGTCGCTTCCCTGGAACAGCTGCTGCAATAGGGTCAGCCCGCCACGTGGGCCCGCAATGCCCGCCTGCGGAGGACACCGTAGGCGGCGACGGCGGCGGCCACCAGAAGTGCCACCAGCAGCAGCGCGGTTGCGGGATCGTTGAGCCACGACGACGGCGAGACGGCCGTCACCTTTGTGTGCAGCTCCTGGGTGCCGGCCGCGATCCTGGAGTTGCCGTCGGCCAGCTTGCCGGCGCCCTCGGCGAGTTTGCCTGACCCGTCGTCCAGTTTGCCGTTGCCATCTGCGAGCTGTCCGGTTCCGCTGGCCAGCTGGGCCGAACCGGACTGCAGCTGCCCCGTTCCCTGGCTCAGCTTGACCGTGCCGTCGGAGAGCGCCTGGGTTCCGGCGAGTAGGCCGGGGTTGGCGGGGTCGCCGTCGCCGTTGATTCCGGCGCTCAGCTTGCTGGTGCCGTCCTGCAGGTTGTTGGCGGCGTAGATCAGGCCCGGGCGGTCGGGGTCGCCCGGCACACCATCCATTCCCACCCGGATTTTGGCAGTGCCCTCCGCCAACATGGACGTGCCCAGCACCACCCCGGGGTTCTGCGGGTCCGTCGCATTGAGCTTTTCCGCGAGGGTGGCGAAGCCTGCCTTCAGCCGCCCCGCGCCGTCGTTCAACTGGCCGGCTCCCGCGTTCAACTTGTCCGTTCCGGCCTTCAGCTGCGCGGCGCCGTCGTTCAACTTTGCAGCCCCCGCGTCGAGCTGCCCGGCCCCGGCATAGGCCCTCCGGCCGCCGTCGGCCAGCTTGGCAATCTGGTCCTTGATCACTGCAAGCGGCACCAGGCCCTGGGGGCCGTTCGCTGCCGCCTCAAGCTGGTCCAGTCCCTGGCTGAGTGCGGCGAGCCCGTCACCCTTGGCGGGATCGTTGCCTGCACCCGGATAACCCATAAGCTGGGCGGTTCCACTCTTCAGCGCCGCCGTTCCGGCGCTGAGGCTGCCGGCGCCGGCATCCAGTTGTCCGGCTCCCGTGGCGAGCTGTCCCGTACCTGCAGCCAGCTGGCCGGCGCCGTCGGCGAGATTGTTCGGCGCGTTCCCTGCCGCCGTCGGCGTCAGGGCAGCCGAGAGGGCGACCGCACCTGCCTGAAGCTTCTTTGCGCCGTCGTCCACCTGGTAGACCCCGGGAACGAGTTTGTTCAGGACATCATTTTGCAGCTTGGTGGTACCTGCATGCAGCTTGTCCACTCCCGGTGCCAGTTGGTCGCGGACCCCTGAGAAAATCTTGCCGGCGCCGGACTCCAGGGCCGCGGCGCCGGTATTCAGCTCCGTGCTGCCGTCCCTGACCTTGCCCGCACCGTCCTTCACCTGCACGGCGCCCTTGTTCGCTGCGCCGGCGCCCGTGGCCAGCTGGCCCGAACCGTCCTTGAGCTGGGCGGCTCCCGCAGCGGCCTGCTCGGCACCGTCCATCAGTTGCGCGGCGCCGTTGGAGATCTGGCCGGTGAGGTAGGTGTAGAAGGCAAGGAACAGCACCAGTAACAGGGACAGGGCGATGATCGCAATGGACTGGGAGCGGAATTTTGGTTTATGGGATGCGATGGTTGCAGTGCGGGTTGTCAACGCTGACACTTCCTAACTCTCCGCCGGACGACGCTGCCCGGCGGTGTGGACCGTGGTTGGTAAGGCGTTCCCGTTCCTCGTGGGTGTGCCCGAATGGCTGGGCGGGGAAGTTGTTACCGGTGAGTAACTTACTTGAGAGTAACCACATGATCAGAAGGTGGGCAAGGGTTTTGCGGGATTGCGTCAGTGGGCCGCGTCTTGCTCGCTGGTAACTCGATTTGTGCGAGCAGAAAGTCTCGGGTAAAGTAATTTCTCGTGCTGAGGCGCACGGAGCAGGGAAAACGCCCTGAAAACCGGCCCGAAAGTACCATTGGGATATGGTGTAATTGGCAACACTACGGTTTCTGGTACCGTCATTCTAGGTTCGAGTCCTGGTATCCCAGCTCTGGTTTGAAGGCTGATCTCAGCCGCAAAACAGTTGGTTTCAAACAGGTTCGCCGATTTGAAACCTAAGCAAAGTGTGTGAAATACTCACTGAGCTTGCGCAGCGGAAACGCTGCCGGAAGTACACGGCCCCATCGTATAGCGGCCTAGTACGCCGCCCTCTCACGGCGGTAACGCGGGTTCGAATCCCGCTGGGGTCACCATCGAAAATGGTCCCGGGCACCTGCCCGGGGCCATTTTTGTTTCTGTCCGGTGCCCCTGTGGATGGACAAGACCCCCCGTCGTTTCGCGGGGAGTTATCCTGCAAGCGGGGAGTGCCTGCCGTGGGCGACGCGCCGTGGCAGCCCCCGCATGTCGCTGGACTGGCATGATGTTCCTGTGACCTCCCGGAATGAGCACGGCCGCCCAGCCCAGCCACCGCCGCACAGCGCAGCGGCGGTGTCGCTGCTGGAGGAGATCCGGGAGGGCCTTGATGATCTCACGCTGCCGCTGGCCCTGCCAGGTGCTGACGACGCCCGCCGCGAAAGTTCGGCCGCCAGGGCGCAGCTGGACGACTACATCCTGCCGCGGTACCGCAGCCTGGACGCGCCGCTGCTCGCCGTCGTCGGCGGTTCCACGGGCGCCGGAAAATCCACCTTGGTGAACGCGCTCGTTGGACACCCCGTGACGCGCGCGGGCGCCATCCGCCCCACCACCCGCCAACCCATCCTGCTGCACAATCCGGCCGAGGCGGACTGGTTCGAAGGCCGGCGAGTCCTCCCGGGGCTGGGCCGCATCCGCGGAGCCCTGGCAGCCGGTCCTGACCTCACGGCCCAGCCCGGCGGCCCGGCCAGTGCCGTCGAGTCGCTGGTGCTGCTGGCCGATCCGATGGTGCCTGCAGGCATCGCCCTCCTCGACGCCCCCGACGTCGATTCCATTTCGGACCAAAACCGTCTTCTGGCGGGACAACTGTTGGCAGCCGCAGACCTGTGGGTGTTTGTCACCACCGCAAACCGGTACGCCGACGCTGTTCCGTGGAAGCTTCTCCTCGACGCCGCCTCCCGGGACATCACCGTTGCTGTGGTACTGGACCGCGTGCCGCCGGGCGCTGAGGCCGAGGTGGGCCAGGACCTCCGGGGACTGCTTGACCGTGAAGGGCTCTCGGCAAGCCGGCTTTTCATCATCCAGGAAACCGTCCTCGACCAGGGCGGCATGCTGCCCGCAGGAACCGTGGACGAGCTGCGCCAATGGCTGGAGTCGCTGGCCGCTGACGCTGCGGGGCGCGCCGACGTGGCGCGACGCACCCTGAACGGGACGGTGCGCGCCCTGGCTCAGCGCATCGCGGACCTTGCCGGTGCCCTCCGCGAGCAGGAACGGGCAGCTGACCGCCTGGAAGCCGACGCCGTGGCCGCCTATGGCGATGCGGCCGCCCGGATCCTTGACGCCACCCGGGACGGGGCGCTGCTTCGGGGTGAGGTGCTGGCGCGCTGGCAGGACTTTGTGGGCACGGGGGAGTTCTTCCGGACCCTCGAGCAGAACGTGGGCCGGTTCAGGGACCGACTGGGCGCATTTTTCCGGGGTGAACCGGCGCCGGCGGTCCGGGTCGAGGCAGCCATCGAGACCGGGCTTCAGGCAGTGATCGTCGACGAAGCAGCCAACGCTGCGGAGGACACGGACCAGCGTTGGCGGTCGGATCCGGCAGGCCGTCATTTGTTGGGCCGGGACGATTTGTCCGGCACCACTCCGGGCTTCCCCGAAAGGGCGGCAGCCGAAATCCGGGGCTGGCAGGAAGCGCTGATGGAGCTCATCCGCACGGAAGGCCAGGGCAGGCGCACCCAGGCCCGCTGGCTGTCCTTCGGCATCAACGGGCTCGGCGCCGCGCTGATGATCGTGGTGTTCTCCATGACGGCAGGACTGACCGGTCTTGAGATCGGCGTGGCCGGCGGCACCGCCGTCGTAGGCCAGCGCCTGCTCGAGGCCGTGTTCGGCGAGGATGCCGTGCGCCGCATGGCCGATAAGGCGCGGGAGGACCTCGCGGTGCGCTGCCGGCAACTCCTGGCGGATGAACAGCAAAAGTTCCTGCAGCGCCTGCCGGAGGAAAACCCTGTCCTGTCGCAGCGGCTCGCTGCGCAGGCCGGGGAACTGGCCCGGCTGGCGGAGAAGGCGTGAGCCGCCACAGCGGGGCGCGCGCGTCCTCCCAGCTGGACAGCAGGCTCCAGGCGCTCGAGGATGCCCGCGGACTAGGAGAGGGCGTTTTACCGGACGAGGTGCTGCAGGAAGCATTCGATGTCCTGGAGCGGGCCAGTTCCCGCCGCTCGTTATCCGCTGACCACACGGTGGTGGGCTTTTTCGGCGCGACAGGCAGCGGCAAATCCTCCCTTTTCAACGCCGTCAGCGGCGCGGAAATCGCGACGGCGGCTGCCCGGCGTCCCACTACATCGGAACCGTTGGCAGGGGTCTGGGGAGCATCGGGGAGCGAAGCGCTTCTTGACTGGCTGGAGGTGGGAAACCGGCACCACGCGGCACCGGTGGACGGATTCGCCGATGAAGAGACCGGGCTGATCCTGCTGGATCTGCCGGACTTTGACTCCACCCGTGCCGCCAACCGTGAGATCGTGCAGCGCATGGTGGGCATGGTGGACGTCCTGGTCTGGGTGCTCGACCCGCAAAAGTATGCCGACGCCGCCGTCCACAATGGGTTCCTGGCGCCGCACGCTTCCCACGGCGCCGTCACCCTCGTGGTCCTGAACCAAGTGGACAGGCTGCCTGCGCGTGACGTGCAGCCGGTGCTCGACTCACTGCACGCAATCCTTGCAGGTGAAGGCCTGGGACAGGTGCGGGTCCTTGCCTCGTCGGCGGTGACCGGAGCGGGCGTCGGCGAGGTGCGTTCTGCCATCCGGAAGGTGGCGGTCCAGCGCCAGGCCCAGTCCCGCCGGCTGGAGGCCGACGTGGCCAAAGCGGCGGAAGACCTCCGGCGCGCTGCCGGCGAGGGGGAGGCTGCAGGGGTGCGTTCCGCGGCCAAGGCCAGGCTTGCGGAGGAACTTGCCCTGGCGGCGAACGTTCCTGCCGTGGTGCGGGCCGTGGGGCAGTCCTACCGCCTGGAGTCCGTGCGCAGGACCGGTTGGCCCTTGACCCGTTGGCTTTCCCACTTCCGGCCGGACCCGCTGCGTCGCCTCAACCTGAGAAGGGATACTCCCGCGGCGCTGAACAGGACATCGCTGCCGCCCGCAGGCGCCCCGGAACGTGCCCGGACAGATGCGGCGGTGAGGGAATTCGCGGATTCTGCCAGTGCGGGAGCACCGGGCCCCTGGCGGGCGGCGATCCGGGGGAGAGCGAGGGCGGGAAGGGACCGGCTGCCCGATGCCCTCGACCAGGCCATCGCCGGAACCGACCTCGGGGCCAACCGCAAGGCCTGGTGGTGGGGAGTCTTCAACGTGGTGCAGTGGCTGGCGCTGCTGACGGCGCTGGGCGGCCTGGGTTGGCTTGGCGTCCTGGCCGGGCTGGCGTACCTGCAGTCGCCGGTGCCGGAGGTGCCGCGCGTGGAGGGGTGGCCCGTGCCCACCCTCATGATCGCGTCCGGTGTGGCGTTGGGGATCTTCCTGGCCATTACCGGCCGTTTCATTGCAGCCGGAGCCGCCCGGGCGCGGGCTTCCAGGGCCCGACGCCGGCTCAACAGTGCCGTTGCAACCGCGGCGCAGGAGCTGGTGGTGGCGCCCGTGGAGGAGGAGATTGCCCGGCTGGCAGCCTTCAACAAGGCGCTGAAGAAGGCGGGCGGCTGACCTAGGGGTCGGTTGCTTGCCGGCCGGCGGCAAGGGATGCCGCGGCGTCACGGACCTTAATCATGGTGCGCAGGTTGCGGGTGGTAGTTGCGGCTTTGAATTTTGCCTTCGCGCTGATTTTGCTGAACGGGCTGTCCAGGGTGCCGCCCGCCGGCGCCAGCCAGGCGAGTGCTTCCGGACCCAGCCGTTGCTGGTCATGGTTGGCCAGGGCCGAGCCGGCCGCTTCGAGTTCATCCAGGACAGCCGTGCTGGACGACAGCGTGATGTAGCTGTGCGTGGACTTGTCGTCGTCGGGGTAGGGGCAGGCTTCGACCAGCTGCGCCACCCGCTCCGCGTCCAGGACCACCACCCAGGCGTCGTAGCCGAAGGCTGCGCGGAGGCACTTTTCGCATTCCTGCTTGACGGCCGCTGCGTCCAGGGTGCTGGCGAGCACCACGTTTCCGCTGGCCAACAGGGTCTTCGCGTCGGGGAAACCGTGGTTCTTCAGCGCTTCCCGAAGGTCCGCCATTTTGATATTGATTCCGCCGACGTTGATGCCGCGGAGAAACACTGCATAGCTGCCCATGGCCACAGCCTACTGACGGGAGCGGCCGGGGGAGTGGAAGCCGCTGGCGCTTGTTCCTGGGTCAGCCGCTGTTCTTGCCTTAGTCGTTGTTCTTACGCAGGGCCTCGGTCAGGATCCGCCCGGCGTTGCACACCACTTCGGCGTGCAGGCGCCCCGGCTGGCGGGTCAGCCGCTCGATGGGGCCGGAGATGGAGACGGCGGCAATCACCCTGCCGGACGGACCGCGCACCGGAGCCGAGACGGAGGCGACTCCCGGTTCACGTTCGCCGAGGCTCTGGCCCCAGCCCCGCCGTCGTACTCCGGCCAGGACAGTGGGCGTGAACCGGGCCGACTGCAGGCCCTCAAGGAGCCGGTCGTGGTCTTCCCACGCGAGCAGGACCTGGGCGGCGGAGCCGGCTTTCATGGACAATTGGGTGCCGACCGGGATGGTGTCGCGCAAACCGATGGGCCGCTCGGCGGAGGCGACGCAGACGCGCCAGTCGCCCTGGCGGCGGAAGATCTGGGCGCTTTCACCCGTGGCATCGCGCAGCTGCATCAGCACGGGGCCGGCGGAGGCGATCAGGCGGTCCTCGCCGGCGGCCGAGGCGAGCTCGACAAGCCGGCTGCCGAGGACGAACCGGCCCTGGATATCGCGGCTGACCAGGCGGTGGTGGACAAGCGCCAAAGCGAGGCGGTGGACGGTGGGCCGGGCCAGTCCGGTAGCGGCCACGAGCTGCGCCAGGGTGGTGGGGCCGGCCTCGAGTGCATCGAGCACCTGGGCCGCTTTATCAATGACACCGACTCCACTAGAATTGTCCATGTAATGATATTGCCGTCTCAATATCTGAGATGCAAATCTTTCGGCTGGCGCAGTGCGGAGCCGTCCTGATTCAGTTGGACTAATCAGCCAAACAGCAGTGAAGGGAGATGGCCATGGCAAAGACATTGGCCGAGAAAGTCTGGGACGCACACGTGGTGCGCAAAGGTGACGGCGAAGGTGC
>Ga0308170_10005208_pt1 | contig 10021 bp, 9 predicted proteins | sample PhyBR2_2_FD_202136 | JGI IMG/M metagenome (GOLD analysis project Ga0308170, IMG submission 202136) | Phyllosphere microbial communities from UC Gill Tract Community Farm, Albany, California, United States - DLSLSB.R2 | ecosystem: Host-associated > Plants > Phyllosphere > Unclassified | place... | reverse complement strand
AATCACGAGCTCGGAAGCCCTGCGCGGACTGGCCGGGCTGGTGCAAGCCATCGACGACGATGCGCTGATGGCGCGATTACAGCAGCAGCGCCTGATCGTGCCCCATGCGCGGATTGCACAGACGGCCCGTGACCTGGGCCTGGAACACGTGCTTCTCACCGGTTCCGGCGATGCACGCCTATTAGCAGCGTTACAATCACAAGAATGAACGAATTGCCGAACAACCCAGACCAGCCCCAGGCCAGCGTGCCCGCCCCCAGCCTTGCCAAGCCGGAGGAGGCGCAGGTGCCGCCTGCTGCGCCGCGCATGAGCGGCCCTGCCACGCGCGGCCTGTTTGATCGCGTGGCGCGGCCCTTGCCGCTGGCCGTCATCGCGCTGGCTGTGCTGCTGGTGGTGCAGACGGTCTCGTCGCACAGCCGCATCAATTCGCTGCGCCAGGACATGGCGCGCAGCCTGCAGAAGGGCAATGCCGTCAATGCCGAAACGGCGGCGCTCGCGCGCGACGTGGCGGATCAGTCGAAAGAGCTGCAGATCAAGGTCGGCGTGCTGGAGAGCCGCCAGAGCGAAGCACAGAGCCAGCAGGTCGCGCTCGAGCAGCTCTACAAGGATCTGTCGCAGAACCGCGACGAGTGGGCGCTGTCCGAAATCGAGCAGGTGCTCGCCACCGCAAGCCAGCAGCTGCAGCTGGCCGGCAATGTCCAGGGCGCCCTGATCGCGCTGCAGAACGCCGACCGCGCCGTCTCGAGCTCGAATGCGCCGCAATTTTTGACCATCCGCCGCGCGATCGCGGCCGACATCGACAAGCTCAAGGCCTTGCCGGCGGTCGATCTGGCCGGCGTCGCGCTGCGCCTGGACAATGTGATCGTCCAGGTCGAGACGCTGCCGATGCTGGCCGACGAAAAGCCGCTGCTGCCCGTGGCGCCGGTGCGCACGACGCGCCGGCTCGAGGCCGCAGCCGCGCCTGCCAAAACTGTCGGGCCGGCCGTCCCGCCAGAGTCGCTCGGCGTGGGCCAGCGCCTGCTGCAAACGTGGAGCATGTGGAGCCAGGAGATGTGGGACGACGTGCGCCAGCTGATCCGCGTGCGCAGTGTCGACGACCCCGAGGCGCTGATGCTCTCGCCAAGCGAATCGTTCTTTGTGCGCGAAAACCTCAAGCTGCGCCTGCTCAATGCACGGCTGGCGCTGTTGTCGCGTAACGAATCCACGTTCCGCGACGACCTGACCACCGCCCAGACCATGCTGGCCAAGTACTTCGACACGCGCGCCCGCACGACGCAATCGGCCCAGGCGGCACTGCGCCAGGTGCAGGCCAATGACCTGACGATCGAATTGCCGACGCTGGCCGAGAGCCTGGGCGCGGTGCGCAACTACAAAGCGAAGCAATAACCATGCGCTTACTCATCTGGCTGGTTACGCTGATGGCTGCGGCCATTGGCATCGCGGTGACGGCACGTTTCAACCCGGGCAACGTGGTGCTGTTCTATCCACCGCACCGGATCGACATGTCGCTCAATCTGTTTGTCGTGGTGCTGATGCTGCTGTTTGCCACGCTGTACGTGCTGGTGCGCACCTTCTATGCGACGGCGCGCATGCCGCAGCGGGTGGCGGCGTACCGCCAGCGGCGCCGCGAGCGCGATGGCAACAAGGGCTTGCGCGACGCGCTCAAGGCACTGTTCGAAGGTCGCTTCGGCCACGCCGAAAAAGCCGCGATGCGCGCCGCCGACCTGCCCGAGAACACGGGCCTGGCCGCCCTGATCGGCGCGCGCGCCGCGCACCGCATGCGCGAACCGGCGCGCCGCGACGCCTGGCTGGCTGGCATATCGCATGACACGACGCTCAAGACGGCGCGCCTGATGACGCTGACCGAACTGCTGGTGGACGACCACCGGCCCGAGGCAGCGCTCGAAGCGGTGGCCGAACTCAATGCCAGCGGCCAGCGCCACATCCACGCGCTGCAGTGGGCAATGAAGGCCAACCAGCAGGCGCGCAACTGGCCCGAGGTGCTGCGCCTGGTGCGCATCCTCGACAAGCGCAATGCGCTGCATCCTGCTCTGGCACGGCGCCTGCGCGAAATGGCGTACGAAGCGCTGCTGGGCGAAGACGACCACGACGCCGAATCGATCCGCTGGACCTGGGCCACGGTGCCGCTGCAGGACCGCACGGTGCCGTACGTGGCGGCGCGCGCCGCCGGCGCCTTCAATGCGCGCGGCCTGCACGACGAAGCGCGCGCGATTGCCGAAGAGTCGCTCAGGGCCAACTGGGACGAGCGCGTTGTGCGCGCCTACCGCGACGCGGCCAGCCCGGCCGGCTCGCCATCGCTGCTGGCCCAGATCGAGGCCTGCGAAACCTGGCGCCGCGAACGGCCGCAGGATGCCGAACTGGCACTGACGCTCGGCACGCTGTGCCTGAAACAGAAGCTGTGGGGCAAGGCCCAGCGCTATCTGGAGCAAGCCTTGTCGGACGCGACCGAAGCGGCGATGGTGCGCGAAGCGCATCTGAAACTGGCCCAGATGCACGAAGCGCTGGGGCAGGACGAGCCGGCCGCCAAGCATTACCGGCAGTGCGCACTCGCGACGGTGTTGTAACGCGTGCCTTTCGCTATAATGGCGGACTAATTTTGACTCTTTAGCAACCAAGGATCCCATCATGAGCCTGAACAACGTCCCAGCCGGCAAAGACGTGCCGAACGACTTCAACGTCATCATCGAAATCCCGATGAACTCCGATCCGGTCAAGTACGAAGTCGACAAGGACACCGGCGCGATCTTCGTCGACCGTTTCATGGGTACCGCCATGCATTACCCGTGCAACTACGGCTATGTGCCGCAAACCATCGCCGACGACGGTGATCCATGCGACGTGCTGGTCATCACCCCGTTCCCGCTGCCACCAGGCGTCGTGGTCCGTTGCCGCGCGCTGGGCGTGCTGAAGATGACCGATGACGGCGGCGGCGACGCCAAGGTCATCGCAGTTCCGATCGAAAAAGTGCTGCCGATGTACAAGAAAATCCAGTCGCTCGACGACGTGGAAGAGCTGCGCCTGAAGCAGATCCAGCACTTCTTCGAGCACTACAAGGATCTCGAAGCCGGCAAATGGGTCAAGATCGAAGGCTGGGCGGGCATCGATGAAGCCAAGGCCGAGATCGTTGCCGGCGTGGCAGCGTTCAACAAGGGCGCCGAGGCATAAGCCAGCGCGCAGGCAGTATCCGAAAGCCGGCGGCCCGTAAGGACCGCCGGCTTTTTTACGTCAATGGCGCTCGTGGTGCTCGTGGCGGCGCAGCAGGCCGAGTACGCCCAGGCCATCGGCCAGCAGCAGTCGGCTGGTGGGTTCCGGCAGGCGCGTGACCACGCGCACCGTGTCGAGCCCGATATGGCTCAGCCTGTCCGCATCGCCCAGGTAACGAAATGCGAAGCGGCCTGTGCCGTCCACCGTCAGGTCGACGTGCGATGGCTGCCATTGTGCGGGGAAGTCGGCGGCGCCGCCGATGCTGGCCAGCAGCGTGTCGAAGGACGCTGCGGCGGTCCCGCTGTCACTGCTGAAGCGGACTTCGAGCAGGTCGTCGAAGCCGTCGACGCGTTCGCGGCTGGTGAAGAATGACAGCGTGGTGAGGCCGCCGAGCGTCAGCGTGGGCGTGATCAGCCAGTTGTCGACGAGGCCAATGCCGTGGGCGGCACTGAGGCGGCTCGCGGCGGCGTAGGCGCCGGGTGCACCGGCCTGCGCCGGGAAGACGTCGGGATTGCCTTGGCACCACGGCGCACCGGGCGGGATGCTGCGGTTGATGCGGACCCAGCCGGGGGCATCGGCCAGATTACTGAAATCTTCGCTGAGTACCTCGATCCCGCCTGCCTGGGCGGTGTGCGTGGCGCAGGCGGGCTGAACCGCTGGGGCGGCGAGCATGTAGTTGAGTCGTTGCATGGTGAGGCATCGGGTCGTGGGTCGAAGCTTCATCATAGAAACGGCGGGCGCCGCGGTATTGCGGTGCGTTGGGGCTGTCGGGTCACGTGTCCGGCGCGCCGCAAAGGGAGAGGGGGAACCAAAAAACGTCGCCGAGGTCGTAGCGTGGACGGGTTTCTCGTCCACGCGTTCAACCCGACGTCGCATACGACGGATGTTTGCAAATTGAATGTTCTTAGCGCAGAGAGCGCGCCGCAAGCCACGCCCGCAGCCGCAGCTTGCCAACGATCCCGACCGGAAACCAGTAAATGGACAGGATGAACAGCACCCCCAGCCACAGCATCCAGCGATCCGGGTGCAGGGTGGCGGCCAGTACCGGCATTCCATCCAGCGCCGCAGCGCCGTGCGCCATCCAGTCCCGCAGGTAGTTCTGGGCCAGGATGAACAGCGTCGCGCCCACCACCGCGCCGTACATCGTGCCCATGCCGCCGATCACGACGATCAGCAGGATGTCCGTCATGACCTCGAACCCGAGCGATGTCTTCGGACCGACGTAGCGCAGCCACAGCGCCATCAGCGCGCCGGCCAGGCTCGCCGTCAGCGCCGCCAGGACATTGGCCCAGATCCGGTACACCATCGTGCGATAGCCCAGTGCCTCGGCGCGAAACGGGTTTTCACGGATCGCCTGCAGCACGCGCCCGAACGGCGAATTGACCAGTCGCAGCAGGAACAGGAACAGCAGCAGGCAGCCGCAGAACACGACGTAATAGGTCAGCAGCCGGCCATCGAGCTGGCGCCCGAACACGTCGCCTTCGCGCAGCACGAAGCTGGGCGACAGCACGTGCGGCACGCTGAACGTGACGCCATCCTCGCCGCCCGTGAAATCGGACAGTTGAGAGGCCAGCACCGCAAACGACGAGGCCACGGCCAGCGTGATCATCGCGTAGAAGATGGCTTGCACGCGCAGCGCGAACAGGCCCACCACCAGCGCCAGTGCGAGCGCGAGCAGCAGCGCCAGGCCAAGGCCCGCCATGACGATGCCCCAGGTGGGCTCGTCGACGCGCGCCAGCGCCAGCCCGACGCCATACGCACCGATCCCATAGAACATCGTGTGGGCGAACGAGACGATGCCGGTATAACCCAGCAGCAGGTCGTAGGATGCCACCAGCACGATGTAGACGCAGATCGTGGCGGCCGTGTTGAGTGGCCGCGCGCCCGAGGTCAGGAACGGCGCCAGCGCGAGCCCGAGCAGAATCGCGACCAGCAGCGCGGTCAGGATGCGGCTGCGCGGCAGGTCGCCCGATAACAGTTGCCGCAGCATGCTCAGCCCCGTCCCGTCGCGTACAGCCCGGCGGGCCGCCACAGCAGCACCGAGACCATCAGGATGATGCTCGAGACCAGTGCGACACCGGGCGCCAGAAAGCCCGCGTAATTGGCCACCAGCGCGGTGAGCAGCGCGCCGATGAAGCAGCCGCCGACCGAGCCCAGGCCGCCGATGATGATGACGATGAACAGCATCACCATGATCTCGCCGCCCATCGCGGCCGTCAGTGTTTCCTTGTACAGCCCCCACATCACGCCACCCAGGCCGGCCAGGCTCGCGCCGGCCGCAAAGACCATCACGAACAGGCGCCGGATACGGTAGCCGAGCGCTTCGACCATCTCGCCATGTTCGACACCGGCGCGCACCAGCAGGCCGACCTTCGTGCGGTTCAGGATCAGGTACATCGCAACGAATACCACCACGCCAATCGCCACCGCCACCAGGCGGTATTTGTCGATGGCCGCGTCGCCCAGCAGGAGCGCGCCGCGCAGCGCCGTGGGCAGCGGCACGGCGATCGTTTCGGCGCCCCAGACGACGTGGATCAGCTGCTCGGCCACGATCATGCCGCCCATCGTGACCAGGATCTGCTTGAGGTGCTGGCCGTAGACCGGCTGGATGAGCAGGCGCTCGAAAGCCCAGCCGAGCAGTCCCGTGACCAGCATGGCGACCACGATCGCCAGCGCCAGCACGCCCAGGTTGAGAGTGAGCGAATCCATCTCGAGCCAGCCGCGCAGCGGCAGCAGCACGAGCGTGGCAGAAAACGCGCCCACCGCGATGAATGCACCATGGCCAAAATTGATCACGTTCATCAGCCCGAACACGAGTGTCAGGCCGCTGGCCATGATGAAGATCATCATGCCCATCGCGAGGCCCGCGACGCTCAGGGTGAGCCAGGTGGCCAGGTTGCCCACCAGTGGCAGCATGGCCAGCATCAGCAGCGGCACGAGCAGCAGCGGCGCGATGTCGCGGCGGGTGGCCGGTAGCTGGCTGTCGGCCGGCGGTGCGGCGGGGGCGATGGACATGGGTTTCCTAATGGTGGGGATCGAGGGACAGGCCGAGCAGACGCTGTTGCAGCGCGGCGTCGCCCGCCAGCACGGCCATCGGGCCGGCGTGCACCACGTGCCCGTCGTCCATCACGCTGGCCGTATCGCCGAGCGCGCGCACGACCTGCACGTTCTGCTCGACCAGCAGGATCGTTGTGCCTTGCGCCTTCAGTTCACGAAACGCCGCCATCAGGCTGTGCACGATGGCGGGCGCCAGGCCCTTGGTCGGTTCGTCGACCAGCAGCAGTGTGCGCGGTTCGACCATGGCGCGCGCGATGGCCACCATCTGCTTCTGGCCACCGGACAGATTCCCGGCCGGACGGTGCCAGAACGTGCGCAGCGCCGGGAAGAAACCGCAGATCCAGTCGACACGCGCGGCGTCGGGCGGGCCGTTGCGCGCGGCCAGCACCAGGTTCTCGCGTACCGTCAGGTCGGAAAAGACTGCCATGTTCTCGGGCACGTACGCGATGCCGGCGCGTGCGATGGCGGGCGTAGCCAGGCGCGTGATGTCGTGGCCATCGAAGTGGATGCTGCCACTGCTTGCCCGCCACAGGCCCATGATCGTGCGCAATGTCGTGGTCTTGCCGACGCCGTTGCGGCCCAGCAGAACGGCCAGTTCGCCGCGCGCCACCTGCAGGTCGACGCCGTGCAGGATGTGGTACGCGCCGATATGCGTGTGCACACCGGCCAGGCGCAGCAGCGGTTGCCTCGCCGCCGGATCAGGCGCGAGCATGTTGGGTGTCGGACGTTCCAAGATAAGCCTCTTGTACGATGGTGGATGCCATGACCTCGCCCGGCTTGCCATCGGCCACCAGCGCGCCGTTGTGCAGCACGACGATGCGGTCGGCCAGCTGGCGCACGACGTCCATCTTGTGCTCGACCAGCAGCACGGTGCGGGCGGCGTCGCCCTTCACGTCGCGGATCAGGTCGAGCACGACCGGCACGTCGTCCACGCTCATGCCGGCGGTGGGCTCGTCGAACATCATCACGGACGGCTGCAGCGCGAGCAGGATCGCCACTTCGAGCTTGCGCTGGTCGCCGTGCGACAGCGCGCCCACCAGCATGTCGCGCCGCGCGGCCAGCCCCACGCGCTCGAGGTAATAATCAGCGCGTTCGATGAGTCCCTTGTGGTCGGCGCAGACCGAGAAGAAATCCAGGCCGATGCCGGCGCGGCTCTGCACCGCCAGCCGCACGTTCTCGATCACGGACAGCAGCGGGAACAGGTTGGTGAGCTGGAAGGCGCGCCCGATGCCAAGGCGCGTGCGGCGCGCCGCGCCAAGGCGCGTGATGTCGCGGCCATGCAGATGCACGCTGCCGGCGCTCGCGCGCAACTGGCCGGAAATCAGGTTGAACCACGTGGTCTTGCCGGCGCCGTTGGGCCCGACGATCACGGTGAGCGTGCCCGGATAAAAGTCGGCCGTGACGGCGTTGACGGCCACGTGCCCGCCGAAGCGGATGGTCAGGTCGCGCGTGGACAGGGACGGCGCGGTCCGATCAAGGTCGCGGTCGTCGGCCATGTCAGCGCTTGTTCCGCACCGGCAGCGGCATCGCGCTGGCCGGGATCTCGCGCACCAGTTCGAGCAGGTCCCATTCGTTCTTCTGGTCCTTTTTGATGCGAAAGTGGTACATCGGCTGGAGCGCCTGATGGTCCTGGTTGCGAAACATCATGGGACCCTTGGGTGTCTCGAAGCGCATGCCTTCCATCGCCGCGGCCATCCGGTCGCCGTCGCCATCCGGCGCCTTGCCCAGTGCGGCAACGACGGCGCTGGCGGCGGCCATGCCACCCGCGGTGAACATGTCGGGCGGGGTCTTGTAGCGCTTCGTGTGCTCTGCCACCAGCCAGTCGTTCATCGGATTTTTCGGGAAATCGTAGTAGTAATAGATGGTGCCTTCAGTGCCGGCATGGGCCTTCCAGGTCTGCATCACGGGAAGGATATTGCCGCCCGGTGCCAGTGCGACGCCGTAGCGCTCCGGCTTCATGGCCGCAACCTTGTTCATCGGACTCGGGCCGGCCCAGACGATTGCCAGCACGCGTGGTTGCGGCTTGTCTTTCAGGGCATCGAACAGGCGCTGCGCCGACGCGGTGAAGTCGGTCGTTGCCAGTGGCGCGTATTCTTCGTGGACGACGCTGGCCTTGCTGCCGGTGGCGATCAGCGCTTCCTTGCCGGCCTTGATCGCATCGCGCCCGAACGCGTAATCCTGCGCCAGAAAGCCCACGCTGCCGCTTTTCAGCGTGCCGGCGGCCGCCAGCGCATCCTGCATCGAGCTGCGCGCCGTGCGAAAAATGTACTTGTTCCATTTGTCGCCGGTGATCGCATCGGCCACGGCCGGCTCGATGATCAGGATTTTTTTATACTCTTTTGCCACCGGCAGCATGGCCAGCGCCGACGCGGACGACGTGGTGCCGACCGCGATGTCGACGCGGTCGTCGCCATACGCCTCGGCCAGCAGCGTGCGGCCCAGATCGGGCTTGCCCTGGTCGTCCTTCACAAACACCTTGATGGCGCGGCCGTTGATGGCCATCGTACCCTTGGTCAAGTACTCGAGGCCGAGCATGAAGCCGTTCTCGGTCTCGCGCGCATACGTCTCGAGCGCGCCCGTCTTGCCGGTGATGAGGGCGACCTTGAACTCCTTGCCTTGTGCGCCCGCGTGCGGCGCGGCGCACAGGGTGAACGCAGCCAGCAGGAGCAGGGCGATGGTGCGAATCGATTGGTGCATGCAGTCTCCTCGTGATGTTTTGTCAGGCGTGGCTGGTGCGTTCAGAAGCGCAATTCGAGCGTCGCCGACACCGTGCGCGGGTTGCCGTAGAAGGCAGTCAAGGTGCCTTCGTTGCCCAGCGTCGGGAACAGGTAGCCGGCCGTTTTATAGTGCTCGTCGCCCAGGTTCTTGCCGTGCAGGCCGGCGCGCACCTTGCCGTCGGCGCGGGTCCAGACGATGCTGGCGTCCCAGATTCGGTAGGAGTCCTGGTCGAGGATCGATGCGGTCTCGAACTGGCTCGTGGCGCCCTTGAACGCATAGCTGCCGATCAGCGAGACGCGCCCGTTGTGGCCCATGACCGGCAGCGGGATGTCGTAATTGGCGCGCAGGTTGGCCGAATTCTTCGGCGTGTTCTGGAACGTGCGCTGGCCGGCCACGTTGACGTTGGCCACGATGTACTCCTTGTACTTCGCGTCGATGTAGCTGTACATCCCGGCCAGCATGAAGTTGGGCGTGAGGTTGGCGACGGCTTCGAGTTCAACGCCCTTGATCCGGGCCTTGCCGGCATTGGTGGTCACGCCGGCGAAGCTGTCGTCGCGCCCGTCGCCGTTGGTGTCGATGGCGATCGAACCCGGGATCTGCACATCCTGGTAATCGCTGTGGAACACGGCCAGGTTGGTCGTGATGCGCCCGCCATGGAAGGCCGACTTGAGACCCAGTTCGGTCGTCTCGATCGTTTCCGGCGCATAGCCGGCGCGCGCGGTAGCGATCGGGAGCCGTGTGCCGACCACGTTCACGCGTGGATCGAATCCGCCACCTTTGAAGCCTTCGGAGTACGACGCGTACAGGTTGTGGGCATCGTTCATTTTCCAGCTCAGTGCCACGCGCGGCGTGAATTTCTTGTCCTTGCGCTCGAGCAGGCCGCCGCGCAGGTCGGTGTCGGTGCGAAACAGGATCGCGTTCGGATTGCCCATCCGGGGCGAGCCGGCCAGGCCGAAATAAATCTGGCGCAGCACGTCGGCTTCGCGCTGGTCGACCGTGTAGCGTCCGCCCAGCGACAGGC
>Ga0308170_10005203_pt1 | contig 10030 bp, 6 predicted proteins | sample PhyBR2_2_FD_202136 | JGI IMG/M metagenome (GOLD analysis project Ga0308170, IMG submission 202136) | Phyllosphere microbial communities from UC Gill Tract Community Farm, Albany, California, United States - DLSLSB.R2 | ecosystem: Host-associated > Plants > Phyllosphere > Unclassified | place... | reverse complement strand
CGGACTCGCGGGCGATGGGTACCGATTCCACGGCGATCGGCCCGAACGCCGTCGCCAGTGCCGATGGCGCCATCGCCGCCGGGCGCAACACGGTCGCCGCGAGCGCGGGATCGGTGGCGATCGGCGACGGTTCCAGCGCGATCACCGGCAGGGCGGTGGCGATCGGTTTCGCCAATATCGCGTCCGGTAACGGTGCGGTGGCGATCGGCGATCCCAATATCGCAACCGGCGACGGTGCGGTCGCACTCGGCCGCGACAACCAGGCAACGGGGATCGGCGCAGTGGCGCTGGGCGACACTAACTTCGCCACCGGCAACGGATCGGTATCGATCGGGCAGACCAACCAGGCGACCGGCAACGGGACGATCACGATCGGCACGAGCAACGTCGTCAACGGTCTTGGCGCGCTGGCGCTCGGCAACCGCAACCAGGTGAACGGCGACGGCTCGCTCGCCTTCGGGTCGGACATCGTGACCGGCGGCGTCAACACGCTGGTGGTCGGCAACGCCAGCACCGCCACGGGGGACTTCGCCGCCGCTTTCGGTAACAACTCGGCCGCGAGCGGCCTGAACGCGACGGCGCTCGGCACCGCCGCATCGGCGTCGGCGGACTATACGCTGGCCGTCGGCGAACGCTCAGTCGCCTCCGGGTTCGGTTCGTCCGCGCTCGGTACGCTCTCGTCGGCCACCGCCTTCGCCTCGACCGCGCTCGGCGCAGGGGCGATCGCCAATCTGGAAAACAGCGTCGCGCTGGGCAGCGCCTCGTCGACGTTGCGGGGTGGGGTCGCCAACTACACCGCGTTCGGCCTCACCGGCGCGCAATCCTCAATCGGCGAGATCGCGGTTGCCCGCACCGCCGACTATGTCGATCCCGCCACCGGGACGTTCGCGCCGCTCGGCACACGCCAGATCACCGGCGTCGGCGCCGGCAGCGAGGATACCGACGCGGTCAACGTCGCGCAGTTGCGCGGTGTCTCGAACACGCTGGGCAACGCGTTCGTCGCAAGCCTCGGCGGCGGTGCTGCGTACAACGTCACGACCGGCGCGATCACCGGCCCGAGCTACGTCATCAATGGCACGACCTACACCAATGTCGGCGATGCGCTTGCCGGCGTGGGCGGGCAGATCGGCCAGGTGGCGACGAACAGCGTGAGCTACGACAATGCCGCACAGACCTCGGTGACGCTCGGCGGGGCAGGAGGCACGACGATCAGCAATGTCGCGGCGGGCGCGATCAACGCCACATCGACCGACGCGGTGAACGGCGCGCAGCTTAACGCCACCAACCAGGCGGTCGCCTCGAACACAACGGCGATCACCAATCTCGGCAATACGGTGAGCGACCTGTCGACCACGGTCACCACTCTCGGGGGGACCGTTGCCAATCTTGGCGCCTCGGTGACCAACGTCAGCACTGCGGTCACCAATCTCGGCAACGACATCAACAATGGCGCGATCGGGACGGTGCAATATTCCAACCCCGGCAGCCCCACGACACCCAATGGCGGCACGCCCACCAACGATCTGACGCTGGTCGGTGCGGCGGCCGGACCGGTCGGGCTGCACAATGTCGCTGGTGGATCGATCGCCGCGGGATCAACCGATGCGGTCAATGGCGGGCAGGTGTACGCTCTGGCGCTGACCGCCGTGAACGCGGTGTCGTACGGCACCGATGCGAACGGCGCCCGCACCAACACCGTGACGTTGGCGGGCGGCAACGCGGCGGCACCGGTGACGGTCACCAATGTTGCCGCCGCAGCTGTCGCGGCCGGATCGACCGATGCGGTGAATGGTGGTCAGCTCTACACCACCAACCAGGCGGTCGCGACGGCGCAGGGTACCGCGGACAACGCCTTGGCACTGGGTGGTAATTCGGTGCAATACGGCGCCGGGCGGACCAACGTAACGTTCAACGCAGGCGGCGCGGCAACCGTGCTCAGCAACGTCGCGGCGGGCGTGTCGACCACCGACGCGGTCAATGTCGGGCAGCTGAATTCGAGCATGAATTCGGCGGTGACGCAGGCCAATGCGTATACCGACGGACGGATCGCGGCGCTCGACTTCGACCTCCGCTCGGTGCGACGCGACGGCTATGCGGGCACGTCGGGCGCGCTCGCGGCTGCCGGACTTCCCCAGGCGTATGAAGCAGGCAAGGGCATGGTCGCGATCGGTGGCGGCACCTATGCCGGACAATCGGCAGTCGCGGTCGGCATGTCGAAGGCGTTCAACGACGGGCACACTGTGGTCAAGCTGAGCGGCACCTACGACTCGCAGGGTCGGGCCGGTGGCTCGGGCGGGATCGGGTATCAGTTCTGATCTGCCCAAGACGACGACGGGAGCGGGCGGCCTTCGGGTCGCCCGTTTTCGTTTGGCGGCGTTGACAGACGGGTTCGGGTCTCCGAACGGACGCCGACACCATTGCAGGATGAGACCGTGGCGAGCACCTCGAGCGAGACCCAATATTTCGACAGCTTCGACGGCACGCGCCTCGCGTGGCACGAAGTCGGTGAGGGACGCGCGGTGGTGCTGATCCACGGCTATTTCTCCGACGCGAAGACCAACTGGATCCGCTACGGCCATGCCGCGAAGATCGCCGCGAAGGGCTTCCGCGTGATCATGCCGGACCTGCGCGCGCATGGCGCCAGCGACAAGCCGCATGGGCTGGAGGCGTATCCGGCGGATGCGCTGACGCAGGACGGCCATGCGCTGATCGCGCATCTCGGACTGACCGAGTATGATCTGGGCGGCTATTCGCTGGGCGCGAGGACGACATCGCGGATGCTGGCGACGGGCGCGACGCCGCGGCGGGTGATTTTTTCGGGGATGGGGCTGGAGGGGCTGACGCAGACGTCGCGTCGCGCCGGGCATTTCCGCAATATCCTGACGAAGCTGGGCCAGCATGTCCAGGGTACGCCGGAGTGGCTAGCGGAGGCATTCCTGAAGACCACCGGTGGCGATCCGGTGGCGTTGCTCGGTATCCTCGAGACGTTCGTCGACACGCCGCTGGAGAGTGTGAAGGCGATCCAGCAGCCGACGCTCGTGGTGTGCGGCGGGGAGGACCAGGACAACGGCTCGGCGCCGGATCTGGCTGCGGCGCTGCCCCACGGAACGTATGTCGAGACGCCCGGCGGCCACATGAGCGCAGTGGTGAAGCCCGAACTTGGTCAGGCGATCGCCGACTTCCTGGCGGGCTGACTTGGCTCCTCTTTAATCCTCCCCCGCCAGGGGGAGGTGGCTGGCCCTTGCCAGACGGAGGGGGAGGAAAGAGAAACCTCTGTTGCGTGTCCTCCCCCTCCTTCACCTTCGGCGCCACCTCCCCCTGGCGGGGGAGGATCGCAGGGTTGGCCGGTAGGCGGTTGACCGAGCGGCGGCGGACCATCACTCTGGGCGCATAATCCAGGGGAAGATCATGATCCGTACCGTCTCTCTTATCGCGCTCGCGTGCGCGATTGCCGTGCCCGTGACGGCACAGGCCCAGACTGCAGCTCCCGCCGCCACTGGCAAGCCGACTGTCGCGCAAGCCGACGCGTTCGTCGCCGAAGCCGAGCGCGTGATGGCGGCGAAGTCGATCGATGCGAACCGCGTCGCGTGGGTCAACGCGACCTACATCACCGACGATACCGATGCGCTGGCGGCGAAGTCGGGCGCGGAGATGACCGATCTCGGGGTGAAATATGCGCTCGGCGCGGCACGGTACGCGTCGCTGCCGGGGCTGTCGTTCGATACGAAGCGCAAGCTCGATTTGCTGCGCGGCGGGCTGACACTGCCGGCCCCGACGCGGCCGGGCGCGTCGGAGGAACTGTCGACGCTCACCACCAAGATGTCGTCGTCCTACGGCAAGGGCATGGGCACGCTCGACGGCAAGCCGATCAACGGCTCGGATATCGAGGCGGCGATGGGTTCGACGCGCGATCCCGCCAAGCTGACCGAGATGTGGACGAGCTGGAACGACAAGGTCGGCGCACCGATGCGTGGCGACTATGCGAAGATGACCGCAATCTCGAACGAAGGAGCGCGCGAGCTCGGCTACAAGGACGTCGGCGCGCTGTGGCGCTCGGGCTACGACATGACGCCCGAACAGTTCGCGGCGCTGACCGACACGATCTGGAAGCAGGTCGAGCCGCTGTACATGGCGCTCCACACCTACACGCGGTGGAAGCTGAACGAGAAATACGGCGACGCGGTGCAGGCGAAGACCGGGCCGATCCGCAGCGACCTGCTCGGCAACATGTGGGCGCAGGAATGGGGCAATATCTACGACATCGTCGCACCCAAGGGCGCGGGCGATCTGGGTTTCGACACCGGCGATCTGCTCAAGGCGAAGGGCTATGATCCGCTGAAGATGGTGAAGCAGGGCGAGGGGTTCTATTCGTCGCTCGGCTTCGCGCCGCTGCCCGAGACGTTCTGGAAGCGCTCGCAGATCACCAAGCCGGCGGACCGCGACGTGATCTGTCATGCATCGGCTTGGGATCTCGACAACAAGGACGATATCCGGATCAAGATGTGCACCAAGGTGAATGCGGACGATTTCGTCACGATCCACCACGAGCTTGGCCACAATTACTATCAGCGTGCGTACAAGGCGCAGCCGTTCCTCTACAAGAACGGCGCGAACGACGGCTTCCACGAGGCGATCGGCGATACCGTCGCGCTGTCGATTACGCCGGATTACCTCGTGAAGATCGGGCTGCTCGACCAAGCCAAGGTGCCGACCGCGGACAAGGATATTGGGCTGCTGCTGCGGCAGGCGATGGACAAGGTCGCGTTCCTGCCGTTCGGGCTGCTGATCGACAAATGGCGCTGGGGCGTGTTCTCGGGGCAGATCCCGACGACCGGGTATCAGGCTGCGTGGGATGCGTTGCGGCTCCAGTATCAGGGGATCAAGCCGCCGGTCGCGCGTGACGAGACCAAGTTCGATGCGGGCGCGAAGTATCATATTCCGGCGGCGGTGCCGTATACGCGGTACTTCCTGGCGCGGGTGTTGCAGTTCCAGTTCTACAAGGCGGCGTGCGACCAGTCGGGCTGGAAGGGGCCGCTGCATCGCTGTTCGTTCTATGGCGACAAGACGGTCGGCACGAAGCTGAATGCGATGCTGAGCATGGGGCAGTCGAAGCCGTGGCCGGATGCGCTGCAGGTATTCACCGGTAGCCGCGAGATGTCGGGGGCCGCGCTGGTCGAGTATTTCGCGCCGTTGAAGGCTTGGCTGGACGTGCAGAACAAGGGCAAGCCGACCGGGTGGTGAGGGGGCGTTGGCTTATCGCCAGCTGATTTTCGCCCGCTAACTCCTAGTTCCCCCGCGAAAGCGGGGGGCCAGGGTTACGAACGCTACCGCGGTTTTAGCTCTACCCCGCCTCCGCGGGGGAACGAGAGGAGTAGGCCGGGTTATCCAACCCAATCCACCCCGGCGAAGGCCGGGGCCCAGTTGGAACGTCCCGAGTAATGAAGCGCATCGCTCCGTTAGCAGTGCCCCCCAACTGGGCCCCGGCCTCCGCCGGGGTGGCGTGCTAGCAGGGGAGGTGTGCTGCTCGGCGTGAGCAGCTTACTCCGGAACCGTCCCCGGGTCGGCGATCCCGGCCTCGAACGATTTCGATGAGTCCGCCCCGTCGGCCTGATGCGCCTGCTTGCCCTTCGGCTTAAGCGGTACCGGGGCCTTGGGCGTGCTCCCGCGCAGCGTCAGGAGCGCGCCAACTGCGGCGCCAGCGACCGCGACACCGCTAAAGATCGCGGCGGCGCCCCATTTGCCACGCGTCTTTTCGGGTGGCTTGGCAACCACGACCGGCGTGGCGGTTTTCCGCGCGGGGGCCGGGCGGGGCGTGCTGCGCTTGGTCGAACGCGGCTTTGGCGTTGGTTTCGCGACGGGTTTGGGCGGCGCGGCGGACACCGGCTTGTCCGCGGCCGGCTTGGTCACCGGTACGGGCTTGGGCGCGACCGGCTTTGCAGACGACGTCGCAGCCGGAGCCGCCTTCGGCGCACTGGCCTTACGCGGCGCGCGACGGCGGGCGGCGGGCTTCTTTGCTTCCGTATCGGGCGTGTCGGTGTCGGCCACTTCTATCTTCCCTCAGCAATGATTCCGGAAGCGTAACGCATTCCCGCCCGATCCGCTCCGATTTTTACCGGAACGGCGGCTCGTCGAACGCGCGAAGCTTGCGGCTGTGGAGCTTCGAACCTTCCAGGCGGAGCTGTTCGCAGGTCTCGATCCCGATCCGCAGATGCTCGCTGATCGCGCGCTCGTAGAAGCGGTTGGCCTGCCCCGGCAGCTTCAGTTCGCCATGCAGCGGCTTGTCGGAGACGCAGAGCAACGTGCCGTAGGGGACGCGGAAGCGATAGCCCTGCGCGGCGATCGTCGCGGACTCCATGTCGATGCCGACTGCGCGGCTGAGCGAAAAGCGGAGTGCGGACTTCGAGTAACGAAGCTCCCAGTTGCGATCGTCGGTGGTCACGATCGTGCCGGTGCGGAGGCGGCGTTTGAGTTCCTCGCCCGACTGGCCCGAAACGATCTCGGCCGCCTTGGCCATCGCGACCTGCACCTCGGCGATCGCGGGGACGGGGATCTCGGGCGGCAGCACGTCGTCGAGGACATGGTCGTCGCGCAGATACGCGTGCGCGAGGACATAATCGCCGATCCGCTGGCTCGGGCGAAGGCCGCCGCAATGACCGATCATCAGCCATGCCTCGGGGCGCAGCACGGCCAGATGGTCACAGATCGTCTTCGCGTTCGACGGCCCGACGCCGATGTTGACGAGCGTAATGCCGGTGCGGTCGTCCGCCATCAGGTGATAGGCGGGCATCTGGTGACGGCGCCAGGCGCTGTCGGAGATGATCTTGTCGATGTCGTCGCCGGACGAGATCGTGATCCCGCCCGCGCCCGACAGGCTGGTGAATCGTGATCCGTCGCCCAGCTGCGTACCGGCCCAGCGGACGAACTCGTCGACGTAGCGGTGATAGTTGGTGAACAGCACGAAGCGCTGCGCGTGCTCGGCCGGCGTGCCCATGTAATGGCGCAGGCGGGCAAGGCTGAAATCGGTGCGCAGGCCGTCGAACAGCGCGAGCGGCCGCGTCTCGTCGTGCGCGATCCAGAGGCCGTCGGCGATCTCGTCGCCGATATGCGCGAGTTCGGTGGCGGGGAAGTGACGCGACAATTCGGTCGCGGAGACCTCGTCGAGGCTCAGCGCGTGGCCCGGTTCGATCACATAGGGGAACGGGATTTCCTGGCGACCTTCGACCGCTTCGACCGTCACGTCGTAGTCCTCGATCAGCAACGTCAGCTGCTCGATCAGGTATTCGGCGAAGATCGCGGGCTTGGTGACGCTGATCTTGTACTCGCCCGGCGTGACCATGCGGCCGAACGAGCGAAGCGGGGTCGGGCGATCGACACCGCCCTTATAGGTCAGCCGGATCTCGGGATAAGCGAACGAGCCGTCGGTACGGCTGGCGGGATCGGGCGTCGTGCCGTCGGCGATATAGTCGCTCATGGCGGCTTGGAGGCGCTCGACGGAAGCGCGGTAGAGGCGGTCGAGGTCGGCGACGAGGTCGGATGCGATTGTCATCGGGCAGTGTTAGGTGGCGGAGGTTACGGTGGCAAGACTTGCGGGGGAGGGGAGCGTTTAAGGCGCGCTCGACGTCAATGTACCACCCCGGCGGAGGCCGGGGCCCAATTGGGGGACTTATGTAACAGAGGCCGGTCCGAAGTTACCTCGGCCTTGCCAATTGGGCCCCGGCCTTCGCCGGGGTGGTAATGAGGGCGGGTATCGCTCCCGCCCCTCTCGCATTAGATCTCGCTCAGCAGATGCTCTGCCGAGCTCACCTTGAACTCACCCGGTGCCTCGACGTTCAGCTGCTCGACCACGCCGTCGTTGACCAGCATCGAGTAACGCTGGCTGCGGATGCCCATGCCGAACCCCGAGCCGTCCATCGTCAGCCCGATCGCCTTGGCGAAATCGCCATTGCCGTCCGCCAGCAACGTGATGTCGCCGGCACCCGCCGACTTGCCCCACGCGCCCATCACGAACGCATCGTTGACCGACACGCAGGCGACCTCGTCGATGCCCCTGGCCTTCAGTTCGGCCTCCTTCTCGACGAAACCGGGAAGGTGCTTGGCCGAGCAGGTCGGCGTGAACGCGCCGGGGACCGCGAACAGCGCCACCTTGCGGCCCTTGAAGAAGCTGTCGGTATCGACCTGGTCGGGGCCGTCTGCGGTCGCCTTGACGAGGTTGGTGGTGGGAAGCCGGTCGCCGACGCTGATCGTCATCTGAAATCTCCTGTCGCCGCGCGTTGGTTGCGGGCGAGCCGTACCTTGGACGCGGAAGCGAGTATTTCAAGCGTGGCGGGCGATCGTCCGCGTCGCTATGGTCGAACGCATGGACAAGACGCCCTTTCTTTCCGGACAATTCCTGCTCGCGATGCCCGGGATGAGCGACCCGCGGTTCGCCCGCGCGGTCATCGCGATGTGCAGCCATGACGAGAATGGTGCGATCGGCATCGGCATCGGCGCGACCATCGACGGGCTGGGCTTCCACGATCTGCTCGAACAGTTCGGGATCGAGCCGGGCGATGCCCCCAACGCAGCCGTGCATTTCGGCGGACCGGTCGAGCCTAGGCGCGGGTTCGTGGTGCATTCGTCGGATTGGGGCGGGCAGGATTCGGTCGATGTCGCCGGGCGATGGAAGCTGTCGAGCACGGTCGACGTGCTGCGTGCGATCGCCGAGGGAAAGGGCCCGTCGGAGTGGGTGGTGGCGCTTGGCTATGCCGGTTGGGATGGCGGGCAGCTCGAGGGCGAGTTGTCGCGGCCGGGGTGGTTCAACGTGCCGGGGGACGCCGAACTGCTGTTTGATACCGCCGCGGAGGATCGCTGGACGATGGCCTTTGCGCAGGCCGGAGTGGATCCGCGGTTGCTCGTCGCGGAGACGGGGCGGGCCTGACTTCTGCTCCCCTCCCTGGAAGGGAGGGGCCGGGGGTGGGTCGGCCGGTTGGCTAGCCGTGCGCGCGCCTCGAACCGACCCACCCCCAACCCCTCCCTTCCAGGGAGGGGAGTTTAAGAAGGCTAGGGTGGGTCAGGCCAACGCGCCTTCTCCCCCCAGTCATGCCGGGCTTGTTCCGGCATCCACTGTTCCGCGTATCCAGCGGCCTGAGGGTATGCGGAACGGTGGACCCCGGAACAGGTCCGGGGTGACGGAGTAGGTTCTAGGGTTCGCCCGCTCACACGTCATATAAAGATATCTTTATATTTGATTTGAGCCCCCCATTCCCCTACAGGGCTCGGCATCCGGCACGGGCATGAGGCTCGCCGATCAAGATCATTCCCAGGAGATATCCTCGTGGCCACCACGCTCGCGCCCCAGAAAACTGACGGCAAGACCGACTACGTCGTCGCCGACATCAGCCTCGCCGATTTCGGCCGCGCCGAGATCAACATCGCCGAGACCGAGATGCCCGGCCTGATGTCGCTTCGTACCGAGTTCGGCGCAGCGCAGCCGCTCAAGGGTGCGCGCATCACTGGTTCGCTGCACATGACGATCCAGACCGCGGTGCTGATCGAGACGCTGACCGCGCTCGGCGCCGACGTCCGCTGGGCGACCTGCAACATCTTCTCGACGCAGGACCATGCCGCCGCCGCGATCGCCGCGACCGGCGTGCCGGTGTTCGCGATCAAGGGCGAGAGCCTCGCGGATTACTGGAACTATGTCGGCGACATCTTCTCGTGGGATCGCGACGTAGAGGGCCAGACCGCCAACATCATCCTCGACGACGGCGGCGACGCGACGATGTTCGCACTCTGGGGCGCCAAGCTCGAAGCCGGCCACACGATGCCCGAGCCCGAGAACGAGGAAGAGGTCGAGATGCAGCGTGCGCTCAAGGCGTACGTCGCGAAGAACCCCGGCTACCTAACCGAGACCGTCAAGAACCTGAAGGGCGTCTCGGAAGAGACTACGACGGGCGTTCACCGCCTGTACGAGATCGCCAAGAAGGGCGAGCTGCCGTTCCCCGCGATCAACGTCAACGACTCGGTCACCAAGTCGAAGTTCGACAACCTC
>Ga0308170_10005201_pt1 | contig 10032 bp, 9 predicted proteins | sample PhyBR2_2_FD_202136 | JGI IMG/M metagenome (GOLD analysis project Ga0308170, IMG submission 202136) | Phyllosphere microbial communities from UC Gill Tract Community Farm, Albany, California, United States - DLSLSB.R2 | ecosystem: Host-associated > Plants > Phyllosphere > Unclassified | place... | reverse complement strand
GAACCGAAGGAAATCCGCCGCAGCTACTCCATCTGCGCCGAGCCGCGCAGCTTCCCGGACGGCACCAGCGAGATCCGCGTGGCCATCAAGAAGGACCTGGGCGGGCTGTTTTCCACGTGGGCCAACGCGGAGCTGAAGGCCGGGGACACCCTGGACGTGATGAGCCCCATGGGTGCGTTCGTGTCCAAGCACGGCCGGGACGGTGTGGCCGTGGAGCAGAACGTCATGAACTCCATGAACCACCCCGAGGAACTCGCGGGGGAGCCCGGAAACTTCGTGGCCATCGCGGCGGGGTCCGGCATCACCCCGGTGATCGCCATCGCCCGGACGCTGCTGGCCGCCAACCCGCACACCCGGTTCGACCTGATCTACGCCAACAAGGCCGCCATGGACGTGATGTTCCTGGAGGAACTGGCGGACCTGAAGGACAAGTACCCGCAGCGGCTGGCCATCCACCACGTGCTCAGCCGTGAGCAGCGGATCGCGCCGCTGCTGTCCGGGCGCATCGATGCGGAGAAGCTGCAGCAGCTGCTGGGCACCGCCCTGCACGCGGACGACGTGGACGAGTGGTTCCTGTGCGGGCCGTTCGAGCTGGTGCAGCTGTGCCGGGACACGCTGGCCGAACGCGGGGTGAAGCCGGAGAACGTCCGGTTCGAGCTGTTCACCTCCGGCAAGCCGGACCGTCCGGAGGGCCAGGCCGGCCGTCCCGTCATCGTGGACGAGAGCCAGGAGACGTACAAGATTACGTTCAACCTGGACGGCCTGCAAGGCGAGGTGGCCAGCCCCACGCACGCCCGCGAGTCGATCCTGAACGCGGCGCTGCGGGTGCGCCCTGACGTGCCGTTCGCGTGCGCAGGGGGAGTGTGCGGCACCTGCCGGGCCAAGGTGGTCACCGGCAGCGTGACCATGGACGAGAACTACGCCCTGGAGCAGGATGAGCTGGACAAGGGCTACGTCCTGACCTGCCAGAGCCACCCCACCAGCAAGGAAGTCACGGTCGACTTCGACGTGTAAGTCTTTTTCGGTTTCAACAGAGGAGCTCCATGATTTCCCTTTCCATCAGCAACGGCATCGCCGAGGTCGTGCTGGACGCGCCGCAGAAGCTGAACTCGCTGGATGAGCAGGCGCTGCGGGAGTTGGCACAGGCGTACGACGACGCTGCTGCCGCCGCCTCACGCGGTGAGGTGCGGGCGCTGCTGCTGAGGGGAGAGGGCCGGGCCTTCTGCGCGGGCCGGGACATCGCCGGGGTGGCGCCTGAGAACGACGACGCTGCAGCGTACCTGGGCGGGCTGGTGGAGCCGCTGCTGCAGAAGATGGCCGCGTTCCCGGCCCCGACGTTCGCTGCGGCGCAGGGGGCCTGCCTGGGCGTGGGGCTGGGGCTGCTGCTGGCCACGGATGTTGTATATGTGGCGGAGAACGCGAAGTTCGGGTCGCCGTTCGCCAAGCTGGGGGCCACGCTGGATTCGGGCGGGCACTGGTACTTCACCGAGCGGCTGGGCATGCACCGGACGCTGGACCTGATTTACACGGCGGACCTGATTTCCGGCGCGGAGGCGGTGGCACAGGGGATGTTCAGCCGCGCGATGCCTGCTGCGGAGTTGCTGGAATCCACCCGGGAAATTGTTGGCCGGGTTGCGGCTGGCGCCACGGGGGCTTTCGTGGCCTCCAAGGAGCTGGTGGCGCACATCCGCGACCAGCGCCTGGGCCTGTGGCAGGCCATGCAGGAGGAGAACGAGGAGCAGGCACGCCTCTGCAAGACCGAGGACTACGCGGAGGGTTTCCGGGCGTTCCAGGAGAAGCGCGAGCCGAAATTCCAAGGAATCACCCTCGTGTAAGTAGCCTTTGTCAAGCCTTGCGGGATTCTTGATCAAACCTTGCAAGGCCGTTTCAGAAATCTTTATTTGCGTTCGCAAGAGTAGGCGAAGCCGGGCAAACCGGTCGATGAGCGCTGCCGGTCTCACATAGGCAGGCGTACATGGATACCTATTCTGGGGGCACAATTGTCTGAGGTTTTGAACGCAGATGTCGAAAGTCAAGAAGAAGGCGGCTTCAGCCGGCGAAGGGTAGTCGCAGGGGTTGCGTGGTCCCTTCCGGTCATCGCGACCGCTATTGCAGCTCCCGCCGCAGCGGCTTCACCTGGGACCGTCAGCATCACTGCTGCATTTGACGGGGAACAGTCACCGCTGACGATCGCTGAGCTGACTGCTCCAGGTCAAGGCCACCCTGCGACGGGACCCACGGGCTTCCACGTCAAGAACGGCGGCAGCCAGAGCACAAGCATTACCGGATCAATTCGAATCGCGCCTAACCCTGCCGCATCAGGCGACCCAGGCGTAGGGGTTCAATCTCTGACTAACGCAACGATGAGCTCTGCCGTTCTGGATGCCAACAATGTCTTCACAGCGACCTTCACTATCGCCAACCTCGCGAGCAACGGGACTGCAAGTGTTCCGATCCAGTTCTACTACAAAGGCAAAAAGACTCAGCAGCGGAATTTTCAGATGACCATTACGGTCACCTACCCTGCTGTGGGTGTCCCGTTTTCGACCGCAATCTCCCTTACCTAGGACGCCCCAATGGTCTGGAAACGTGGCGGCTTAGTCGCAGAAGTTTGTACCAAACCTCGGGCCCGTGTTGCTCTGCTGCACCTCGACGCTACCCAGCCCGTGGTCCTGGAGGGAACTGCTGCCGTCATCTGGGACCTGATCGACGGCGAGCGGAGCGAACGGGACATCTTCGCCGAGCTTGAGGGTACCTTCGAGGACCAGTCGGGACAGATGCAGGTTCAGGTGGAAAGCTTCCTGGCAACCCTCGAAGCACAGCGCCTGATTGAGGCTGCCCGCTGCGTTTCCCAGTAACGGCATGATGGCAGCGGGAACCACGGGAACCATGGGAAATGCAGGGCTGACCTGGAAGCAGCGCCTGCTCGAGGAGTTGGCAAGGGGCGGTGATCTGCTGTGTCTGGATGTTCTAGGGCAGCAGTTTGTGGTCCGTTGGGGCGGTGCGGTCACGTGGCAGCAGCGGGTGGGCATGAGCTTGGCTTGGGCTCGCTGCGTCAGTGATCAGGAGCCTCTGCTGCCGCCTGTGCCCGTCGAACCGCTGTCCGGCGGGCCGTTCACGGCCTCGGTCACCTGTACGTCTGCGAAGCACCAGGCCGGCGCGTTCCAGCTCGCTGCCGGCTCCTTCGAGGAGCTGGCGGAGAACCTCACGTCCCGGCTCACGGTTGCTGCCATCCTCGCCAATGCGGGTGAACTCACCATGCTCCACGCATGTGGGGTGGCGGATCCGGTAACAGGGGCGGTAGTGGCCCTAGTGGCCAAGTCGGGAACAGGTAAGACCACCGCGGCCTCCGTGCTGGCCAGGACGTATGGCTATGTCACGGACGAGACGGTGGCCATCGCCTGGGACGGATCGGTGGTTCCGTATCCCAAGCCGCTTTCCGTCAAGCAGGAGGCCGGTTCTCCGAAGCGCCAGGCGGCACCGGACGAGTTTGGGCTTCAGCTGGCCCCGTCGCTGCCCTACATCCAGTCGATCGTGCTCCTGAAGCGAATCCCAGGAACCCGACAAGCGGCTCCGCTGCTGCAGAGGGTGCCGCTGGCAGACGCCGTGCTGGCGCTGATCCCGGAATCTTCCTCACAGGCAGAAGTCGTGGATCCGCTCCAGTCGCTCTGCCGCCTCATCGAGAGCGTGGGGGGAGCGTGGCAGGTGACTTACTCCGAGGCCGCTGACCTCCCGGCTGCCTTGGAACCCCTGTTCCGCCTGCAGGCAGCCACGAAGACAGAGTGGGAGCCGGCAGTAGCAAAAGATGTCCAACGCGGACAGATACTGCGTGGTCGCATCCAGCGCAAGGATCCACGCGATGCCGTCGTAATCGGCGATGAGCTACTGGTCATGCTGGACGACGAGATAGTGCGTATGAGCGGCATCGGGCCCGCGGTCTGGGAAGCCTGCGCCGAACCGGTAACGCTGAACGAGATCGCCGAGTACGTCGGCAGCGTGCATGGCAAACCGGAAGGCTACCGGGATGCCGTCGCCAAAGCCGTAGAGCAGCTAATCAAAAAGTCAATTTTGGAACGCGGCCGCAACTGATACACCGGTGCGCCGCACAAAGAACTTGAGTTAGAGGAACCACAAATGAGCACAACGGCAGCCCCTGCGGAGGCACCTCCCGGCCTTGACCTGGCTGACTACCTGAATGTCCTTCGGGTCTACTGGAAGGCCATTGTCGCCTTCACCCTGCTGGCCACTCTGGCGGCCGCGGGATGGACTGTCCTGCAGCCAAAGGTTTACTCCTCCGATTCGAGCGGCATCGTGGTCACACCGGGTTCGGACAATGTGAGCCTGGCTTTGGCCGGCGACAGCCTCGCCAAGGCGAAGGTCAAGAACTACGAGTCCGTGGCCAAGTCGCGGCTCGTCGCGGACCGGGTTATCCAGGCCTTGGACCTGAAAACGACTGCCGACGCCTTGCTTGGCAGCATCAGCGTCAAGGTTCCGCTGGATACGGCGGAAATCCGGGTTACGGCCCAGTCCACAGATCCTGCCACTGCCCAGCGCGTGGCCGATGCCTGGGTCAATGGTCTTGCGGCCCAGGTGGAAGCCATCGAGACGGCACCCTCGGCCGAGGCGGCGTCGGGCGCTGCAGCAATGCCTGACGCCGGAACACAAGCCGGTGCCGCAACGGCCGTCCGCATCCTCCCGCTGGGCAAAGCCGTCCTCCCCAGCAGCCCCTCGTCACCCAACGTCAAGCTCAACCTGGCGCTGGGAGCCCTCGTCGGGCTGGCCCTTGGTATGGCTTATGCTTTGATCCGCCGGCACCTGGACCGCCGGATCCGCAAGGCTGCGGACATTGAACGGCTGTTCGGCGTCCCGGTGATCGGCACTCTTCCGGTGGACCACCGGCTGGATGAGAAGAGCACCATCGTGGACGCCGGCACCGCCGCTCAGCTGCACGACGCCGGCGGGGCCATGGCCGAAGCTCTCCGCGAGCTGCGCACCAACCTCAGCTTCCTGGACGTGGACCAGCCGCCACGGGTCATCGTTGTCACCAGTTCGCTGCAGGCAGAGGGCAAGTCCACTGTCACAGCCAACCTCGCGGTCACCATGGCGGCAGCCGGTGAAAACGTGGTAGTGGTCGACGGCGACCTCCGCCGGCCCACGCTGGTGGACGTCTTCAACCTTGTTCCGGGCGTCGGAGTCACCGACGTGCTGACAGGCACCGCCGAGTTGGCCGATGTCCTCCAGCCCTGGGGCGCGCTGCCGAACCTCTCGGTACTCGGATCAGGCCGTATCCCGCCCAATCCCAGCGAGTTGCTTGGGTCCAAGGCCATGAAGAACATGCTCAACACGCTGGCGAAGGATGCCGTGGTCCTCATCGACGCACCGCCGCTGCTTCCCGTTACGGATGCTGCCGTCCTCTCCCGCGCAGCCGACGGCGCAATACTTGTCATCCGCACCGGCAGGTCCACCCAGGAGCAGTTGGACCAGTCCCTTGGCAATCTCGAGAAAGTCAAAGGGCGGGTCTTGGGGGCGGTCCTCAACTATGTTCCACTCAAGGGTAGGGACGCCTATTCCTATTACGGAACCTACAAAGCCGCCTCCGTGCCGTCCGTGGAAACGGAATCCGTTCCGGCTTGGCAGGACGCGGATGCCTCAGGAGCGGCAGAGGCAGTGTTCGCTGGCCGCAGGGCAAAGGTCTAGGGTGCCGTGACTCGCGATTTCCCTGAAGCCCAGCTTGAGATCCCCGAAGGCGTACTCCTGGGCCATGCCCTCGTGGCGCGGCTGGCTGAGAGCCAAGGAATCCGGGTCTTCTTCATAAAGGGGCCAGCCAGCGTCCTTCAGGGGCTTCGTAAAGCCAAAGTATCGTCCGACGTGGATGTATTTGTCGATCCGTCCCGCCTTGAGGACTTGTTGCAGGGACTCCACCAACGGGGCTGGCGTGCACGGCCAGTGGATCCGGATAGCGGGACATTTCCAAAACACTCCGTTACGGTGCACCATCCCGAGTGGCCCTGCTGTATCGATGTTCATTTCCGCTTCCCCGGGATGGAGAAGTCCGTGGGGGAATGTTTCGAGAGCTTATGGGCGAACACGGCAACCACCGCACTTGCAGGCCAGCAGCTGACAATTCCCAGCAGAGAGCTCGGCATCTTGTTTCTGGTCCTGCACGCCTTGCGCTCTCCCGCTCTGCCTGTTTGCCGACAAGAGCTTAGCTACCTTGCGGGCCTGACACGGCAGGAGGGCCTGTCGGAGCGGCTTCTGGAGCTCGCAAAGGCCACGGGGGCGGTAGCCGCTGTCCGTCCCTTCCTTGAAGATCTCCTTGCCGAGAACACCGTCCCTCCAGTCTGGCCGGAGCCATCGAGGGAGTGGCGAAACCGTGTGGTGGCGCAGGAGCCCGGGAGCGCCCGGCTCGTCGCTATCCTGCAGGCTCAGTGGGGAGAGAAACCAAGAATGTTGTGGCGTGCGCTTTTTCCCACGCCGGAGGCCTTCCTCAGTGGGAACATCTATGCAGACATGTCCGTGCCAGGACGGCTCAGGCAACATTTCGCCAGATGGGTCCGGTTTCTAAGTGCGGTGCCTCGCCTCGTTCGGGACCTCCGCGCACTCAAATCCAGCGGTGATTGACCTGTCGAAATGCGCATCCAATTGCCGTTTAACCCACCAAATTTGTTAAGGTTCAGCTATGACTACGGGGAAAGCTATTACCAAAGCCGTCATTCCTGCTGCCGGATTGGGAACTCGCTTCCTGCCCGCCACCAAGGCAATGCCGAAGGAAATGTTGCCGGTTGTTGATCGTCCGGCCATCCAGTACGTGGTGGAGGAAGCGATCGATGCAGGCCTCTCCGACCTGCTGATGATTACTGGGCGCAACAAGCGCGCCCTGGAGGACCACTTCGACCGCGAGCCGGGCCTGGAAGCTGCCTTGGAAGCGAAGGGCGACAAGGACAAACTGGGTCTGGTGGAGTATGCCTCCAACCTTGGTCCCATCCACTACGTCCGCCAGGGCGAGGCCAAGGGCCTGGGCCACGCGGTGCTGTGTGCCAAGCAGCACGTGGGCGCTGAGCCCTTTGCGGTTCTGCTGGGTGACGACCTCATCGACGAGGCCGAGGACCTGCTGAGCACCATGATGAAGGTGCAGCAGAAGACCGGAGGTTCCGTGATCGCATTGATCGAGGTTGATCCGTCGCAGATCAGCGCCTACGGCTGTGCGGACATCACGCCAGTGGAGGGCGAGGAGTACGTCCGCGTCAACAGCTTGGTGGAGAAGCCGGCCGTCGGCGAGGCGCCGTCCAACCTGGCAGTTATCGGCCGGTACGTGCTGCACCAGTCGGTATTCGACGTTCTCGAGAACACCGAGCCGGGACGGGGCAACGAGATCCAGCTGACCGACGCCCTGCAGACCCTTGCCGCCGGTGAGGGTGAGGGCTCCGGCGTCTACGGCGTGGTGTTCAAAGGACGCCGTTACGACACCGGCGACAAGCTGAGCTACCTCAAAGCCGTCATTACCCTTGCCTCCGAGCGGGTGGAGTTCGGTGAGGACCTCAAGACCTGGATGAAGGCCTTTGTCGGCTAGGTGCTTGCTCTAGCCCTTACGGGAGGCCTGTTGCCGGAAGGCAGCGGGCCTCCCGTTTTTTATGGCAAGGGCCGCCAGCAGAGCGCCGATGACAGAACCTGACGAATTCGTCACGATGTCTGACGGGCTTGCAAAGCGGTCGTGGAGAAACAGGAGCTGCCCCAGCTCGATGCAACCGGAAACGAGCAGCCCGAAAGCACCAACTTGCCACCATTTCTTCTTGGGGAATGCAAATGCCGCTACAAAGCCTACCGGCATAAAAAGGGCAATGTTTGCGGAAGCTTCCACAAAATTGTAATCCAACCACCCGGGAATGCCATGGCGGTGTAGAAAATTGAGGACGTCTGAGAGCTGTCCCGAAACTGGTTGATCTACCGGTGAAGGCCAGAAGGCAATGAACGCCAATGGCACTGCCATCGCAGCTAGGATCAGTTGCCAGAGGCGGTGGTGACCGTGAAAGTACTTCAAACGAGCCTCAGGAGGTCTGCAGAAGCGCAAACGCGGCTATACCAGGGGCGGTGGCCGCAAGGAACACGAGGAGCGCGTATCGGAGTATCTGTGGCCGGGGGAGCGAAACCGAAAAGTCGTGCACCCGTGGTTCTTTCCGCCAATGTCTCCCCATAGATCAAATAGATACCACAAAGGTTCGTCGGACCACCTTGTCGAACCAATCTTGTGGAAACCCGCAGGCGCCTTGGCTGTCGAAGTCAAAAGCAAAAGGTGGGTGCTCCTCCCGTTCCGGAGAAGCACCCACCTTCGTTGGTGCTAGAAAGCATTGATGCTAGGCAGCAGCCTCTGCCTTGGCCCGGCGGCGAACCACCACGACCGAGGTAGCACCTGCAGCAAGGGCGCCTGCTCCCACCAAGGTCCAGAGAACTAGGCCCGAGTCGGCGCCGGTGTTGGCCAGCCCACCGGTGTTGGCGAGCGGAGCGCTTCCAGCGACGTTGCCGCCGGTGTTGGCCAGAGATGCTGCAACCGTGACCGTAACGGGGCCAACCGTGACGCCGGACTGCGTACCGGTTGCGGTGATGGAGTAGGTTCCGGCCTCGCTGATAGCAACCGGGAGCGCAACCGCGCCCTGAGCGTCAGCCTGAGCGGAAAGGTTCTGCGCTTCGGCTACAACGTTGATACGAGCGGCAACCGCACGGTTACCGACGCCAGCGCCATTGGAGGCAGGAGGCACGCCAGGCGTAACGCGGATGATCAGCGGTTCACCAGCGCGGAAGCCCTGGCCGCGGAAGACGAACGTTTCACCCGGGCCAACGGTGCCGTCGGAAACAGCCGCCTGAGGCGGGAGTGCCGGGTAGGTTGCGGCCATGGCGGGTGCCGAGCCGACCAGCGCGATGGAGCCTGCAAGTGCGAGTGCAGCGAAAGTCTTCTTCATGTGTGTCCCCCCGGAGACGTTTATGTTTTTGATACCCGATTTTGGGGAATGTCCCCTCTGCACGAGACCGTGTGCAGAACTACGGATAAAGATCCCAAATAGAAGTTACCATCCGTAGGGGCTTGTGACCAACCTCAATCAAGTCGGTTTACATAGTGTTAACGCTGCCGTCGCTGTTCTTGACTACAGGACGCATTTTCGGGCGGGAGGACAACTTCCTTTACCGGCTGGATAGTAGGCGTGACAGACAAGTTAGGTTCCGTGTGCTGGACTATTTTTCCGAAGGTAAAGTCCACGGTCTTGCTTTCACCGGGTGCCAGTTGCTGAGCAACTACGCCGACTGGACGACTGGCGTGCACATAGGGAGCGAATGGTGTCTTCTGGCCATCGACAGTTGCTGATTCGACGTTGGCTTGTACTGGGCCATAAGCAACGATGTTGGTCTGTACTGTCCCTGGCGGAACACCAAATACACCTGCGCCTGTAACGTAGGCCGGCAATGACGTGGCCGCATCAGACGGCGCAGTGTTCGTGCTGGTTACTCGGACTTTCGTTTGCTCGTAGCCTTCAGCCGGGCACTCCTTGATGAGTTGAACCGTCCGTTTTACGTAGTAATCCATCTTGGCCCCCGTACCGTCATTGAAATAGACTCCGAACTGGGCGGGGGAGACGCTGGGCCCGGAAACAGATCCGCTCAGGGGGTACTTTAGAATTTTTGCCTGCTCGGATGTATTTGCGGACCATATCAGGACTCGTCCTTCTTCAGTCCCCCTGGTGATGCCCGTGATGAGGCCTTTTGCTTCTCCCTTGCCGCTGGAAAGGGCAGCAAACACTTCTTTCGCCACACCGGCGAAGTAGGCGTCTTGTAGCTTGGGATTTGCGATTTTCGCGTAAACATCGGACAGGAGAGTCGGCACTACGTTGGTGCCTGTGAGTTCGGATGGAAGTCCTGCCGCCCTAACCGTAGCCAGCTCTGGACCCGTGACGTTAACTGGTCCTGTTGCTTGCAGTATGTAGCTCAACACCAGGGGGTCGATGGAAAGTACGCCGTCAACTTGCTGACCAGTCTTCTTTGTCC
>Ga0308170_10005200_pt1 | contig 10034 bp, 8 predicted proteins | sample PhyBR2_2_FD_202136 | JGI IMG/M metagenome (GOLD analysis project Ga0308170, IMG submission 202136) | Phyllosphere microbial communities from UC Gill Tract Community Farm, Albany, California, United States - DLSLSB.R2 | ecosystem: Host-associated > Plants > Phyllosphere > Unclassified | place... | reverse complement strand
ACAGTGCCGTTCGCATCGCCGATCTGGATCTTGCGCGGCTTGAGTGCCTCGGGCACTTCGCGCACCAGGTCGATGGTCAGCATGCCATTGTCGAATGACGCGGTGGTGACCTTCACGTGGTTCGCCAGCTGGAAGCGCTGTTCGAAGTCGCGGGCGGCGATACCGCGGTGCAGGTAGGTGCGCTCGGTTGCGTCCTTCTGCTTGCGGCCGGTCACGTGCAGGGTGTCGCGCTCGGCGACGATTTCCACTTCATCGCGCGAGAAGCCGGCAAGGGCCATCACGATGCGGTATTTGTCTTCGGCGAGCAGCTCGACGTTGTAGGGCGGATAGCTCGGCTGCGATTCGGCGCGTTGCTCGAGCAGGCTGGCCAGGCGGTCGAAGCCGATGGCGGAACGGTACAGGGGTGCGAGATCAAAAGTACGCATGATAAATATCCTTGTAAAAGTTAAGCGATAAGTTGGCGGACCTCATCATGAGCATCCGCTGGAACCAATCTAATGCCATCCCATGCTGTTTTCAAGGCATACGAAATACGGATTTTTAACCTTTTTTGCAAATTTTGTTTGCAGCCTTGTATCGTAGTATTTGGCAACTTATTGGACAACTCCTGCGTGCTACACTCGTCCGGTTTTGTCACCCACACTGCTTACGAGATGACCGCACACGCCACATTTTCCTTCGCCGCCAGGTCGGCATCCGCACTGGCCCTCGCCCTCGCGCTGGCCTTCCCGGCACAAGCCGCCGTCCCCGCTCCGGTCGACCAGCCCTACCCCGGCACCATCGTACTGAAGGTCGATGCGACCAACCTCGCGCAGCAGATCTTCCGCATGCACATGACGGTGCCGGTCAAGCCTGGCCCGATGACTTTCCTGTACCCGCAATGGCTGCCGGCCAACCACGGACCGAGCGGTCCGCTGACGCAGCTGGCCGGCCTGAAATTCACGGCCAACGGCAAGCCGGTGGAGTGGACGCGCGACCCGGTCGAGGTGTTTGCTTTCCACGTGACGGTGCCCGAAGGCGTGACCACGCTCGAAGCGGAATACCAGTTCCTGTCGCCGCTCGATCCCGGCCAGGGCCGCATCGTCATGACCGACGATATCCTCGGCCTGCAATGGCCGTCGGTGACCCTGTACCCGGCCGGCTATGTGGCGCGCCGCATCACGGTGCAGCCCTCGCTGAAACTGCCGGCGGGCTGGCAGTACGGCACGGCGCTGGAGACGGCAACCCGTACGGGCGATGAAGTGCAGTTCAAGGCGCACGACCTCGAGACCCTGATCGACTCGCCGCTGTTCGCGGGCCGCTATTTCAAACAATTCGACCTCGATCCTGGCGCCAAGGTGCGCGTCTCGCTGAACGTCGTGGCCGATAACGCCGAGAGCCTGGAAGCCAAACCCGAGCAGCTCGCCGCCCACCGCGCGATGGTGCAGCAGGCCGCCAAACTCTTCGGTTCGCACCACTACGACCACTACGATTTCCTGCTGGCGCTGTCGGACGACTTCGGCGGCATCGGCCGCGAGCACCACCAGTCGAGCGAGAACGGCGTCAAGCCGGGCTACTTCACCGAGTGGGCGCGCGGCGAAGCGGGACGCGACCTGCTGCCGCACGAGTACACGCACTCGTGGAACGGCAAGTTCCGCCGCCCGGCCGGCCAGGACGTCCCGAACTTCAACACCCCTCTCCAGAATGAACTGCTCTGGGTCTACGAAGGCCAGACCCAGTACTGGGGCGCCGTGCTCGGCGCGCGTTCCGGCCTGGTCTCGCAAGCGGGCGCGCGCGACGCGCTGGCCGCCACCGCGGCGCGCTACGACAACGTGCAGGGCCGCGCCTGGCGCGCGATGCAGGACACGGTGAACGACCCGATCATCATTGCGCGCCGTGCCCTCGGCTGGAGCAACTGGCAGCGCGGCGAGGACTACTACTCGGAAGGCGCGCTGATCTGGCTCGACGTCGACACCAAGATTCGCGAACTGTCCGGCGACAAGCGCTCGCTCGACGATTTCGCGCGCGCGTTTTACGGTAACGTCAACGGCATCCAGAACGGCAGCTACCTGCCCGCCTTCTACACCTTCGAGGACGTCGTCGCGGCGCTGGCGAAGGTGCAGAAATTCGACTGGGCGCCCTTCCTGAAATCGCGCCTCGAAGGCCACGGCCCCGGCGCCCCGCTCGACGGCCTGGCGCGCGCCGGCTGGAAGCTGGTCTACACCGATACCCCGACCGATCTCATCAAGAGCGGTGAAGAGCGCAGCAAGTCGACCGACTTCAGCTATTCGCTAGGCTTCGCGGTGCGCGCCGACGGCGGCGTGAGCAACGTGCAGTGGGATGGCGTGGGCTTCCGTGCCGGTCTCGCCGGTAACTCGACCATCGTCGCGGTGAACAACAAGGTGTTCAAGCCGGACGTGCTGAAGGCGGCGGTGAAGGCGGCTGCGAAGGATAGCAAGGCGCCGATCGAACTGCTGGTCCGGAAGGGCAACAACCTGCGCACGATTTCGCTGGATTATCACGGCGGGCTGCGCTATCCGCGCCTGGAGCGCATCAGCGGGACGCCGGATCGGCTGGACGCGATTTACAAGGCGCTCAAGTAAGCTGCTACTTGCCGCGTGTTGAATCGAAGGGGGCGCCGGGCCCGGGTTCGGCGCCCCCTCTTTTTGCGCTTGCCAGGTTTCCGGACTTCGCGTGTTTCGGGTCGGTGGTATGCTGGCGCAATGACTACCGATACCGACATTGAACTGTCCGGCCCGTTCAAGGCCAGCGACAGTACCGGCCGTTCCCACGACGTCAAGGCAATCCGCATTTTCGACGAGGGCTACGGGATCATCGACGTGTACGTCGACTTCGCCGCGCCCATCGAGGCGGGCCTGCACCAGGACAACGCCCTCATCAAGGCGATCATCGACCGCCTGCGCGGGCTCGGCTACAAAGGACCGGACTTCGGCCTCAGCGACCCTGGCCTGCAGGAGCGCAAGCTGATCGTGCTCGAGGCGCCGGAGGAGTTTGCGCCGTTTGCCAAAAGCCGCGGGTGGAAGAACCTGGCCGAAGAGTTCGACGAGTAGGGTGGGCATGCCCTGCCCTGTCGGGCAGGGCGCTTCGCGGGCGGGCAGCATGCTGCCCGAATTCCCCGCTACGCCCCACGCGGACGCTCGCGTCACGTTGGCCGCATTCTCCTGGCTCCGTCATCATGTCGTGGTGTCACTTGAGGTAACGCCGCGGCCGGTCAAGTATCCCGCGCATGATTGCGTTCGCACTGTGCCGCATTCCGCGTGGGCATGCCCACCCTACGTTACCTCGGCGTTCCGGGCCATCGCAAAATTTAGCTCGGCGGTTCGGGCCGTCTTAGTTGGCGTCGATATAGCGCGCACTCCATGCCGCAATCATCGCGGCCACCTGCGCTGCATCTTCCCTCCCCGTCACCAGATGATCGATGCCGTCGAGCGACACGAAGCTCTTCGGATAACTGGCCAGTTCGAAAATCCTCAGCGCATTTGCGACGTCCACCGTATCGTCGTTCGGCGCATGCATCACCAGCAGCGCCCGGCCCAGGTGGGCGATCCTGTCGGCCAGCTGGTGCTGCGTCGCATCCTCGACAAACTGCTGGCGGATATTGAAATCGCGCCCCGCCAGTTTCACGCGCGCCTCGCCCAGCTCGGCGATGGTGTCGAGGTGCTCCGACAGCAATGCGTTCACCACATAATGCGGATCGCTCGGCGAGGCGATCGTCACCACGGCTTTTGACTCCGGAATCCGGTGCGCCGCGGCCAGTACGGCCGTGCCGCCCATGCTGTGCCCGACCAGCAAACGCGGCGCCGCGAATTTGTCGCGCAGGAAGCCGGCCGCAGCCACCAAGTCTTCCACGTTCGACGAAAAATTGGTGTCGCCGAAATTGCCGGCACTGGCGCCGAGGCCAGCGAAATCGAAGCGCAGCATGCCGATGCCGAGCCCGGCGAGTCCCTGCGAAATGCGGTTCGCCGCCAGCACGTCCTTGCTGCACGTGAAGCAGTGGGCGAAGACGCCATAGGCGCGCGGATTGCCGTCTGGCAGATCCAGCTTCGCCGCCAGCTTGCCGTGCGGCCCCTGAAACTCAACGCGTTCGGTCAGCATGACTTCCCCTGATTTAAGAAGGCGCTACTCTGCACCGGATTGGACGTCGATGCAAGGAAGCGAGGTTCCCGACGTGCCGGTGTGTCACCTATGTCTCTAGACAGGTGTTACCCATGCCCCTGGCAAAGTGTCACCTATGTCTCTAGACAGGTGTTACCCATGTCTCCAGACCGCCCTTGCCTGTGCCGTGTTTGCCAGCGGTTTCACCCAAACAACCCGTGCAAATACCACCGCGGATTCGCATCCTCGCTCGCCCCCACGATCCGCTCGCGGTACACCCAGTACAACGTGTGATCCTGCCCCTCGGCGATGAAATAATCGCGCGTCTGCGATTCGCTCCACCAGCCCGCTTCGATGCGCTCCGGCGCCGAGGCCATTTTCAGGGGCGAACCATAAAACGGCCGGTGGTTGCGCATCAGGAGCGCGATCGGCTTGGCCAAAATCCAGGTCGGGCGCGGCAGGCTCTGCACATCCGATGGCATCTGCGAGGAACGTACCGACTCGCGCACTTTCTGCTGCACCGGCACCCAGGTATTCGCGACTTCGGGCCGGTAGTCGGCTTGCGGCAGCGCCTGTAAAACATTGTCCGGCCCCAGGCGCGCCACCAGCAGTTCAAGCATGCGCACCCGGTCTTCCTCGCTGCCGCCAGGTTCCGGAAAGAGCGACTCGCTCGGCGGCGCCATCGGCTGCAACTGCGCGGCGTCGAGCGCGAGGCCGATGACCGGGGCGTCCAGCACTACCTGCGCCAGGCGTTCGCGCAGCAGGCGCACCAGGTGTTCGTCGCGCCAGGTCGGTTCGCCCAGCGCGATCTCGACCGCGGTGGGCGGGCGCGCCACCCTGCCCCGCTCGTGGTCGAGCAGCAGCGTGATGCGTTCGACGGCGAGCTGGTGCGCGCACAGCCAGCCGGTCAGTTGCTGCACCAGGCGCGCGGCGCCTTGCAGGCATTCTTCGGCGTTCTCGATGCGGTCGAACAGTTCGATCTTCGCGTGGAAGACCGTGGGCGCTTCGATCCATTCGAACAGCTCGGGCGCCTGGCCGTAGGCGGCATCGAGCAGGTCGAGCAGTGCGCGGCCGCAGCGCCGTTGCAGGCCCGGTCTCGGCAGGCGGCGCATGGCGCCGATGTCGAAGCAGCCGATGCCCTCGAACCAGCTGGCATAGGCGCGCGCCGGCGGCGGCAGCGTACTCGGCAGGCGGTCGAGGCGGCGCGTGAGCGAGGCGATGGTCAGTACGCGGCCGGCGCGCCGCCGCGCCAGCATCCAGGTGCCGCGCGCGGTGGGTGCGCAGCTGAGGTAGCCAGAGAAACCAAGCGCGCGCAGGCTGGCGCGCACGCGCCGGCACAACGCGCGAATGCCGCCGAACAGGCGCAGGCTGGCGCCAATGTCGATGAGTAAGGTCGATTCCTCGGCCTGCGTCACCTGCGGCGTGTACTGCAGCAGCGCCATCGCCACCGCGTACAGGGCCTCGGCCTCGCGCTCGGGCGAGCGCTCGACGATGCGCGCCTCGGGCATGAGCATCAGCACGCCGCCGCGGCGCATGCCGAGCTGGACCCCGGCGGCGAGCGCGAGGGGCGAGGCTGCCAGCACCCGCTCCCCCTCGAGCACGACGCAGCCAGCGTCAGTTGACCAGTTCGGGCTGAAGACCTCGAGCGGTAACCGGGGCAAATACAGGCCGATCCACAGTCGCATGGCGTTGGAGCAAAGAAGGAGTGAGGGGCAGGAACAGCGGCGCGTCGCGCTGCGGTCCCCGGCGTTTGACGAAGCCGATGTCGAGCCCGCCCGCGGCGGGCCGCAGCGACAGGCGCAGCGGCGCCGGCGAAGAATCTTGCGCACTGGCCAGCGGGCGCATCATGAAGAACAGGGTTTCGCCGCATTGAGCCGCCAGGTGCAGGCGGCGCAGGCTTTCGCCGCGCGCATGGTTGGTCCAGAACAGCAGCGCCCCGCAACTGCCGCTGCGCAGCACCTGCTCGGCCGCCCACAGCGCGTCCGCCCCGCGACCCGCGCGCAGCCAGATCAGCTGCGATGGCGGCACGCCGAGCGCGGCCAGGGCGAGTGCCTGCGGCGGATGGGGCGGCTGCAACAGCACGATGCGGCGCGATGCGGCGGCGGCCAGCGCCGGGCGCAACAGGCGCATCTCGCCGATGCCTGGCTGCTGCAGCAGTAAATCGATCAGGGTGCCCGTCGGCCAGCCGCCGCCCGGCAATTGCTTGGACAAGGCCGGATGGCCGGTGTCGACGCAGCGCGTATTGCCCTGCGCCAGCTGCGAGGCGCGCCATAGCGAAGGGTGTAATTCTTCCGGCGCAGCAAGGGTTTGTGAACAAGACATGATTGGGGGTAATGCAAAAGTACTGGATGGATATACAGTACTCGGTCGTTCAGCTTTTGGCAAGATGTGTATAGTTCGCAAACACGCGATTTAACTTTGCCTTGTGGGCGCTCAAACGTGTTCCCATGAACGAGCTCGCCCGTCCAGCCATCCAATCCGCATCAAAAGGTGAAATAATGGGGCTTCATTCATTATTTGCCTGACAATGACCGCTATCCCACGACCAGCAGGACCACGCCGATGACCACAATGCAACTGATCGGCGCGATTCTCTTCGCATGTGCCATCGTCCACACCTTCGCCGCCAAGGGGTTTGAAATCCTGGCCGACCGCCATCCACGCCATGAAGGCCTGTTCCACCTGCTCGGCGAAGTCGAGGCCGTGTTCGGCTTCTGGGCCTTCATCCTGATAGTGACGATGGCCCTCCTCGCCGGACCGGACACCGCCATCGATTACGCCGAATCGCGCCAGTTCACCGAACCTTTGTTCGTGTTCGTGGTCATGGTGATCGCCGCCTCGCGCCCGATCCTCGACGCCGTACGCTCGCTGCTGGGCGCGGTCGCGCGGCTGGTGCCGATCCGCACCGAGGCCGCGCTCGCCTGGCTGGGACTGGCGCTCGTGCCCCTGGCCGGATCGCTGATTACCGAACCGGCCGCGATGACCCTGGCCGCGCTGATGCTCGCGCCCCAGGTGTTCCGGCCGGGCATCCCCGAGCCGCTGAAATACGGGGCGCTCGGCGTGCTGTTCGTGAACGTCTCGATCGGCGGCACGCTCACCGCCTACGCCGCCCCGCCGGTGCTGATGGTGGCCGGTACCTGGGGCTGGGACAGCGCCTACATGCTCACTCACTTCGGCTGGCGCGCGGCCGTGGCTGTGCTCATCAACGCCACGGTCATCACGCTGCTGCTGCGCAAGCACCTGGCGCCGGCGGCTGGTGAACAACCTGAACCTGTACCGGTCAAGGTGTCGGCCATCCACCTGGTGTTCCTGGCCGCGGTGGTGCTGCTGGCGCACCATCCGGTGCTCTTCCTCGGTTTGTTCCTGCTCTTCCTCGGCTTTACCCAGGCCTATCAACGGCACCAGGATCCATTGATTTTGAAAGAAGGGCTGCTGGTCGGATTCTTCCTGGCGGGCTTGGTCGTGCTAGGCGGCATGCAGCAATGGTGGCTGCAGCCGATCGTCTCCAGCCTGGCGCCAACCGCCCTGTTCTTCGGTGCGCTCGCCTTGACGGCGATCACCGACAATGCAGCACTGACCTATCTCGGTTCGCTGATCGCCGGGCTGTCCGAACACGCCAAATACATGCTGGTGGCCGGCGCGGTGGCCGGCGGCGGCCTGACCGTGATCGCCAACGCCCCGAACCCGGCCGGCGCCGCGCTGCTGCGGCGCGGCTTCAACGACGAATCGATCGGCGCCCTTGGCCTGCTGGCCGGCGCCCTGGGTCCGACGATCGTTGCCGCAATCCTGTTCCTGATCTGAAGGAGAGCACATGGACGACACCGTATTGATCGGCAAGACCGCCACCATCGAACGCTGCTGCCGCCGCGCCCGCGAAGAATACGAAAAGGACCCGACCACCTTTGTCGGCGACCTGACGCGCCAGGATGCGGCCACGCTCAACGTCATCCGCGCCTGGGAGGCGGCGGTCGAGATGGGGGATTATGTGATCGCCATGGCCGACCTGGGCGAACCTTTCAACGAGCGCGAGGTCATCAGTATATTGGCCGACAACGGCTGGATCGACGCCACCCTGGCCGAAGACCTGAAACGTACCGGCGAATTCTGCCGCGCCGAATGGGATTACCAGGCCGCGCCGCTGCCGGCTTTGGTCACGATCATCAAGCGCGGGCTGGACGATTTCGCGGCCTATAACCAGGCGCTGCTGGCCGGCGCGTCGACGCTGCCGGATACGCCGCAGGCGGACTGAACCCGGTTGTCTTGCCAGTAGCGGCGGCCGCGGTTTTAGCGCAGCATGGTGTGTTGATCCACTCGATCCGGAGACAGGGACATGTCCGACGTCTTTTTAACGATTGCACTGATTCTGCTGGCAATAGCGGCCTTGCTCCATACCGCTGGTCATCGACAGCTGCTCAATTTCGTGGATTACGGCAGCGCTGAATCTGCCACGCGCATCAATCGCTACGCTGCGGGGCGCCTGCTGCTACCCGCCTGCGTGAATGCGGGGTGTGCCTGGGCCGCCGCGATGCATCCGCAACTTGCGGTGCCGCTCCTGTTCCTGATGCCGGTCTCGATCCTGGGCGCCGTCGTCTGGATCGCCGCCGGCGTGCATCGATTGAAGGTGGATGCCGCCAACTGAGCGGCAACATAAAAACCAGATGGAGACCACATGCAGCAAAACCTGAGCTATGTACATGGAGCACATGACCTTCCCCTCATCGGCCAGACGATCGGCCCGTTTTTGTCAGGCATCGCCCGGCAGTACGGCGACAGCGAAGCGCTGGTCGTGCCGCACCAGGGCGTGCGCTGGACCTATACCGAATTCGATGCGCGCGTGAGCCGGCTGGCGGCGGGCCTGCTGGCGCTGGGCCTGCATCCGGGCGACCGGATCGGCATCTGGTCGCAGAACTGCGCCGAATGGGTATTGGTGCAATTCGCCACCGCGCGCGCCGGCCTGGTGATGGTGAACATCAATCCGGCCTACCGCCGCTCGGAACTCGAATATGTGCTCGACAAGGTGCAGTGCGCCGCCCTGATCCTCGCGCCCGCTTTTAAAACGAGCGACTACCTGGCCATCCTGGCGGACGTGGTGCCCGAGATCGGGCAAAGCACAGCCGGCGCATTGCAGTCGCCGCGCCTGCCGCACCTGCGCCACATCATCCGTCTCGGCACGGACAAGACCCGGGGCATGTTCAATTTCGACGAGGTGCTGGTGCCGGCCGGCGACGCGCGACTGGAAGAACTGGCGCAGATCGAAGCGGCCTTGCAATTCGACGACCCGGTCAACATCCAGTTCACCTCGGGCACGACGGGCGCACCGAAAGGCGCCACGCTGACCCACCACAATATCCTGAATAACGGCTTTTTCATCGGCGAAGCGATGCGCCTGACGAGCAGCGACAAGCTCTGCATCCCGGTACCGCTGTATCACTGCTTCGGCATGGTGCTTGGTAATCTCGCCTGCGTGACGCATGGCGCGACGATGGTCTTCCCGGGCGAAAGCTTCGAGCCGAAATCAGTGCTGGAAACCGTGCAGGCCGAGCGCTGCACCGGGCTGCACGGCGTGCCGACCATGTTCATCACCTTGCTGGACCATCCCGATTTCGCGCAATACGATCTGTCGACGCTGCGCACCGGCATCATGGCCGGTTCGCCCTGCCCCGCCGAAGTGATGAGCCGGGTGATCAGCAAGATGCACCTGGGCGAAATCACGATCGCCTATGGCATGACGGAGACCTCGCCGGTGAGTTTCCAGAGTTCGGTCGACGATCCGATTGCGCTGCGCGTATCCACCATCGGCCGCGTGCATCCGCACCTGGAAGTGAAAATCGTCGACGCCGACGGCAAGATCGTGCCGCGCGGCGTGAAAGGCGAACTCCTCACCCGCGGCTATTCCGTGATGCTCGGGTATTGGGGCGACGAAGAGAAAACGCGCGAGA
>Ga0308170_10005194_pt1 | contig 10036 bp, 9 predicted proteins | sample PhyBR2_2_FD_202136 | JGI IMG/M metagenome (GOLD analysis project Ga0308170, IMG submission 202136) | Phyllosphere microbial communities from UC Gill Tract Community Farm, Albany, California, United States - DLSLSB.R2 | ecosystem: Host-associated > Plants > Phyllosphere > Unclassified | place... | reverse complement strand
CGCGTTCGAGGGCCTCAAGATCGCCGTCTCGACGCACACGACGACGACGGCCGTGCGCGTCGACGACGAGGAGGGCGGCGAGTACGCGCCCGCGATCCGGACGACGCGCACGCCGGCGCGCCCGGACCTCCAGCAGCGCCTCGACAAGATGCGGCGCGAGCGCAGGGAGCGCAAGGAGGCGAGGGCTCGCGGCGAGGACTCGGACGACGTCTTTATCGAGATGGGCGCGCGCGAGCCGTCGCGGCGAGGGTCGGACCCGTCGCTCGACGGCGACGCTGACGAGAAGGGCGACGTCGTCGACGACTGGCAGGGCAGCATCCACCACCTGCCGTCGCAGCGGTTGCCGTCGTCGGGTCGCGAGCAGCACGGTGTCAGGTTCGTCGTGTCGAACGAGTCGCTCGAAAAGGTGTAGTGATGCAGCTTGCAGTCGAGCGTTCTTTTTTCCGCTCGCTCGTTCGAGCCTCCTTCCTTCTTGGCTTTGGCTCAGATCCGTGAGCTACTTCTGCACAACGCTCAAGAGCAACCAGCGTCACCGAGAGAAGCGAGAGCGAGAGAGAGAGCGCGGCTGAAGCGGCTCGCAGGCGCGCGCACGGTCCTCCCCCTCGCCTCTCCTCCTCCTTGCTTCGGATTTCGGACCTCGGCCGAGCCTGTCTTACGTTGATTGCGTCAGATCTGCAGAGCGGAGCCAAACTTCGCTGGGCTCGACGGTGACAGGCGCGGCCGATCCTCACGCTCCCGGGCCGGGGTGAGCTCCGCCCTTCAAGTTGCCTCGAGGCCGCGCTCTCGCGCACCTCGGCCCCTCGCTCACCGCCTTTTCCCGGTCTCGAGGGCTCTCCTGCGCCAGAGCACAGCCATGCCGTACCTCGACGTGCCCAGCATCAACCTGTGCGTCTCCTCTCTCTCCCTCTCGCGAGCTCACCGCCCCGAGCTCGCTGCCGACGAGCCCCACACCTCCGTCGTCGTCGACCCACGCCGCTGGCCAGCGCGCTGACCCTGCCGTGGAGCCTGCAGGCGCACCTACTACACGATCAACCCGCGCTATGAAGACCTCGGCATGAGCATCAAGTCGCCCGCGCCCGCGAGCGACGAGGCCATTGACGACAGCAAGCCCATCCTCGTCTTCAACCACGCCGGCACCTCGTCGTCCAACTCGTTCATGCACCAGGTGCGCACCACGACTTCTCTCTCTCCACTGCGAGCCACCCTCGCCCGAGCCGAGCTGACCCTGAGGCTGGCTGTCCGCAGTTCCGGGATCCTCGGCTCAGGGAGGCGCTCAACCTCGTCTCGTTCGACTCGCGCTACTTTGGTCGGACAGGAGGCGAGCCTCTAGACCACTTTCAGACCCTCGAGGTGCGTCCCCTTTCTCGCCGTCGTGCAGAACAGGTGGCCGAGCCGAGCTGACGCATCCTCTCCCTCGCGCGCAGGAGCGAGCAGACGAGTTCATGGCCATGGTCGATGCTCTGCTGGGCGACCGACCATTCTCTTACTTCGGCGAGAGCTTTGTCGGCTCGCACGTCGGCACTTACCTCGCCGCCAAGCGACCACAGCAGGTGCGTCGCCCTCCTCTCGCCCGGACGGCTCTCTTCTTCCGCTCCCTGGCTGACGTGCTCTCACCCGCAGGTCAAGGCGATGGTCCTCGTCTCTCCATCCTTCGTCACCGAGTGCGTCTCCTCCTTCATCGCACTGCGCCGTCCTGACGACGTCCGAGAAGCTGACCCTCTGCGACTCGTCTCGCAGCCCGCCTCTCGTGTACGAGACGCTCAACGCCGAATGGCGACCAGCATGCACGGCGAACAAGGACGGCAACGGCGACGGCAGCGGGAGGATCCCTGACGAGGCGATGGCGGTCGTCGGTCCGTCCCCTTCAACTCCTTCGCCGTTCGCGATTGCGGCAGTGCTGACTTCTATTCTCGGCTCCGCGCAGGCGACTACTTCTTCAGCGGTGCGACGCACATGAAGGAGCGACAGGAGGCCTTCTTGGAGCAGTACCAGGAGATCAGTGCGTCCCTCTCTCGCTCCCACCTTCTCGACCTCGAGCTGACTCGGGCCCCTCCTCCTGCAGACGGCGAGGGCCAGGACATGTTCCGTCTCGACCAGCTCCTCTTCTGGTTCCGGCGCGAGGCGCCGTCGCCCGAGGTCTTTGCGGCGGTGCGGTGCCCGGTCCTGCTGCTCGGCGGCTCGTTGGACCGGACGGTCAGCTCGGAGGGGTCGCTCGAGGATTGGCGGGACCGTTTCCTGAATGGTACATCCTCTCTCACTCCCCGCCTGCTCTCCTGCACTGCGGCTGATGCACGGCTTGCGCAGTGCCCGACGAGGACAAGGTGTTCAAGACGATCGAGGGCGGCGCGCACCTCCTCGCGACGACCGATTCGAGCCTCGTCAGCCGGTTCGCGCTCACGTTCCTCCAGCGCTGTACGTCCTTCTCGCTCTCCTTATGATCTTCCTGACGTCCAGGGATTCCCTGCTGACGCTGGTGCCCTGCAGACAAGCTCGCTTGACGCGTCCCCCCTCCCTTCCCCCTCGCGACACCCTCTCCTCACATCGGCTCGCCGCTCTCCCAGCACATTCGCATCGTCACGGCCTGTATCGCCTACGCACATGCATCCACCTAGGGCTGCAGCAGCGCCATCATCCTCACAGCATCGAGTCCTGCCAATGCACCTTTCGTCGACAGCCTCGCTCGAAGGCGAAGTCAGAGCCCGCCGAGGGAGCCGAGGACGAGCGAGAAGTTCTTGCTGTCTGTGTGAGCTACGCCGTGGGCCCGAGAGAGGCTCTTCCTGCTTGGCTGAGCGGCCGAGAGCGAGCTGTCGAGGCGCACGGACCGTCGTCGAGGGGACCTGCGTCGTTGCGCCGCTCGCGCGTGGAGCCCAGCAGTGACGAGGCGACTTCATTTCGCTAGCGCTGTGCCTCGCAGAGTGAAAAGCAGAGACCCTGGTCGGCGACGTTGGCCGAGCTGCCCACGGTCGCGGCGCTGAGCCGGCGGCGGCGAGCGGAGGGGCGGCGCGACCTCGTTCGTCCTCACCACGCTCTCGCACCGCTGCAGAGCCCGCACTTGGCTTGCACTACCGATCTGCACCGAGTCGCACCGCCCACCATGTCTGCACCGCCCGTCGGGGCTCTCGCCACGACCGCGGGCTCCACTCCGTCAGGTCCGTCCCCTCTCCCTCGTCCTCTGAGCTGCTAGACGGAGCAGAGCTGACTCGAGCCCGCTCTACAGCTACCACTGAAGACAGCCTGAAGGCCTACAAGCTCCTCGAGGCGCTTCGCAAAGGTGCGAGGCCTCCTTCCCCCCTCTCGCCCTCATCATCATCATCGGCAGCACGCTGATCTTTCCCTCGCTCTTCTCGCCATGCAGGTGACGCCAGCCAGATCGTGCCCCTCTTGCAAGAGTCGGCGACCGCGCCCAAGGCCGACAGCGTAAGCGAGACTGGCGTCCTCAGCGGCGCAACGTCGCCGGGAACTGCGACGCCGCTCCACCTCGCTGTCCGAGTCGCCAAGTGTGCGTCCTGCGCTCACCGAATCTGGCTTTGAAGTGTACGAGCTGACTTGCTTGCGTCGCGCCCGCAGACCCGACCGTCGAGCTCGTCCTCAAGCATCAGCCGCGCACCCTCAACTCGCAGGACGGCCGAGGCCAGACGCCGCTTCACCTCGCCGCCGCCCTCGACCGCCGCGACGTCCTCACCCTCCTCCTCGAGCAAGACGAGGCCGACGACACGTCCCGGGACCAGAGCGGCAAGACCTGCCTCGAGGTCGCTGCGACGGCCGAGGCCGCCGGCATCATCTCCTGTGCGTCGACTTTCTCTCTTCAGTCCGGCTTTCAAGGTTCTCGGCTGACGTTCCCTGGACCCTACAGCGTCGCGCAACAAGTGGAACGAGATCTTCCTCGCGCATCTCGCCGCATACGTCGCCTCGCCGACCTCGGACTCGGCCTCGGCTTCGAATCGGGCTTCCACCCTCCTCTCGTCCTCCCCTCGGCTTTCGACCTCTTCGCAGCTCCAGCCTCCGCCAACTTCCGGCCAAGCGTCCTCGGGCCCGCCCGCGACCGGCTTTGCCGCCTCAGGCCCGCCTTCGACCGTCTCTGCCGCCTCGGGCCACGTCTCGAACGGCGCCGCCGAGCGCCTTTACCACTTCATCGCAAAGCCGCGCGCCGCCAGCTGCGACTTTTCGCTGCGCGACTCGTCGGGCACGACGATCCTGCACGAGGCCGTTCGCCGCAAGGACCTCGGCCTCATCAAGCTCGTCCTCGCGCGCGGCGGAGACGTCCTCGCGCGCGACCGCCGCGGCAAGATGCCGATCGACCTCGCCAAGGACGAGCGCATCCGCTCGGTCCTGCGCCAGAAGCTCAACTCGGAGGGCGTTGCGCTCCAGGCGGGCGCGGCAGCCGAGGTGCCGCAGGGTCCGCCGCCGGCGCTTAAGGGCTACTTGAGCAAGTGGGCGAGCGTCGCCAAGGGCGGCTACAAGCCTCGGTGGGTCGTGCTCGAGAACGGTGCGTCGGCTCTCCCTCTCTCCTCGAGCCTGGGAGCGTTCCTGCCCTCGAGCAAGTCGCTGACCCCGACCCGCTCTCCTTTTCGCAGGCGTCCTGTCGTACTACCGTCACCAGGAGGACGAGGGCCGCGCATCCCGCGGCTCGATCAGCATGGCGGTCGCCAAGCTCGACCCGCCGGGCAGCGACAAGCTCAAGTTCACGATCAGCAACAAGCTCGGCGGCAAGTCGGCGCCGGCGTTCTACCTCAAGGGCAACCGTGCGTCCTCTTCCTCTGCATGGCGCTCTCGACAAAAGGTCTCACACTGACGTGCTGCTCCCCCTGCAGATCCTGTCGAGGTCATGCGCTGGTGCGACGCCCTGCGGCAGAGCATCGACCTCGCGACCGGCGACGGCAACGGCCTCACTCGCTCGGCCACCGCAAACTCGCTGCAGGCGCCGCCCGCTCCGTCTGAAAGCGGTCGGCGGCCGTCATCGACCACGACGCTCGCCGACGGCCTCGGCTCGCCCGCCGAGTCGGACCGCGCAAACTCGATCGACGAGGACAACGACACGGTCGCCGACGACGACGACGTCGTGCCGCACGCCGACGACTTCCACCTCATGGAGCAGAGCACCAAGACGCAGCTCGAGCTCGCGCAGAAGCTCCTCGGCTCGCTCGGCTCGTCGTCGGGCGGTTCGGGCGATGCGCAGGACGCGCTGCGACGGTCGCTCGTCTCGCTCGACCAGCTCTTCGACGACTACGTCGGCGTCGTCAACGAGCGCGAGCGCTACTTCGCGCGGCGGTACGACAAGGAGGTGCACGCCAAGCGCATGTGGGAGGAGAGCATGAAGGAGGTCGCCGCGCAGCACGCCGCCATCGAGGTCGAGCTGCACAAGGCGTCGCGCGAGAACACTCGCCGCAAGCGCGCACTGCAGGAGGTGCGCGCCAATCTCGGCGCCGTCTCGCCAGGCCTGTCGCCCCGGCAGTCGATCGTCGGCGAGGACGAGCGGCCCGACTTGCGCTCGCTCCCCTCGAACGGCGACGCGCCGCTGCCGTCGCCGCTGCGCAGCCCGACCATCGTCGTCCCGCCCTCGCTGTCGCGCACGAGCTCGGCGACCGACACGCCGACGCGTAGGGCGCCTGTGTCGCTCTCGCCGACTCGGATGCGGTCGCGCGCGGCGACGATGCAGCCTCTCGCGCCCGCCGAGCTCGAGCAGATCGTCCAGGACGCGCTCGTCAACGAGGAGGGCGTCGAGTCGAGCGACGAGGACACGGACGACGAGTTCTTCGAGGCCGTCGAGGCGGGCAACCTGCCGATCGCGGGCGAGAACCAGGGCGGCGAGGGCGAGTCGAGCAGCGGCGGCGCGGCGAGCGAGCCGAGGCGGGCCGCACCGGCGCAGGAGCTCGTCGACAAGCTCGACATGGCGCCGTACAAGGGCTACGAGCAGCTGCGCGAGAAGCTTCCCATCACGAACGACGACCGCCCCGCCATGTCGCTCTGGTCGATCCTCAAGTCCAACATCGGCAAGGACCTCACCAAGATCTCGTTCCCGGTCAGCTTCAACGAGCCCGTCTCGATGCTCGAGCGCATGGCCGAGGACATGGAGTTCAGCGACTGCCGTGCGTCCCTCCTCTCCCTGATCAGCTCCTCCCCGCTCTTTCACTCGTCGCCCGTTCCTGCTCACTGACGCAGCTCCTCCCCTCGCAGTTGATGCTGCGGCCGCCGAGCGCGACTCGACCAAGCGCATCGCCTTCGTCGCCGCGTTCGCCATGTCCAACTACTCGTCGACCGTCGGGCGCATCGCCAAGCCGTTCAACCCGCTCCTCGGCGAAACGTTCGAGTACGTCGACGTGCGCAAGAAGTACCGCTACCAGTCTGAGCAGGTCTCGGTGCGTCCGCTTCTCTCTCGTCGGCGAGGCCGGAGAGGTCCGAGCGCGACCTGACGCCCTTTCGCCCTCCTCTTGCAGCACCACCCGCCCATGTCGGCCTGCTTCGGCCAGTCGCCCAGCTGGGACTACTTCGGCACGGTCGACGCCAAGTCGCGCTTCGGCGGCAAGAGCTTCGAGATCAAGCCGACCGGCGTCGCCCACTGCGTCCTGCGCATCCCGGACGAGTGGGTCGACTCGAGCTACCCGGCCAACAAGCAGCTGCCCGGCATGCGCGACGAGCACTACTCTTGGGTCAAGGTGCGTCCTTCTTTCGCCCTTTCGCTCTGAGAGACGCGCACTGACCCTCTCTCGCCGCTGCCGTGCCCGCAGGTCACGACGTCCGTCTCGAACTTCATCTTCGGCTCGCCCATCATCGACCACTACGGCGACATGATCATCACCAACCACCGCACGGGCGAGACGTGCACGCTCACGTTCAAGCCTCGCGGTTGGCGCGGCGGCAACGTCGGCGAGATCAAGGGCGACGTCAAGGACAAGGGCGGGCGCAAGCACTGGGATATCGCCGGCACGTGGACGTCGCAGCTCGTCGCCCGTCGTGCGGGAGCGGGCAAGGGCGACCTTGCGCCCGACGCGACCCTGCCGACCGACGGCAAGGGCGACGTCGCGCCCGAGTACATCCGCCTCTGGAAGAACTCGACCAAGCCGCCCGGCCTACCCTTCAACCTGTGCGTCCGACGTGCTCTTGACCATCATCTTCCGCACCTGAAGAGCTGCTGACCTCGCTGTGTCGCGCTCGCAGGACGCCGTACGCCATCACGCTCAACGACATCAACCCGGACCTCCAGCCGTGGCTGCCGCCGACCGACTGCCGCCTGCGTCCCGACCAGCACGCCTTCGAGTCGGGCAAGTTCGACCGCGCCAACGAGCTCAAGGCCGAGCTCGAGGAGCATCAGCGCGCCACGCGCCGGGCGCGCGAGCGCGGCGAGGTCCCGCCGCACACGCCCAGGTGGTTCTCGCGCTCGACCGACGCCGACACGGGCGAGGTGTACTGGCAGCCGGCCAAGACGGAGGACGACAAGCTCGAGTACTGGGAGGAGCGCCTGCGCGTCGGCAAGGCCAAGCTCGAGGGTCAAGATGTCGAGTGGCAAGGCGTCGTCCCTATCTGTGCGTCTTACCTTTCCTCCTTCCTCTTCGCGCGCTCTCTCTCCTGCCCAAATCGATCGATGACTGACTCATCTCTGTACTGCAGTCGGCGACATCCACGTCTGAGCCTGCTCTTCCCCTCCTGCGCGACCTCCTCCTCCCTCATCTGTGCCTCGCGCTCTCTCTCATTCTCGCATTCTTCCTACTCGCGTAATCTCTGTCCATTCGAGGCGCTGTAACTACTAGACTGCATCTACCTCTGTGCTACTCAAGAGAGCCCTCGAGAGCGCAGGACGCCCGCTACGACTCGGCCTTCCTCGCCCGCCGCTCCTTCCACTCGCGCAAGTCGCGCTCGACCTCCTCCTCGAGCTCCCTCTCCTCCCTCTCGACCCGCTCGCGCTCAGCCTCGCGCTCCTCGCTCGTCTCCTCGAACCGGCCTTGCGCCCGCGCCTGCTCGACCGGGTTCGCCGGCGCGCTCATGACGCCCGTGCGCTGCAACCGCTCGAACAGCGTGTACAGGCGCTCGGCCTCGCGCTCCTTGTCCTCGTCGGTCATGGGCGGCTCGTCATCGGCGGCGGCGGCGCTCGAGGACGGGTCGTACGCGCCCGTGATCGGGTTGACGCTCGGACCCTTCCCACCGGCGGCGGCGTCGTCGTCGACGGGCGGCGGCGGGATGAGCTCGCCGTGGCTCTGGAGGAAGCCCGAGGCGTTGCCGTACCCGATCGTGCGCGAGAGCTGCTCGGGCGAGCGGTCGCACAGGTTGTAGAGGAACTCGCCGACGCCGAACGACGTGTTGGGCAGGAGGATCGACGAGAGGAGGCGCACGAGGTGGCCAGCGAGGGTCGGGTGGCGGTCGACGGGCGTAGTGCGGTCCCTGCGCCGATGTAAAGATGCAGGCATCAGCTTGGCTCGTCGAGAGGACAAGAGCGACTCAAGGAGGGAGGAACGACTCGACGCACAGGTTTGGCGGGAAGAGAACGTTGCGGAACACGAACTGCGCCTCGCCGAGCATGCTCAGCTTGCGCAGGAGGAGCATGACGGGCCCGAGGATCTCGTCGACCTTTGCCGCCTCGCCCTCGCCCGTCGGAATCCACTCGTCGGGCCCGCACGGCGGCACGAGCGTCCTCCCCTCGTCGCGGTCGCGCGCCGAGTACGCCTTGGGGCTCGGCGGCGCGCGGTCGGCCGGGAAGTAGGCCTCGCACACGCCGTGGAGGAGCTCGACGAGGCGCTCGCCGAGCGAGCCGATGCCGCCGCCGCGCAGGACGGTGCCGTCGTCGGGCGAGATGCGCGGCGGGACGTACTGGAGCCACGAGGTGGACCACCCGGAGAGCTCCTCGAGCTCGACGGGGAAGTTGAGGAGCGTGTTGAGGGCGGCGCGAACGACGGGCGACGGGTCCTTGATCGGCGGGGCGGACGTCGTGCTTGCGGATGACGAGGCGGGCGCGGATGGGGCGGTGGTCGAAAGAGGAGGAAGGGTGACGGCGAGGGTAAGGTAGGGGCGGAAGAGCGGGAGGAAGAGCTGCGTCGCCGTGAGGCTGAGCGAGTCGGACGAGCCGCCCTCGGTCATCGCCGCCGCCGGTGCCTGAGCCGGCGCTGCGCCCGACGCGCTGGCCGGCTGCGAGCCGAGCTCTTTCGACGCGCCGAGCGACGGGCTGCCGGCCGGCGACGACGCTGCCGAGGCCGACGAGCCCTTGACGGCGTCGACGACCTTCTGCGCGAGCGAGCGCGGGCTCTTGCCGCCCTGCGCGCTCGCCGCCGCCGCCGATCCCGCATCGGACGCATCGTCTGCCGCGCCGAGTTCGGGTGAGCTCGAGTTGGACGCGCCGCTCTTCTCCCTCGAGCGCCAGAAGCGCTTCTTGCCCGTGCCGAGGCTGGCGCCGCTGGCGCTCGCGCTCGCCGAGGGCTTGCCGAACCCTTCGGGGACGATGGGCGGCGCGCGCGAGTACTGGAGCATGAGGTTGTAGGCGAGCTTGAGGTGCTCGCGGAGGATGTCGTCGAGGGAAGGGGTGCCGGCGGTGAGCTGAGGGCGGTGCGGCGCCGAGTCGTAGATGGCGAGGTAGCGCTCGGCGAACTGCACAAGGAGGAGTCAGTGAGGGTCCTCGAGAGCGACCTGCGAGAGGAGAGGGACGCACCTGCTGCATAGCGACGACGCACTCTCCCTCCAGGGCCAACTCACCAACGAGCTCGCTCGGCCTGCTCGTCAGGAGGAACAGGAGCCGGCCGGCGAGGAACCCGGCATCCTTGCACCCGAGGAGGCGCACGAGGCCGCGCACCGACGCTCGCTGGTCGGCCTCGGCGAGGAGGACGTCGGGGAAGACCTCGCGGGCCGACGGGTGGAGCGTGAGCGTGTTGGCGAGGCAGCGCAGCGCTTCTTGGTCCGACGGCGAGAGCGGGTTCTCCTCGAGCGACGAGCGGGCGCGGGTGGCGCTGGTGGCGCGGTCGTCGTCGTCGTCCTGCTCGTCGTCGCTGTTGCTCGAGGGCGACGGCGCCGCGTCGCCCTCGCTCGCCGGCGGCAGGTCGGCGGCGCGCACGAGGCC
>Ga0308170_10005193_pt1 | contig 10037 bp, 9 predicted proteins | sample PhyBR2_2_FD_202136 | JGI IMG/M metagenome (GOLD analysis project Ga0308170, IMG submission 202136) | Phyllosphere microbial communities from UC Gill Tract Community Farm, Albany, California, United States - DLSLSB.R2 | ecosystem: Host-associated > Plants > Phyllosphere > Unclassified | place... | reverse complement strand
TGCGCAGCGCGTCGGCGAACTGCTGTTCCGTGTAGTTGCCGATGCCGAACTGCTTCGACGGGGTGATATTGCTGGCAATAATGCGCCCCATCGGCGAGTCGATGGCGTAGCCCCCGGCAAACGGCGCGCCGTTCTCAGCGGTCTGACGGTGGCAGGCGCCGCAGTCGGCGGCGACGGCCACGTACTTACCGCGGGCAATCAGCGCCGGGTCAGGCTGTGCATCATCCGCCGCCGCGCTGAAAGCGCAGGTCAGCAGCAGAGTAGTCAGAAGCGTTTTCATCATCAGATCTCCCTCTCAATGATTTCCGCCATGCGGATACTCAGCGCCACGCCGGTCAGCGTGGGGTTGATGACTCCGGAAGCCGGAATAACGCCCGTCGTCGCAAGGAACAGATTGCTGTGATCCCAGCTGCGGCATTCGTGATTGACCACCGAATCTTTCGGGTCAGCGCCCATGATCACCGTGCCCATCAGGTGGTCGCGGTTCTGCCAGCCGGTGTTGTCCTCCACCACTTCTCCGCCCATCAGGCTGACGAAGCGGCGATAGTCGGCATCTACCACGTTTTTCGCCGCCTTGACGTAATCATCCACCTCGTAATGCACCGTCAGCATCGGGATGCCGAGGGCATCTTTGCGCGTGCTGCTCGGGCGCACGGTGTTGGTGGCGTGCGGCAGGATCTCAAATACCGTGGAGATATCCACCCAGCGCGCGGCCTGGTGACGGATCTGCTCGTCGAGTGCCTTACCGATGACCCCTTTGGCGATCAGCCGCTGCGCCACCGCCATATTCGGCACGTTGTTCGACATGGCGTGTTTGATGGCGGCGTGTTTTTTGCGGAAGTCGCCGTCGCGATAGTTGAAGATGCCGCCCTGCTGCACCGCTCCCCGGCCGGGCCACAGCGGCTCATCGGCAAGGAACTGCAGCCCCATGCCGGTGTGGTCCATCAGGTTACGCCCAACCTGATCGGAACTGTTGGCGACATCCGAGATCAGCAGCAGCTTGGGCGTTTCCAGCCCGTGTGCGGCAACGATAAAATATTTCGCCGTCAGGCGCGTATCGACGCCTTTTGAACTGCGTACGTGCACCGCCACAATCTTACCGTCGGCGCCTTTTTCCAGCTTCCACGCGGTGGAGTCGGTCAGCAGGCGCGCCCCGGCATCTTCCGCGTGCTGCGCGTGCTTGTCGCCGCTGTACATCGAGCCAATCGGGCACACCGGCATGCAGTTGTTGTTGCCGCTGCACGCCGGGCGACCGTCATAAGGTCGGGTGGCGCGGCCATTAGGCTCATGGATAAAGTTGTACCCGGCCGGGCTGAGGCGGCTTTTCAGGCGCTGGAAAATATAGGTTTCGCCTTCCGGCTCCATCGGGTACGGTTTTGAGCGCGGCGGAAAGGCGCTGCCGCCCTGGCCGCTCTGGTCGTCCGTATCGCTGCCGCACACGCCGAGCGCCTCTTCCGCCTTCTGGTAATACGGCTCCAGTTCGCTGTACTCCATCGGCCAGTCGCGACCGACGCCGTACAGAGTTTTCAGCTTCATATCATTCGGCAGATAGCGCCAGCAGGCTGCCGCCCAGTGCCAGGTCGTGCCGCCCACCAGCTTCAGCATGCCGGGGCGAAAGTCGAACGAACCGGTATTTTCAATATACTGTTCGTCGTAAGAGTGGTGCGCCCAGGGCTCATTCGGGTACGGCGAGTTATAGTTGCCTTTTTTCGGCGAATTACGGAAGTTTTCGACGATTTTCCAGCGCGGGATCTTCTCTCCGGCTTCCAGAATAATCACCGATTTGCCCATGCGGGCCAGCGTAGTGGCGGCATTACTGCCCAGCGCGCCGGAACCGACGACAATCACATCGGCATCGTATTGTTGGCTCATAGTGGTGCTCACATTAAAAGAGAAAGAGTTAATCGTTTTTTATTGTTGCTGGCGGCTGGGTCCAGTAATTGGTATGACCACGGGAATACGTTGGGATGACGGTGGCATCCAGCGTCGGGGCATACATCAGCGCATCGGTGTAGGTGACAAAACGGGTATTATCAACGGCACGCAGCGCAACCGGCGTACCGGTGTAGCCGAGATACCAGGCTGAGATAATGGTTTTGATCGTGTCACCGCTGGCCCCCTGCATCAGCGCATGACCGTTAAGCTGGTCCGCTTGAGTGATGCCCGCGCTCTGCAACGCGCTGCTCAGCTGCTGAAGATGGGCTGGAAACTGCGCATCTTCCGCCGCCAGGCAGTGCAGTGCGCGCTCTGAAACCAGCGGGCTAAGCTGCGTGCGCCCGGTTAATAACTGCGAGATCCGGTAAAAAATATGGCTGTCGCTCGAAGCGGCAGGCGCGGCGCCCCAGGAGAGGGACGGGTTGAGTACCGCCATGCCCAGCAGCGCCGCACCGGAAGTGATGAGTGTCCTGCGTGTTAACATAAATGGATGCCTGGTTTAAAAAATTGTGACCAGTTTCACACTACGTAGGCGGATTTGTAAATGGATTGTAAATTAGGGCAATAGTTAAGCGTGGCTGATACCCCAGTCTAATTTCAGCCCGCGGCTGATTGCAGGCTGAGGCAGCTTAAAACATCATCGTGAGGAGTAAATATGACCTATCCACGAGTGGGCGTTGGCGTCCTGATATTCCGCAATGGCCTGCTGTTACTGGGGAAACGCAGCGGCAGCCACGGTGCCGGCGACTGGTCAGCCCCCGGCGGGCATCTGGAGTATGGCGAGACGCCGCAGCAGTGCGCCGCGCGCGAGGTAGCCGAAGAAACCGGATTAACCTTAGGGAAATGCATTAATGGTCCCTTTACAAATGACTTTTTCAGCCGTGAGCAGAAACATTACGTCACGATTTTTATGCTTAATTACGACGCCGAAGGCACGCCGCAGCGCCTGGAACCGGAAAAATGTGAAGGCTGGCAGTGGTTTGACGTAGGCGCTCTGCCGCAGCCGCTGTTCGCCCCGCTGCAATCACTGCTGGCAGAAACCGATCTTAACGCGCTGAGCGAGGGCGACCCTACGAAAGCGACGAAATGAAAATAGCGCCGGTGATAATCTGATGAAAAATCAGCCACACCCCGTAGCAACTCGTCGGGCAAAGCTTTACATTGGTTTATCCCCATTCTGCCGATGAGAACGCGATGAACCCTCTTGCCCCGCTGCTCAACCTCACTACCCACCCGATTGACGATGCTGACTATATCGCCCACTGCCAGCAGCAATTGGCCAGCGACGGCGCGCTGGTGCTGCGCGGTTTTCTGACTGCGGATGCGCTGGCCGCGATTAAGCAGGAAGGCGATGAAAATCAGCAGCTGGCGTTCTACGCTGCCAGCCAGCACAACGTCTATCTGCAAAAGCCCGATGCGCACTATGCTGACAACCACCCGCGCAACCGTCAGGTGGTCTCGTCGAAAGGCTGCATCACCGATGAAGAGATCCCGGCTGATTCTCCGCTGCGTACCCTTTACGACTCGCCGGTGTTTAAGGCCTTTCTCTGCGGGGTATTGCAGGAGCAGCAGCTCTATCCTTATGCCGACACGCTCTCCTCTATCAACCTGCACTACGCGCATACCGGGCAGGAGCTGGGCTGGCACTTTGATAACTCCTCATTTGCCATTACTTTGCTGATCCAGAAACCCGAGGCGGGCGGCGTGTTTGAGTACGTCAGCCATTTGCGTGATGCGGAAGCGGGTGAAATGAATTTTGCCGGGGTGGCCGAAGTGCTGGACGGGGAACGTGCGGTACAGCAGCTGGCGATTGAACCGGGGGATTTAGTGCTGTTCCGCGGGCGTAATGCGCTGCATCGCGTCTCACCAACGGAAGGCGATACCACGCGCATGCTGGTGGTGCTGGCTTACAATGCCCAGCCGGATATTGCGCTGTCGGAAAGCGCCCGCATGACCTTCTACGGGCGCCTGTAACCTTAGCCGATCAGGGCATCCCAACCGCGCTGGAAGATCTGGCGGGTGCGCAGTGCCGTTAGCGCTCGCCAGTCTTCATCCGCCGGATAGAACCCCTCAAAAAGCTGCTTTTTCAGCGCGATGCCCTGCTCGCTAAGCGGCTCGCCGTAAAGATGCAGCCAGTGATCGTCGCGCACCCGGCGATGCATCTCACGCCCTTCGTAGGTGCCGCACTCTACTACCAGCTGCAGCAGTTCGGTGTCCGGTAACTGGTCGAGCATAAACTGTGACAGATAGCCGGTTGCCGTCGCGGTGACCCCGGTTTCGCTGTCGCGGTTGTCACCGGTCATGATCACCGTCAGCCACTCGCCGAACAGCTGCTTAGCCTGCTCCAGCGCCGCATAAGGGCGCTCGGCAATGGCTAACAGCATCGGATGGCCGTAAGCCCCCGCGCCGGTGTGCAGATCGAAGCTGATAATCCGCCGCGCCATTTGCAGATGATTCGCAATAATCTGGCGCAGCGTGCGCTGCGACCAGCTGGGCTCGCAGCCACCGTAGAAAATGCCGTCGGCAAACTGATACTGGCCGGCTTCGACAATCCGCTTTACGCCACTCCAGCCCATATCGGCACACTTCTGCGCCATCTGCATATCGGCGGCAGCGCGCTCGGGGCCATCGATATCCTGACAGCGATAAATGCTGTGCAGCGGCGGGTACGCCAGGTTTTGCGGAATAGCCGCGCTGAAATCGATAAAGTTGCGGTTCAGGTCAGCATTATCTTCATTGACGCGGCGCAGGTGCGCGGTGCCCCAGGGATTGATCAGATGCACCATCACCAGCGCCACGTGCGGCGGCAGCGAACTGCCGTCGAGCGCGTCGAGCCAGGCGATCTGGCTGTCAGAGCCATAATACCCTTCAACGCCGTGCGTGCCGGAAACCACCAGCATTACCTGCGGCGCATCGGCCCGGCCAATCACCGCCACCTCGGTGGAGAGTGCCTCGCCCTGCGGTCCTGTCAGCGGGTGCGGATAGCCAGTGATTGCCCCGCCCAGCCGCCCAACGGCCGCCAGGAAGCGCGCCCGCTGCTGGCGATAATCGGGCAGTGTTATCTGCGTCATGGTCTACTCCGGTCGATGGTAAACATCAAAGCTGAAGTACTTTTTCGACAGCTGGTCGTAGGTACCGTTTTTATGCAGCTCGGCCATCGCCGCGTTAATTTTGGCAATGCGCGCAGTGTCATCTTTACGCAGCCCAATCCCCACGCCTTCACCAAAGTATTTCGGGTCATACAGCGGTTTACCGGCGATGTGATAATCGGCACCCTGAGGGGTTTTCAGAAAGCCCGATTCGGCGGATGCCGCGCTGGTAAAGGTGGAGTCGAGACGCCCCGAAGCGAGATCCGGATAAATCTCGGACTGGTTGGGGTAGCTAATCACTTCCACGCCCTGGCTGCCCCACATCGCTTTCGCGTAGCCTTCCTGGGTAGTGCCCTGCGCCACGCCAACGGTTTTGCCCTTCAGCGATGTCAGCTCCGGCAGCAGCTTACTCTCTTTACGCGTCAGCAGTGCGCTCGGCGTGTTGTAGAGCATATCGGTGAAGGCCACCTGCTGGCGGCGCTTTTCGGTCATCGCCATGGCCGAGAGAATTGCGTCAAATTTACGTGCCTGCAGCGCCGGGATGATGCCGTCATAGCCGGTCTGCACCCAGACGCATTTCACCTGCATCTGCTGGCAGATAGCGTTACCCATATCGATATCAAAACCCTGCAGCGAGCCATCAGGCGCTTTCGATTCAAACGGTGGGAAAGTCGGGTCGACGCCGAAGCGCAGCTCTTCAGCGGCAAATGCCGAAGCGCTAAACCCCGCCAACAGTGCCAGCGCGGTTAAAGTCAGTTTTTTCATGCCACGATCTCCGGGAGCTTTATAGGGTTAAGCACCAGTAATAGCATGATTTCACATCAAGAAATAAAGCATTTGTCTTATGAAAGCGCGGCCGTTTATAAGCCACTTTTATAATGCGCGGGGAAATTAAACGGGGCGACAGCGTGCCGCCCCGGGGTCATTACAGCTGTGGATACATCTCCAGCAGGCGGCGCGTCACGCCATTGGTCCAGCCGAAGCCATCCTGCAGCGGATACTCACCGCCGCCGCCCAGCAGCGCGGCATCACCGCTGATGTTGTACTTCTCCACCATCTTATGGTGCTGGTCATAGGTCGCACCGACGGTTTTCAGCCAGCGGCTGGCAATCTCCTGCGCCAGCAGCTCTTCGCCGTAGCTGTTAAAGCCTTTCACCGCCAGCCACTGCAGCGGCGCCCAGCCGTTCGGGCTGTCCCACTGCTCGCCGGTCACTTCCATGCTGCACAGCATGCCGCCCGGAGCCAGCAGATAATTCCGCACCGCTTTCGAGGTGCGCGTCGCCTGATCCAGGCTCGACATGCCGACATACACCGGGGTTACCGCAGCGGCAGAGAACGACGCCTTTTCGCCATCGCGCCAGTTATAGTCACGATACAGGCCGGTATCCTCTTCCCACAGATACTTATCAACGATTTCACGGCGCGTCAGCGCCAGCTGCTGATAGCGATCCGCAGTCGCCTGGTCGCCTTTGCTGGCCGACAGGCGCGCAATGGTGGTTTCCAGCTTGTAGAGGAACGCATTCAGATCGATCGGCACAATGCTGGTGGTCTGGATACTCTCCAGACGGCCAGGCTCGCTCAGCCAGCGCGAGGTATAGTCCCAGCCGGAAGCCGCCCCGGCACGCAGGTCGCGGTAGACTTCGCTCGCCGGGCGTGACGACTGGCGGGCCGTCTCTACATCCTCATACCAGGATTCGTCGCGCGGCGTGTCGCGGTCGTCCCAGTAGCGGTTCAGCACCGAGCCGTCCGGCAGCATCACCACGTGGCGATAGGCCTGATTCGGCTGCAGGTTTTCCTGCCCGTCCATCCAGAACGCATATTCGCTTTTCAGCTGCGGCAGATAGTGCGCCGCTTCATGCACGTCGTTCTTCTCAAACAGCTCGACCATCATGGCGAACACCGGCGGCTGCGAGCGGCTGAGATAATAGGTCCGGTTGCCGTTAGGGATATGGCCGTACTTGTCGATCATCCACGCAAAGTTATCGGCCATATTGCGCATCAGATCGCAGCGCCCTGCCGCCGCAAAGCCCAGCATGCTGAAGTATGAGTCCCAGTAATAGGTCTCACTAAAGCGACCACCCGGCACCACATAGGGTTTTGGCAGCGGCAGCAGGGAGGAGAACTCACTGTGCTTCTGCGGCTGACGGGTGAGTACCGGCCACAGCGCATCAATGTGCTGCGCCATGGTGTTGGTGGGGTCAGACACATAGCGGCTGTCATAAGTCCCCGGCAGATCGAAATTCTCCAGCACAAACTTCAGCAGGTCGAACTGCTGCTGCTCGCGTTCCAGATAATAGCGATACAGGATGCGCTCCGGTTCAATCTTCGGCGCACAGTCGGCAAAGGTTTTGCTGTCGGGGAAAATACGCGACATCTGCACCGCCTCGAACAGATCCTGATAACGGTCTGACGGCGTGAGGATGTCCGGGGCGGGCAGCCCACGAATCGGCTCCGGCTGCGGTTCAACCCCCGCCTCTGGACCCGACTCATAATCATCATACCAGGCTTCATATTCAGTATGGTTATTGTCAATCAGCGTTTCGTTTTGGTTGAAAGTGATAAGAACCTCCTGATGCCGAAAAAGTCCGACAAAGTCGCTTGGTGAATAAGCAACCTATTATAGTACCGCAGTCTCGCGACGCAACCCGATGTTTCTATTACTCTTAATGAAGAGATATTTCAAAAAATAAACAGATGGCGAATTTCCCCTAATTTATTGACAGCCAGGGGAAGTATTACGCGAAAATAAACATAAACTGACAAGGTTAATCGTAGTGTTAATTTCGATGAATTAATTTATTTATTACAGCGAGTTATCCCGCTGAGAAGCCAAACTGATAAAACAGCGTAAATTCGCGCAGCGCGCCATAATCTTCAATATGAACAGATAATTAGTTCACCTTCCGCTGAACAGGTCGAGATTACCCTTGCCGAGCCGTTACCCGCCCGCGTGTTACACCGGTGTAAAAGTTGCAAATCGGGCGCCGAACTGAGGTTTCAGACAATACTCAGCACAATCCTACACCTGAACCGGGATATTTCTTACGGCAGAGATTTACTTCTTATCGCCGGGAAAATAAACTATTGCGCCTTCGAAAGGCTTTACTCTGAACCCCATTCCCTATCGCTGAGACTCTCAGGCAGAGGGTTGTCAATTAAAGGATTTTTTTCATGACGCTTCAACTCTGGCTGGCGTACACCGGTGTGATTGCCGCACTGATTGCCATTCCCGGCCCTTCGGCGCTGATCAGCATGACCCACGGCCTGCGCTATGGCCGCAGGCAGGCGCTGGCGACCGTCAGCGGTGGCGTACTGGCCGCAATGATGCTGATGACGGCCTCCGCGCTGGGCCTGGGCGCGATCCTCGCCGCCTCAACCACCGCCTTTACCGTGCTGAAAGTGGTGGGCGCTGCCTATCTGATCTGGCTGGGAATTGCTGCCTGGCGCGATAACAGCGAGCCGACGGCGGTCAGCACCAGCGAAATGGAAGAGGCGCCAGGGGCATTTCGTCTGTTCCGCAAAGGCTTCACCGTCGGCATCAGCAACCCGAAGGATCTGCTGTTCTTCGCCGCGCTGTTCCCGAACTTCATCGATGCCAGCCAGCCGCACGCCCTGCAGTTCGCCACGCTGGCCATCACCTGGGCGGTGCTGGATTGCAGCATTATGTTCAGCTATGCCTGCGCCGGTCGCCGCCTGTCGGGCGTCTTCGCCAGCCGCCGCCGTCTGCGCATTCTCAACCGCTCAACGGGCAGCCTGTTCGTTTTTGCCGGTGGCGCACTGGCCCTCTCGGCGAAGTAATTTACCCGGCGGTTTTGATGCGTCCGCTGGCGCGGGCAAAGGCAAACAGCAGTAGCTCCCCGGCGGTCACGGTGTGCGAATCGGTGCCGGGCAGCATTTCATCAGGACGAATATGCCCCCCTTCCGCCAGCCCGATGTGGCAGATACCTTTATACTGTAGCGTACCCACATCCTTGAAGTATTTAATTCCCTGCTCCGCGGCGAATTCGCGCATCACGCGGATATTTTGATTCGCCTGCGCATTAGCAGAATAGACAAAGCAGTCCGGGATCATAATAAAACGTTGCACATCCCAGACTTTAGCTCTGGGCGAGTATTTTCTGGCTAATTGTCTGACCCATTAAATTAACTCTCTGCGTTGTGAGATTATCGGGGAGTAAATGAATTTTAATCACCATAGCGCTTTTCCCTGCGCAGCAAACGCGGAATATGCTAATATCGCGCACTGTTTCCGCCTGAAAACAATCCGGGATAATAATGAGCGATTTTGAAAACCTGCACGGGATGATTATTTTTGCCAGGGTGGTGGAAACGCTGAGCTATACCGAAGCGGCAAAGACGCTCGGGCTGGCAAAATCCTCGGTGAGTAAAGAGATCTCGGCGCTGGAAGTGCGTCTCGGGGCGAAGCTGCTGCAGCGCACCACGCGGCGCATTCAGGTGACGGAAGTCGGTATGACCTATTACCACTACTGCTACCGCATTCTGCACGAGGTGAAAAGCGCAGACCTGTTTATCCGCCAGTTCCATGAGGAGCCAACCGGCAGCCTGCGCGTGGTGGCCCCGGTCACCTTTGGCTGCCAGTGCATTGTACCGGTGCTTAATAGCTTTGTGGCGGGCAATATCCACGTCAGCATTGACCTCGATCTCACCGACCGCCCGGTGAATCTGGAAGATGACCATTTTGATATCGCCATTGCCATCACCCGCGACCTGCCGGATCACCGCCACTACCGACCGCTCATTGATATTGCCTGGGGACTTTATGCCGCGCCGGGCTATCTCAGTAAGCTGAATGCCATCGCCAGCCCGGACGACCTGCCGCGCCAGGATTTTATTCTGTTCCGCGGCCCCGCCCACACCATTTCATTGCCGTTTCGTAAGGAAAAGCAGAAGAAAGATATTGAGGTGCGCAGCCGTTTTCGCGCCAACAACAGTATCGCCCTGTTAAATTCCGCGGTCGCGCAGACCGGCATTGCTTATTTACCGAATTATATT
>Ga0308170_10005191_pt1 | contig 10038 bp, 9 predicted proteins | sample PhyBR2_2_FD_202136 | JGI IMG/M metagenome (GOLD analysis project Ga0308170, IMG submission 202136) | Phyllosphere microbial communities from UC Gill Tract Community Farm, Albany, California, United States - DLSLSB.R2 | ecosystem: Host-associated > Plants > Phyllosphere > Unclassified | place... | reverse complement strand
AGTCGCCATAAGCAAGGACCTCACGAGAACAATTCTCCCAGACGATCGCCGAGATGCCGGAGCCCGACGGAGTTCGACGACTTCACGAGCACGCGATCGCCGTCGCGCAGCTCGTTCTTCAGATACTCGAAGGCAGCATCCTGATCGGGCAGGTGCACCGCCTCGCTGTCCCAGGACCCCTCGCCCACGGCGGCGAGATAGAGACGGCGCGCCTCGGGGCCGACGACGACGATGCGCTGGATGTTCAGCCTCACGGCCAGCAGCCCGATCCGGTCGTGCTCCTCCCCTGCGGACTCGCCGAGCTCGCTCATGGCGCCGAGGACGGCGACCGTGCGCTCGTCGGGGCCGGTGATCTGCGCGAGCGTGCGCAGGGCGGCAGCCATGGAGTCGGGGCTGGCGTTGTACGCGTCGTTGATGATGCGCACGCGCTCGTTGCCCATCGGCTGCATGCGCCAGCGCTCCGCCACCTCGACGGTCTCGAGACGGGCGATCGCCGTGGCAGCGGGAACGCCGAGCACGCCCGCCGCCGCGATGGCGGCGAGGGCGTTGGAGACGTGATGCGCACCGAGCACCTGAAGATGCAGCGGCAGGCGCTCGTCGCCGCGGATGACGGTGCAGGAGGTGCCGTCGGCCGAGACCGCGATGTCCTCTGCGCGCACGTCGGCGTCCGGAGCCTGGCCGAAGGCGACGGTCGTCATGCCACGCTCGTCGGCGATGTCGTGCATGGCCCAGACCCGCGGGTCGTCGATGTTCAGCACGGCTGTTCCGCCCGCGCGAGCAGCGAGGACGAGCTCGGACTTCGCCCGCGCGGTGGCCTCGATGCCGCCGAATCCCCCGGCGTGGGCGAGCCCCACCATGAGGACGACCGCGACGTCCGGCTCGACGAGCCCGGCCAGGCGCGCGATGCTGCCCTCACCCGCCGCGCCGAACTCGCTGACGAGGAAGCGGGTGGTGTCGGTGACCCGCAGCATGGTCAGCGGTGCGCCGACCTCGTTGTTGTACGAGCGGATGGGGGCGACGGTCTCACCCTCGTCCTGCAGGATGCGGGCGAGCAGGTTCTTGGTTGTCGTCTTGCCGTTGGATCCGGTGATGCCGACGATCCGGAGGGAGCCAGCGTCGCGCACCCGCGCGACGACCGCCTTGGCGAGATCGGCCAGCGCCTGCACGGCGTCCGCGACGACGATCTGAGTCACCTCGACGTCGACCGGGTGCTCCACGATGGCGAGCACGGCGCCCGCCTCGACCGCGGCACCGACGAAGCGGTGTCCGTCGGTGATCTCTCCGGGCTTGGCGACGAAGATCGACCCTGCCGTCATCTCACGGGAGTCCGTGTCGACGGTGCCGTCGACGACCGTCGCAGCGGTGTCCGCACCGGCGAGGCGCAGCTCACCGCCCAGGATCTCCGCGATCTCAGCGAGCGAGAGAGCGATCATGTGGCATCTCCATGCACGGCCGAACGCCGTTCAGTTGAATTTGGGAAGCAGCGGGCCCATCGGCTCCGACGAGGGCGCGACGTGGTAGGTCTTGAGCACCTGGGTCATCGCCTGCTGGAACGCCGCGGCGTTCGCGGCGGAACTCCTCATCTTAGTCGGCTCGTCCAGAGTGACCACGACGACGTACTGCGGGTCCTCGATCGGCGCGATGCCCACCATGCTGGTGAAGAAGACGCCGCTCTTGTACTTTCCGTGCCCGTCGGTCTTCTGCGCGGTACCGGTCTTGAGCCCGATCCGGTATCCGTCGACCTTGGTCGTCTTGGCGTTGCCGCCCTGCACTGCCACGTTCTCCAGCATCTGCCGGACCGCGGCCGCTGTCTCGGGCTTGATGATCTGCTCGCTCTGCGGCGCGGTGGCCTCGTGCACCGTGCCGTCGGCATCGGTGCAGGACTCCACCAGCGACAGGTCGATCTTCTTACCGTCGTTGGCGAGCGCCTGGTAGGCGCCCGCGATCTGCGCCGGGGTGACGGTGAACGCCTGACCGAACGTCGTGGTGTACATGGTCGTGCCGTCCCACTTCGCGGGATCCCGGAGGAGGCCGGACTGCTCGGCGGGGAAGCCGACGGCGGTCTTCTGGCCCACACCGAAGCGCTCCAGGTACTCGGCACGGGTGGCCGGATCCACCTGCGTGCCGAACTTCGACAGGCCGACGTTCGACGAGTCGATCAGCGCCCCGGCGAGGGTGTAGTCGTACACCGGGTGCGGGAAGGCGTCGTTGATGACCGTGCCGTTGGGGAACTTCTCCCGCGCCGACACGGTGACGTGCGACAGCGGAGTGGCCTTGCCCTGGTCGATCACGGTCGCGGCCGTGATGGCCTTGAACGTCGATCCAGGCTCGTACGCGTCCGAGAAGATGTGCGAGCGCCAGTACTCCGGGTCCACCGTGTTGACGTTGTTGGGGTCGACGGAGGGGTATTCCGCAGCCGCCCGGATCTTGCCGGTCTTCACCTCGACCACGGTGGCGGTCGCGGCCTTGGCGCCCTGACGCTGCGCCTGCTCGCCGATCATCTGCTGCAGGTACCACTGCAGGTCGCTGTCGAGGGTGAGCTTGACGGTCCCGCCGTCCACGGCGCCGACGATCCGCTCGCTGCCCGGGATGCGCACGCCGCCCTGGCCCTTCTTGTAGCTGATCGAGCCGTTCGTGGCGGCCAGGCACTGCTGATCCATCCGCTCGATGCCGTACTGCGCCTTGCCCTCGCCGTTGAGGAAGCCGACGATGTTCCCGGCGACCGCGCCGTTCGGGTACACCCGGATGGCGCGCGCCTTGTTGGCGATGTAGGCCAGACCCAGGTCTCGAAGTGCGAGGTACTTCTCGGTCGACAGTCCGTTCTTGAGCTTGGCGTACTGGCTGTTCGGGTCCTTCGCGAGGGCGTCCGAGACGAGCTTGCGCACGTCGTCGCCGGTCATCCCGACGATCGCGGCGATCTTCTCGCTGGCCTCCGCCCACGGCATCTTCGGCTTCTTCTTGGGATCGGTCTGCTTCTCGTAGTCGGCGATGAGCTTGGGATCCAACTGAGCGTCGTACACGAACGCGTCCGAGGCCAGCACCGTGCCGTCCTCGTCGACGATGTCGCCGCGGGCGCCGGGCACGGGGCTCGAGCCACCCAGCTTGCTCAGCGAGGCGGCGACGTTGTCGTCGGCGTGCACGACCTGGATGTCGATGAGCCGGAAGACGAAGGCCGAGAGCACGGCCAGGATGACGGCGAGTGCGACGACCGTGCGCCGTCGCGTTCCGCGTGTTGCTCGAGTCGTCATGCGGCGGTCTCCATCCTGGGACTAGCGGGTGGTCGGCGAGGGCAGGCCGTCGGTGATGGCGGGAGGCAGTTCGGACTGGGTCGCGGCGTCCTGCGCGGTCGAATCGGCCGCCGGGGCACCGTCCGCCGGCACACCGTCAGCGGTGCTGCCTTCAGCGCCGGCGCCGTCCGCCGGCGTCTCGGTGGATGCTGCGGGGGGCGGCGCGAGCAGGGCGTTGCCGACCTTCGTGGGGCCGTTCGGCGTGACCGTCGAGACCCAGGACGCGGCGTCCCCGGCGCCGAGCACGGCGCCGTCGCTGAGCCGGAGGTACGACGCGGCTCCCGCGACGACGAGACCCATGGCGTCCGCCCTGGTCGCGAGCGCCTGCGGCGAGTTCAGCGCCACCAGCTCGTCGCCCAGCGCCTGCTTCTGCAGGCTCAGTTCGTGCTGCTGGTTGTTCAGCTTCGCCAGCGCGAAGGCATCCTGGGTCGAGGCGAGCGACACGATCATCTGCGCGGCGCCGATCGCCAGTGCCCCGCCGACAGCGAGAGCCGCATAGGCGAGCTTCGGCCGGCGCAGCCCGGCGGGCGCGGTGACCGCCCGCAGCCGACGTGCGGGTGCGGGGCGCGTTTCCGTGCGCGGCTGGACGCGGACGTTCAACAGGCTCATGCCGACTCCCTGAGCTTCTCGGCGGCGCGCAGTCGCACCGGGATGGCCCGCGGGTTGCGGGCGCGCTCCTCCTCGCCCGCGAGCTCGGCGCCCTTGGTCAGGATGCGGAAGCGGGGGGCGTGCTCGGGCAGCTCGACGGGGAGCCCTGCGGGTGCGGTCGAGGCGGATGCCGCGGCGAACGCCTGCTTGACGAGCCGGTCCTCGAGGGACTGGTAGGCCATGATCGCGATGCGACCGCCGACGTTCAGGGCATCCATCGCCGACGGGATGGCGTCAGCCAGCACACTCAGCTCGGAGTTGACCTCGATCCGCAGCGCCTGGAAGACGCGCTTGGCGGGGTGTCCGGCGCGCTGCGCCGCCGCGGGCGTCGCAGCGACCAGCAGGTCGACCAGCTCCCCGGAGCGGGTGAGCGGCTTCTCGGCGCGGGCCGCGACGATGAACCGGGCGTACCGTCCCGCGAGCTTCTCCTCGCCGTAGCGCTCGAAGATGCGGCGCAGCTGCCCCTCGCTGTACTCGGCCAGGATGGTCGCGGCCGTGCGGCCCTTGGTCTGGTCCATCCGCATGTCCAGCGGCGCGTCCTTCGAGTATGCGAAGCCGCGGTCGGCCTCATCGAGCTGCAGCGAGGACACGCCCAGATCGAACAGGATGGCCGATGCGCCCTGCGCGTGCAGGCCGATCTCGTCGTACACGCTGTGCACCAGAGTGACGCGGTCGCCGAACGGCGCCAGCCGCTCCCCCGCGATGCGCAGTGCATCGGTGTCGCGGTCCAGGCCGATCAGGCGGATGTGCGGGAAGCGCTCCAGGAAGGCCTCGGAGTGCCCTCCCATGCCGAGAGTGGCGTCGACCAGCACGGCGCCGTCGTGCGCCAGTGCCGGGGCGAGCAGCTCGATGCAGCGCTCGAGGAGCACTGGGGTGTGGATGTCGCGGAGGCTCATCGTCTTCTATCCCGTGACCTCCGGCTCTGATTCCTCTCCGCTCGACCCGGCACCGGGGAAGTGTGTCGGGGCAGAGCGGCGAGGCATCACAGCCGTGGTCAGAACAATCCGGGAATCACCTCCTGTTCCAGATCTGAGTAGGACTCTTCGTTGCTTTCCAGGTACGCGTTCCAGGCGGACGCGTCCCAGATCTCGGCGTGGGCGCCGACTCCGGTGACGACCAGTTCCTTCTCCAGTCCGGCGTACTGACGCAGATGGCCGGGGATGGTGATGCGGTTCTGGCTGTCGGGCATCTCCTGGCTGGCCCCCGAGAGGAACATGCGCAGGAAGCTGCGGGCCTGCTTGTCGGTGAGCGGTGCCTGGCGGATCTTCTCGTGCTGCGCCTCGAACTCGGCGGTGCTGAAGACGTACAGGCAGTGCTCCTGACCTCGGGTCACGACGACACCGCCGGCGAGGTCCTCACGGAACTTCGCAGGAAGGATCACACGGCCCTTGTCATCGAGCTTCGGAGTGTGCGTCCCCAGCAACATCGGCCAAATCACCCCCTCTGCGTCCGGCCAACTCGAGGTGCGCACCACTTTACTCCACTTCCCTCCACTTTCCTACGACGATCTGGGCTCATTCCCAGCCTTCCGCCGACTCGGGACACAGAAACCCCCGTGATCTCGCGGGATCACGGGGGTGGAGGACGGTGGAGGGCTGGTGGAGGGAAAAGGGAGGATGCGGCGCGTCAGGACATGAAAAAGCCCGGATGCTCTGCATCCGGGCTTCGTCTGAGTGTCAGATCAGCACTGGGGATCGGATCAGTGCTCGTCCTGTCGTCTGTCCCATCGATCGTTCATCCGGTCCATGAACGAGGAGTCGCGTGATCGCTGCGCGCGGGGGGCGCCATCGGGGCGGGACCCGTCGAGCGGACGGCGGACGGGCGTGAACGCGAGGATCGCTCCACCCAGCATCGCGAGGAACGCGACCACGCCGATGATGATGCTGCCGACGGCTCCGATGCGCCCGCTCGCGACGACGGCGGCGATCAGACCGCCCACGCCGACCAGCAGCAGGAGCGCACCGTAGATCAGGTTGCGGTAGCTGAGTGCACGGTCACCTGACGGCGCCGTCACGACATCGGCATCGTGCTGAAGGAGATGGCGTTCCATCTCGTCGAGCATGCGCTGCTCTTGTTCGGAAAGAGGCATCTCCGACCCCCTTGGTTCGTTCTATCCACTCTACTCGCCTCGGAGAGCGAGCGGCTAGCCAGGCGCCGTCGAATTCCTGCATCTAGGCTGGGAATCGTGCCCTCCACCCTCGTCTCGGACGCCGTCGCCGCACGCCTTGAGAGCTTTCTCATCCGCATGCAGGCCGACGCGGCCGACTACGGCCCGGATGCCGCCCTCTTCCTGGATGCGGCGCGCACCACTCTGCTCGGGGGGAAGCGCCTGCGCGCCCGCTTCTGCCACGGTGGCTGGCAGGCGGCCGCTCCTGCGCCGCACACCGACGCCGACCCGCTGTGGGGCCTCTGCGCGGCGCTGGAGATCTTCCAGTCCGCGGCGCTCGTGCACGACGACCTGATCGACAACTCCGACACCCGACGCGGGCGTCCGGCGTCCCACCGCGAGCTCGAGGCCGCTCACCGGGCCGCCGGGTGGGCGGGCGACGCCGAGGCGTTCGGCCGCTCATCGGCGGTGCTGCTGGGCGATCTGCTGGTGGCCTGGAGCGATGATCTGCTCGAGGAGGCTCTGCAGGGGCATCCGCACGCCGCGGCGACGAGGGCCGAGTACGCGCGCATGCGCCGTGATGTGACGGTCGGGCAGATGCTCGACATCACCGAGGAGTCCGCATGGAGCGTGAGCGAGCCGGAGTCGCTGCTGGAGCGCGCCCTGCGCGTCGCCTCGCTGAAGTCCGCGCGCTACAGCGTGACCGAGCCGTTGCTGCTCGGCGCCACGCTGGCCGGGGCCGACGAGCCGCTGCTGGCGTCGCTGCGCGCCTTCGGGCATCCGATCGGAATGGCCTTCCAACTGCGCGACGACATGCTGGGCGTCTTCGGAGACCCGCGCCTCACCGGCAAGCCCGCCGGCGACGACCTGCGTGAGGGAAAGCGCACCGCGTTGATCGCCATCGCCCGCGAGAGGCTGTCCACCGCGGACCGCGGCGCGCTGGATGACGCCCTCGGCAACCAGTCCCTCTCCCCCGACGACGTCGCCGCGCTGCAGCGTCTCATCGAGGAGACCGGTGCGGTGGCGCGGATCGAGGAGATGATCGCCGGCTTCACCTCGGATGCCGAGCGGGCCCTGGCCGCGGCGGACATCGAGGGCGATGCGGCCGAGGCTCTGCGCGCTCTGGCGGATGCCGCGATCGCGCGCTCTGCCTGAGACCGAGCCGGCGCCGGCGCTCGGCCGGCACCCGCGACGGAGGTGATGCTCAGGCGAGCGTGCGTGCGATGCGACGCACCTCGCTCTTGTGCCCGTCGAGCAGAGCCGCGATCGGGGTGCGCCCGAGCGTGTCCTCCTCGGCGAGCAGCCAGTCGATGGCCTCGTCGTCGCTGAACCCGACATCCTGCAGGGCGATCACAGTGCCACGAAGCGAAGTGAGCGGGCGACGGTCGACGATGAAGACGGCCGGGACGGCGAACGCGCCGTTGCGGCGCGAGCCGATCAGATAGCGCTCGTCGAGCAGTCGGCGCACTCGGCCAGGCGTCTCGCCGAGCACCTCGGCCAGGTCGGGAATGGTCAGCCAGTCGGCGGTTTCAGCGGCGTTCTCAGACACTTCTCCACTATCTCATCCCGCTTCCCTTCCGACATCATCGGGAACTCGATTCACTCCAGTCACAGCAGCCACTTCTGTTGACAACTCTTTACATACGTGTCAGCGTGTCTTCAGGATCACCAGGGGGAATCGCATGCATAATCTTTCGACTCGCACCGGCGCAATCCGATTCGGCGCACCCGCGGCGGTCATCGGAGCACTCGCCGCCGTGCTCACGGCCGCACCCGCCGACGCCGCCGAACCCGTGCGCAGCACACCCGTCCCGGCGGGCGTGCTCCCGTCCGTCGCGCCGCGCCCCGTGACGGCGGCAGTGCACGCGGCCGCCCGCCCGACCTCCTATGTCGTCCGACCCGGCGACACGGTCTCCAGCATCGCCATCCGCAACGGACTGCGTCCGGCGGACGTCCTCGCCTGGAACGGCCTGGGGTGGCGTTCGGTGATCTACCCCGGCCAGACCCTGCGCCTCGCTCCCGGTGCGGCGCCCGCAGCCGCCGCACCCGCCCCTGCCGCCGCCCCCGCCGCGGCGACCGGCGCCGTGCACACCGTGGTGCGCGGCGACACGGTGTACGCGATCGCGCGCAAGTACGGCACGACTGTCGCGAACATCATCGCTGCGAACGGGCTGGGCCGCTCCGCGGCGATCTTCCCCGGGCAGAAGCTCAATGTCGGCGCGTCGGCGGCCCCCGCTGCCGCCCCGGCACCCGCCGCGGCACCGGCACCCGCTGCGGCTCCGGCGCCCACGGCGGCACCGGCCGCTCACACGGTGGCGCGCGGTGACACGCTGTTCAGCATCGCGAAGAAGTACGGCACCACGGTCTCCGCGCTCCTGCAGGCCAACGGTCTCGGCACCGGCAGCATCATCTACCCTGGCCAGGCCCTCCGCCTCGCTCCCCCGGCACCGGCGCAGCGCTCCGCGAATCTGGACGCCGCCCAGCGCGCGAACGCGGTCCGCATCATCCAGATCGGCCGCGAGTTGGGGGTGCCCGACCGCGGCATCGCCATCGCGCTGGCGACCGCGATGGTCGAGTCCACCATGCGGAACCTGGACCACGGCGACCGCGACTCCCTCGGCCTCTTCCAGCAGCGCCCCAGTCAGGGCTGGGGAACCCCCGAGCAGATCCTGAACGCCGATCGCAGCATCCGCGTCTTCTACGGCGGTGCGGGCGACCCGAACGGCATCGCCAGCAAGGGCCTGCTCGACATCTCCGGCTGGCAGGGCAAGTCGTTCACCGACGCGGCGCAGTCCGTGCAGGTCTCGGCCTACCCGGACCGCTACGGGCTCTGGGAGCAGCAGGCCCACAAGTGGGTCGCGACCCTGCGGTGACGCGCCAGTCGTCACCGGATCGAAACCTGTCACAGGTGCGCCGTTGCCCGGGCTCACAGCCTGTTCTTCATAGACTCGTGCTGTGAACACTGCGCAGGCCGACCCCCTCATCGGGCGGCTTGTCGACGGCCGGTACCGCGTGCGGGCACGCATCGCACGCGGCGGCATGGCGACGGTCTACGTCGCCACCGACATGCGCCTCGAACGACGCATCGCCCTGAAGGTCATGCACGCCCACCTCAGCGACGACTCCGCCTTCCAGAGCAGGTTCATCCAGGAGGCCCGATCGGCCGCAAGGCTGGCCGATCCGCACGTCGTGAACGTGTTCGACCAGGGTCAGGACGGCGACCTCGCCTACCTGGTGATGGAGTATCTGCCCGGCATCACCCTGCGCGAGCTGATGCGCGAGCAGAAGCGGCTGACGGTGGCCCAGACGATCACGATCATGGACGCGATCCTCGCCGGTCTCGCCGCGGCGCACCGCGCAGGGATCGTGCACCGCGACGTCAAGCCCGAGAACGTGCTGCTCGCGGAGGACGGGCGCATCAAGATCGGGGACTTCGGTCTCGCCCGCGCCACCACCGCGAACACCGCCACCGGGGCGCAGCTGCTGGGCACGATCGCGTACCTGGCGCCCGAGCTCGTCACCCGCGGGACCGCGGATGCCCGCAGCGACATCTACGCGCTGGGCATCATGCTGTACGAGATGCTCGTCGGCGAGCAGCCGTACAAGGGCGAGCAGCCCATGCAGATCGCGTTCCAGCACGCCACCGAGCAGGTGCCGCGCCCCAGTGTCCGCAATCCCGGAGTACCCGAGCAGCTCGATGAACTGGTGCTCTGGGCGACCGACAAGTCTCCCGACGAGCGACCGCTGAACGCGCAGGAGATGCTCGACCGCCTCCGCGAGATCGAGCGCGAGCTCGGTGTCACGCCCGTGCCGACGGCGACGGTCGCACCGTCGTCCGGTCACGATTCCGGAGCGGTCACCAAGATCCTCCCGATGGGCACGGCGGTCATCTCCGACCCCACGGCTCCCGTCGCCGCGGAGTCCGTCGACAACGGCGCCCGCCTGCGGCAGCGCACGGCACGTCGGCGCGCCCGGGGTGCGCTGCTGCTCTCACTG
>Ga0308170_10005190_pt1 | contig 10038 bp, 8 predicted proteins | sample PhyBR2_2_FD_202136 | JGI IMG/M metagenome (GOLD analysis project Ga0308170, IMG submission 202136) | Phyllosphere microbial communities from UC Gill Tract Community Farm, Albany, California, United States - DLSLSB.R2 | ecosystem: Host-associated > Plants > Phyllosphere > Unclassified | place... | reverse complement strand
GACGCACTCGATCACGCGTTGCTGGTCGTTCGACTGCATCACGCTCTGGGCCTGCTGGGCTTCCTGCGACAGCTTCTTGATGCAGTCGCGGATTTCGTCCGGGGCGTCCTGGGACGATTGGCAGGCCTGCTCGGCTTCGCCGATGGTTTGCTGAATATGAGTGAAGCGCTGCTGGATTTCGTTTGCTTGCAACATGACGTACTCCTTTTGCGTTGGTCTGACTCATACGCATCCGTGGATGCGCGCTGTGAATGAACATGATAGGCGAATCGACAAGACGATGGCGCACAAACCGTTCTTCCGGATGAGTTAACGCGACTACGGCTCGATAAAAAAATTGCCGAATTTGACAAGGAAAATGCACTGACGTGCCTGCATGTTGACCGCGATTATCCAGCGTGCAATAGTTGCTTTTCTTTTTATCCAAGAAAGTGTCCGCATGCGCTCCCGTGTCGCCTCCCTCGCAGTTTCGTTCGCCCTGCTGGCATCGGCCGGCGCCGCCGCCCAGGCCGCCGACCCGGTCTCGGCGCGCATCAGCGCCCAGTCGCTGCGCGGCCACCTGTCCTTCCTGGCGTCCGACCTGCTGGAAGGCCGCGGCACGCCATCGCGCGGCCAGGACCTCGCGGCCGAGTACATCGCCGCCCAGTTCCGCCGCGCCGGCCTGGAGCCGGCCGGCGACGACGGTTATTTCCAGACCTCGAACTGGCAATACGCCGAGCGCGACATGAGCCGGTTCGCCTTTACCGTGCAGGCCGGCGGCCGCTCGATCGAGATCCCGGCCAGCGCGGTCGACCTGCGCGTGCGCGAGGCGCTCAGCCTGAAGGATGCGGCCGTGGTGGCGATGCCCTGGGCCGATGCGATGCGGGATGCGGCGCGCGCCGACGGCAAGGTGCTGGTGCTGGCGCTGCCGGAAGACCGCCGCGCGGCCTATGGCGAGCTGCAGAAGTTCACGGGCAAGCCGGCGCTGCTGGTGCTGCTCGACGCCAGCCGCAAGCAGGGCAGCGGCGTCAACGGCTGGCTGGTGGGCGACACCGCGCGCCGTCCCCAGGACGCCCAGCGCAGCGTGGTGCTGTACGATGCCGAGGCCGGCGCCGCCCTGTCCGGTGCCGGCGCCGGTGCCGGCGCCGTTGCCGGTGCCGGTGCCGGTGCCGGTGCCGGTGCCGGTGCCGGTGCCGGTGCCGGTGCAAGCATCACGCTGAACGTGCCGGCCCCGGTCGAGCGCACGGTCAAGCTGCGCAACGTGGTGGGCGTGCTGCGCGGCGCCGATCCGAAGCTGAAGGACACCTACGTGATGCTGACCTCGCACTACGACCACCTGGGCATCCGCAACGGCGACATCTACAACGGCGCCAACGACGACGGCAGCGGCACGGTGTCGGTGATCGAGATCGCATCAAGCCTGGCGGCGCAGAAGACGCGACCGAAGCGCAGCATGGTATTCATGACCTTCTTCGGCGAGGAACTCGGCCTGGTCGGCTCGCGCCACTACGGCAAGCATCCGGTGTTCCCGATCAAGGACACGGTGGCCGACATCAACCTGGAACAGATCGGCCGCACCGACGACAGCGAAGGCCCGCGCGTGAACGCCGCCAACCTGACCGGCTTCGATTACACGACCATCGCGGCGACCCTGCAGCGCGCCGGCGCGAAGATGGGCGTCAAGCTGCTCAAGCACCCGCAGAACAGCGACCGTTATTTTGCCCAGAGCGACAACCAGTCGCTGGCCGATGCGGGCGTCCCCGCGCACACGCTGTCGGTGGCCTACGCCTTCGCCGACTACCACGGCAAGGACGACGACTGGCAGAAGATCGACTACGAGAACATGGCGCGCATCGACAGGATGGTGGCGCGCGGCCTGCTCGACATCGCCAACGACCGCACCGCCCCCAGCTGGACCACGGTGCCGAATGCGGCGAAATACCTGGAAGCCGCGAAAAAACTGAAGGCGCCGCAGTAAGAGCCTACCCCGGCAGGAAGGGGGAAGCGAATGACGATGCATGGCGCGCGTGGGCAAGGCGCGAGGAGGCCGCATGGCGCGTCAGGCGCGACGCCGGCCTACCGGGATAGGCGCTAAGCGTCAGGCCGCGGGTTTCGGCGCCTCCAGCGGCGCCAGCCCGCGCAGGCGCAGCGCCACCGCGAGCGCCCCCGCCAGCACCGCGCCCAGTAGCCCCACCACCCCGCCCCAGCCGGCATGGCCCCAGACCACGCCGGACAGCCAGCCGACCACGCTCGAACCGAGGTAGTAGAAGAACAGGTAGAGCGCCGAGGCCAGCGCCTGCGGCGGACGCGCGCGCCGTCCGACCCAGCTGCTGGCCACCGAGTGCGAGGCGAAGAAGCCGAAGGTGAACAGGCCCATGCCGACGACGATCGCCGCCAGCGCGTTCGACAGGGTCAGCAGCAGGCCGGCCAGCATCGCCAGCATCACCAGCCACAGCACGTTGCGGCGGCCCAGGCGGTCGGCCAGCTTGCCGGCCCAGACCGAACTGAAGATCCCCAGCAGGTACAGGATGGACAGCGCGCCGACCGCGCTCTGGCGCAGGCCGAAGCCCGGTCCCAGCAGGCGGTAGCCGATGTAGTTGTACATGCTCACAAAACTGCCCATCAGCAGGAAGGACAGCGCGAACAGCCAGGGCAGGCCCGCGTCGCTCATGTGCCTGGCGGCGCCGTTGACCAGTGCGCGCCAGCCGCCCTGCCCCGGCTTCCAGTGGTTCGAGGCCGGCAGGCTGCGGTTGAATTCCCAGGCCGCGTACAGGCCGGCCGCGCCCATCGCCCCGATCGCGATGCGCCAGTCCCAGAAGTCGCTGATCACCGACGACAGCACCCGTCCCGCCATGCCGCCGAAGGCGCTGCCGCCGATGTACAGGCCCATCGAGTGCCCCAGCGACGGGCCTTCGATCTCCTCGCTCAGGTAAGCCATGGCCAGCGCCGGCATCCCGCCCAGCAGCAGGCCGAGCAGGCCGCGCAGGACCAGCAACTGCCCATAGGTGTGGGCAAAGGCGGCCAGCAGGGTCAGGATGCCGCCGGCGAACATCGAGGCCGCCATCAGCGGCTTGCGCCCGTACTTTTCGGACAGCACGCTCGACGCCAGCAGCGACACCGCCAGCGCGGCGGTGGCGCTCGAGAGCACCAGGCTGCTCTGGGCCGGACTGAGGGCGAAATCGTGGGCCAGCAGCGGCATCAGCGGCTGCACGCAGTACAGCAGGGCAAAGGTGGAAAACCCGCCGAAGACCATGGCGCGGTTGATGCGTTTGAACGCCGCGCTGCCGGCGGCGATGCGAGTTGGGGACATGGGGCGGTTCCGGTTCGTTACGGCCATCATAGCCGCAAACCGGAACAGCCCTGTCCATACGCGCCGGCCGGCGCCGTGCCGGCCGCGCGTACCTCAGGGATACTCGGCGTCGATCTCGGAGCCGGCGTAGTTTTCCAGCTCCACGAACAACTGCTTCAGCGGCGTCTTGTCGCCGATGTGCTTCAGCAGCAGGCTGTTGCGGTAGCCGTCGATGCGCTCGGCGATCACGCGCTGGTGCGGCGCCGGGATGTTTTCCAGCAGCCTGGCCCAGCCGGCCTCGTGGTCGTGCTTGCCGGTGCGGACCGACTGCACGAAGCGCTCGAACTCCTTCTGGCCGGTGCGCGCGACGATGCGGCCGCCGCCCTCGATGCCGAAGATGACCGCCAGCGCGATCACGCCCTCCGCGTTCAGGTCCGGATCCTTGACCGGGCCCTCCCAGTGGTGGCGGCGCAGCCATTCGGCGGCGCGCACGATCGACTGCACGCCCTTGCGCTGCTGCAGCTGGCCCAGGTAGCGCTCGTAGCCGGACCAGGTCTCGCCCGGATCGGCGGTGCACAGGTCGACGAACAGTTCCTTCAGGCGGCGCTGCGAATACACCGGGTCCTTGTCGTATTCGCCGACCAGGGTGTCCTCGGGCAGCGCCGACAGTTCGCGCACCATCCGGAAGCCCTGCTGGAAGACGACCTCGGCGCCTTCCGAGATCAGCAGGCCGAGCGCGGCCTGGTCGCCGACCGCGTCGTCTTCCTCGTCCTCGAGCAGGTGCTCCAGGCCGAGCGAGACGCCGCCGATGGTGAGTAGCTGGGCGCGCTGGATGCCTTCGGCGGTGCGGTCGTTGGTGAACTTCTCGGCCACCATCGCCGTGATGCCGGCCAGCTCGTCGGCCAGCGCCGCCGCTTCATTGGCGTCGGCCTGGGCCGGGATCAGCTTGATCGCGCGGATCAGGCGCGGCAGTTTCTCGATGACGATCGCAGGCAACATGGAGATGTCCGCTCCGCTCACGAGAAGATGTCCGTGCCCATGCTGCGGCGCGGGCTGCGGCGCGGCTGGGTGCGCACCGACGGCACCTGCTTGCGCAGGCGGTACAGCAGTTCGCGCGTGCCGCGCTGGTTGAGTTCGGTCTCTTCGTCCGGATCGTCCGGCAATTCGACGTCGGCCAGGTCGGCGGTGTTGCGGTAGTCCGGGAACAGTTCCAGCAGCGAGCGCTGCCAGCCGTCCTCGCTGGCGCGGGCCAGGTCGATCGCCAGCGGCACGACGTCGCTGTCGGAGGTCGTGTGGATGTTGGTGTGCGGGCCGCGGTTGTTGATCTCGCCCGCCACTTCCAGGATCTCGCGCGGCGCCAGCGACCACAGGATCGCGAACGCGGTGGCGCCGTGGTCGGTGCTCGATGCTTCCTGCAGCAGCTCGTGGCGGCGGTCTTCGTCATCGGTGGCGTAGACCACGCCGTGGATGTGGTTGAACAGGTTCTCGGCGATGCGCTCGGGATCGTCCTCGATCATGTTGTCCGGCCAGGTGGCGGCCAGGTAGGCCAGGCTGTCGGCCCAGGCCTTGGGCGGCACCAGCATGGTGGCCAGCGAGGTCTTGGCGCCGTCGAAGCCGGCCAGGTGCAGCGCGGTGACTTCCGGCGGCAGCGTCGACAGTACTTCGGCGACCGCATAGTCGCCGTGCTCGTCGGCCGCCTGTGAGAACGCCTCCTCGGCGTGCTGCAGCGATCCCGCCAGCACCAGTTCGCTGACCTGCCTGGTCAGTGCCGGCAAGTTGGCTTTGTTGTCGTCGCTCATGCGCGATCGCCTCCTTCCTGGTCGAAGATCTGGGTGAAGTCGTCGCCCACGGCGCCTTCGTCCAGCTCGTCGTCGTGGCCTTCGTCGTCCCTGGCCAGCTGGTCGAGCGACTGGTCGTCGTCTTCCCAACGCGCCTGGTTCTTGTACAGGAAGGCGGTGATGATGGCCTGGCGCGCCAGTTCCGGGTGATTGGCGCAGATGGCTTCGTACATGGCCTTGCCTTCGCCCTCATCCTCGCCCTGGGCGGCATCGCAGTTGGCCATCGCGAACACGCGCGCCGGGTCGCCGTTGCCTTCGTAGTCCATGGCTTCGCGCACCAGGCCCTTGGGGTCGGTGAAGCGGATGCGGTCGACCAGCGCGAACGCCATCATGTTGACGTCGTCCAGGCCGTTGCCGTCGGCATATTCCGAGACCAGCGCCTGGACCATCATGTCGTAGTTCTTGCGGTTGGGCGGGTCGCCCAGGGTGCCTTCGATCTGGCCTTCCAGTTCGCGTGACTGGAAGGCGAATTCCGGATGTACTTTTTTCATGGTTGGATTCGCAATCTTGATTAATGCAGGGTCACGCCGTTGAGCGCGAACAGGGAACGCCAGAGCTCGAACGCCTCGCCTTCCGCGTCGAGCACGATGCGGTGGTTGACGCTCTGGTCGTATTCGTCGCGCCTGGCGCGGTCGGACAGGATCTCGTAGGCCTTGGTGACCGCCTTGAAACGCGCTTCCGCACCCGGCGCCTGGTTGCGGTCCGGGTGGTAGCGCATGGCCAGCGAGCGGTACACCTTCTTGATCTCGTCGTCGGTGGCGTTCGGCGCGACGCCGAGGATCGCGTATAAATTTTCCACTTGGAACTCTCCGGCAGTGCCGATATCAGCAAGGTAAATAAGAAGTAAACCGGGATTATCCTATAGAAAGCGCCATCTTGACAGGCTGGCCAGTGCGCGCCTCCAGGGTCGACGCCGGGTCTTGTAGCAGAAGTTAATAGCCCCAAGTATCCATGGCGGCTGTGGAAACAACCGTGCGCTTCACCACATAAGACGGCCGGCTTCGGGGCTTCTACGGTAAAATGCCCGGAATATTACCCATCCAAAACTAAGTCCCATGAGCAACGACAAGAATGCTACGGCGGGCGTCCCTGCCCTGTCGTCGAACTTTGTGCGCGCGATCGTCGAATCCGACATCGCCGCCGGCACCCATGCCCGCGAAGGCATGCCTTCGGTGATCACCCGTTTTCCCCCGGAGCCAAACGGCTACCTGCACGTGGGCCACGCCAAGTCGATCTGCCTGAACTTCGGCCTGGCGCGCGACTACCAGGGCCGCTGCCACCTGCGCTTCGACGACACCAATCCGGAGAAGGAAGACCAGGAATACGTCGACACCATCATGGACAGCGTCAAGTGGCTCGGCTTCACCTGGGAGCAAGGCGGCCAGGCATACCTGCACTATGCCAGCGACTACTTCGGCAAGCTGTACGAGATGGCCGAATACCTGATCAAGGAAGGCAAGGCCTACGTCGACAGCCAGAACGCCGAAGACATGGCGAAGAACCGCGGCAACTTCGGCACGCCGGGCACCAACTCGCCCTTCCGCGACCGTCCGGTCGAGGAATCGCTGCAGCTGTTCCGCGACATGAAGGCCGGCAAGTACAAGGACGGCGAGCACATCCTGCGCGCCAGGATGAGCGAAGACGCGATGTCGTCGCCGATCATGACCAACCGCGACCCGGCCCTGTACCGCATCCGCCACGCGCACCACCACCGTACCGGCGACGACTGGTGCATCTACCCGATGTACGACTACACGCACCCGATCTCGGATGCGATCGAGAACATCACCCATTCGCTGTGTACGCTGGAATTCACCGACCACCGCCCGTTCTACGACTGGCTGGTCGACACCCTGGCCGACGGCGGCTTCTTCCCGCGTCCGGTGCCGCGCCAGTATGAATTCTCGCGGCTGAACCTGACCTATGTGGTGACCTCGAAGCGCAAGCTGCGCCAGCTGGTCGACCAGGGCGTGGTGTCCGGCTGGGACGACCCGCGCATGCCGACCATCGTCGGCCTGCGCCGCCGCGGCTACACGCCGGAAGCGATCCAGCTGTTCTGCGAGCGCATCGGCGTCACCAAGGTCGACAGCTGGATCGACATGAGCACGCTGGAAGGCGCGCTGCGCGACGACCTCGACCCGAAGGCGCCGCGCGCGATCGCCGTGCTGCGTCCGCTGAAGCTGATCGTCGACAACTTCCCGGAAGGCCAGAGCGTCGAATGCAGCGCGCCGGTCCACCCCCACCATCCGGACATGGGCCAGCGCGCCTTCCCGTTCACCCGCGAGCTGTGGATCGAGCAGGAAGACTTCATGGAAACCCCGACCAAGGGCTACCACCGTTTCACGCCGCCGACCGCCGACAAGCCGGGTGCGCGCGTGCGCCTGAAGTATGGCTTCGTGGCCGAGTGCACCGGTTTCGACAAGGACGCGGATGGGAACGTCGTCGCGGTCCACGTGAACTATTTCGAGGATTCGAAATCGGGCACCCCGGGCGCCGACAACTACAAGGTCAAGGGCAACATCACCTGGGTCAGCGCGAGCCACGCCCTGGAAGCCGAGGTGCGCCTGTACGACCGCCTGTTCCTCGACCCGCAGCCGGACGGCGGCGGCAAGGACTTCATGTCGGTGCTGAACCCGAACGCGCTGGAAACCGTCACCGCCTACCTGGAGCCGGGCCTGAAGGCGGCGCAAGCCGACCAGCGCTTCCAGTTCGAGCGCCACGGCTATTTCGTGGCCGACCGCGTCGACACCCAGCCGGGCACGCCGGTGTTCAACCGTGCGACCACGCTGAAGGACAGCTGGGGCAAGTAAGCCTGCCGGATGACCGCGCCGTCACTGGCATTGCAAGAGCCCGCTTCGGTTGACGAAGCGGGCTTTTTTTCAACCCTCCAAGCTGCTAGGTCCGCTTCGCATCCAAACTGCGTAAGTTGCAACGCATAAATACCCATGGCCGGCGCTGCCGGACCGGTTGCAAGGAGAGTGCGATGTCGTCGCTGCTGCGCGAGGCGTTTTCTGTCACCCGCTTGTCGTTCTGGACCGGCGCCCTGCTGTCCTCGCTGATCGGCGCCAGCCTCTACATGTTCACGCACCGTTCGATCGAGAGCGATACGCGCGAACGCTTCTTCAACCATGCCAGGTATGCGCAGAGCGTGATCAACGTGCGCGCCAAGTCGTACACCAACCTGTTGCGCGGCACGGCCAGCCTGTTCCAGAGCACGGACGTGCCCACCCACCGCCAGTTCCACGAATACGTGCGCGGACTGGAACTGGCGCAGAACTTCCCGGCGGTCGACTTCATCAACTATTCCCAGTACGTGTGCGAGGAAGAACGTCCAGCCTTCCTGGAAAAACTGGAGGCGGAAACGCCCCGCATTCCCGACGATACGACCCGGGCCGCCATCTCCCCGCCAGGCGTCCGGCCGCACTATCTGGCGACGCTGTACGTCGAACCGCATCCACCGCGCGCCGACCTGTACGGCGTCGACATCATGGCCAACCGCTATTTCGGCAAGCACCTGCTGGCCGAGCGCGACGAGGGCAAGCTGTTCTCCACCGGCACGCCGATTCCGGTGCTGTCGCGGCCGAACGACATCTACATCGGCCTGCGCATGCCCGTGTACCGCATGGACCTCCCGCTCGACGACGTCGAACAGCGGCGCGCCGCCTACCGCGGCTCGATCGGCATCGCCTTCAGCATTCCCAAGCTGCTGAAAGGCGTGATCGACGAGATGCCGGTCGCCGGCGTACGCATGACCCTGTTCGACGCCGGCTCGCGCATCAACGCGCGTGGCGAGAGCAACGCGGGACGCCTGCTGACCCTGTTCGACAGCCAGGGCAGCGCAACCAACCCGAGACCACCGCTGGATAGCGGCAACGACGTGTTTTCCATCACGCTGCCGCTGGATTTCAACGGCCGTCCCTGGCAGACCACCTACAGCGTCCGCAAGTCCGCCATGTACACCTCGTTCGACGACTCGTATCCGAAGATGATGATGAGCTTCGGCTTCATCGGCTCGATCCTGCTGTATGCGCTGCTGTTCATCCTGACCTCGTCGCGCCGCGCGGCGCTGGCGCTGGCCCAGGAAATGACCAGCGAACTGCGCGAGAGCCAGAGCAAGCTGCAACTGTCGCACCAGAAGCTGCGCCGCCTGGCCGACCACGCCTACCAGGTCAAGGAACTGGAACGCAAGCGGATCGCGCGCGAGGTCCACGACGACCTCGGCCAGAACCTGCTGGCCCTGCGCATCGAAGCCGAGATGCTGGCGACCCGCTCGAAGACCCACAGCCACCTGCACAAGCGCGCCAGCGCCACGCTGCAACAGATCGACACCACCATCAAGAGCGTCCGCCAGATCATCAACGACCTGCGGCCGACGGTGCTCGACCTCGGCCTGTCCGCCGCCGTCGAGTGGCAGGTGAACCAGTTCCAGCGCCGTACCGGCATCCAGTGCGAGATCCACGACGACCATGGCGAGATCGCCATGCCCGACTACTGCGCCACCGCCTTCTTCCGCATCCTGCAGGAATCGCTGACGAATATCGTACGCCATGCCAACGCCAGCCGGGTCGTGGTCGAACTGCGCCTGAACGGGGGCTGGCTGTCGCTCATCGTCAGGGACAACGGCTGCGGCCTGCCGCCGGGAGGACGCAACAAGCACGGCTCGTTCGGGCTGGTCGGCATCGAGGAGCGCATCCTCATCCTCGGCGGCACCTGCGCCGTCTTCAGCGAACGCGACGGAGGAACGACGATCATGGTGTCCGCCCCCGTGGTCGGCCTGCCGGACATCGAACCACAGTTGCTGAACGAGCACGAATCGGGCTCCGCCGTTATTTGAGTTCGTCCCTGCCTGCCATTTCCCATCCACGCGCCGGCCGGCCACGGCCCGGGCGCTCATCCGTGTCGTCAATACAACGCTCTTCCGCCTTTGACGAA
>Ga0308170_10005189_pt1 | contig 10038 bp, 11 predicted proteins | sample PhyBR2_2_FD_202136 | JGI IMG/M metagenome (GOLD analysis project Ga0308170, IMG submission 202136) | Phyllosphere microbial communities from UC Gill Tract Community Farm, Albany, California, United States - DLSLSB.R2 | ecosystem: Host-associated > Plants > Phyllosphere > Unclassified | place... | reverse complement strand
CTGTCGATGCGATAATCGGTTGTGTCACTGTCGATGCGCAGCGCGAGCACGGTATCGCCGACTACATGCGCGCGCACGTCCGCGCCCTCCACCCTGCGCTGCAGGTGAACGGGGCCGCTTTCCGCACGGAATGTACAGAAATCGTTCGGTGTCACAGTCCAGCAATCCGCGCGCGCGCCGCAAACGGTCTTCACCACTGACGGCGCTCTCGCAAAGGCAGACAAGGTTTCGGCGTCCGAACTGGTCAGAGATGCGGGAACGAGAAAACCTGCGCGTGCCAGCAATGCCTCGTGGAGTGGCTTCGATCCGTTGTCCTGAAAATGACCTGGCCGGTTGATCACGACCGCCTCGCCGATAGTTTCCAGCCAAGCGCACAGGGCCTGTACCATTGCCTGGCAGGACATTGCGTCTCGTTTCGATGCGACGACCGACGACAGGTCGATCGGACGAACATAATAACGACCGACGGCGGACAATTGGTGCTCCGTTTCGCGGTAACGCCAGATCGCGTTCCGCCCGGGCAGCGGGAACATCCAGTCGGCCAGAGCCAAATCGTGCAGATCGACCAATTCCACCTCGGCACCGATCGTTTCGCATTTTGCGACGAAATGCTGAATAGTAGGATCTGTGGCTAGGCCGATCGCGGTAATCATCGCGTCAGATGTGAAATCGCGGCTGCGACAAACGGATCCCACGCGAAGTCCAAGTCTTCGCGGTGCGGCCAGGGCGTTATACGTGCCAAGCACGGGTCGCGCAGATCTTCCGATAGCGCCCACAGGATGAGTGCCATGTCGAGCCCGAGTTGATTGGCCAGCTTGATGCTGTCCTGCGCGAGATCATGGCCGACGATACGCGCGCCGCCCCGGCACCATGCGTCCGGTCCGAGTACCAGCACGGATTCATATTGCTCGCCCGGCCGTATATATCGCCCGCGTTGCGGCCCGGGGTAGGCGGCGCGCTGCTCATGGTTCAGTGGCTCCACAGAGTCGGGCGTTTTGAAATACCAGCCGGTATCGCTTTGTGGCCATGTCAGCCCCTGCATAAAAACTTCCATCCGATTGGTCCGCAGGCCACCACGCAGTTCGTTCACCGATGCCGAAAGACTACAGCCTCCGCCAAACCCCATTGGCCCTGGACGACCCAATACCGCCGCCGTGGTCAACGCAGCGATTGCCCATAACGCCGCCAATGCCTCGCCTTTCAAGAACCGCGCATCGGCGCTTTGCATCCCCGAGAGACGTGGCATGCGGATCACCATGGGTATCTGAGGTGTGACAATGGCGTCTCCATCCTGCACGATAATCGTGAAGCTGCGCGCCGCGGCCGTTGCGCCCAAACGGACCGGCACACGGCCTGATGCAGTAATCGGTCGCATCAGCGCATCGGCAAAGCTGTCACCCCGTTCACTGACAATCAGCACCGCATTTTCGGGAATGTCGTACATTTCTTCGGCGTCAGAAAACTTGGACACTCCTAATGAACCCCCGAACGGCAGTTGTATGCTGTTGCGCGACTTGGTTCATCAACGACCAGTTTAGGCGCTCGACCTCGCCGAAGTGACTGAACGGATCGAACACCTCGCTTCCCGCCATCTTGCCCCCGTCAGAAGTTTCCTTGCCGGCCTCTTTGGAATCCTTAGACTCCTTGCCCTCTTTTGATTCCTTGGACTCCTTGCCTTCTTTGGTTTCTTTGCCTTTGGGGTATTTTGGAGGCTGCCAGGGAGAGTATACCGTTTCGTCGGCGACCTCTATGCCGCCAAGGCTGACAGCGATGCCATCCATGCCGCCATTCTTACCGTCGAGTTTGACCTCTCCGGCATCGCTTATCCCACGCGCAACGGCGTCGTTGACCGCGCTATCGAATGCGCGAATACGTGTTCCAGCGAGTTGTGCCAGCAAATCATGGCGGTGTGCTGCGCCGATGAACGGCGTGGTATCGAGCTTTTCGGCCGACATATCAGTCTCCTATTTCACAAGAAGAAGTCTAAGAAGCGCGCCGACATTGATCCCCTCAATAACGAGGCCGTCAACATCGCAGTTTTTCAATTGCACAGCGCGAAATGAACAATTCTCAATGACGGCGCCGTCGAATTCACATGCACTGAATTGCGTGCCTTCAAAGTTACTACGATGAAATACAGAATTGAAAAAACTGGACGCTCCAAAAATAGAATGGCCAGCCGACATGTTGCTAAATGTAGAACTGGTCGCATCCTGCGAAACGCATATCATGTTAGGGGATAATAAAGACTTGTCCGCGGTCTCGATTTTTTCCATCTAAGCCTCCCGTGCAGCAGTCATTTCTTGATACAATATAATTAGCGGCAACCAATTATTGTAATGTGGCATCACCATGATTGCACAGTACTGTACTTGATGTCTAGCATTTAAATGTAAATTAATGTGGCATTGTAATAAGGGGTTATGAAAATAACTACTTAAAAGTGTGACGTTGCAAGCCATCAGATTATAATTATACGATTGTTGATGGCGTGACGAAGAGGGTAGGCCGAATATTGAAGATCGCGCGTAAGTGATCTCGATGTGTCATGATGTCGATGTAAACATTCGTGATCTGATTCGCAATTTCAATGGACCTTGGCATATTACATTGTCGACAGAGTTTCATTGATGTCGTCACGGCGAGTTGTTTCCGAATCCAGCATTTATGGACCGCGCTCAATCAACGCGTTTCGAAATCATACATTGCGCTGATATATCGCGATGCTCGTCGCCATTCGCCCTAAGCTAGTATCGCTCCGCCGTCGGAAGGAGTTCGTCGGCAGTTTGCGTTCGAGGCTCGTCCGACCGGTGTGAGCTGTTTTTGCGTGATCCATGCTATCCCCTCGCGGGGGTATCGATATGGCCGAGGGGGTAACGGGTAAGCTTCCGGCAAACAGGTTGGCGGGACACGTCGCCACCCGGAGCACATGAGTTTCATCGTCTAAGCACTCCGGCTCAGCATTCTTGACTAGCCGCCATCAAGACTAAATTTGGATACAGCAACGCGCACTGGAGCTTGTTGGGCACCGAACTTGTTGATCTTACTTAGGATGCACGGGACGGGGGCCCGCACGCTCCCCGCGGTCGCTGGATTGAACCCGTTGGGTTCGGGGCCTTGAGGCTTGGTTAAGCATCAAACTGCGCAAGCTACAGGCGCTCTTTTATACTTAGATCTTTCAGGGTTTCTATGTGACCGCTTCGAAGATTTGCACGATCAGCAATAGCGCGCACGCGGGGCGAGGAAATCGCACGACTTCAAGCGCGCAACGGCCTGAACGACCGCCACGCGACTTGTGGATCTTGTCCGCTATCCACTGATGGTGCTGATCAAGTCAGCCGTCTTTGTGGCTTCGAAACCGAAGGAGGCGGCGAAGGACATCGATGCCGATCCCGCCGAGGACACCCGTTGCGCTTGCCCGGTAGCTTGGTCTCATGCTCGAACGCCTCGGCCACGCGTAGACGCGCGTTGTGTTCGGTTTCGGAACGTGTTGTGCATACGCCAAAGCGAAACCTCCACACCGCCAGCGTTCTTACTGTGCCGGCGAAGATGTGAGGTGGAGCGTGCGCGGTCGCGAACGCCTGTTGTGATCTCGCTAAAAACGAGCGAGTGATATTGCTGGTGCTAAAAGATGCACGGGGACGGGGACGGGGGCAGTGAATTCGACATTGTGTCGGCTCCCGAGGGAAGTCGATGGCAGGCAATCTGCCGGCGCTGGAAGCGTGCCGGGATTGCGGGGCTCGATGCCACTTGGATTTCGGTACAGACCGTCTTCAGCAGCGGTTTATGCGGTTCCTTCGCGTACGTCGAGGCGTGTGACCTCTGCAAAACGCTCGAAAGCCTGACTATTGGTTTCGCTCGTAATGGGGGGAGCACAGGTTCGAGCCCTATAAGCGCACCATCGACAACCTATTGCAGTACCTGGATATTCCCGGCGGTCTTTCGCCCGGAGCCCCGGTAAATCCGAGTTTTGGTATCGCGATGGGATCGCAAGCTCACTTTCCGGTACCGCGTCGGTTGACAGCGTGATGCCGGTCAGGCCGCCCTAAAAGGGCGATCTCCCTTTACGAAGCGTCCTGCACGTCCTTCTCGAACACGAGTGCGAGGTAAAGATTGGCGAGCGCATAGTGGCTCGAACACGCGTTCGGGTCCTCCGTCGCGGCAGCCATCTCAAGCTCCATTTCGGCGCGACGCTCGTAATAGCGTCGATCCTCATCCGTCACCACAATCCGCCTCCTGCGCGGCTTGAGCCGCGTCCTTCCTTGTCTGCGCGATCGCTCGCGTTTGGCGGGTTCCTAAACCTTGGACTGGGCTATCACAAGGTTCCATTGTTCACTTTCTGTTCTTGCGCTCTGCAGAGCTAACCGGAGAGGGAATCGGCTCATGAGTAGCTTGCGGCTCCACCAAATACCGGTCGCGTGGTGCCTGGCGAAGTTCCGTTCTTCCCGTGTCGCACGCCGGCTAATTTCCCGTCGCCTGCGTACGGCGATATGGAGGAACCGGGTGATGGCGGGTGCCGGGATGAACGACGGCGAACTGGCGGTATCATGGCGATCGCGCTCGGCATTGCCTCGATTGCAGTGTGGTCGCCCAATCTGGATCAGCACGGCAATTCGATGCTCAACGCCCGCACCGCTGGTCCGTCTTAGGTCCCCGGATCGTCTGAAAAGCAGCGTCTCCGCATACGCTTGCCGCCGAAGCCAAGCTCGCACATGATCGCGCAAAAAGGGGACGCGCGTGAACAAGTGGGTGCTGATAGTGGCGCTGGTCATGGCAACGCCGGTCACGGCGCGGGATCTGGGCGTGCCGGCCGACAAGGGCTGGAAACATGCCGAAACCGGCCTGATTCTCATGCCGCAACTGGCCGGTCTTTCGCGCACGACGCTGACCGATGCGACCGAGACCGAGCATGACGTGGCTGCGCAATATGATGTGCCGGACAAGAGCGTGTTCGCAACGATCTATCTCTTCCACCCCGCGATTCCCGATGTGGCGCTATGGTTCGATCGGTCGCAGACCGCACTCGAAACGCGCGACATCTTCCGCCATGCCGCCCCGGCAAGCGCCGATCCGATCGCCTTCTCCGCGACGAACAGCGGGACGGCAACGTCCCTGCGCCAGGTCTATGCGACACCCGATGGCGCATATCGGAGCACCGCGCTTGCGGTCGTGCCGGTCGGCGAGTGGATCGTCAGCATTCGCATGAGTGCGAAGGCGTTGACGGCGGACCAGCTCGACGCCCGCCTGCAACAGGCGATCAAGGCCGTCCGTTGGCCGCCCTCAACTACCATCGCAACCATCGCGGCCGCTCCGGTCAAGACTTGCGCCACGCAGCTGACGTTCACCAAGGCCAAACAGGCCAAGCCGAACGGTGCCGACCTGCTGATGTCGCTGATGGCCAGCACCATGGCCGCCAAGGCGAAAACGGAAGAGAAGTCGGCGCCGCCCGTGCCGCATCCGAGCTGGTGTCGCGACGGCAGCGCGAGCACCGAATACGGCGTTTATCGGTCAAGCGCGAGCACGGGCGGTTACATCATGGCACTCTACGATGCCGGTCGGGTCGTCAGCGTCTATCCCTCGCTGATGGGCCAGGTCGACAAGAGCGGGACCTATGCGGTGTCGCTGGAAGATGTCGAAGGCACGACGTCGGTCTTTCCGTCGTTCACCGCCCTGCCTTCGCCCAAGCAAGTGTGGGATCTGGTCGGAAGCGGCAAACGCAGCGGTACGATGAAGGGCAAACAGATGACGATCGACCCCAAGGCGCTCTGACCAGGGCGCCTGCTCGGACAGAAGGGTCAACCGCGATTGATGCGATCGATCAGCGCGGGCAGTTCGGCCAGGCTCTCAGCGTCGCGAAACGATCCGAATCCTCAGGGGGCGTCGCATGCTCATGCGCCCAGGCACCGTCCTGCGGAACATAGGCCGCCCATGCCCCAGCCTCCAGCGCCGGACGCACGTCGGAGCGCATCGAATCCCCTGCCATCACCGCCTCGGCAGGTTGCACCGCATATCGCTCGAACAGCCGCTTGAAGGTATCGGCGGTCTTGTCGCTGACGATCTCGACACCAGCAAACCGATCACCGAGGCCAGACGCGGCAAGCTTCGCTTCCTGATGCAGCAAGTCGCCCTTGGTGACGAGAACGAGCCGACCGCGGTCCGCCAGATCCTCCAGCGTCTGCGCGATCCCCTCGAACAGCTCGACCGGATGCGCGAGCAGCGACCGGCCTGCCGCCAGGATGTCCGCGACCATCGTCGGCTTCAGATCGGCACCGCAAAGCTCGACCGCGGTCTCGATCATCGACAGCGTAAAGCCCTTCGCGCCGTACCCGTATAGCGGCAGGTTGCGCGCCTCGCACGCTTCCAGCGCCGGGCGAGCGACCTGCGCGTCGGCGAACGGCCGCAGCATCTCCAGCAGCGCATCCTCGGCCGCATTGAAGTGCCGCATATTGTGCCAGAGCGTGTCGTCGGCATCGAGGCAGATAAGGCGTATCGTCATGGCCATATTTTACACCCGGCATTTTGTCGCACCATGACTATTCGCAGGCAGCGCGCGCCGTAAACCGTCAAACCAGGCTGTTCGTGGCAGACTAACCATACTCACGCGGCAGGATCGATATGATTGCCACTATGCTCTGCGGGATCTTGCTCCGCGCCCAGTCGCGGGCAAAGTGGAACAGTCAACAGAATTTATCGTATAACAAAGTTTGCCTCCGTTTCAGTGCATACTGAAATTCATAATATCATTGAGACGAGTATTTTCCTCCCAGGGCGAATCGCCCAAAAAGGAGAGTATGATGCCAACGCAGAAACAGATCGCGGAACTTGCCCACTCGCTCCACGATCGGAAGATCATCAATCTCGATACATCGATGCGCGACGCCCTCAGTGTATCGTCGACGGTTCTGAACGATCCGAACGTCGTCGCCGACTGGAATGTCGTCGGTGGGTCCCACTATTTCCTGGTCACGGGAATTCAGGGTGGTCTGGAAAAGGTCGCAAACCCGTCGACCATCGGAAAGACGATCGCTCAGCATTGAGCGTCACGGACATAATGGCGTTTCGTCGTCGCATCATGGCCATGACGAAGCGCCATTATACATATGAGCAATGTCATGGCTGATAAGACCGTCGAAGACGAACGCATTACGATCGAACTGGTAAAGTACTTCTTGTCGGTCAGGCCGCTTATCGCCAAGTTGGACACGATGGACGCCGACACGTTTCAATCCCAAGGGTTACGCGCATCGAAGGTCATTTCCGAAATCCTGCTGTTCTTCGAACTGGCGGAATCGGTCGTTACGCGCGCCGGTCAGCTTCGCAACCGCGTCGTGGCGTTCGTTTCGTGGGCGGTGCACGAGGTGTGTACAGAGGCGTTTATTGTCAACGCGGAACGGCGGCCAGCCGAGGCAAGCAGGTTCGGTATCATTCTATTGTGCGCGCGACGCTATGGCGTGTGCTCGCCTATGCTGGCGCGGATCGAGGCACTGATCCGGTCGCCCGGATATTTCGGCGTCGAGCGGCTACCGTTTCGGCATCACGAAGCGACATGGCTGTATGAGCGGGTGACGAACGTTGCTGTCGCCGAACATCTTGTATGCCGGTCATCGCTCTTGTCGCGATTTACGCACCCCTCGATGATGGCGAGGACGGATCTTTACGCAAAGACGCATTCGGCGATGTTCGAGACCGATTTTGGCCGTCGCCGATCGGAACATTGTGCGATATTCCCCGACGTGGCGATCGCGCTGGATCACGATCTGGCCTATACGTTCTGCGATGCGGACTGGGATCTCGTCGGGGAAATCTGCCTGACGCAGGTGTTTCTGGAGTGTCGCGGACCGACTTTCCAACAGGCAGACGCTGCCTTGAGATCGATATATAAGAAGTTCGGTTTTATACCGTCGATTACATTCGACAGTAAGACGGCCAACTCTTTGCCGGAGCAGGACGCCGATCTCTATCGCTTCATTCATTCCTATCATACGACGCTGGTATTCGGGTTGCTGATAGTGTGTGCCGCCAATGCCATTCCCGCCCGCATCGAGACGTCCGATATCGAACCGGCGAGCGGAAATGTCTTGGCTGCGATCGTCGAGAAATTCGGTGTTTCGGAATTGGACTATGGGCCGATGAACGAAGACTGGTTCTCGGACGATTTCGAGATGGGGTTGGACACGCTGATCGATGGCTATGCGACGCGCTGCTACGTTAGTCACGGCCTTGGCGATGCTCGCGCATTGCTCGAGCAATGCGCAGAACACGCGGGACCATTAGCGCGCGATTCATACGCCTTTTATGCGCGCTTCTGATCACCCATCGGTCGAACCTACGCCGATGCGTCGAACTCGTTAAACGCGGAGCGCACCTCGTCGGCGGTGGCATCATCGGCGACGTCGACCGTGACCACGACCCTGCCGTTCAACGCGGCATCATCTCGCGCCTCTTGGCTTGAAGTGCCAGCAGCGGCGTCGGCGCCGGCATCTTCGGTGCCCGCGGAGTTCGCATCGCCATCCGGGGCAACCAGGACCTTGGCACGATCGATGTTGAATTGCTGGACCAGCCGCTCGACGGTCATCTCGGCTTCACGGCGCGTATCGAATTTTCCGGTCAGTTTCATGGTTGTCTCTCCAGCCGGTATGGCTTTCTAGAACAACCATCCAGATCGCTGGCGGTGCCATGCGGCACGGCTTTTCGTCACACCAGCGCGCAGCGATTGACGTGATCTGTCGTCGGCTCTTACCGTGGCGACCATGCCAGGCTTTGAAAGCCGAACCCTGCTCGACTGGAATAGTGCATGCCGCAACGCGCGCTCAAGCCTGACCAACGCCTTCGCGAACATCTCGAAGATGCGCTGGTCGAGGCGGAGCAGCTCGGCTGGACGGTCGTCGCGGCGCTTATATCCGAAGCGCTCGATGCGATGGACCCGCCGTTGGCAAATACAGCGTAGAATTGGACTGGGTTTTCGGCGCAGTTGAACCCGAGAAGCCGTAGCAAATTGCATCGAAATGGAGGTTTCTGTTCGGTCGGTTTGCATTTGTACGAAAAAGAGACGGTTCACGCGTGATCGAGGCAAATGGCCAACCCCGATAGTATTGCCATATGAAAATGGTTTGCTAACCCGCCGCCGGGGGAGAGAAATATGCAGGCGGGGGCGGCGTTTGTCGTACATGGACGATCGGGACAGCGTGACGGTTCGGATCTAGGATCGGACCGGGCGACGACTGCGCCGGTTCATGCCACGCCATATCGGGGCGACATCGATGGTCTGCGCGCGATCTCGGTTATTGCGGTCATCATCTATCATCTGTTCCCGACCCGCTTCCCGGCGGGCGGGTTGGGTGTCGATATCTTCTTCGTCATATCGGGATATCTGATCGGCGGGATCGTCCTTGCCAGCGTTGCGGCGCGGCGGTTCACCTTTGGCGATTTCTATCTGCGGCGCCTGCGCCGGATCGCGCCGGCGTTCGTGGTGATGATCATCGCCACCACGTTGGTCTCGACGATCCCGCTCTATCCCCAGGAGTTGGCGAGTTTCGCGACCAGTGCGCTGGCGGCGCTGGCGTGTGTCGGCAACATATTCTTCTATTTCACATCGGACTATTTCGCGGCCGACAGCGCAACCTTGCCGTTGCTGCATACCTGGTCGCTGGGTGTCGAAGAACAATTCTACCTGGTATTTCCGTTCCTGCCGTTGCTGATCGCGCATTCCCGGTGGAAGCGATGGCTGGTGCCGATCATGACGGTGACGGCGCTGCTCTCGCTGGCGGTAAGCATCGCCTATGTCCGGACGAACGCCGCAGCGGCATTCTATCTTCTGCCTAGCCGGTGGTGGGAATTGATGGTCGGCGTCCTCGCATCGCAGATGCGGGGGGACTGGCTGACATCCCGGCCGTTGATGCGCATGGCCTCCGCCGCGGCAGGGCTGGGTATGATCGCCGCCTCCCTCCTGCTGGTGCGGCCCGAGCACGGATTTCCGGGGCTGGTCGTCGTGCCGGCCTGCCTGGGGGCGGCGCTGGTTCTGATCACCGGTCAGGGCAC
>Ga0308170_10005187_pt1 | contig 10041 bp, 9 predicted proteins | sample PhyBR2_2_FD_202136 | JGI IMG/M metagenome (GOLD analysis project Ga0308170, IMG submission 202136) | Phyllosphere microbial communities from UC Gill Tract Community Farm, Albany, California, United States - DLSLSB.R2 | ecosystem: Host-associated > Plants > Phyllosphere > Unclassified | place... | reverse complement strand
GCCGAAGGGGATCTCGTACGAGTGGACCGACCTGACCTACCAGGACATCCTGGCCGGTAACACCATGATCTACGTGTTCCCGCTGTGCGTGCTGCTGGTGTTCCTGGTGCTGGCCGCGCAGTACGAAAGCTGGACGCTGCCGCTGGCCGTGATCCTGATCGTGCCGATGTCGATCCTGTGCGCGCTGGTCGGCGTGAAGCTGACCGGTGGCGACAACAACATCTTCACCCAGATCGCGCTGTTCGTGCTGGTCGGCCTGGCCTCGAAGAACGCGATCCTGATCGTGGAATTCGCACGCGAACTCGAACACCACGGCCGCAGCGTGGTCGCCGCCGCGCTGGAAGCGTGCCGCCTGCGTCTGCGTCCGATCCTGATGACCTCGATCGCGTTCATCATGGGCGTGGTGCCGCTGGTGTTCTCGCACGGCGCCGGCGCCGAGATGCGCCATGCGATGGGCGTGGCCGTGTTTGCCGGCATGCTGGGCGTGACCTTCTTCGGCCTGTTCCTGACGCCGGTGTTCTACGTGCTGCTGCGCACGCTGGCCAAGCGTTTCGAGAAGCCCGCGCACCTGTCTGCACCTGCGCCTGCGCATGATGCGCCCGCACTGGAAGGAAACCACTGATGAAAACGATGATCGCAAGGGGCGTGGCGCCCTTGTTGGCAGCCTTGCTGCTGACGGCCTGCGCCGCGCCTGAATTCAAGCAGCCGGCGGTGTCGATGCCATCGGCGTTCAAGGAACCGCAAGCGTCTGACGAGGTGCGCAGCGCCGCCGACGGCACGACCTGGAAGGCGGCCCAGCCGGCCGAAGCCCAGCCGCGCGGCGAGTGGTGGCGCGCCTTCCACGATCCGGCCCTGGACAGCCTGGTCGCGGAAGCGGCGGCCAACAACCAGAGCCTGACGGTGGCCGCGGCGCGCGTGAAGCAGGCGCGGGCAATCGCCGGCATCGCCGAAGCCGACCGCATTCCGCAGATCGGCGTCGGCGTCGGCGCCCAGCGTGCACGCCTGTCGCCGCTCGAAGCCGGGCTGCCGAAAGGCACACCGGTCGCGCCGCAGAACGTGTACCAGGCCAAGCTGTCGGCCAGCTACGAGGTCGACCTGTTCGGCCGCGTGTCGTCCAACGTGGCCGCCACGCGCGGCGATGCGGCAGCAAGCGAGGCGACCTACCGCTCGGTGCTGCTGTCGCTGCAGGCCGACGTGGCCCAGACCTACTTCAGGCTGCGCTCGCTGGACGCCGAGATCGCCACCGTCGGGCAGACCGTGCGCCTGCGCGAGGAGAGCGTGCGCATCACCCAGCACCGCTTCGACGAGGGCGACATCGGCGAGTTCGATCTGTCCCGCGCCAGGACGGAACTGTCGACCGCGCGCGCCGACGCCATCGGCCTGCAGCGCCAGCGCGCCAATGCCGAGCATGCGCTGGCGGTCCTGCTGGGCAAACCGGCGGCGGCCTTCGTCGCGCCGTCCAACCCGCTCTCCGATGCGGCCGCGCTGCCGGTGATTCCGCCCGGCCTGCCGTCCGCGCTGCTGGAGCGCCGGCCGGACATCGCCAGCGCACAGCGCACGATGGAGGCGGCCAACGCCCGCATCGGCGTGGCGCGTGCGGCGATGTTCCCGGCGCTGACCCTCTCCGCCGACGGCGGCGGCGTCGGCACCAGCTTCGCCGACGTGTTCAAGTGGAGCAGCCGTTCCTGGCTGCTGGGCGCCGGCCTGGCGATGCCCTTGATCGACGGCGGCCGCAACCGCAGCAACGTGGTGCGCAGCGAAGCCGCGCTGGACGAGGCGGTGGGCAGCTACCGCCAGAGCGTGCTCACTGCCTTCGCCGAGGTCGAGGACAACCTGTCCGGCCTGCGCGTGCTGGCCGGGCAGAGCGCCGAGATCGAGCAGGCGCTCGTCTCCGCACGGCGCTCGGCCGACCTGGCGGGCAAGCTCTACGAGGCCGGCCGCTCGAGCTACCTGGACCTGCTGGACGCCCAGCGCAACCTGGCGACGGTGGAGCGCGATGCGGTCCAGCTGCGCGGCGAGCGCGCGGTGACCACCGTGGCGCTGATCCGTGCGCTGGGCGGGGGCTGGGATGCGGCGCCTGCGCAGTTGGGTGCGCCGTTGCGTGACAACGCGCAGGCGAGGAACTGAGCCCGGCCTGATGGATTGTCTGTCCCTGGCTGCTTTGTGAGGTGGCCCTTTGCGGCGGCACGTGCGAGCGTCCCGCCGCTTTTTTATTACAATCGGCTGATGCTGACCTCGCCCTCGCCCTCGCCCTCCGCCGCCTCGCCTCTGCTCACCGGCCTCGCCCCGGTCATCGCACAAGACACGCGCATCCTCATCCTGGGCAGCTTCCCCGGCGAGGCCTCGCTCAGGGCCCAGCAGTACTACGCCCATGGGCGCAACCAGTTCTGGAAACTGGCCGGCGCCCTGGTCGGCGAAAACCTGTACGACCTGCCTTACGACGAGCGCCTGCCGCGCCTGCTCGCCCACCGCTTCGGCCTGTGGGACGTGCTGGCCGCCTGCGAGCGCGAAGGCAGCCTCGACTCGGCGATCCGCAAGCCGGCGGCCAACGATTTCGACCGGCTGCGCCATCTGTGCCCGGCGCTGGAAACGGTCGGCTTCAATGGCCAGGCATCGGGTAAATTTGCGCCGCAGTTTGCCGAAGCGGGGTATCGGACCGTGGTGCTGCCGTCGTCATCGCCGGCGCACATGGCGTTGAGCTTCGAGCAAAAGCTGGAGCGTTGGCGTGGCTTGCTCGGATGAGCTGCGCAAGATATTCGTACGCTTTATTGGTGAGCGTGGTACACTGTGTTCCGCTGATGAAGTTCTGGTGACCTCGTCAGCTCCCGCCCGGGCAGGCTGTGACGTGTGTAATGTCGCAGCCGGTACTGTCGAAGCGGGGTTGTACTTCGAGATACATTGATCGGTTTACACGATGAAGGCACTGTGCAGATAGCGCGGGCGTTCAGGGCTGGGCACCCTGCGGATAGCACGGGCCGAAGCAGCGATTCAAGCATTGGCGATACATTGAAACGAAGCCCGCAGGAATGTGGGCTTTTTTTTCGCACCGCCTTCCTCATACTCACCCCGCAGAACCCGTCAGCAATCGGCTGCGCCGACCCGGTGCCGCGTTGCCCCGCCTTGAAAGGACTTGCATATGGCAAAAGAAGAACTCATCGAAATGAATGGTCTGGTGACCGAGATATTGCCGGAGTTGCGCTTTCGCGTCGACCTCGAGAACGGTCACAAGCTGATCGCTTATACGTCGGGCAGGATGAAGAAGAACCATATCCGCATCCTCGCGGGCGACAAGGTGACGCTGGAACTGTCGCCGTATGACCTGAACAAGGGCCGCATCATTTTCCGTCACATCGAAAAACGTACGGCCGCGCCGCAGGGCGGCTACCAGCGCCGCCGTTGAGCGATCCCTCGGGTCCGCCCCCTTTTTTTTCGGGGCAACGTCCCCATATCAGTTCCATCCCCGAATTCATGGCGCCACGCAGCAGCCGGCGCCGTCTTTTTTCCGACCCAGACATTCAGCAGCCAGCGTCCAGAGGATGAGGCTGCGATGGCTATTTTGCCATTGCATCGGCCATTGCCGCTGCCGGGCCGGGATCACATCGAAAGGAAAATCATGAAAGAAGAACTCATTGAAATGAACGGCAAGGTCACCGAAGTGCTGCCGGAGATGCGCTTCCGGGTGGACCTCGAGAACGGCCATAAGCTGATCGCCTACACGTCGGGCAGGATGAAGAAGAACCACATCCGCATCATCGCGGGCGACCGCGTGACGCTGGAGATGTCGCCGTACGACCTGAACAAGGGCCGCATCACCTTCCGCCACATCGAGACCCGCCACACCCCGTCGTCGGCCGCGCGCCAGCGCCGCCGCTGATCCGAAGGCGCTAGCGGACCTGGCTCGCGCCCGACGACGCCAGCTGGCGCAAATGGGTCAGCTTGGCCGAGTACAGTTGTTTGCTGTCGGCGCGGGTGCTGGTATCCACCGCCAGGGCGAGCTGCTCGCGCGCTTCCCTGGCTTCTCCCATGCGCAGCAGGGTCACGGCGAGCCAGAAGTGGAACTCGTCGTAGTCGGGCGCGCGCTTGACCTCGCGCTCGAACAGGTCCCGGGCCGCATCATAATTTCCGTTCCGTAGCGCGACCATCCCCTGGTCGAAATAATGGAAGGGCGGCGTCGGCTGGATTTTTGCCGCGCGCTGCGCCAGTTCCTGCGCTTCCGCCGTGCGTCCCATTTGCGCCAGTATCGGCGCCAGATTCTGCATCACGACGACGTTTTCCGGCTCGTGCTGGAGGGCCAACCGGTAGGCCCGCTCCGCCAGGTCCAGCTTGCCGCGGCGCTGGTAGATGACAGCCAGCGTGTTGTAGGCGGCGACGTTGGAAGGACGCGCCTCGATTGCCGCGCGGGCCCACCAGTAGGCGTCGGCCAGGCGGCCCTGGATCATGGTTTCGACCGCGCGGTTGTTCATGAAGAGCGAAACGATGTCTTCCTCTTCCAGCTGGCGCGCGTGGAAGGTCGCCGCGTCCTTCGACGGCGCGAAGTCGACCACCAGCTCGTGGCCTGCGGTTTCGTCGTAGGCGGCGCGCGCCTGGTGGCCGAGGACGATGTTGACGTGCGAAGCGATCAGGTACAGGCCGCTGTTGCGGCTCCAGGTTTCCTCCACGGCGACGCTCTGGAAGCGCACCGTCATGCCGAGCTCCCTGGCGAAAGCCGCCGTCATGATCACCAGCGACAGGCAGTTGCCGGAGCGCGCCGCATAGGTTTCGGCGGCGGTGCGGGTCCGGCTGGAATCGTATTCGAGCTGCAGGTCGTTCTTGCTGTACAGCGCGTTCAGGAGGCCGCGTTCGAGGCCCTTGTCGCGCAGGTGCGTCGTGAAAGCGGGGCTCTTCAGGTAGGCCCGCATTGCAGGACTGAGGGTGAACAGGCCGGCGCCGCCGACCGGCTCGGAGGGCGGGCCGAATGCCGCATCGGCGAACAGCGCGGGCGGAGGCGCGGCGGACGGCGTGTGGGTGCTGGCGCACCCGCTCAAGAGGACCAGCAGGCACTGGGCCAGGACCAGGGACAGGCGTCTCATCTCACCTCCATCATCATCATCGGTCGCGTTTGCCGATGTCGATTTCAGTATCGTCCGCTGGCGGCTGGATGTAAAGACGAACCTGTGCTTACTCGTCGTGGAAGGCTTCGAGCAGCTCGTCCAGCAGCTCGGCGGTTTCGTCGTCGTCCAGGCCGAGATAGGCGCAGGCGCGCGCGCCGCCCTTGTTCCACTCGAGCGATTCGGCGTGGCCCTGGTATCTGCAGATCGCGCTTTCGGCCAGCAGCGACAGCGCCACCAGCGAGCGCAGCGCGCCGGCCGTGCTGGCGTCTTCCAGCACCGTGTAATCGTGGTGGTGCAGGATGGCCCAGCCGACGTGGTCCGACAGGCCCCAGTTACGCGCCAGCAGGCAGCCGATGGCGGCGTGGCTGGCGGCGTGGCGCTCTTCCTCGAGCGCGGTGAACGGACGTTCCGCCTCCAGCGAGGCGGCGGCGAAGGTCGCGCCATAATCGGCGAAGCGTTCCATCAGCAGCGGCAGGCCGGTGTCGCAGAACAGGCCGAAGGTGTGCGCCACGTCGGGCTCGCCGATGCGCAGGCGGCGCGACAGGAACACCATGGCCTGGGCGCGCCGGGTCGACACGTCCCAGAAGCTGGCCAGGGCCGCGCTGTTGGCGGGAATCGCCTGGCGCGCCAGCAGGCCGGTCATCATCGCGGCCACCTGGTTAATGCCGAGGAAGAGGATGGCCTGCTCGACCGACTTGGCCTTGCGCCGGCCGCCGTAGATCGAGGAATTGGCCAGCTTGAGCAAGGCGCCCGACATGCCGACGTCGCTGGCGACGATGCGGCCGATTGTTTCCGGGCTGGGATCGGGCGAAGCCAGTTCCCGCTGCAGGTCAGCCAGCAGGCTGGGGCGGGGTGGGATGCGGATCGACTTGATGAGGGCGTCGACGTGATCCTCGGCGGCGCTGGCGTGCGCCCGGACGGAGGCTGTACTCATGCTTGGGGAAAATGATGCTGCACGGGGGCGGTGCAAAGCTCATCACTGTACACTAGCGGCGTAAAAGTTGCACCAAAGTATTAACTTGGTGTAGTAAATTGGGCAGTTCCACAGAGTGCGGCCCGCCGAACGCAGCCGTTATAAACTTTAGACATGTCTTCTACTACCATTCTTGCCGGCATCGATTTCTTGGCTCCATCCCACCTGGTCGCGCGCCAGCTGATCGGCGTGACCGTACTGGTCGACGGCGTCGGCGGCAGGATCGTCGAGACCGAGGCCTACGACGGCGAGGACCCCGCTTCGCACAGCTATTCCGGGCCGACCAGGCGCAACATCGCGATGTTCGGCGCGCCCGCGCACGCCTATGTGTACCGCTCCTACGGCATCCACTGGTGCCTGAACTTCGTCTGCCGGGAGGAAGGGCACGGGGCCGGGGTCCTGATCCGCGCGATCGAGCCGGTCGTCGGTCTGGACCGGATGCGCGAGCGGCGTGGGACGGAAGACGAATGGCTGTTGTGTTCCGGGCCGGGCAAGCTGACCCAGGCGCTTGGCGTGACGCACGCGTTGAACGGCAGGTCGCTGGCGCAAGCGCCGTTCGAGCTGGCGCCGGCGCCGCCCGGCATCGAGGTGGTGGCCGGGCCGCGCATCGGCATCTCGAAGGCGGTGGACGTGCCCTGGCGGTTCGGACTGGCCGGCTCGCGCTACGTCAGCAAGCCGTTCCGCTGATCAATCGCGCGCGTCGCGGCGGGGAGGCGGACGCCGGGCGCGCCGGCCGGGTGCCGGCCGCGCGCGCATCGGGCTGTCGGGCGCACGCCGCTCGAGGCCGGCGAAGGTCCCGTGATCCTCGTCCCTGGGCGGCGCCTTCTTGTCCTGCGCCAGCGCAGGCGCCTCCACGCCCCCGATCCGGAAGACCGATACCGCGCGCGCCAGGTTGGCGGTCTGCGCGTGCAGGCTGGCCGCCGCCGTGGCGGCCTGCTCGGCCCAGGCCGCGTTCTGCCGGGTCATGCCGTCCATGTTGCCGACCGCGCGCTCGACCTCGGCGATGCCTTCGGCCTGTGCCTGGTTGGCCACGCTGATGTGGTCGATGATGTCGTTCACCTGCTGCACCGAAGACACCAGGCTGCCCATGCGCATCCCGGCTTCGTTGACCGAGGCGTTGCCGATGTCGATGATCGCGACCGAATCCGCGATCAGCGCCTTGATCTCCTTCGCCGCCGATGCCGAACGCTGGGCCAGGGTGCGCACCTCGGCCGCGACGACTGCGAAGCCACGCCCTTGTTCGCCGGCGCGTGCCGCTTCCACCGCCGCGTTCAGCGCCAGGAGATTGGTCTGGAACGAGATCCCGTCGATGATGCCGGTGATCTCGACGATCCTGCGCGAGCTGGCCTTGATCGACTCCATCGTGGCGACCGCGCGGTTCACGGCGCCGCCGCCCTGCGAGGCCAGACGCGCCGCCTCGCCCGCCAGTTCGGCCGCCAGGCGCGCATTGTTGGCGTTGTCCTCGACCGCCGCCGTCAGGGTCTTCATCGCGCTGGCGGTCTGGTCGAGCGAGCCGGCCTGCAGCGCCGTGCGCGTCGACAGGTCGAGGTTGCCGGCGGCAATCTCGCGCGAGGCGGTGTCGATCGCGTGGGTCCCGGCAAGGATGCTGTCCAGCGTCGCGTTCAGCTTGCCGATGGTGTGGTCGAGCGCACGGGAGGCATCGGCGATCTCGTCGCATCCGTCGTTCGGCGCCATCCGCCCCAGGCGGCCCTCGGCCAGCGCGCCGGCCGCCTCGCCGAGCGCCCGGATGTCGGCCAGCAGCGCGCGCCGCACCAGCATGGTGACCAGCAGCGACACCGCGATCGACACCGCACCCAGCAGCGCCATCGCGATGCCGGGCATGCCATAACAGGCGGCGCCCGACACCAGTGCCAGCAAGACCAGCCCCAGCCCGGGGGCCAGCAGCAGCTTGGGCCCGATTCGCAGTTTTTTCAGCATGCGCTACTCCCGTCGCAATCGACCAACACCTATTTCTTGTAGATCCCCGCCTCCAGCACCACGTCATCCACCCGGAGGATGTAGGTGGTTTTCGGCTCGATCTTGCCCGACGCCGGATTCCGGTACATGTAGTCGACCCAGCCCTTGCCCTTGGTCGCGGCCAGTTCGATGATCTCGCGACGGAACATCTTGCCATTGACGTCCGGTACGTCGGTCAGGTCCTTGCCCGCGAGCCAAGGGCTGTATGGGTGTGCCAGCGTGATGCCAGTCTTGAAGTCACGCATGTCGAGATAGAGCGCGCCTCGGCAAAAGGCCGGGTTCCGGGCGCTGATGCGCTTTCCCAACGCATCCTTTCCCTTGGCCTTCATGAAGGCGGCAGCGCGTTCGACCATGGCGACCGCGTCCTTTTCCGTCGGTTTGCCGGCCGGCGCGGCGGCGCAGGCGATACCCAGGCATAAGGCGGCGGTGGCGGCGAGCACTTTCAACGTCGCTCCTTTCGTAGCGAATGCGGGGCCGGCCCGACCGGAACGGCCCCGCCGACTCATTTCGCGCCGAGCCGCTTGGTGTTGAAGAACTCGTGGATGCCCTTGCGCAGGTCGTCGACCTGCTCGAACTCGAGGTAGGTCACGTCGGTCAGATCCTCGAGCTCGCGCAGCAGCGTGGTCTTGATCGGCGCGTGTTTCCAGACGAGGAACAGGACCGGCGCATTGGTGCCCTTGAACACGTGATAGCCGAGCTCGAAGGCGCTGCTCTCGCTCATCCCCACCCGGATGTTGATGAACACATCGGCCTGCGCCAGCAACGCGAGGCGGTGGTCGCGGAAGTGACGTGGCGTGAACGGCTTGCCGGTCTCGCGCTCGAATGACTGCTTGAACGTGTTGGCGCTTTCGGCCCGGATCCCGGTCAGGTAGTCGAACCTGTAGGGCGCGCCGTTGGCGCTGTCGATCAGCACCAGGATGTCTGCGATCATGCGCTGCTGCTCGAGGTCCGACTCGGTGAACGGCTGGCGCACGAACACCTTGACCGCGGGCCGGTCGAACCCGCGCTGGCTGCGGTCCTGGCCGCGCCGCTCCGGCATCTTGATGGCCGCCGCCTCCAGGTCGAGCCGGCGCGGCGCGAGGCGGCTGTCATCGGCTTGCACGGACTGGCCGCCGGCCGCGGGCTCGTGCAGCTGGCGCAGCGTGTACTGGTGCGCGCTGTCGATGTGGCGCACCGCTTCGCTGGCCGCATCGGCCCCGGCGATCGTGGTGAAGTAGGGCACCCCGGCCTGCAACGCCGCCACCCGGATCGGGCGCGAGGCGGCGATTGCGCTGCGCTTCGCCTCGACGGTCAGCACCACCATCGCGATCTCGCGGCGGGCAAGCCGATCGAGCGCTTCGGCGTCCTCGAGCACCTGCACCGGAATGTCGGCGGCGTTGATGACGGCGGCCGTGACGCGGCTCGCGCACAGCTCGAAGCCGAGCGTGTGCAGCTGGCGCGCCACCGCCACCGCGCGTGACTGGTCGCTGCGCTTGACGCGCATGTAGACCCGGCCGTGGCGCGGCAGGCGCACGCCGGCCGCCAGCTGCGCCTTGGCGTAGGCCTCGCCGAAACTCTTTCCGGTACCCATGACCTCACCGGTCGACTTCATTTCCGGACCCAGCAGGGTATCGACGCCGGGGAATTTGGCGAACGGGAACACCGCTTCCTTCACGCTGAAATAGCGCGGCGCGGCTTCCTCGACGACGCCCTGGGCCTCGAGCGAGCGCCCGATCATGCAGCGCGCCGCGATCTTCGCCAGCGCCAGCCCGGTGGCCTTGCACACGAACGGGATCGTGCGCGATGCGCGCGGGTTCACCTCGAGCACGTAGATCACATCGCGCAAGCGGCCGTCGATCTTGCGCTGCTGGATCGCGAACTGCACGTTCATCAGTCCCACCACGTGCAGCGCGCGCGCCATCAGCGTGGTCTGGCGCTTGAGCTCGTCGATGGTATCCTGCGACAGCGAGTAGGGCGGCAGCGAACAGGCCGAATCGCCCGAGTGCACCCCGGCCGGCTCGA
>Ga0308170_10005186_pt1 | contig 10042 bp, 8 predicted proteins | sample PhyBR2_2_FD_202136 | JGI IMG/M metagenome (GOLD analysis project Ga0308170, IMG submission 202136) | Phyllosphere microbial communities from UC Gill Tract Community Farm, Albany, California, United States - DLSLSB.R2 | ecosystem: Host-associated > Plants > Phyllosphere > Unclassified | place... | reverse complement strand
GATCGAGCTCGACGACCCGTACGAGAAGATCGGCGCGGAGCTCGTCAAGGAGGTCGCCAAGAAGACCGACGACGTCGCCGGCGACGGAACCACCACCGCCACCGTCCTCGCCCAGGCACTGGTCCGCGAGGGTCTGCGCAACGTCGCAGCCGGCGCCGACCCGATCTCGCTCAAGCGCGGCATCGAGAAGGCCGTCGCGGCCATCACCGAGGAGCTGCTCTCCAGCGCCAAGGAGATCGACTCGAAGGAGCAGATCGCTGCGACCGCATCGATCTCGGCCGCTGACACCGCGATCGGCGAGCTCATCGCCGAGGCGATCGACAAGGTCGGCAAGGAGGGTGTGGTCACCGTCGAGGAGTCGCAGACCTTCGGCACCGAGCTCGAGCTCACCGAGGGCATGCGCTTCGACAAGGGCTACCTGAACCCGTACTTCGTGACGGACCCGGAGCGCCAGGAGGCTGTCTTCGAAGACGCCTACATCCTCATCGCGAACCAGAAGATCTCGAACATCAAGGACCTTCTGCCCATCGTCGACAAGGTGATCCAGGACGGCAAGGAGCTCGTCATCATCGCCGAGGACGTCGAGGGCGAGGCTCTCGCGACTCTCGTGCTCAACAAGCTCAAGGGCATCTTCAAGTCGGTCGCCGTCAAGGCACCCGGCTTCGGCGACCGCCGCAAGGCGCAGCTGCAGGACATCGCGATCCTCACCGGTGGTCAGGTCATCACCGAAGAGGTCGGCCTGAAGCTCGAGAACGCCACGCTCGACCTGCTGGGTCGCGCTCGCAAGGTCATCGTCACCAAGGATGAGACCACGATCGTCGAGGGTGCCGGAGAGGCAGACCAGATCGAGGGTCGCGTCACGCAGATCCGTCGCGAGATCGAGAACACCGACAGCGACTACGACCGCGAGAAGCTGCAGGAGCGCCTCGCCAAGCTTGCAGGTGGCGTCGCCGTCATCAAGGCGGGCGCGGCAACCGAGGTCGAGCTCAAGGAGCGCAAGCACCGCATCGAGGACGCCGTCCGCAACGCGAAGGCAGCCGTCGAGGAGGGCATCGTCCCCGGTGGTGGCGTCGCGCTGATCCAGTCCGGCACCAAGGCTCTCGACGCTCTCTCGCTCTCGGGCGACGAGGCGACCGGTGCGAACATCGTTCGCGTCGCGATCGAGGCTCCGCTGAAGCAGATCGCCCTCAACGCCGGCCTCGAGCCGGGTGTGGTCGCGAACAAGGTCTCCGAGCTTCCCTCGGGTCAGGGCCTCAACGCGGCTACCGGTGAGTACGTCGACATGTTCGCAGCGGGCATCATCGACCCGGCGAAGGTGACCCGCTCGGCGCTGCAGAACGCAGCATCGATCGCGGCTCTCTTCCTCACCACCGAGGTCGTCGTGGCTGACAAGCCCGAGAAGGCTCCGGCCCCGATGGGTGACCCGTCTGGTGGCATGGACTTCTGATCCATCACTGCTGAACAGAAACGCCCCGACCTCGGTCGGGGCGTTTCTGCGTTCGCGGGCGGTCGAACCCGTGAGTCAGCGGAACAGGCTCGCCGAGTACTGATCGGCATCCGCGTACTGCGTCGCCGCACTGCCCAGCGAGTGCCCGATGGACTCGAGCACCTGCTCGACGTGCAGCTGGGCTCCTCGCCACTCTTCGGCGCATGACTGGAACGCGGCTGAGGCGGTGCCGACCCACGATGCCTGCAGCTGCGTCAGCTGGGACATGAGCGTCGCAGACTCGGTCTGCAGACGCTCCATCGTGGCCAGTGCGGCTCCTTGGGCGGCACCTACTGCTTCGGTGTCGACGGTGATGACGGACATGGGAACTCCTCTCGTTCGGTTCTCCGACGGTAGGGGAGGGGCGACTGCCGGATGCCGATGCGGCGCGATCGCCCGCAGCCGCTGTGGAGAACCTGTGCGGAGGATTCTCCGTGCAGCAGGAGCCGTCAGATGTCGAGCGGCTCGATCGGCTGGGTGTCCTCGAGAAGATGCGCAGGTGTCGCGCGTGAAGGTGCGAGGGGGAGGGTGACGGTGAACGTCGCTCCGCCGCCGGGCGTCTCCGACACCGCGACGCTTCCGTGCAGCGCCTTCACGATGGACGAGACGATCGCGAGACCCAGGCCAGACCCTCCCGTCTCGCGAGCGCGCGAGGTGTCGGCGCGCCAGAAGCGCTCGAAGATCTGCTCGCGGATCTGCGGCGGGATCCCCTCACCGTGATCGACGATCGCGATGCTCCCCGTGCCTCGCACACGATCTGCGTCGACCACGATCTCGATCGGACTCTCCTCCGCCGAGAAGCGTCGCGCATTGCCCAGCAGGTTCGTGACGACCTGGCGGACCTTGTTCTCCTCGCCGAGCACGATCGGCGGCGTGCGCACGGGGATGTCCGCCGCTTCGGTGAAGTCGATCGCCGGCACGGCTGCACCGGAGTTCCGGGGGCGACGGCGCAGGCGCGCGAGCGTTCCGCGTGAGAGCCCACGGGGTGCTGGCGTCTCCGGAGCGGAGGGAACGACGGGTGTGGAGCGCGTGGTGACATCGATCAGCGGAGCCTCGACGGTGCGATCGACCACGGTCACGGTGCGCGCCGGAGCCGCCGCGCGCAGGTCGAGAGCGGCGTCCCGCGCGATCGGTCGAAGATCGAGGGCTTCGATCTCGGGCTCCCGCTCCTCGTCGAGGCGCGCAAGAGCGAGGAGGTCCTCGACCAGGACGCCCATGCGGATCGCCTCCTTCTCGATCCGCTCCATCGCGCGTGCGGTGTCTTCCTCGCCCTCGATCGCGCCCATGCGGTAGAGCTCGGCGTATCCACGCACGCTCACCAGGGGAGTGCGCAGCTCGTGGCTGGCATCTCCGATGAAGCGCCGCATGTGCTGCACGGTGCGATCTCGCTGCGCGAGCGACGCGTCGACGCGGTCGAGCATCGTGTTGATCGCGCTGTTCAGGCGGCCGACCTCGGTCGTGGGCTCGAGATCGGTGAGACGCTGGGTGAAATCGCCGGCGGCGATCGACATGGCGGTCGACTCGACCTGCCCGAGCCGACGGAATGTCAGCGTCACCAGACCGCGGGTCAGCAGAGCGGCCAGGAAGATCGTGACGAACGCGACCGTGATGTAGATGCCGAAGTACTGGCTGATGATGCGATCCGCGTACTCGAGCGGCATCGCGACGATCTGGATACGCAGCGATCCGTCGCCCTCTCCGGGCACCCGCGCGACAGCGGCGCGGAAGCTCGACCCTTCGGTCCCCTCCATCGTGAACGGCGTGTCCTCGTTCGCCTGCACGTCGAGAGGCGAATAGGTCGCGGGGAAGAGCGGCTGTCCGTTGGCGGAGTTCCCGGTGGTCGTCTGCAGCACGCCCTCGGCGTCGTAGATCGCGACGAAGAAGTCTCGCGGCGAGTCGGTGGGGGTGTAGACGGTCTCGCCGTCCTCGACCGTCACCTCGAAGTAGCGGCTCGCGAGATCCGCCGACACCAGGGCCGGAAGCTGCGCATCGATGTTGCTGATGAGCGAGTTGCGCAGGATCGGCACGGTGCCGATGCCCGCGGCGAGAAGACCCAGTGCGAGCACTGCGACCGTGACACCCGTCACCTTGGCGCGCAGGCTGATCGACCGCCACCACCGGGTGATCGCGTCAGGCTTGTGCGCCATGCGGACCTCCCTGGAGACGGATGCTGTGCGGCGTCAGCGTGCGGCGGTGTGCCGGACTACTTGCCGACCTTGAGCATGTATCCGAAGCCGCGCTTCGTCTGGATCACCGACTCCTCGGTGTGCGGGTCGATCTTGCGGCGGAGGTACGAGATGTAGCTCTCGACGATGCCGGCATCGCCGTTGAAGTCGTACTCCCACACGTGGTCGAGGATCTGGGCCTTCGACAGCACGCGATTCGGGTTCAGCATCAGATAGCGCAGCAGCTTGAACTCGGTCGGGCTCAGCTCGATCGACTCCTTGCCCACCTGCACGTCGTGGGTGTCCTGATCCATCGACAGCTCGCCGGCCCGGATGATCGACTCCTCGTCGGCCTGCATCGTGCGGCGCAGGATGGCCTGAGCGCGGGCGACGATCTCGTCGAGGCTGAACGGCTTGGTGACGTAGTCGTCGCCGCCGGCGTTGAGCCCCTCGATCTTGTCGTCCGTGCCGTCCTTCGCCGTGAGGAACAGGATCGGCGCAGTGAACCCGGCGCCGCGAAGACGCTTGGTCACGCTGAAGCCGTTCATGTCCGGAAGCATCACGTCGAGGATGATGAGGTCCGGCTCCTCCTCGAGCACCGCCGAGATCGTGGCGGCGCCGTTGGCGACGGTCTTCACCTGGAACCCGGCGAAGCTGAGACCCGTCGAGAGCAGGTCGCGGATGTTGGGTTCGTCGTCGACGACCAGGATGCGCGCATCAGTCATGTCCCCATTATGGTGACTTCGGCCATGCGGATGCTGACTATCCTTCGGAGCGGCGCTTTCGCCGGCGCTGTTCCGAGGGAGTGAAGGCGGTCAGGCCGCGATCGCGTCGGCATCCATGATCGTGTAGCTGTACCCCTGCTCGGCGAGGAACCGCTGGCGATTCTGGGCGTAGTCCTGGTCGATCGTGTCGCGTGCGACGAGCGTGTAGAAGCTCGCCGTGCGGCCCGACTGCTTGGGGCGCAGGAGCCTGCCGAGGCGCTGAGCCTCCTCCTGGCGGGAACCGAACGAACCCGACACCTGAATGGCGACGGACGCCTCGGGGAGGTCGATCGAGAAGTTCGCGACCTTCGACACCACGAGCAGCGAGATCTCGCCCTCGCGGAACGCGCGGTAGAGCTCCTCACGCTCGTCGATGGGCGTCGCGCCGGTGATCTGCGGCGCGTTCAACGACTGCGACAGGGAGTCCAGCTGGTCGAGGTACTGACCGATCACGAGGATCCGCTCGTCCTTGTGCTTCGCGATGAGCTCGCGCACGGCGTCGATCTTCGCCGGGGCGGAGGCGGCGAGGCGGTAGCGCTCGTCGTCGGTCGCGGCGGCGTATTCGAGCCGGTCGTCCGGCGGGAGGTCGACCCGAACTTCGTAGCAGACGGCGGGGGAGATGAAACCCTGCGCCTCGATCTGCTTCCACGGGGCGTCGAACCGCTTGGGCCCGATCAGGCTGAACACGTCTCCCTCGCGTCCGTCCTCGCGGACCAGCGTGGCGGTGAGGCCGATCCGGCGACGCGCCTGGAGGTCGGCGGTCAGCTTGAACACCGGTGCGGGGAGCAGGTGAACCTCGTCGTAGACGATGAGGCCCCAGTCGAGAGCATCCAGCAGGGCGAGGTGGGCGTACTCGCCCTTCCTCTTGGCCGTGAGGATCTGGTAGGTCGCGATCGTCACGGGCTTGACCTCTTTGGCCTGCCCCGAGTACTCGCCGATCTCCTCGGGCGTGAGGCTCGTGCGCTTGAGCAGTTCGTCGCGCCACTGCCGAGCCGAGACCGTGTTGGTGACGAGGATGAGGGTCGTGGTCTTCGTCGCGGCCATCGCGCCGGCGCCGACGATCGTCTTGCCGGCGCCGCAGGGGAGGACGACGACGCCCGAGCCGTCCTTCGAGAAGGCGTCGACGGCATCCTGCTGGTAGGGGCGGATCGCCCATCCGTCCTCTGCCAGTTCGATCTCGTGCGGGGTGCCGGGGGTGTAACCGGCGAGGTCTTCTGCAGGCCAGCCGATCTTCAGGAGCTCCTGCTTGATCTGACCGCGCGCCCAGGCATCGACGACGAACGTGTCGGGAGCCGGGTGGCCGATCAGCAGCGGCTGGATGCGCTTGTTGTTCGCCACCTGTGCGAGCACGGCGGGGTCGGTCGAACGCAGGATCAGGGTGCCCTCGTCGTCGCGTTCGATGACGAGGCGCCCATAGCGGTTCACGGTCTCGCGCAGGTCGACGGCCACCGACGGAGGCACGGGGAACCGGGACCAGCGGTCCAGCGTGTCGAGCATGTCCTCGGCGGTGTGCCCGGCGGCGCGGGCGTTCCACAGGCCGAGCCGCGTGATCCGGTAGGTGTGGATGTGCTCCGGCGCGCGTTCGAGCTCCGCGAAGATCGCCAGCTCGTGGCGGGCGCTCTCGGCATCGGCGTGGGCGACTTCGAGCAGCACGGTGCGATCGCTCTGGACGATCAGGGGGCCATCAGACATAGCTGTCCAGTTTACTGTGCGATCACGGTGGCGGCGCGGATGCTCGACACCGGAAGCGTGCGCTCGACGTCGGCTGCCCGGTCGCGCCCGCGCAGCCGGCCTCCGCCCAGCCCGGTCGCCTCGAGGATCAGCTCCCTGGTCGATCCGTCCGGCATGCCCACGCTGACCCGCAGCACGGCCTTCGCGCGCACGGCGGCCTCGAGCTCGCGGTCGAGCCAGGCCGCGTCGGCGTCGGGACCCTGGCGCGAGCGCAGCGCGGCGATGAGGCCCGAGTAGTCCGGCGCCGGGTCGGGCGTCGCCTCGGAGACCGGGTTCCGTTCGCCGGCCACCGCGTGTCCGTCTTCGTCGACGAGCGTCGCCGGGTAGCGGGCATCCGTGAGCGCCCAGTACACGGTGTCGCGCCCGACGCGGGTCGTGAGCGAGGCGACGTGCTTCGTGAGGGCGAGCGGCCGGAGCCCCTGGTCGACGGACATGGCCTCGATCAGATGCTGGTCGCTGCTCTCGATGCGCGTTCGCCCGGTCTCGGCGTCTGTCGACACCCGCACCAGGCCGTGGCGTTGGGCGGTCTGGGTGACGAGATACCGGAGCGGCTGGGGGATGCCGGTGAGCGAGAGCGACTCGAGGAACTCGAGGATCGACTGCTCCGTCTCGCCGGCGACGAGTGCGTGCGCGATCGATTCGGGAGTGAAACGATAGGTGGAGGCCTGAGCGGCGGACTCGCGCGCGGCGATCGTGCGCAGCCGCACGTCCAGACCGGGGGCCAGCGGGCCGGGGGAGATCGCGCTCAGATCGTTCTGGAGGAAGATGCGATCGACCTCGCTCGGGAGGAGTGCCGTGAGGGGAGTGGCGTCGACGCTCGCGCCGCGCCGGATCGCCGCCGCCCATGCGGGCTCACGGCCCTCGTCGGCGATGAGCCCGAGCAGACGGGCGCGCTCCAGCAGAGCCGTGCTCTGCTCTGCCCAGGCAGGGTCCCAGGGGTGAGCGTCGGCCCAGTCGCTCGGGGGGATCCACCCGCCCTCCGTGGTGCGCAGACCGCGGGGGAGAGCGTCGCGGAAGCCTTCGACCAGGGTGCTCCACCGATCGGCCACGGACGATCGCAGCCAGTCCTCGGTCTGTGGCGTCGTGCGCAGTCTGCGCGCGTCCGGTGCGACGAGGCGCGAGTCGACGGCGATGGCGATCAGCGCGTCGATCGATTCGGCCACGACGCCCGACTCGCCGAGCTGTCGCTTCTCGCCGGCGCTGACGTTGCCGCCGGCCAGCAGGGTGAAGGGCTTCTCGCGGGCGAGCAGGAGCAGATCGGCCAGGGCCGAGACGGTGGTGAAGGCGCGCTCGGCAGCGTGGGCCGTCTCGGTGTCGGTCGTGGGCTCCGGCACGGTGGCGCTGGGCGCGCTCGGCTCCGCACGATCTGCGACGGCGGTGACCACCGGCGGGAAGGGCGCCCCGTCCGGGCGCAGCAGCGCGAGGCTTTCGAGGGTCTCGCGCTGCGCGGAGTGTTCCGACGCGGGACTCGCTGCGAACGCGAGAAGGGCTGCGGCCTCGTCGCGCGTCAGGGTGGGGAGGACCCGAGCGAGCGACGCGGGATCGAGAAGCGCTTCGGCGGCGTCGAAGAAGTCCTGCCAGTTGACGTCCGGGCGCACGCGCCGTGCCGTGAAGAGGGTGCTGAGCTGCTCGTCGCTCGCCGCGGACAGCCATTCGGCCAGCGGTCGGGCGTGCGTGCTCATGCCGGATACCTCAGGGCCGCGATGCCGCGCGCCCCTTGCGGATGAAGCTCATGGCGAGGAGCACGATGATCATGACGAAGGCGGCGGGGAGCCCCCAGTAGGGGATCGCGGCGATGAACGGCCATGCGCCTGAACCGAAGTCCTCCTGCTGCATGCCGACCGCTGTGCCGATGATGATCGCGAAGAAGCAGATGATGGACGCCGCAGCGAGTCCGAGTGCCGTGAACGCCAGAATGCGATCGATGCGGCGAACGGGAACCTCAGGTTCGGGACTCTTGGTGCTCATCCGTCTCAGCCTAGTCGTTGCGGGGTGGCACGGTTCCGCATCGTGACCTACGGATTCCGTGCCCGGCGACCGGTAGGCTGGGGGTGGCCGCACACGTGCGTCCCATCCAGCTCCACACCGACTCAGCGAGGTTTCTTCCATGCCCACCGGCAAGGTCAGGTTCTACGACGAAGACAAGGGTTTCGGCTTCATCGCCGCCGATGACGGCCAGGACGTCTTCCTGCACGCCTCCGCTCTGCCGGCCGGCGCCGCTGTGAAGGCGGGTGCACGCGTGGAGTTCGGTGTCGCCGACGGCAAGCGCGGCCTGCAGGCGCTGTCCGTCCGGGTGCTCGAAGCGCCGCCGAGCCTCGCGAAGGCGAAGCGCAAACCCGCGGACGACATGGCGATCATCGTCGAGGATCTCGTGAAGCTCCTCGACGGAATGGGCGGCGACCTGCGTCGCGGCCGCTACCCCTCGTCTGCACAAGGCCGCAAGATCGCGGCAGTTCTGCGCAAGGTAGCCGATGACCTCGAAGCCTGAGGCGGACCAGCGTCTGATCGACGCTCACGATCTCGCGCTCGCCGCCCTGCACGAGATCACTCCGGCGTCGACCGTCGGACCCGCAGCCGACTATCTCCCCGAGGAGGACGGCTCGGTCTCGCTGCGCTTCGAGAACCGACTCCCCGGATACCCCGGCTGGTTCTGGACCGTCACGGTCGCTCGCGTCGATGACGAGGAGCCGACGGTGCTCGAACTCGAGCTGCTGCCGGGCGACGGCGCCCTGCTCGCACCCGAATGGGTGCCGTGGGCCGAACGCCTCGCCGAGTACCGCGCCCACCAGGTGGAGCTCGCGGAGCAGGCGGCCGCGGCCGCCGCGGACGACGAGGATGCCGCATCGGTCGAGGACGACGACTCCGATGACGATCTCGACGGCGATGACCTCGACGACGATGACGACGATGAACTCGACGACGACGACGATGACGACATCGATGAGGACGAACTGGCCGCGGAGCCGCGAGAGCTGCACGCCGGTGACCTCGACGGAGTCGACATCGACGAGCTCGACGACTCCGCCGCCGCGGACGACGACGACGCGGACGACGACGACGACGCGGACGACGACGACGAGGACGAGTCGGATGACGACGAGGACGACGTCTCCGACGAGGATGACGACTCCGACGACGAGGATGACGACTCCGACGACTCCGACGACGACGAGGACTCCGACGACGAGGAATGATCGTCCACGGGACGAATGAGAAAAGGGGCCGCGTTCGCACGCGGCCCCTTTCGTCTTCGTCGGTGGGTGTCAGGCGCCCTGCTGCCCGAGGACGTAGTCGAGAGAGCGGGTGAGCTGTCGGATGTCGTCCGGTTCGATCGAGACGAAGGTCGCGACGCGCAGCTGGTTGCGACCGAGCTTGCGGTACGGCTCGGTGTCGACGATGCCGTTGGCGCGCAGGGTCTTGGCGACCGCCGCCGCATCGACGCTGTCGTCGAAGTCGATGGTCACGACGACCGGTGACCGGTGCGCCGCGTCCGTGACGAACGGGGTCGCCACCTCGGAAGCCGCAGCCCAGTCGTAGAGGATGCCGGACGACTCCGCCGTGCGGGCGCCGGCCCAGGCGAGGCCGCCGTTCGACAGGATCCAGCTGAGCTGGCTGTCGAGCAGGTGCAGCGTCGTCAGCGCGGGAGTGTTCAGCGTCTGGTTGAGTCGCGAGTTGTCGACGGCGTTCTTCAAGCTGAGAAACTCCGGGATGTACCGACCCGAAGCGGCGATGCGCTCGATGCGGTCGACGGCGGCGGGCGACACCGCGGAGAACCACAGGCCCCCGTCGGAGCCGAGGTTCTTCTGCGGCGCGAAGTAGTAGACGTCCGCCTGAGAGGCGTCGAAGTCGATGCCACCGGCCGCGCTGGTCGCGTCGATGACGGTCAGAGCGCCGTC
>Ga0308170_10005184_pt1 | contig 10045 bp, 18 predicted proteins | sample PhyBR2_2_FD_202136 | JGI IMG/M metagenome (GOLD analysis project Ga0308170, IMG submission 202136) | Phyllosphere microbial communities from UC Gill Tract Community Farm, Albany, California, United States - DLSLSB.R2 | ecosystem: Host-associated > Plants > Phyllosphere > Unclassified | place... | reverse complement strand
CGCTTCTCGAGCGTTCCGCGCCACCAGCGTCAGCGCATCGTGGACGCTCTTGGCAAGCTCGCCGACGGCTACAAGGCCGACCGGCTCGTTGCCCGTCAGAACCTCTGGCGTCGTGTCTTCAAGGGCATCCACCCCTACGATCTCAAGCTCACTGCTGAGTCGAAGCGTGCCCTGGACATCGTCCACAGCAACATCGACTACCGGACCCTGAACTCGGTCATCGAGCAGGCCCTGGAGAACCGCAAGATCTCCGAGGCCGTGGAGCTCCTCGCCGAGCACCAGCCGGGCAACCTCCTCCGGCGCCTCGTGGCCATCCTCCGGCTCACAAAGAAGAAGGCTGACGCCAAGGTCCTCGCGAAGCGCGTGGCAGAGGTCGGCTCGAGGGCTGCGCTCTCCACGCTGATCTCCTCCTACAACGGTGTTCTCGGCGCCAACGACGAGCACGCTCGCGTGAACCGGGTCGCTGGTCTCAACAACACCATGCTGGACCGGGGTGAGGTCGAGAAGATCGACGCGAACTTCCAGGCTGAGATCCTCGGCGCACTGGACGAGGCCATCGAGATCGTGCTCAAGAGCAAGGCAGCTCCGGTTGCTCCCGTGGCCGTCGTCGGCGATGCTCCGGTGCCCCTGGTTCGCCGGGATGCCGCAAGCACCGACCGGGTCCTCGACCGTGGTGCTGAGCTCGGCCTTGTGGGTGATGGCGATGTGCTCCGGATCTTCGGCCACTGGAACAACAACATGGGCACGGGCAGCTACATGGACATCGGTGCCGTGGTTCTCGACGAGGACTTCAAGGAGATCGCCGTGAGCACCTGGAACTCCTGGCAGAGCGCTCGAAGCTGGAGCACCTACTCCGGCGACAAGTTCGTCAAGCCGGGTGACTCGGCCGCAGAGTTCATCGATGTGAAGCTCGCTGAGCTCAAGCGCTCCATTCCAGGCGCTCGCTGGGTAGTCATGACCGTGCAGTCCTGGGCAGGCTGGCCCACTGCGGATGTGGACTTCATCGCTGGAGCCATGCTCCGCCAGAAGGCCGGCAAGCAGAAGGGCGAGGTCTTCGACGCTCGCACCGTGACCACCGCTTTTAAGCCCACCACGAAGGCCACGCAGTCGGTACCCTTCGCCGTGAACCTGGAGACGGGGAAGATCCTCTGGCTCGACTCCTCCAGTGGTGCTACTGGGGCTGGCAACTCTGCCAGCAACGACGGCACCGTGGGCTCCATCGTCTACGACGAGGTCGGCCGACCGAAGCTCTCCATGGGTCACCTCGCCGGACTCTGGGCATCCGCTCACGGTATCGAGACGCTCCAGGAGCCCGTGGACCGGGATGCTCTCCTCGAGCTCCTCTGAGCCCGATCCGGCCGGCAGCTGATCTCACGCTGCCGGCCGGATTTCCATGCTACACCCCACTCAACCTTCAGAAAGCAGATCCAATGGTCCAGTCCTCGATCCCATTCTCTGTCACCTTCGGCGACTGGTCCGATGATGGTCACGGTAAGACCGATGTTCACCAGATCGAGGTCTACTCGACCGATGGCTCCAAGCTGACGGAAGACATGCTCAAGGCCAACTACGAAGCCAATGTGGCCAAGCTCGGCTTTGGTCTTCCGGCTCTCTGGGAGAACTACGAACAGTTCAGCCCCAGTGAGAAGCAGCTCATCGCAATTCAGCGCGAGCTCGGCGTTGTCTACTACGGCGAAAGTGATCTCGTCGGAGCCCGCAGTGACATCGACATCCTGTCCGCTGATGATCTCGATGTCTATGGAGACGGCGAGCTTCCCGCAAACGCTTTCTACATCATCACCGGCTACGACAGCAATGAGCTCGCTCTCGAAATCGAAGATACTGAGGACAATTTGAGGCTGGCCATGCTCCTGGTTCTCAGCGGCCTTTCCGCCGTGAGCTGGAAGCTCGTCAAGCCTGCCCGGTCGCTCTTCGGCAACGCAGGCTCGGTGCTCACTGGCAACCGGCATGTGGGCTACGGACTGTTCTACTGATGGACATGCGAAACCAGATCTTCGGGGACTTCGTCAACAGCGCGCCTGACCTCCACTACAGCTTTCTCGAAATTGCTGGAAGCTTCGCAACGATGCTCACCCTACTCGTCGTCTCCCTGATCGTTCTTGTCGGTGGGGTACTCAGCATCGGCGCTGCTGGGGCCTTTGCCTTCACGCGGGAGAAGAAGCTCCTGCTGATGGTTTTGGCCCCTCAGCTCGTCGGGTGGCCGCTCTACGGCGTGCTTCTTGCTGGTGGACTCACTTCCCTGGGCCTCTGGTGTGGAGTAGGCTTGCTCGCTGGGAGCTATCCCATCCTGAAGCGCATTGCTCGCCGGCGAGTTGAGCGAAAGTTGACAGCTCGAGCTTGAGGCTCCGGTTGCGAACTTCGAGCTTCCGTGTAACATCGATCCCATGGAACAGATCGAAGCATTCCTCAAGGGCATCCTCGGGCCGCTCAGCGCGGTTTCGGGCATCGAGATCGCCGCAACGGTGGCTCTCTCGGTTACCGCTGCCCTGGCGCTGATCTCGAAGCTCGCCATCTTCGCGGTGCCTGCCTACATCTTCGGAAAGATGATGCACCGACCGAAATTTGAGCCCGGCAAGATCATCTGGCTCATCGTGATCGGTGCTGTCACTCCGGTGGCGCTCAACATCCTCACTGCCCTGAGCGCCTATGTGAGCCTCGGACTCTGGGCCGGCGTGATCCTCGGTACGCCCTGGTACCTCTTCTTCCTGCGACCCCGACTCCTCCGGCGCTACGCTCGCAAGGCAGCTCGGAAGGCCGGCCGCGCGGTTGCGAAGCTCCGCTGATCCGTGTAGGGTGAAACCCATGAACAGCTTCCAGCACCCCGCTTCCGTGGCAGGTCGAGCCGAGCTGCTCAAGTTCTCCTATGTTGCCCTCGCCATCGAGGCCTCCGAGCTCGCTCCTGAGCTCACTGCCCTGGAATCCATCCTTGGCGAGGACTACGAAGCCCTCACTCGCAACCGGCGACTTCGAGATGGCGGCGCTGACTTCCACGCCACCATCGTGCTCCCCAGGGAGTTCCGAAAGCTCAAGAAGAGCGCATCCGGTGGTCGAGTGGAGATCCCCTCGAAGGAACTCGAGCTCGAGATTCTCGGTATCGGCACCGCAATCAGCGATGAGTCGCAGACCTGGTTCGCAGTCGTTCACTCCGAGGCTGTAGCTGCCTATCGGAAGCGCCTGGAGCTTCCCGCCCATGATCTCCACATCACCCTGGCCTTCGAGGCCGCAGGCGATGTCCACGGCGTCCCCAAGGATGCCAGCACTCTTCTGACCACCACTCGCTAGCAGAGAGAACACCACGATTATGGCTGAAGCCGCCGTCCCCACCGAAGTGACCTCGGTCGCTGCGCCCGTCGAACTTCGTCCCGTCTCCAAGGAAATCCGAGAGCGCCTGGAGAAGGCTCTCTTCGATTACCTCGGCCACGAGGTCTACAACTGCTACCGCAGCGAGGAAGCCTGGGCCTACGGCACCATGAGCCTCGAGGATTTCAGCCTTGCTCGGGAGGATCAGGAAACCATGGATTCCCTGGTGGAGATCGCACTGGAGACCCTGGGCTTCGATCCTCAGTCGGGTCAAGAGTAGGGACTTCGAGCTCTGACTCTAGCGCAAGCGTAGCTCTTCCTTCGGAGGGGTTGCGCTTTCGTGCTTGGCCGATGTAAGATCATCCCATGACCAAGAAGCTCATCCGCAAGACCAAGCGACCCGTCGACAAGCTCAGCGTTGCCTTCGCCTCGATCATGGCAGTTGGCCTCGTGCTCAGTGGCTGTTCCATGGAGAACGGTGGAGACGCCAAGTCCGCCGCCACCAGTGATGTGGCCGATTCGGAATCGGTGCTTCAGAAGCTCGAGGATGCCGACACCATCGAGGCCAAGAAGGCTGTCTTCAGCTTTGGAGACAGCTGGAAGGTCACCGCCGACGGCGAAGAGGTCGGTGAGATCAAGGGTCAGACGATCTACTCCATCGGTGACACTTACTCCCTGTTCTCTCCCGCGGGTAACCTCGTCGCCAGCGAGGCGGAGGGCTACCGGATCGTCAACCACCGGGCCGGTCTCTACGACTACAACAACAAGAAGCGCGGCGAGATCCAGGAGCAGTTCTCCATGTTCCTCGCTGAGTACAAGATCAAGGACGCCGAGGACAAGACCCTGGGCACCGCGAAGCAGAAGTTCAGCATCACCATGAACTTCGACATCGAGGGTAAGCACGGTGACTCCGAGTACAAGATTTCCAAGGCCGCTTTCTCCATGGGTTCCAAGGTCACCATCGATGCGCAGAGTAAGGATCGCTCCGTGGATGCTGTGGACGCGCTCTGGCTCGCCGTGATCGCCTCTGAGGTCGAGGACGCCAAGAGCGACGACAGCAGCAGCAAGAAGAACCGCTAGCTCGAAGCAGCCTCTTCGGCTTGGTTGACAACCTGTGCCTCCGGGCATAGGATCATCTCACACCACTTCTTCACCACACTGAAAGCAGGGTTTCTCCATGGACATGGATCTCAGCAAGCTCAACCCCGTCGGCTTCACGGATCACGGCAACCTTGATCCGGAGTACCACTACGACGGAATCCGCCAGGATATCCCCGAGTTTCAGGTCGAGACTTCGGAGATCGCCCGTGAGGTCGTCGAGCTCTTCACCAGCGCGGTGGAGAATGGCGCTCCCGTCGCCTTCGGTGCCGGGCAGGCCTTCTCGCGTAAGGCCGTGCTCGATGTGAACCCCATCGGAACCACGGCTCGCAACACTTTCCGCGGCCGAGACACCGATGACCTGCTCCTGCAGATCACCGTTCGCATCGACTACCGGGACGCCAAGAAGTTCCTCGATGGCGTCGAGGGTCGCCGGCTCGAGGCAGAGAAGATCCGTACTGAGCTGGAGATCGCCGATCTCGAGCGCCAGCGCGACGAGGCCAACGCTCGGCTGGAGGCCCTCCAGGCCCGTCGCTGAAGTTTTGACTTCTTCCCCAGAAGCGGTACTTTCGCATCGTGTTGCGAAAGTACCGCTTTCTGCATTGGGTGCCGCAGAGTCACCGAAAATGCAGCCTAGAGGTCAACAGCTGTCGATGCTCTAGCCTGCGAGCTGAGACTGCCTTTTGAGCCCCTGGCGGCGACCTCAGTAGCGCGATTCCCGATCCCTGGGAGATCGATTTTCAGCAAGAGTTGCGCAGATCGCTCCTTGGGAGTATAGTGGTACCCAACACCACAGCTCTCCATCCAGAAAGCATCGTCATGGCCATCGCCCTCGCTCCGAAGCCTTCGGCTTCGCAGAAGCGTCCCCTCAGCCGTCGAACCATCGTCCTTCTCGCCGCTATCCTCCTCATCGCGGTCGCCGGTTTGATCGCTGGTGTGAAGCTCGAATCTATCCATGCCGAGCAGGAGCGGGAGCTCAATGCGTTCCAGAGCGAGGAGAGCGCTCGAGAGGCTCTCAGGGAGCACCAGCTCCAAGAGCTTCAGGAGGCAGATGCTCGCCGCATGCTCCTCGAGGCCCACATCGAGCTTCAGGAAGAGCGTCTCAAGAACCGGGATGGATTCCTCCGATGAACCGCTCACTGAAGATCGCTGTCTCTCTGATCCTCGCTCTAGCTCTGGGCTTCCCAGCCTACGCAGGGTACAGCGTCTGGCAGGCCGATTCGAAGCTCAGCGATGCTCGACAGGCAGTCGAATCTGCCCGCAATGACTTCCAGGGCTGGACCGACACGGCTTCCAGCGCGAGGAAGGATCTCAAGGAGACAGAGGTTCGAGCGCGGGTTCTCACCAAGGCCGTCGAGGCCCGGGGGAGGTTTGACAGCAGCCTGGAGGCAGCCAAAGAACAGCTTCAACTCGCCGCTGGAAGCGTTCCCATCGAATCCTTTCAGGCCCGCATCGTGGCTGCTCAGAACGGGCTCACTGCTGCGGGTTCCAACGCGCTCCTCATGGATAAGCAGACCGCTGAGCTTGACGCTGTGACGGAAGAGCTGAAGGCTCGCACGGGCTCCGTGGATAGCGCCACGGCGACCGACGCGGCGCTCAACCGAGCGGTCGGGGATTCCTTGAACGCTGTCAGCGAAGCTCTGACCCTCTGATCTTGACCATAGATTAGACCCCAACCGAAACCAACGAGTAGAAAAGAGATAGCCATGGCCGCACTGGACATCATGGTGGAAGAGACCGCAGAGAAGGCTGGAGTTTCGAGCCAGGTCGTTCGCTCTGCCCTGGCCAAGGGCATCAGCTTCGTTCCCGAGGGCGTGAGGCTCACCAAGGACAACCTGCGTCCGGCCCTGGCCTCGACCCGTGCCCTGGGGGCCTCCGTGACGCCCGAGGAGCATCTGGTCCTCGACACCCTGGATCGGGAGCTCGACACCATGGGGAAGCTCAAGTCCCTGGCGGTGTTCGCGGTCATCAACTCCAGCATCAAGGATCTGCGCTCGGAGCTCCAGCGCTGATCGCTGCTCGTGATAGTCACTTCGACGGTATTCCTCGAAAGGAGCTCCCATGGACAGTACGCTGACAGATGAGATCACAAAGCTTCAGATGAAGCTCACCCGCCGGGTGGGCAAGGTTCTGAGCGTCGAGACCGGTTGGATTCCCGAGCTGAGGAGCTACGGAGCTCTTCGAACCGGGATCCTCGAGTACTCGCTCATCGATGTGAGCGCCCGGACATTGGAGCTTCGAATCTCTGGAGTGGTTCTGGACTCGATCAACCTCGAGAGTTCTATCTCGGGTGTCAAGATCTCGGCTCCTGGAGAGAGCTGGTCCACCGATGTGCTCTACGAGAACAAGGTGGCAGAGCTCGACTGAGCTCGATCTGACTTGGAGGGTCCGGCTGCAGCTTCGGTTGCGGTCGGACCCTTCTTCGTGTATGGTTGAACTCGAATGGATCCGATCACCACAGGAAGGAACTCCATGGACACCGCAGAGGTTCGGCCCGAGAGCATCTGGACGCAGCTCAAGCAGGATGCTGCAGCCTCGGAAGAGAGCCGTCAGCCCAACCCCGTTCGTCAGCTCGCAAGGCTCATCGATGAGACCGCAGTCGTGCGCCCGTCGGATCCCGCCGGCCGTGTGACTCCTGGCTTCACCGATGGAGGCTTTTTCCAGGTCAGCGCCGTGGAGCCGGAGACCGGCCGGGAGCTCGTGACGCCCCGAGAGCTCGCTGAGTCCGTTGGCCTCGCCCTGGAATTCACTCATGGTGAGTTCATCGACCTCTCCTGGGAGGCCTTCCAGGGAGGTCCTTCCTACATCCAGCTGGGAGCCTGGATCGGCGACCAGGGTCGGGCCATCAAGCTCATCGCCCTGGGCGGTAACCTGGGCCTCTGGGATGTCATCACTCCGAGCGCCCTGGGTCTCGGCGGCGATGAGGCCTCGAAGCTCCTCGGCATGGGCATGCTCTTCCCCTCGCCGAAGGCGGGCTCGATCCTGCAGCTCTGGTTTGAGGACCGTTCGGAGCCTGGCGCATGATCGATGTGACAGAGAAGAGCGAGGTCGTGGGCTCAGCCGTTCTCACCAATCATCAGCGAGAGCTCGCCAACCTCATCGAGGGCTACTACGGTCGAGTGCTTCGTGTTGAGCGGCTCTACCGGAAGGACGGCCGCCTGACTTCAGATCGAGCCATCGGTCGCATCGAGTATCTCCACCACGAAGGCTCCGAAGCCACAAAGGGCCTGAAGGCGAATTCGCTCTTGGACATCGGCATCGCTGGTCGAAGCGAGGTCCTCTGGATCTGGCCGAATCAGAGCAGAGTGTCGGTGCTCCAGGAGGACATCAATCAGTGGTCCATCATCCATGTGGGTAAAGACTGGGATGATCGAACGCCAGACTACAAGCCCAAGGAGATCGCATGATCCACATGGACGAGGACACGCCTGCGAAGAACTTTGAGACCGACAAGGAGCTCTACGAGGCTCTTCGGGAGCACATCGGCAAGCTCGTGCTGATCCGCCGGGCTGTGATCGAGCGCGCCGGCGTGCTTCAGCACCTGAGCTACAACCGTGAAGCTGAGACGAGATATCCTCGCGTTTCCGGAAGCTTCGGTCAGGAGGAAGCCTTTACGCTGAACCGGCTTCACCGGGTTGAGGTTCGACTTGACGGAGCCTGGAAGGTGCTCAATCCCGGCCACGAAGACAACCTGGAGCTCTGACCACAGATGATCTTGAATCTTCAGAAAGATGGAGCGGGACTCCCGCAGACTCCCGAGGAGCTCAAGACTAAGGAGCTCACAGCATGATCGAACTTGACAGCACTCACTCAGCCATCGCCGAAAGGACTCCTGTCGATCTTCAGGATCTCCTCGCGGGCTACATCGGTAGGACCCTGCGTTTTGAGCGGGCAGGCATGAGCGACTTCGAACTCCCGTTCAAGGGCATAACGCTGAGTCGCCACGGCCTGGTTCGAGCAGAATACCTGGGAATCCTCGAGCATCTCGAACTCTCTTCTTCTAGGCCCCAAGGTGGCCCCGTCGATGAGCTCTCTCAGCTCACTTACACTCTACGGTCTCAGGAGCCGGTATTCATCAAGAGCGACAGGCCCTTCGAGCGCCGCATCCGACTCTTTCAGGAAGACAAGGGGAGCTGGATCGTGATCCATCAGTCTCCCGGCTGGGAAAAGCTCATCGAGAAGGAGGCAGTATCATGATCGAGCTCGAGCAGAATGACCACAGGCCTCTGGTCTCACCGCCCATGACGGTGGCAGAGCTCAACGGGCTCCTGGAGCTTTACTACGGCCGAGTAATTCGAGCCTTCAGTGCCTACTCCAACATGACCTCTATCGGCGGCTACAGCGCCCGAGAGAAGGGCGTGGAGCGAGCGCTGGGCCGACTCATCGGGCTCAATTACAGGCAGGAGACGGTGACACAGCTCTCCAAAACCAACAGCCGGGAGCTCCTAAGGCTCATCATCGAGGGCCAGGAACCCTTCCTGCTCTACCGGCGTTTCAGCACGGTGGAGGTGCTCGAGGAAAGCACCGGCAGATGGCTTCGAGTCTACTGGGGTGCTCAGGTAGAAGACCAGGCTGACAGCAAGGGAGACAGCAAGTGATCGGAGTCAATGAGGCCACGGTTCCGGAACCCGCCAAGACAGACGACGAGCTCTACTCTCGGCTGATCGGCTACTACGGCCGGGTGCTGAGGATCCGCGCCACGATAGAGGCCTTCGACTACGCCAGGGCGATTTACGACTACAGGGGCATCGACAAGATCGGCCGGCTCCAGGGGATCACGCTCAACTCTACTCGCCGGGGCCTGCGCGAAGGAAGAGTCCAGCACTCGAAGCTCCGGAGCTCGTCGATTTCACTGAACCTCCAGGGCTCTGATCCCCTCATCACCGACTACCTCGCCGATGTTGAGGTCCAGGTACTCCAGGAAGACACCGGCCAGTGGCTCGTTGTCCATCGTGGCGCAGAATTCTTCGACCCTTCTCACACTGGAAAGGCAAACTCATGATCAGCCTCGACGAACAGACTCAGGTTCCCACTCTGAAGACTCGTGGTGAGCTCCACCGGAAGCTCATCACCCTCCACGGCCGGTTGATCCGAGTGCGTCAGCATCAGATCGACTACGATCCCTACATGGGTGGCTTCTACGAGAATGACGATGACTACGGGTCGACTAGCTGGCATGTCAACTCCTCCGACTCCCTCGGTCGGCTCCAGGCTCTTAGCCTGCGGGATAGCAACAACTTCCAACGAGGCGACTCCATCCCCGAGCTCACAGACGGAGACCTCACGGTGATCCTTGAGGGTGCCGGTTCCCTGCCAGTGGAGCTCGATCGCACTCTAGTGGAGGTCTTCCAAGAGGACAATGGTCGCTGGGTGACCATTCACCGGGGCACAGGTTACCCCCAGGAGGCAGCTGCAAGCGAGGAGGCAGCATGATCGCCTTGGACAATCCTTCGGCGCCCAGAGAGGCGCAGAGCGTCGAAGAGCTTCACGAGATCCTTCTCAGCACCCTCGGCCGGACGGTGCGACTGCGCCAGAGTCTGAAGAAGCCCGTTGTGCAGCTCTACATCTCACAGAAACGCATGGATAAACAGCCCAAGGTCACTAGCCTCACGATCACCGATCTTGC
>Ga0308170_10005183_pt1 | contig 10047 bp, 5 predicted proteins | sample PhyBR2_2_FD_202136 | JGI IMG/M metagenome (GOLD analysis project Ga0308170, IMG submission 202136) | Phyllosphere microbial communities from UC Gill Tract Community Farm, Albany, California, United States - DLSLSB.R2 | ecosystem: Host-associated > Plants > Phyllosphere > Unclassified | place... | reverse complement strand
GCCTTCTCGCTCGCCGTCAGCATCGTCAGGAATGGACTGAGCAACAGCCCCAACGTCACCGGCGCGAGCCACGCTGCGGTCACCGGCGCGAACGGCGTCACCGCTAGCAGCGCGACGCCCACCCCGACATGCCAGCGATAGCGCGGCATCACGTCCGCCAGCGACAACTCTTGCGCATCGCGGTTCTGCGGCGCCCAGCCGGACTTGCGCCCCATCAATATCCCGGCGAGGTCCATCGTCTGCGTCAACGCGATCACCGGCGCGGACAACATCGAGAACGGCACGTCGACCAGCACCGACCGCACGATCCCGCGCCGCCCGCCAAACCCCGCGCGACGCTCGGCATTCGAGAACGCCCAGATCACGCTCAACAGTTTCGGCCCAAACAGCAGCAGCAGCGTCACGAACAGCACCTGCAACGAGGTCTGCGCCTCGACGATATTACGCTCGCCGAGCAGCGCCTGGACGACGCTGGTGGCAATCATGAGCAGCCACACCGGCGAAGTGATGAACGCCGACGCGCCCATCAGCAGTTGCAGCCGGCTGACCCAGTGGAACCCAGACGAGGTCAGCAAGCTCAGATGCTGAATATTCCCCTGCGCCCAGCGTCGGTCGCGCACCGCCGCGTCGATCAAGGTCGGCGGATATTCCTCGAACGTTTCCTCGGTCATCAGCATGTGCACCCGCCAGCCGCGCCGCCGCAGCAACGCCGCCTCGACCATGTCGTGGCTCATGATGACGCCGCCGAACGGCGCTCGGCCGGGCAGGTCGGGCAAGCCGCAACTCGCCGCGAACGCCTCGATCCGGATCATCGCGTTGTGGCCCCAGAAGGTCGCCTCCGAGCCCGACCACCAGACGAGCCCTGCGGTCGAGATCGGGCCATATAACCGGCTGGCGAACTGCATCCAGCGCTGGAAGAACGTGACGCCGTTGATCACCGCAGGCACGGTCTGGAGCAGTGCCACCGCGGGCCGCCGTTCGAGCACCTGCGCCATGCCGATGATCGTGTTGCCGCCCATCAGGCTGTCCGCGTCGAGCATCAGCATATAGCGGTAACCGCCGCCGAACCGCCGGATCCACTCCGCCACGTTGCCCGGCTTGCGGCCCACGTTCACGGTCCGGCGGCGGTAATAGAGCGCGCAGTCGAGCGTCGGCGCGAGCCTCTGCCACGCCGCGACCTCGGCCGCCTCCGCCGCTTCGCCCGAGTCGCTCAGGATGAAGATGTCGAACCGGTCGGCGACACCGCCAGCCGCGATCGCGCGCGCCATCCAGGCGATCCGCTCGAACACGGCGTCGATGTCTTCGTTATGAACCGGCATCAGGATCGCGGTGCGCCCCTCGAGCGGTTCGGACTGGCGCGGTGTCGGCACGAAGCCCGGATGGCCGCCGGTCATCAACAGCACAAAGCCGATCGCCGCGTTCATGAAGCCGAACGCGATCCACGCGAACAGCGGAAAGAACAACGCCAGCAATACCGCGTCCCACAGGCTCAGCCCGTCGGCGAGCAGCGATTCCTGCACCGCGGACGATGCCGCGGTCGCCAACAGACCGGTCATCAAAATCAGGATGATCCGGCGCGCGAGCATATCGTCGTTCGAAACGACCATGCCCGGCCCCGGCTCGGGCGCGGACCAGGGCGGCGGCGGACCGTCGAAACGCTGGGGGAGCATCTCGATCGGTGACTCGCCCGGCATCATAGCGGGAAGTGCGGGCATCAGAAGATCGGCGTCAGCACGGTTTCGCTGAGCGCGCGACCGCCGCGCGTGAGGAACAACCTGACGTCGGCCGGGCCCTGCGCATCGGGCGCGATGTCGGCGGTCACGCGCCAGTGGTTTTTCTGGCCGACCACCGGATACGCCGCGTTGGCGAGAACTTTGCCGCGGACGACGTCGATCTTCGCGGTCACGCCGCTCTGCCGGTCGAGTCCGGCAAGACCGTCGCCGATGAAATCGACCACCAGCTTCCGCGCGCCCTTGACCGGCTCGGCGCCCGGTCGGCCGGCGACGCCCTGCCAGCAATCGACGACATGCGCGGTCGCGGCGATGGCGGTCGGATCGGCCGATTTCCACGACAGCGAGTAATCGAACTGCAACCGCTGCCCCGCTTTCGCAGGTGCGGCCGGGGTCCAGAACGAGACGACATTGTCGACCGTCTCGCTGTTGGTCGGGAACGCATAGAGCATCACCGCACCCTTGCCCCAATCGCCCTGCGGCTGGACCCACAGGTTCGGCCTGCGATCGTAGAACGCACCGTCGTCCTGATAGTGATCGAAATTCCGGTCGCGCTGGATCAACCCGAAGCCCTTCGGCGCCTGATCCGCGAAACTGTCCAGCGTGTCGTGCGGCGGATTGTTGAGCGGCCGCCAGATGCGTTCGCCCGCGCCGGTGAGCAGCGCGAGACCGTCCGAATCATGGATCTCGGGACGCCAGTCGACCGCAGCGGCGCGGTTGCCTTCGCCGTACCAGAACATGCTGGTCGCCGGCGCGATGCCGAGCCGTTCGATGTCGCGGCGCACGTTGAGCACGGACGAAACCTGCTGCTCGACGCCAGCGCCGGCGACGTGCCGCGACTGGATGCGGTACGCGCCGGTGACGCTCGCGCCGTCCATCAGCGCGTAGATCGTGTACGCGTCGGCGCCGGTTCGCTCGATCCAGAATTCGGTGAAGTCCGGAAATTCCTCGCGGCCCGGCAACCCGGTGTTGATCGCGAGCCCGCGCGCGGACAGGCCATATTGGTCCTGCGCGCCGGCGGTGCGGAAATAGGAGGCGCCCTGGAACGCCATCCAGTCGCTGGTCCCGCCCGGTGCCATCGCGCGGAAACCGGCGATGCCCAGTGCGGCGGCGTGGCCCTCTTCGGCCTCGAACAGGTCGCGCGAGAATTCGATACGGCGCGCCTGCCCGTTCTCGACGACGTTGATCGCGACCGGCATCGGCGCATAGCGACCGAGCGGGAACAGGCGGATACCGCCCGCCAGCGTCTTGTCCGCGCGAAAGCGGATGCTGCCGACCTTGTCGTAATCGATCGCGGCGGCGGCAGCGACCTTGGCGAGGGCTTGGTACGGCTTCGTTGCAAGCATTGCGGCGCGTTGCTGAAGCGTTTCCCACGAAAACGGCTCCGCCTTGCCGGGCGCTGGGCGCATCGCGGCGGCGGCCTGTGGGAGGACGCCCAACAGACCCAGCGCGGTCATTACTTCGCGTCGACCGATCATGCAGAGCGCTCCTTCGTCATCATGCTGCAATGCGGTAGCATAAGGGCATCGCGCGCGCGCGTCGACAGGTCCCGCCCTCGGCGCGGCCTATCGCGCCACGCGTTGCCAGCGGGCGCTGACCTTGATCCGGTCGTAGACGTGGCGGCCGACGATCGCCAGCATCGCGCCGGCACTCGCGGTGAGAAAGCCGATGATGGCGAGTAGGAAGGCAAATGCGCCGGTTTGCGGTTGGAGACGGGCGAGCGTGTGGATCGCGATGGCGGCGATTGCGAGCGACAGGATGCCGCCTGCGCGAAGGCTGAGGTCGGTGCGGAGGCGGCGGGCGTCGGTCATGCGACACTTCAGCTATCGCTCGCCGCATAAGCGTTCGAGATCGATTTTGCGGGGGAGCCATAGTGTTCGCGTAGTGCGTACCCCCGTCATCCCGGCGAAAGCCGGGACCTCGCGCGGCAGGGGCGACCTATGGCAGGGAGACCCCAGCTTGCGCTGAGGTGACGGTTTGGGGCTGGGGTGACTGCAGGGGGTTGGGCTTCATTACAGGCGAACCGCCCGGCTTCCTTGTTCTCCTGCGAAGGCGGGAGCCCAGTCTGGGTCCCCGCCTTCGCGGGGAAACATGCTGTTCTCAACTCAGGCGTTGACGAGGAGCCGATACCCAATCCCGAGCTCGTTCGCGATCACCGTGCCGACTCCCCCCGTCCCTTCCAGCTTCTGCCGCAAATTCCGCACCACGATGCGGAGATATTCGATCCGCCGGTCATGATCGGTCGGCCACGCCGCTTCCAATATCCGCTGGTGCGTCACGACCCGCCCCGGATGCGCCGCCAGCGCCGACAACACGTCGAACTCCTTGCGCGTCAGATGCGCCTCCTCGTTCCCGCGGCGGACGAGGCGGTGCTCGAAATCGATCTCCACCCCGTGCGCACGCAGCACCGTCGGCCGCGACGTAGCCTCGCCGCGCCCCCGCAACGCCACCCGCAACCGTGCGAGCAACTCCTCGGTGTCGAACGGCTTGGTCACATAATCCTCGGCGCCGAGATCGAGCGCCGCCACCTTCTGGTCGGTCGCCTCGCGCGCGGAGACGACGAGGATAATCGGATCACCGAGCTTCTTCAGCAACGGTACCAGTTCCAGCCCGTCGCGATCGGGCAACCCCAGGTCGAGCAGCACCGCGGTCAACGGCCGGCTCGCCGCTATCCGCAACGCCTCACGCGCGTCGACCGCCTCCTCGACACCGTATCCCGCACGCTCCAGCGTGTTCTTCAACAACCGCCTGATGTGCAGTTCGTCGTCGACGATCAGGACCGTCTGCACGCTCATATATTCGCTCCATCGGTGTCGCGAACGAGCAGGGCCACGGGGAAGCACAGGCTGAACCGTGCGCCGGTCAGGTCTTCGCGGTTGCTGGCTTCGACGCTCATCCCCATCGCTTCGGCGAACGCCTTGACGATCGCAAGCCCGAGGCCTGTTCCCCCAATCGCGCGGTCGGAGCCTTCGAGGCGACGAAACGTCTCGAACACCTCCTTCTCACGACCCGGCGGCAGGCCCGGCCCCTGGTCGATCACCGACAGGCGGAGCATCCCAAACCGGTGTTCCGCCCTCACGACGATCGGCGTCCCCGGGTCGGCATAGCGCCCGGCATTGTCGAGCAGGTTGAGCAAGCAATGATGCAGCAACTGCGGATCGACGCGGACCAGCGGCAGGTTCGGCGCCACATCAAGTTCGATCGCATGGCCCTCTAGCACGCGCTTGGTGTCGTGCACCGCGCCCGCCACCGCGTCGGTGAGGTCGGTCGGTTCGAGCCGCAACCGGAGCGCGCCCGCCTCGACACGCGCCATGTCGAGCAGATTGCCGACGAACCGATTGAGCCGCGCCGCCTCGGTCTCGATCGTGTCGATCAGCTCGGGCGTGACGCCGCGGTGCAATTCCGCTGCCGCTGCCATCACCGAGGTCAACGGCGTGCGCAAATCGTGGCTGACCGAAGACAGCAACGCTTGCCGCAACCGATCACGCTCGCGCACAGCATCGACGTCGCGCATCTCGACCTCCAGCCGCGCACGCTCGAGCACCAGCGACGCCTGATCGACCAGGCTCATAAGCAACGGCAACTGGTCCGACCGCACCGGATCGCCCCCCGCCTCGCGCGCGAGACCGAGCACCGCCAGCGTCCGTTCGCCCGATCGCAACGGCTGGAAAAACCACTCCGACGCAGCCAGCGTGCTCGACCCGCGCCCCGCCGGCGCGCCACTGTCGTAGGCCCATTGCGCGGCCGCCATCTCCATCGTCTCGAGCCGGTAATCCGCGCCGTTCGCGGCCTGCACCGCAAGGCCGGTATCCTCCGCGACGAGGATCACCGCGCGGACGCCGAACAACCGCCCGATTTCCTCGCAGATTGCACGCGCCAGTGCGACCGGCTCGTTGAGCGAGGTCAGTTGGCGCAGGAACCCCGCGAGCGCGGCGTTGGTGCGGGCGCTCGCGGCCGCGATATCGGCCTGAGCGCGAACCCGCGACGTGAGCTGGCTCGTCACGAACGCGATGCCGAGCAGGACGAGGATCGAGATGACGTTCTCGGGATTGTTGATCGTCAGCGTACCGGTCGGCGGCAGGAAAAAGAAATTATATGCGATCGACGAGGCGATGCCGGCGAACAGCCCGGTGCGCAGCCCGAACAGGCTCGCCGCGGCCATCACCGGGAGCAAATACAGCAGCGCGACATTGCCGAGGTTGAGGATGTGGAACAGTGCGCTCGCCACGCCGGTAACGCCCGCGACCATCGCCGTCGTCCAGGCATAGCCTGCCTTGCTGCCCCAATCGCCGGTGCGTTTTCTCCCGGTCGGCGCCGCAGTGCCCGCCTCCATCGGCAGGACGTGGACGGCGATGCCCGGCGTCTCGCGGACCATCTGGTCGACGACCGAACCGTGGCGGAGTTCGAACCAGCGCGAGCGGCTCGACTTGCCGACCACGAGCTGCGTCGCGCGGGCCTCGGTGGTGAAGGTTTTCAAGCCGTCGACCACCGACGTCGCGGGGACGGTAGCGACGTCGCCGCCAAGCTGCGTCGCTAGGTTGAAGACGGCGGCAAGTTGGCGGTGCTCGGCCTCGCCGAAAGTCTGCGCGCGCGGCGTCTCGATATACACCGCGGTCCAGGGCGCATGCATCGCGTCGGCGATCCGCTTGGTCGCGCGGACGAGGCCGAGCGCGCCGGGGAGTTCGCTGATCGCGACGACGATCCGCTCGCCGCCCGCCCAGGTGCCGCCGACGCCTAATGCGCGGACGTGTTCGAGCATCTGCGCATCGACGGCCTGGGCTGCTCGACGGAGCGCGAGTTCACGTAAGGCCGACAGGTTCGACTTGGAGAAGAAGTGCGAAAGGGCGCGGGTGGCCTCTTGCGGGAGATAGACCTTGCCCGCCTTCAACCGCTCGATCAGTTCGTCGGGCGGGATGTCGACGACTTCGATCTCGGCAGCCTCGACGATGCTGTCGGGGACGGTCTCGCGGACGCGGACGCGCGTGAACGAGGCGACGACGTCGTTGAGGCTCTCGATGTGCTGGATGTTGATCGTCGAATAGACGTCGATGCCCGCGGCGAGCAGTTCCTCGACGTCCTGGTAGCGTTTCGGGTGGCGGCTGCCGGGGGCGTTGGTGTGGGCGAGTTCGTCGACGAGGACCAGCGTCGGCGCGCGTTCGAGGATCGCGTCGAGGTCCATCTCGTCGAGCGTGCGGCCCTCGTACGGGATCGCTTTGCGCGGGACGATCTCGTGGCCCCGCGTGAGCGCTTCGGTTTCGACGCGACCGTGCGTTTCGACCACGCCGATGACGACGTCGACACCGGCGCGGCGGCGCTCAGCGCCTTCGGAAAGCATCTCGTAGGTTTTTCCGACACCAGGGGCCGCGCCGAGGAAGATCTTCAGACGGCCGCGACCCTCCTGCGACGCCTGTCGCAGAAGGGCCTCGGGGGATGGTCGCGTGTCGTCGTTCAACGTGCGCCCGTTGCGTCCAGCGCGCGGTTGAGGGCGAAGACGTTGACGCGCGGCTCGCCGAGAATGCCGAGCAGCGGGCCCTCGACATTGGCGGTTACCAGCGCGCGGACCCTGTCGGCAGGAAGGCCGCGGGTACGGGCGACGCGGGCGACCTGGGCATAGGCCGAGGCTGGCGACAGGTCGGGGTCGAGGCCCGAACCCGAGGCGGTGGCGAGATCGGCGGGGAGTGGCCCGGTCACGCCTTCCGCGCGACGCTTGGCAACGTCGGCCTTGGTGCGGTCGACGAGCGCCTGGCTAGTGGGGCCATAGTTCGAGCCCGACGAGGCGAGGCCATCATAGCCCTTGCCGGCCGCCGACGGCCGCGTCTGGAAATAACGGCCGGTGGTAAAGGCCTGGCCGACGACGGCCGAGCCGATCGCCTTGCCGTTGGCCATGACGAGGCTGCCGTTTGCTTGGGCGGGGAAAATGGCCTGTCCGATCCCGGTCATCGCGAGGGGATAGACGATCCCAAGCAGCAGCGCGAACAGGATCGTCATGACGAACGCCGGGCGGAGGGCGGAGGTGAAATCGGAGGTCATTGCATGCTTCCTTCTGCCGTCACCCCAGCGAACGCTGGGGTATCGTGCCGCGCACGGCGCGCTTCGGGGAGGGAGACCCCAGCTTTCGCTGGGGTGGCGGGGTTGGGTTGGGTCGGGGTGTCAGGCCCGGAACGCGTGCACCTTGCGCCCGCCCACTCGGCACCACCCCGGCGAAGGCCGGGGTCCAATTGGGTGACGTCGCCAACTCGAGTTGCGCTTCGTTACCTCGGCCTTTCCAATTGGGCCCCGGCCTTCGCCGGGGTGGTGGCTCGTGGTGAGACAGCGCGCGAGCGCACGACGGACTGATGTTGACCATCATGCCAGCCCCAGCACGCCGACCAGAAGGTCGATCAGCTTGATCCCGACGAACGGCGCGATGAGGCCCCCCAGGCCATACACCGCCAGGTTGCGCGCGAGCAGCGGCCCCGCGGCCATCGGCTTGTACGCCACGCCTTTCAACGCAAGCGGTACCAGCATCGGGATGATGATCGCGTTGAAGATGATCGCCGACAGGATCGCGCTTTCGGGCGAACCCAGCCGCATCACGTTGAGCACCCCGAGCCCCGGATAGAGCGCGACGAACATCGCCGGGATGATCGCGAAATACTTCGCGACATCGTTCGCCACCGAGAAGGTCGTCAGCGCACCGCGGGTCATCAGCAGTTGCTTGCCGAGACCGACGATCTCGATCAGCTTGGTCGGATCGCTGTCGAGGTCGACCATGTTGCCCGCCTCGCGCGCGGCCTGCGTGCCGGTGTTCATCGCCACGCCGACGTCGGCCTGAGCGAGCGCCGGCGCGTCGTTGGTGCCGTCGCCGCACATCGCGACCAACCGCCCGCCCTGCTGTTCCTTGCGAATCAGGTCGAGCTTGTCCTCCGGAGTCGCCTGAGCGAGGAAATCGTCGACGCCCGCTTCGGCGGCGATCGCGGCGGCGGTGAGCGGGTTGTCGCCGGTGATCATCACCGTGCGGATGCCCATCGCGCGCAGCTCGCCGAAGCGCTCGCGGATGCCCGCCTTGACGACGTCCTTGAGGAAGATCGCACCGAGCAACCGCCCGTCCATCGCGACGGCCAGCGGCGTACCGCCAGCGCGCGCGATCTCGTCGGTGATGCGGCGCAGTTCGGTCGCGGCGGCGGTCGCCCCTGCCCCCGGATTGGCCTTCAGGATCGAGTCGACCGCGCCCTTCTGGATCAGTGAGCCGTTGACCTTCACGCCCGAGATGCGCGTCTGCGCGGTGAACGGGATGACCTCCGCATCAGCCGGAAGGGCACTCGTGGTCACACCAAACTTGTCGCGCGCCAGCACCACGATCGAGCGGCCTTCCGGCGTTTCGTCGGCAAGGCTGGCCAGCAACGCCGCCTCCGCCAGCTCCTCGTCACGCGTGCCACCGACCGAGCGGAACTCGCTCGCCTGACGGTCGCCGATCGTGATCGTGCCGGTCTTATCGAGCAGCAACACGTCGATATCGCCCGCCGCCTCGACCGCACGGCCAGACTTCGCCAGCACGTTGAAGCGCACCAGACGGTCCATCCCCGCGATCCCGATTGCCGACAACAACGCTGCGATCGTCGTCGGGATCAGCGTGATCAGCAGCGCCGCGAGGATCGCGACCGGCACGGGGCCACCCGCATAGCTGGCGAAACCGGGGATCGTGCCGACTGCGATCAGGAAAATGATCGTCAGGCCGACGAGCAGCAGCGTGAGCGCGATCTCGTTCGGCGTCTTCTGCCGCTCGGCGCCCTCGACGAGTGCGATCATGCGGTCGAGAAAGCCTTCGCCGGGATTGGCGGTGACCTTCACCCGGATCTCGTCGGAGATGACGCGCGTGCCCGCGGTGACGGCGGAACGATCGCCGCCCGCCTCGCGGATCACGGGTGCGCTCTCACCAGTGATGGCTGCCTCGTTGACCGAGGCGACGCCCCAGACGACTTCGCCGTCGGCCGGGATCAGGTCGCCCATCGTCACCAGGACGATGTCGCCCGAGCGCAGGGCGCTGGCGGGGACGGACTCGACCTGGTCGCCCTTCATGCGGCGGGCGGTGAGTTCCGCCTTTGTCGCGCGCAACGACGCGGCCTGCGCCTTGCCGCGGCCTTCGGCGAGCGCTTCGGCGAAGGTGCCGAACAGCACCGTCAGCCACAGCCAGATCACCAGCTGAATCTTGAAGCCGACCGACAGCCCGTCGCCTCCGACGTTGACGAGGATCGTCAACAGCGTGGCGACGACCGCGGTGACGAACATCACCGGGTTGCGGATCAACTGCCGCGGATCGAGTTTCCGGAAAGCGTCG
>Ga0308170_10005182_pt1 | contig 10047 bp, 7 predicted proteins | sample PhyBR2_2_FD_202136 | JGI IMG/M metagenome (GOLD analysis project Ga0308170, IMG submission 202136) | Phyllosphere microbial communities from UC Gill Tract Community Farm, Albany, California, United States - DLSLSB.R2 | ecosystem: Host-associated > Plants > Phyllosphere > Unclassified | place... | reverse complement strand
GTTGGGTCTTCGTCGTTGGCGGTCGCGTCGATCCAGTCGATGGCTTCGTCGGGGAGGACCACTCCACCTGCTTCATCGCTTTCATCCCACCAGGGATCCCCCACCGGTGGGCCGCCGGCGCCGATAATTTCCAGGATGATGCCATTGGGAGAGACATCGCCGTTGTTGTCCACCAGCCACTGCTGTGTGGAGGGCTGAAGCTTTGGCCACCACTGTTGGATGCTCACGCCTCAGTTTCCCACCCGGGCAAAACCCGGGGCCATCCCCTGGACTACCTGTTCTTTTCATGCAGCCCGGCACCTGTCATCCCCGTTGCGAAGTGTTTGTTCTATCTGGCAGCGAGTTCGCTGGGGCGGAAAGTCCGCCAGTCGTGACCCATCGCTGGGCTCGAAAACCTTCCCGCAAACATGCAGGACCCCCGCCGTAGGTCTGTAAATATCGAGCAGTGCCCGCAGCGTCGTGGTCTTCCCAGACCCGTTACTGCCCAGAAACCCGAACTCTCCCCCGCATGCACATCAAACGACAGATCCCGGATGACCGTCGTGTCCCCGAAGTCCCTCCGGAAGTCCTGAATGTGCACAAGCGGCTCTGCCGCGTACCCCAACGTCATGAAATCAGCCTGACTCCGGCCCGGGAATATGCCGCTGACAGACTGGTGTCTGGGGTAGTCAGGGGAAAGTCTTGAGCGAAATCTGCGGCCAATCTTGGCCAGCGTTTAGACGCAGGCCTTACCGTTGAAGGCAAGATCCCGCCGTTGGGGGCAGGACCTTACCATTGGGGACAGGGCCGGCGGCGAGAGCATCCAATGAGACCGAGGATGCCGCCGCCAAGACCGCCGCCGGCCCACACCCCGCAACGCCCTCTCCGCAAGCGGGAAGCTGCCACAGCAGACTTCCCGAGAGCGGGAGCAAGGCAGGACCCAAATGGCTGGAATCACCTCAGACCTCGACAACGAATGCCTCGACAAAGGAGTCGACGAGCTGTGAAGACAGATAGCTGACACAGGGTCGAAAGAAGACACGGGCTTGCAGTTCGGCCGCCCCGCTCTTTGATGAAGCCCGCTAGCAGGAAGCGGTAGGGGGCTCCGTTTGTCAGGTGACCTCTACCGCAGCAGAGGGCAGCGCGAACACCTCGTCTAGGCCTGCCAGCAGCAGGCGCTGGAACGAGCCCGGGAGCTTGGCAGCAAGGGCCCCTGAACGGGCCAGTCCTCCTAAGGAATTGAGCCAGGGAGCCAGCAACAGCCGAAATATCCTTCGCAAAACATGGTGGGACATTGGGCGACAACAGCCGTCCGGGTCTCGGTCCCCTGCCATGTACTCGGGGCCGAAGCCATGGGGGCCCTTAAGGAATGTGGGTAGCCGTGGTCGCGAGCACCACCTGGTCCCTGGCTTCGGAGCAGTGGGCGAGTCAGCTACCGTTCACCACGACGCCGTTGTTGCCCAGCGCATGAAATTGTTCGAGGTTTCTTCGTTCGTGGTCGAATTGGAGTCGCTTGTGCGCCAGGTGTGTCGTGGTTCGAAACCCAGCAGTCGCCGCGCCTTGTCGATGGAGAGCATGGTCTCGTGCTCGCCCAAATCCTTGACCACTTTCACGTTCGGGTAGACCTCCGCCGCGAGCCTTGCACTGGACCGGCTCATGACCGTGTCCGCGTTTGCCATGATGAACGCCTCGAACCCCGGTTTGCCGTTCTCCAGTGCCCGGAGTACGGCCTGCGCGCCGTCCCGGCCGTCGATGTAGCCCCAGAGGTTCCATTTGCGCAGCATGGGATCGGCGTCGAAGGAAGGAAACGCTTCGTAGTCTTCCGGATCCATCACGTTGGAGAACCGCAGCCCAACAATGCTCAACTCCGGGTCCCAGCGCGTCATCTCGATGGCCAGCTGCTCCTCAAGACGTTTCACGAGCGAATACGCGGTTTCCGGCCGGGGCGGGTACTCCTCGTCCACCGGGATGTAGGGCGGGTCGACATCGAACGGTGTGCCCAGGACAGTCTCACTGGAGGCGTACACCACCTTCTTGATCCCGGCCCGCCGGGCCGCCTGAAACACGTTGTAGGTGGAGAGCATGTTGTTCTCAAACGTCGCTGCGTCCGGCATGAGACCGGGAGCGGGGACCGCGCCCAGATGGACGACGGCATCAAAGCCCGTGTGCCGGCGGTCCACTCCGAGGAACGCATCCAGAACCTGGCCGTAGTCCCGCAGGTCCACCACCACGAGAGCGGGGCTTCGCTCACCGGCCCGGTCCAGGTTCAGCACCTGGTGGCCCTCTTCTGCAAGGTGCCGCACCACGTGCCGTCCCAGCTTGCCGCTTCCACCCGTCACCGCAATTTTCATCCGTACTCTCCTCGACATTGTCCGACTGTTCCGAGCCGCACCGGGCTGCGAACCACCGCAGGGATCCTGGCCACGCTGATCGGGCCAGCCATCACCAGACCAAACCTAAGCCGCACGCCAAGGCTGGCGCGTGGTCCTCCCAGTCCTAGGACAACCCGACCCACCACCGTCAACACTGAAAGTGGCACCACACGTGACGGGACCCATGACTCCCAGCGTGTTCCCAGCGCCCTTGGATACTGTCCCCGAGGACGGCCGCTTGGCCGTCAGTCGCCAAGGAGGATGCGTGGGCCCGATCAAGAGTCTCTGGGCGATGGTCCAGGGCGACCCCGTCTTTATGCGGCGTGTAAATGGCTGGCTTGCGATCATCTGGATCCTGATGATTCCGATCTCGCTGATGATGGGCTGGCTGGACTCAGTGGTCTACGTCTCGGCACTGTCCCTGTGGGCTTTGGTCTCCGGGCACTGGTCTGCCTGGCAGGCCGCTCGCGTGGAGGTCGCCCAGATGGAGGACGCCAGGCGCCGAGATAAGGAAGACTTGGTTGCCGAGGTCGTGGAGGCTCTGCTCGCCAGGACCAATGTAGAACCGGCCAATGCACGTTTACACGACGGCTGAAGACCGAGGCCGAACTCTGACCACCATCCCGAAATCCTTACAGCCCTCACATGCGGCAGACTGCGCCGCGGCACACGATTGAGGTATCCGGCCAGGGTGACAGTCCGTAAACGGCCGTCGCTGATTGGCGACTCTCCGAGTCGGGTCATGGCCCTCGCCTCATCGCGTGGGACCTCTGAGGGCAGAGTTGCCTGTCTGATCTGTTCGTGTCGGGGTGGTTGTTTCTGCGGACGGGTCGCCCAAGGCGTCCCGTTCTTCTCATGGTGCCCGGAAGCGCAAGCAATATCCGTAGCCTGTGAATTCCGGAAGGTTTCATAACGCGGCGTTTACACCAGGGTGAACCTTCCTCCGCAGCGCCCGGACGCAGAAGGCAAAGTGACCCTTTGCCGGCAAGAATCCTCGGGGAAGCGAACCCTGATTGTGGGAGTGTTGATGGTCACAGGGCAATAGGGCGCCCTTACCGCGCTTCTGGCTTTGGTCGGGGCAGCGAAACACGTCATCGGCTCGACGGTGCCGCCCTGCGAGTCGTATGGAAGAGTGAAGGATCGCGGGTCCAAAGCCCGATGTTTTGTTCGTCGGAGCTTTCGCTCGTCGCATCCCCGGCATGACACCCCTAATGCTGCGGGCACCACGGGCGGCGTCCGGCGAAGGAGGAGAATGTTGAACCAAGTGTTCGTACGGCCGCCCTGGAAATCCTGGATGTAACGGTTGAAAGCTGAGGAGCCTCCGATGTCAGATATTGATTCCCCGGTCCGGAGCCGCGGCCCGGAAGCGCCGGAGGCATCTCCACATGCCTGGCGCGCGCTGGCCGTGCTGCTGATCGGGATGTTCATGGCCCTGCTGGACACCACGATCGTGAACGTCGCTTTGCCGACCATCCGGGATAACGTCAACGGCGCCGGTAATCCTCCGGCCGGGGAAGACGTGCTGTCCTGGGTTATTTCGGGCTATGCACTCGCTTTTGGTCTTGCGCTTATCCCTGCCGGTCGACTGGGCGACCGGTTCGGGCACAAATGGGTGTTTTTTACAGGGCTCGTCCTGTTTACGGTCGCAAGTCTCGCTTGCGGTTTGGCCCAAACGGACATGCAACTGATTGCATCCAGAGTTGTTCAAGGGTTGGCGGGCGGCATCTTCGTGCCGGCCGTCACGGCCTTTATCCAGATTCTTTTCCCGGGCCGGGTCAGGGGGAAGGCGTTCGCCATTATGGGCGCCGTGATTGGGGTATCGACCGCGCTGGGTCCGATTGTCGGCGGTCTCCTCATCGAGTGGTTCGGTTCAACAAACGGGTGGCGCCTGGTTTTCGGCGTCAATCTTCCGGTCGGCATCATCGCCCTCGCGCTGGCCGTCGTGTTCCTTCCGGGCCGGAAGAGGCTCTTGGCGGATGCCGGCCATCAAAGCACGCAAAGGCCGTCCGGGGGTGTCGATTGGCTGGGCTTGTTGCTGCTGACCGGCGGACTGGTGGCCATCCTTGTCCCCCTCATTGAAGGGCAGACTGTCAATTGGATGCCGTGGACATTCCTCGTCCTTGGTGCCGGTGTTCTGCTCATCGTCCTGTTTTCGATGTGGGAAATCTTCTATTCAAAGCGCGGCAGAACTCCCCTGGTGCCACCCCACCTGTTCAGCCACCCGGCCTTCACCGGCGGGACAATCCTCGCACTCGTCTATTTCGCCGCGTTCACCAGCATTTTTCTTCACCATCTCCCTCCTTTGGCAGGCAGGCCTCGGCCACACGGCTCTTGAATCCGGTCTCGTCTCCCTGCCGTTCGCAATCGGCTCCATCGTCGGATCCGCGCAAAGCAACCGTCTGTCGATACGGCTTGGCCGCACCGTCCTGATCCTGGGCACCGCTTTGGTGACCCTCGGCCTCACAGCAATCTGGATCATCCTCCTAAACGTCGACGGCATCGACCTCACCTTCTGGATGCTGATGGCACCACTGTTCTTCGCAGGACTTGGTAATGGCCTCTTCATTGCACCCAACGCCCAGTTCATCGTTGCTACCGTCCAAAGCAGCGAGGCCGGAGCCGCCAGTGGTGTCATTTCCACCGTGCAGCGCATTGGCAGCGCGATCGGAATCGCCGTCATCGGCAGCGTTCTGTTCAGCGTCGCCAATCTGCCCGCCGTCCGCAGCAAAGCGGAGCTGATCGCCGCCTTTATGGACGGTGCCATCAGCGCCATCGGTACCAGCGTCATCTTCGCCGTCATCGCCTTCGTTCTGGTCTTCGCACTCCCCCCGCAAAGTCTCCCTACACGAGGCGGGACACTAATCCCGCGCCATCGTTGACTCGACTTAACTGACGGGTCCCAGCATCGGCCTCTTCGGCTATCTTCCGACGCCACCCCCTGCTGCGCCGCGTTTCAGTTACCGGCGCCTACTTGGCGGTGACTTCGTTGGCGCAGAAAGTGGCCGCAATGTTGACGTTGCGGCCACGTGCGGGCTTCCTGGAACTGAAGCGGACCTCAGGTAGGCCTAAGGACCGGGACGGTGTCATGAAAGATACAACAGGCGCCGCCCCCTGCAGTGGTCCTGGACCATGCCGCGTGGGAGAACACCCACTTCGACCAGGAAGTGTCCTGTGAAGCAGTTGCCGACCGTCGGTTGGCGGGGAAAGATCCCTTCCTTCCATCAGTACGCGATGTGCAACCGGCGGACGGGAGACCCACCGCCCATAAAACGGCGTCCCACACCGAAACAGATCTGGAAGTTTGCGGCATGGGTCGCCAGGACTGTCGTCGTCATTGCCGGTTCCCCTATGGCCTGCCAGAAACTGCCATGTGAGGGCCCCCACGCCACACGACCCGCTAGTGCGGGAGTAACCCTGCTCTTCGAGCCACCTTGGACAAGCAGCGGACCTGTTGCGACGTTTGATGGAGACCGCCTCCGTGATCTTCTCGTGGTGCCCGGAAAGCGGAAGCAATATCCGTAGCCTGTGAATTTCCGGAAGATTTCATGACGTGTGGTTGAAACCAGGATGAACCTTCCGCCGGAGCGTCCGGAAGCGGGAGCCGAAGTGACCCTTCGTCGGTAAGAATCCTCGGGGGAGCAAGTCATTCCGCGGTTTTCACTTGGGCGAAGGGTCATATTTTGAAGAAGTCAGCAAAGAAGCGCGGGGTTGCCGCAGCCGCGGTCCTCGGCGTGGTCATGTTAGCCAGTGCTGCAGTAGTACCGGCCCAGGCCGATGACGGGCAGCACGGCAAGGACGGGCAGGACGGCAGGAGGGAGGCGTCCAAGCACGTCCTGCTGCTCTCGGTGGACGGCCTGCATCAGAAGGACCTGGACTGGTACGTCGCGGCACATCCACAATCGGCGCTGGCCGCATTGGTGGACCACGGCACAAGCTACACCCATGCCCAGACTCCCGTCCCTTCCGATTCCTTCCCCGGCATGGTCGGGCAACTCACCGGCGGCAACCCCGGAACGACCGGGATCTAATACGACGATACGTTCAACCGGGCACTGCTGCCCGCGGGGACCACCGGCTGCAAGAACGCCGTCCCCGGGACCGAGGTCGCAATGACTGAGGCCGCGGATAAGAACCCGCTGGCAATCGACGCCGGGCAGGGCCTGGCCGGTCTGCCCGCCAGCGTCATGAACATGACCGGCCAGCCCGGATCGCTGCTCAATCCGGCAGCCCTGCCCGTTGACCCCGGCACGTGCAAGCCCGTGTACCCGCACCAGTATCTGAAGGTCAACACCGTCTTTGAAGTCGCCAAAAGCGCTGGCCTGAGTACCGCGTGGTCTGACAAGCATCCCGCCTATGAAATCCTCAACGGACCCTCCGGTAAGGGAGTCGACGATCTCTTCACGCCGGAAATCAACAGCCAGGCACCGGCACCGTTTACCGGCGACTGGACGCAGGACAACGCCGCAACCCAGCAATACGACGGCTACAAACTCCAGGCAGTCCTGAACGAAATCGACGGTAAAGACCACTCCGGAACCAAATCCGCGTCCGTACCGGCGATCTTCGGTATGAACTTCCAGTCCGTCTCCACCGCCCAGAAGCTGCCGACATCGGACGGACTCACCGGCGGCTACCTTTCCGGCGGCGCCGCGCCCGGCCCCCTGCTGAGCAAGGCCCTGGACTACGTTGACGCATTCGTGGGGAAGATGGAATCAGCATTGTCCGCCTCCGGGCACGCCGAAGACACCACCGTCATTCTGTCGGCGAAGCACGGACAGTCACCCATGGATCCCGCCGCACTGACCAGGGTTCCCGACAGCACGATCATCGACGGGCTCAATGCTGCCTGGAAGGCCGTCCACCCGGGGTCCCCTGACCTGGTGGCTTTCTCCACTGATGACGACATCATGCAGCTCTGGCTCTCCGACCACTCCCAGGCAGCTGCACAGTTCGCCAAGGACTACCTCGGTTCCCATGCGGCCACCGGCAACGACATCAACAGCGCTCCCCGGACGGTCGCAACGTCCGGACTCAGCAAGATATACGCAGGCAGCGAAGTCGCCAACTACTTCGGTACGCAAACCAGCGACGCACGCTACCCGGACCTCCTGGGCATCGCCCAGACCGGTGTGGTGTACACCGGCGGCAAATCAAAAATCGCAGAACACGGCGGAGCCTCCCCCGAAGACCGGGATGTGCCCCTCGTCATCTCCGGCGCCAACAACGAGAAGGCCCGCACCGTGACCAGCACCGTAGAAACCACCCAGATCGCCCCCACAATCCTCACAACCCTCGGCCTGGACCCGAACAAACTCCAGGCAGTGCAGATCGAGGGAACCAAACCCCTTCCCCGGCACTGACCCACACCCGGACTTCCGGCGGAGGGCTTTCCTCCGATATCCCCGAAGAAAGCCCTCCGCCGCTATCAGCAGCCACTACGGTCTGCGCGCTGAAACACCGCTAAAGTCCAGGCAGTCGGCCAAGTTTCGGCGGCATGTGCCCACGCGTGAGGATTAGCCGGGTCCGCGGCGTTGATGGCCGCCCGGACGGGGGCTGCCCTCAACGCCGCTGCTGTTTTCATACCCACTGCGTCAGCCAGACTCACGGTGCGAGACTCTCCTGTGTCGAGCCACGTGTCGAAGTCATCACCAAGCGGGGGATCTCCCTAACAGCACCGGATTCATGGTGAACTCCCAGACGCTACCCGGCCGGCTGTCTGGATCGCTGTGCGACAGTACCGGAATCGGCTAGTCCTGTACCCCAGCCACCGGGAGCGCCACATGGACACGACACCACTGTCGCGGGCACCACGGAGACCGAGGAGTCTGCCGCGGCGGCAGCCCACGGGAGTGTTCCTGATGCTGGCCCTGCTGGCGGCCGTCATCACCGGATGCGCACCCTCCCAGGCCGTGACCCCGGCAGCACGGGCCGGTACGCCAGGACACGTCTTCGTCATCAACCTGGAAAACAAGGGCTATAACGAGGTGTGGGGCAGCGACTCCGCCGCGCCGTACCTCTCGAGAACCCTCCGGCAGCAGGGCGTGCTGCTGACCAATTACTACGGGATCGCCCACGACTCACTGCCAAACTACCTGGCCCAGATCTCAGGCCAGCAGCCCAACAGCAGCACCGAACAAGACTGCCCGGACTACACCCCCTTCAGGTCATCAGGCACAGATGCCCAGGGGAGGCTGCTGGGCACCGGCTGCGTCTACCCCGACAACGTTCCCACCATCGCCGGCCAACTCACCGACGCCGGTAAAACCTGGAAAGCGTACATGGAAGACATGACCACCCCCTGCCAGCACCCGCCCCTGGACAGCGCGGACGAACACCAGAAAGCCACCCCCGGGGACCAGTACGCGACCCGCCATGACCCGTTCGTCTACTTCGCATCGATCACCTCAACACCCGCCTGCGAGAACAACGTCGTCAACCTCTCCGCCCTGCAGCAGGACCTCAAGACCGCCGCGACCACCCCCAACCTTTCCTACATCTCCCCTAACCTCTGCCACGACGGACACGACGACCCCTGCGCCGACAGCACCCCCGGCGGCCTGGCAACAGCAGATGCCTGGCTGCGCGAGAACATCCCGGGAATCCTTGCCTCCCCCGCGTTCGCGCAGGACGGAATGCTCGTGATCACCTTCGACGAAACCGACGGGGGCACCGTCGGCCCCTCAACAGGCGTCACAGGAGGAACAGAAGGAGGCCAAGTCGGCGCACTGATCATCTCCCCCTTCACCGCCTCCGGCGCGACCTCAGACCACCCCTACAACCACTACAGCCTGCTCGCCAGCATCGAAGACTTCTTCTCACTCCCCTACCTCGCCGGCGCAAACGAGCCCGGGGTCCATGCCTTCAGCAACGACGTCTACCAATCCGCACCCTAGACAAAAAGCTGCGCTCGACCGCCCGCAAGAACGACGGCGTGGTTCCGGAATTATCGCGGCGCAGCGGCGGCGGAGGCCTTGCAGCTTCAGGAAAGCATGCGACCTAACATCCTTTCAGGAAGACTTTCTTCAACCGGCATCGACACTTCGTCACCGCTAAAGGGGTATTTATCGCTCAAGGGTGCTGATGCCGTGGGAGGATCTTGCCATGAATTTGGATGCCGTCCCGGGAAAAGCAGCCGCCTACAGTTCCCGTTCGCATCATTCCCGCCTCCGGCTGCTGGTGATGCTGGGCATCGGCCTAAACGTTGCTGTGCTGGTGGGTTCAACAGGACATTGGGCCTACGCACCGGCCATGGGCTGGGCGGCGGCATCGGCCATCTACCTCATCTGGGTGTGGAGCTTCATACGCCACCTGGGCCCGGAGGCAACAGCTGCCCACGCCCGGAGGGAAGACCCGGGCCGGGTCTTCTTCGACGCCCTGGTCCTCAGCGCAACAGTCGCCAGTTTCGCCGGGGTGGCCCTGATCCTGGTGGACGCATCAAACGCCCAAGGACCGGCCAAAGACGGCATCGTGGCGATGGCGTTCGGCAGCATCGCCCTGTCCTGGTTCCTGATCCACACCCTGTATACCCTGCGATACGCCGCCATCTACTACCGTGACGGTACCGGCGTGGACTTTAACGAGGAGACAGCACCCCGGTACGCCGATTTCGCCTACCTGGCCTTCACCCTCGGAATGACCTTCCAGGTCTCCGATACCGAACTGAAAACCGACGCGATCCGCAGCACCGCCCTGCGCC
>Ga0308170_10005179_pt1 | contig 10049 bp, 12 predicted proteins | sample PhyBR2_2_FD_202136 | JGI IMG/M metagenome (GOLD analysis project Ga0308170, IMG submission 202136) | Phyllosphere microbial communities from UC Gill Tract Community Farm, Albany, California, United States - DLSLSB.R2 | ecosystem: Host-associated > Plants > Phyllosphere > Unclassified | place... | reverse complement strand
CGAGGAGGGGGGGAGCGAGGCGCGTGAGGTGCGAGGCGCGAGGTGCGTGAGAGGGAGGAGGGCGAGGTCGGCGAGGACGAGGTCGGCGAGGCAGGCGACGAGCCCGAGACGATCACCCTGCGCGATGAGGAGCAAAGCCGAGTCAGTACGGCGTTCTGAGACGAGCGAGCCGAGCGAGGCGGGCAGGGCGAGGGCAAGGAGGAGAAGAGAGGGGACGCACGGATGAAGACGCCCCGCTCGCCGACGACTCTCCGCTTGTCGATGTGGTCCATGCCGAGCAGGTCCTCGTCGGCCCACTTGTGGTCGGCGAGCACGTCGTCGTCCTGTATCGGCGCCGGCTGCTTGTAGACCATCGGCTGCACGATCGCGAACTTCATCTTGGCCAGGTCCTTGTCCGACGTCGCCGTGCGCACCTGCAGCCGCTTCTTGGTCTCGCTGAACGGCTCGCCCTGGGCGCGCATCGTCGGCGAGTCAGTACATGAGCGGTGAGAGAGGGAGGGGGAGCGAGAGGACGAGGAGAGCGAGAGAGGGAGCAGGAGGAGGACGAGAGGGAGGAGGGAGGAGACGGAGAGGGAGGATGGGAGGAAGCGAGGACGAGACGACGACGCACAGGTTTCAAGACGAAGCGGAACGGGATGCCGTGGGCCCGAGCCGGGTCCTTGTTGAAGTGGTACACCTGGACGACGCGCTCGTCGTCGTCGGCGTTGGCCTCGTCGAGGAGGATCTCCTCGGCGTACAGCTCGGTCGCCTCGGGCACGTCGCGCACGGCCTCGCTGCCGGTGAAGACCTTGGAGACGCGGCCCTGGACGAGCTCGAACAGGCGGATCTGGCCCGAGCCGAGATCCGGGTTGAGCTTGACGGCCTTGCGCAACTGGTCGTGCGCGACGTCGGCCATGGACGTGTTCTTGGGGAGGAGGAACTGGTGCACGCCCTCGTCCTTGTTGGTCGGGCCGACCCACGTGACGCGCAGGCTCTTCTTGGTCTCGAGCTCGATGATGCTCACGTCGAGGAGCTCGAAGTACAAGAGGTTGGCGTTCGTCGCCATGTAGCCCGGCTGGAGGAGCTCGGCGACGGTCGAGTTGGCCTGGCGCCGGACGATCGTCTTTGGTGCGCCGTTGGCGCCGTTCGACTGGGTGAACCGGAGCTTGAGCGGGTCGTGCTTGAGGTACTCGCCGACCTTGTGCGCCATCTGGTCGTACGTCTGCTTCTTCGAGAGCGTGATGGCAAACTCGTCGAGCGCGTGGTCCGGGTCGTCGACGTACTTGGGGCGGAACGTGACGAGGACCCGGTTCATGAAGAAGTCGTACATCTGGAGGGGCGTGTGGAACGCGAGCTGGCGGTCGCCCTCGGGCTGCGGCGGGTCATTGATGTCGACCTGGAAGCACACGATGTCGCCGTCCTGGATCTCGCTCTGGAGGAACGTCGCCTTCATCTTCATGCCCTCGATCATGTTGGGCTTGATCTCCTCGAAGATCTTGAGCGGCGTCGTCGGGAGGTAGCCCATGCGCTCGTTGATCTTGCTCGCGAGGTCCATGACGCGCATGTTGCGGTGCACATAGAAGTGGCCGACGCCGGCGAGGGTCTGGCGGTTCGGGTCGAAGTGCTTGACGAAGACCATGATGGGCGGCTCGGCGCCGTGGAGGACCTGCCAGTCGCTCTTGGTGCGCGGGTCGATGTGCTCGAGGTACAGCTTGAGGTCCTGCTGCCGGCTCGCCATCTTGTCGCGCACGACCTCCATCGTGAGGGTCGGGTCCTGGTCGCTCACGGGCGCGTCGGGCCGCACCGTCTTGTTCTGGCGGTTGACGAGGACCCAGAGCCGGACGTCGTTCGGGTCGATGTTGTGGTCCTTGGCGACCTGGGCGCGGAAGTCGAGGTAGAGCTGCGCCTTCGGGACGCGGTACGTCGGGAGGTCGGTCGCCGGGACGGTGCGGTCGTCGAACGTCGCGAGGTCGAAGCCCTGGTGCTGTCGGAACGTGTCCTGGGTGATGACCTGCGAGCAGAAGAGCGGTAGGCGTCAGCGTCGACGGCCTTCGAACGAGAGGGAGGGAGGGAGAGAGGGAGAGGGAGGAAGAGGAGACGCACCTTGGCCGTGAGGTACAGGTGCTGCTCGTCGCGCTCGCGCTTGCGCTGCTCGGCGTCGCGGCGCTCGCGCTCGAGCCGAGTGCGCAGGTGCTCGGGCACGTCCTCGGTCGTGATGGCCTTGAGGACCTCGCCGACTCGGGTCGCGCGCACGTACACGAGCATGTAGGCGTTCGTGAAGCGCTTCATGGCGCCCTTGACCGGCGGCTTGACGCCCGGCTGGACGTTGGCGGCGGGCGGGACGACGTTGTAGCCGCCGTTCGCCGGCGCGAGCGGGCCCTCGCCGCCGAAGTTGTCCTCGAGCACCTCGCGGTCCGTGACGGGCACGACACGGTCGTCGTCGAACCGCAGCCAGCGGCCGTCGGCCTGCGGCTTGATGAGGACGAAGTAGTGGCCGCCGTGCACGTCGCCCGAGTGGACGAGGACGCCGTGGAGCTTGTACAGGTGCGACTCGGACCGGTCGGCCTTGGCGTCCAGGTACGGCTCGAGGTCGATCTCGAGCGGGAACTCGTGGCGGTCGTTGATCTTGACGTTCTGGTCGCGGTGCATGTCGTACTCGAAGCGCTTGAGCTGGAGGTGGAGGACGGGCGGAAACTCCTCGAAGATGACGCCCTTCTTGGCGTCCTGGAGCCCGAAGCCCTCGGCGTTGTACCGGTTCTCGCCCTCGAGCGTCTCGACCATGATGTAGTCCTTGAACGACTCCTCGAGGTTGCGCAGGTTTTTGACGTTGAGCTGGATGTCTGCGGGCGGGGAGAAACTCGGGGTCAGCTCTTGACGCTCCCGAGGTGCGAGACAGGGGCGACGCCGGCGGCGACGACGGCGAGGAGGATACGAGAGGATGAGCAAGAGCAGGAGGAGGGCAACGCACCGTAGAACTCCTCGCTCCTCGCCGACTCGAAGTCGATGTCGATGCACTTGATGTAGCTCTTCATCTTGCCGCAGAACAGGCGGTTGATGGCGCCGTCGGCCTGGGTGCCCTTCATCTTGGTCTCGAGCTTGTCGCACAGGACCCGGTTAAACTCCTGGACGTCGTGCTGCAGGAACGAGTCGAAGCCCTTCCAGCCGAACGACTTGGTGAGCTCGGTGGTGCCTGTAGCGGGAGCGGCTCAGGGTCAGCGTCAAGCTTCGGCGAAGGAGAACAAGAGGGAGAGAGGCGACGCACCGACCGACGAGTCCGAGGTCTGGAGGTTGTAGAAGACGCGCTGCAGGGCGAGCGGGACCGTGTCGGTCGTGTCGTCCTCTGTCGGGATTTGGTACACGGCCTGCGCGCAAGGGAGTGGGAGTCAGCATCAACTCGGACGGAGAGGATGAAGGGAGGGAGAGGGGGAGGGGGAGGGGGAGGGAGCGTACTTCTCGGAACTGGTTGGTGAGGAAGAGCGACTGGAGGAGCGAGTTCATGTAGCACGTCGCGCCCTGGTTCTTGAGCCCGACATGCCCGGTCATCTTCTTCGAGTCGTAGCTGGGAGCGCGGAGTGCTTCGTCAGGACCTGCGAGGGGGGAGAGGACGAGGGAGAGAGGACGAGCGACGCACTTGTGGAAGTTGTGCCAGAGGACGCCGGTCGGGTCCTTGAGGACCCGCACAAATGCCGTGATGACCGTCTCGTCGTTCTCGATGATGGGCTTGGTGCGACCCTCGGACACCGAGAAGAGCTTGCGCAGCTCGACGAAGCGGGTGAAGCCCCAGTCCTGCTCCTCGTTGGTGAAACGGTGGTGCGCCTCTGCGAGCGCGTCGTCGACAGCGTCAGCATGCCGCACAAAGGGAGCGGGAGGGAGGGGCGCGAGGGAGAGAGAGGGCAAGGAACGCACGCGACTGGATGTAGACGGTCGGGTCGCCCGGGTTCGAGATGGCGAGCGCGAACTGGGCACAGACGTGCCACCCCTCGCTCGCCTTCTGGTCGCCGTAGTTGAGGTAGACCGAGACCATGTCGTTGGCCTGGCCGTTCGAGTTGCCCATCGGAAAGAGGAGGATGTTCCTGCGAGGGCGAGGGCGAGGACGCGTTCGTCAGCGTGCTGCAGCAGAACAAGTCGCGCCCGGCCTGGATGAGAGCGAGCGTCGCAACGGAACCGAGTAGTGAGACGAGCGAAGGGACGCACCACTTGTGCCCGCCGCAGCTGAACTCAGGGCTGAGCGTCTTCTTGTCCATGCGGCGGTAGTCCTTGAGCGGCCACCGGAACACCTGGAAGTCGTCGACCTCCTCGCCCATGTCCGACAGGTGCTTGGCCGCGAACGCCTCGTCTGCAGGAGCGTCCAGAGGCGAGAGTCAGCCCTCGTGCGGGCGAGGGGAGAGAGCGAGGCCGAGAGGGAGAGGGACGCACACTCCTCGACGCTGACCGGGGCCTGGTTGGCGTACTCGACGTCCATCTGGCCCGGCTGGCCCTGGGCCTGGAGCTGTTGCGGCGGCGGCGGTGCGCCGGCCGGGTGGTGGCCGTGCGGAGGAGGAGGCGAGATGTTGTGGACGGGGACGTCCTCGGGCGACGGCGGGCCCTCCATGAGCGGCTCCTGCGAGCGTCATGAGGCAGAGTCAGCGCGTGCTCGAGACCTGGCAGGGGCTGTGAGGCTGAGGGCGAGGGCGAAGACAAGGCCGGGGATGACGAGAGGGTGGGAGGACGAGGGAGGCTCTGCGGGTGCGGCTGGCGCGGCTGCGAGTGCTCGAGAGGGTCCAAGGGAGGCAGAGTGCCACTCACCATGCTCAGACCCGGGCGAGGTGGTCGAGGCGGCGCGGCGGGCGGGGCGTCAGCGAGACGAGAGGGGCGGCGGTGAGCGTGGGCGGCGCGAGTCGGGTGCGCTCTGGTGCGGCGGCGGGACGCAGCGAGTCTAGTCGAGAGGTCGCACGGCTGCTCGCTCGCGACGTGCGGTGGGGACGAGAGCCGACCTCGGCCCCTTCCTCTCCTCCTCGTCCGCGTCCACGCCCGACCTCGCTCGTCTCCAGCATAGTGCAGGGGGAGAGCGTCTCTGCAGTAGCTAGAGTGTAAGATGCTACCGCCCGGACAGCAACTGCTTGCAGAGGAAAAGTTCCTTATGGTCCTCTCGCGAGCGAACGAGAGCAGCTCTCGCTGGCTCGGGTCGTCGAGAACGAGCTTGCACGCTCCGCCCCGGCACATCTACTTGAACCCGCCCGACCGCTGCACCTCCCTCGGCCACTCCTTGGCCATGTCCCGGCTCGCCGCCGGCATGGGCAAGCTCTTGACGCCGGCGAGCACCTCGCCCTCGTCGCGCCCGATGCCCCTCTTCTCCCGCATCTGCGCCTTCCACCCGACCTTCTTGAGCGCATCCTCGACCCGGACGAACGAGCCGGGCGCGCCGGGGACGGCGCCGCGCACGTACAGGACGTTGTGCAGCGTGTCGATGCGCTCGATGAGGAGGTTCTGCGTCGTCACGTTGCGGCCGCCCATGCGGCCCGCCATCTTCTTGCCCGGGAAGACACGACCAGGGTCCTGCGGGCGTGAGAAGAGAGGAGAAGGGAGGTTCGTCAGGCGCAGCTCGACAGGGGAGGGAAGGCTGGTCGAGAGGGAGAGAGCGCCGACGCACCTGGTGCTGACCCGTGGAACCGTGACTGCGGTGGCTGATCGACACACCGTGACTTGCCCGCAGACCGGCGAACCCGTGCCGCTTCATGCCACCCTGGAAGCCCTTGCCGATTCTGCAGGGGGAGGGGTCCGTGGTCAGCTCGAGGACGAGAGCGAGCGAGTGACGAGGACAGGAGACAAGGGATGGACGTACGAGGGAGCCTGAACGTCGACGTGCTGCCCGGGAACAAAGTGTGCCGCCGAGATCTCGGTCCCTGTGCGCAAGAGGACGAGCGTGAGCGGGTGAGCGTTCAGGAGGAGGGGGAAGAGCTCTCGCTCGACGCACCTGCGGGTACGAGCGCGTCCTCGGTCACCTCGAACTCTGCGACGCGCATCTTGGGGTCGACGCCGGCGTTGCGGAACTGGCCCATCAAGGCGCCGTTGGTGTTCTTGGTCTTGCGAGGCGAGGTGCCGACGATGACGGTGTGGCGGGCGGGCACCTTGCCTTGCGGGGGGTACGTCTGCGACGAGATGACCTGGGTCGCGTCGAGCTGCGAGCAGAGTCGAGGACAGGGTGAGCCGGCATGCGCAGGTCGTGGGCGAAAGATGAGGAGCGAGGAGGAGGAGAAGGGGGAGCGCACCTCGAGGACGGTGACGGGAATGCGGGTGCCGTCTTGCGCCCAGAGGGCCGTCATGCCATGCTTCCTGGCGAGCACGCCGGTGCGCTTGGTGCGGGGAGTCCACACGGCCGAGGTCGAGGGCGAGGCGGCAGAGGTCGCGAGGGTACGGACGACGGCGGCGCGGGAGGCTGTTGGTGCGAGGGCGAGGGTGCGCAGCGAGCCAGTGAGGGACTGCATGGCTTGGCTGAGGCTAGCCTGGTCGAGCTGGACGAGGCAGGAGGCGAGGCCGCCCTCGTCCGTCGCCATCTCCTCCTCGTCCTCCTCTCCCCCCTCTCGCTCACCACCCTCGCCCGCAATGGCCAAAGTCACCGGTCAGCTCGAGTCACGTCCCTCTTCTTGGCCCGCTGAGCCCCACTGACGCCCCCCACTCCTGACAGAATCGAACAAGACCCTCTTCTCGCTCGTCGGCCAACAGCTCAAGCTCGACACGCTCGAGCAGACCCAGCCGTACCTCGACCTCCTGCGCGACATCCCCGACCTGAAGGAGGTTCGCTTCGGCGGCAACACGCTCGGCGTCGCCGCCTGCGAGGCCATCGCAAAGGCCCTCGAGGACAAGCACCAGCTCGAGGTGCGTTCCCTCCCTCCCCTCCGCTGCGAGCGGCTCTTCAAGCTGATCGAGCTCTCGTACATGTGCAACAGACGGCCGACTTCAGCGACGTCTTCACCGGCCGCCTCATCTCCGAGATCCCGCAGTGCCTTCGCGCCCTGTGCACCTCGCTCCTCACCCTCCCCAACCTCACCTCGCTCGACCTGAGCGACAATGCCTTCGGCGGCAGGAGCGCTGAGCCCATGTGCGTCGTCTCCTCCATCGAACGTCTCCTTCCCTGCTTCGCAGCGCCGCAGCTGACCCCTTCCCCGCCCCCACCTCGTCTCCCTCTCTCGCCTTCTTGCACGCTCGCAGGCTCGAGTTCATCGGCAATGCGCCCGCGCTCCAGGTCCTCAAGCTCAACAACAACGGCATGGGACCGGCGGGCGGCGCCATGATCGCCGGTGCGCTCCTCGAGAATGCCAAGAAGGCCGAGCGCGAGGGCCGCAAGAGCGCACTCCGAGTGCTTGTCTGCGGTGCGTCGCCCTGTCCCTCTTCCTCGTCTCGGACCGCGAGAATGAGACCCTGACGACGTGCCCCCCTCTCTCGTCCCGCTCGACTCGCAGGCCGCAACCGCCTCGAGAACGGCTCGTCGGCCGCGTTCGCCGAGGCCTTCTCGGCTCTGACGACGCTCGAGGAGGTGCGCATGCCGCAGAACGGCATCCGCATGGAGGGCATCGAGGCCATCGTGACGGCCCTGCGCGCCAACCCGGGCCTCGTCACGCTCGACCTGCAGGACAACACGGCGACCGAGAAGGGCTCGAGGGCCATCGCGCAGAGCCTCCCCTCGTGCGTCCTCCTCTTTCCCTCCCTGCACGTCGGGAGAGCATCCCTTCGACGTCCTGCTAACTCCTGCCCTCGCTCTCGCCCGCCCGCAGCTGGCCCAAGCTGCAGACCCTCAACCTCTCCGACTGTCTCCTCCGCCCGCGTGGCGGCCTCGCCATCTTCGACACGCTCTCGTCGGGCTCGAACCCGCTCCTGTCGTCGGTCAAGCTCCAGTCGAACGAGCTCGATGCGCGCGCCGTCCTCGCGCTCGCGCGCGCGCTCGACCAGCACGGCGAGCACGTCGTCGACCTCGAGCTGAACGGCAACTACGGCGACGACGGCGAGGAGGAGCAGTTCGTCAAGGTGCGCGAGGCGCTCGACAAGTGGGGGCACGGCGAGGCGCTCGACGAGCTGGACGAGCTCGAGGAGCCCGAAGAGGACGAGGAGGAGGAGGAGAGCGAGGAGGAGGAGGAGACGGCCGAGGAGCGCGCCGAGGCTGAGGAGCCGAAGCAGGTCGCGAGCGAGCAGGACAAGAAGGATGAGGACGAGCTCGCCGGCCTCATGGGCAAGGTCGAGATCAAGTAGGCGCTCGTCGTCGCGCCTTCTCCCTCTCCCCTCTCTCTCTCTCTCTCTCCTCTCTCCGAGCAGTACCTTCTTTCGTACCACTATCTCTCTGAGCGCACCGCAACGCATATTTGCATCGCATCGGCATTTCTTGTCCGCGAGGAAAGAAAGCTTTGAGTAAGCGGCGACCGCTCGGCTCGGTTTGACTTTACTTGACTTTTCGGCTTGATTTTTGGTAATCGAGCCCGGGGTAATGCGGCATTACCAACGTGCGCTTAGCTTTTCCTTGACTTCCCCCACTTGGCCGCGCTGGCTGTGGCCTCGCCCTTCCTGCTCCGCCTCAACAGCTCCTCTCGCCCTAGAGCGCACCACACCCGCACCAGCACCTCTCAATCAGCATGCTCAGGCCTCGCACACCCGCCGGCGTCGCCCGCCGCTCGTTCGCCACGGCTCGATCTGCGCCTCCTCGCTCGACCTCGCACATCGGGACCCGCACCGCCCTCGCCGTTGCGGGCGCAGCAGCCGCAGTCGGCGGCTACACGCTCGTCCAGCAGCAGCGCGCGCTCGACCTCGACGCAGAGCCGGGCAAGGGCAAGTGGGAGACGGGCGGAGTGGGGCAGGCGATGAGGCCAGAAGTCTTCCTGTGCGTCCAGCGCTAGATCAGAGCATGCAGTTCTGTCGCTGATGAGTGCTTCATGCGCGCAGCTGGGGCCGCAACGCGCACGGCGTCGCCTCGCCCTCCTCGTCCGCCTCGGTCCCCTCGACCGTCAAGCGTCCCTCCGCCGCTCCCGCCCTCTCGACCTTCATCCTCCGCGACCTCGCCCTCGCCGAGACGTACGGCGTCGCAGTCGACGCCCGCGGCGACGTCCTCCAGTGGGGCGCGGGCTACGGCGGGCAGGGCGTCGAGCGCACCCTCACGGGCAAGGACCTCGTGCGCGCCGTGCCGACGAGCGAGGGCAAGGTCTTTGGCCTGACCAAGAAGGGCGAGGTGTGGGTCTTTGCGAGCGACAAGGCGTCGCAGCGGCCGGCCGGGCAGCCGATCGACGTCGCGAACGAGGCGCGCGACGGTGGGTGGAAGTGGGTGCTGGGCAAGGGCACGCTGTGGGGTCGCAGCGGGCGCAGCGACGTCGAGGCGTTGAAGCTCACGACCGACGTCAAGCTCGACAAGGGCGAGAAGTGCGTCCCCTCTTCCGCCGTCCGCCTCGAGGCGCTCAGAGCTGACCCTGTCCTCCTTCCACAGGTTCATCTCGCTCTCGGCCGGCGCCTCTCACCTTCTCGCCCTCACCTCTCGCGGCCGCTCCTTCGCCCTCCCACTCTGCCTGTCGGCAAACACGTACGGCCAGCTCGGCGTCCGCTCGGTCACCCTCCTCGCGCCGCCGCACCTGGGCAGCTCGCCGGCAGGCGCCCTCACGGTCCGCCTCGAGCCGAACGAGCGCCTCAACGAGATCGACTGGAGCAAGGAGCAGCAGGCGCGCCAGCCCAAGAAGATCGACCCGCTCCTCCTCCCCGCCATTGCCCCGCCGACGCCGTCCAACCCGAACCCGAAGGGCTCGCTCGTCCCCTCGCTCAACACGCCCGGCCCCAACAACCTCAACGAGTCGTCGCAGATCCAGCTCCACCCGGACCCGGCGCACCACGCCGCCCTCGAGCGCTCGATCCACTTCTGCACGACCCTGTCCGAGATTCCGGCGCTGCGCAGCATCGAGGTCGCCGAGCTCGTCGCCGGTAAGAAGCACAGCCTCGCTCGTCTCGGCGGTAAGGCCGAGGGTCGCGTGCTCGGCTGGGGCGCGAACAACTATGGGCAGCTCGGTGCGTCGTCTCGCTCGGACCGCTCTCGGGACGTCGGCGTCGTCGTTCTCTGCGGCTTC
>Ga0308170_10005177_pt1 | contig 10052 bp, 7 predicted proteins | sample PhyBR2_2_FD_202136 | JGI IMG/M metagenome (GOLD analysis project Ga0308170, IMG submission 202136) | Phyllosphere microbial communities from UC Gill Tract Community Farm, Albany, California, United States - DLSLSB.R2 | ecosystem: Host-associated > Plants > Phyllosphere > Unclassified | place... | reverse complement strand
CGCTTGGCCATCACGGCGTGGGCGGCCTCGTGCAGGAGGACCGAGCCATAGATGACGACCGCGAAGAGGAAGGCGGCGACGTAGCGCAGGGCACCGAGACCGGGCTCGAACGACTCGACGACCGGTGCCATCGAGACGGTGATGACGGCCGCGACCAGGAACCACGACGGGGTGACCAGGACGTCGCTGCCCGCCACGCTCCCGATCCGGATCGCGCCGGGCTGTCGTGGACGCGGCGGGGAGGGCTCTGGTGCTGACACCCTCCGAGTTTAGGCGAGCGGACGAGCGGCTGTGCCGCCGGCGCGGGCGGCGTGCGGGAACTGTCGGTGATCGCGCCTATGGTTTCGCCCATGAGCGTCTCCCCCGCCGAGCAGCTGTCGACTCCGGTAGACGGCGTCACGGTGCTGGGCGCGCTCTCGCCGAGCCGCGCCTCGGACTTCATGACGTGCCCTCTGCTCTACCGCTTCCGCCAGGTCGATCGGCTCCCGGAGCCGCCCTCGCCCGCCGCGGTCCGTGGCACCGTGGTCCACAAGGTGCTCGAGGACCTCTTCGACCGTCCCGCGCACGAGCGCGTGCCGGACGTCGCGCTGGAGATGCTCGCGCCGGCCTGGGCCGCCCTGCAGGAGCTCGAGCCGGAGCTCGCCGAGATGCTGCCGGAGGCCGAGCGGGCCTCGTGGATGGCGTCGTGTCGCACGGTGCTCGAGCGCTACTTCACCATCGAGGACCCCTCCCGGCTCGCGCCGGCGGAGCGGGAGCTCTATGTGGAGGCGCTCCTGGACTCCAAGCTGCTGCTGCGGGGGTTCGTGGACCGGCTCGACGTGGCCGCCACAGGCGAGGTGCGCGTGGTCGACTACAAGACCGGCCGCGCTCCCCGCCCCGGGTTCGAGGCGAAGGCGCTGTTCCAGATGAAGTTCTACGCCCTCGTCTGGTGGAAGGTGCGCGGCGAGATCCCGGCGATGCTGCAGCTGCTCTACCTGGGCAGCGGCGAGGTGCTGCGCTACGAGCCCGACGAGGTCGAGCTGCGTGCCACGGAGCGCAAGGTGGAGGCGATCTGGCAGGCGATCCGCACCGCGGAGCGTACGGGCGACTGGCGCCCGAGCCCTAGCAAGCTGTGCTCGTGGTGCGCCCACCAGACGCTGTGCCCCGAGTTCGGCGGGACTCCCCCGCCGCTCCCGCAGCCGGTCGACGAGCTCGGCTGACTCAGAACGTCAGCGCCGCCGACTCCCGCTTCTCCAGCGCGTCGGTGAGCAGCGTGACCAGCGCCTCCAGCCGGATGTCGACCGTCGAGGTGAGCTCGTCGGCGGACGCGCCGTCGAGAGCCACCGCAGCGAGACCGGCCTTGGAGTCGATCAGCTCGGCGATCCGCGAGTCCAGCGTCTGCGCTGCGATGACACGCCACGCGGTGACCGGCTCCGTCTGGCCGATGCGGTGCACCCGGTCGATGGCCTGGGTCTGCTCGGCGTCGGTCCACGACAGCTCGGCCAGGACGACATCCGAGGCGACCTGGAGGTTGACGCCGACGCCCGCCGCGGTGAGCGAGCAGACGATGACCTGGACCTCGGGGTCGTTGACGAAGGCGTCGATCGCCTTGGTGCGCGCGGTCGAGGACTGGTCGCCGCGGATCTCGGTGTATCGGATCCCACGCCTGTCGAAGACCTCGCCGGCGGCGTCCATGACGTCGATGTGCTTGGCGAAGAAGACGACCTTGCCCGCACTGCGGGCGAGCTGAGCGGCGTAGTCGGCCGCGAGGCCGGCCTTGGCGCGGCCGATCCGGCGCACCATGGAGAAGACGTTGTCGCCCGTGGTGGAGTCGTCACCGTCGGCGACCTCCCAGCCGGCGACCCGGCGGACGAGCTCGCGATCGATGCCACCCACGACGTCCGCGCCGTCCGGGCCGCCGATCTTCGCGCGATGCTCCTTGCGGGCCTCGATCGCGGAGTCGTAGCGCTTCATCAGGCGCAGCGCGAGCTCACGCTCCGCTGCGCGGATGGAGCGGCCCTCGGCGTCGTCGAGCTCGACCGGCAGGTCGGCGATGCGGCGGGCCGGGATGTCGGCGGCGACGTCGACCTTGCGACGGCGCACGATGCCCTGGTCGACGACGGCCTGCCGTGCGGCCGGGTAGAAGCCGAAGTCGGCCGGCGTCATCCCGGTCTCCTCCAGCGCGGCCATGAGCCGGGGGCGCGGCGAGCGCTCGGTGATCCAGCCGAGGAACTGCCAGATCGTGAGGAAGTCCTCGACGTCGTTGATCAACGGGGTGCCGGTCAGCGCCATCATCAGCGGGTTCGCGACCCGCTGGCGGACCCGGTCGGCGATCTCGAGGACGTGCTGGGAGCGCTGCGACTTCTTGTTCTTGATGAAGTGCGCCTCGTCGACGATCATCCCGCGAAAGCCGTGATCGCCGATCCACCCGACGTGGCGGTCGAGGATCTCGTAGTTGAGCACGATGATGTCGGCGAAACCGTCGACGTCCTGGCCATCGCCGTGCACCACGCTGACGCTGCGCCCCGGGGTCCAGCGGGCCGCCTCGCGCGCCCAGTTGGTCTTGACGACGTTGGGCACCACCACGAGCAGCGGGTACGCCTCCGCGGCCTGTGCCGCGAGCAGCGACTGGGCGGTCTTGCCCAGGCCGGGCTCGTCGGCGAGCAGGAACGTGCGGTGGCCGTCGACGACGGCTGCGACCAGCCGGGATTGGTGGTCCATCAGGCTGAGTCCGGCCGGCAGCACACCGACGGGTCGGGCCTCGGGCAGCTCCATGCAGGAGGAGACGCCGGGCGCTGGGTGCTCGAAGGAGTTGAGCAGCGGGCTGATCAGGTCCCAGCCGATCAGACGGCGGGTCTCCGCGCGCGGAGGTGCGGCGGAGAAGTCCGGCACCATGAACGGCGTCATGAGCTGCGCGCGGGCGACCGAGGTCGGCACCACCTGACGCTCCGTGCGGGCCGCCTGGGCCTCGGTGGGCTCAGGCTTCTCGACCTCCGCCTCCGGCTCGCGGCCGGCCGCGGCCAGCAGCTGGCGGCGCAGGTGGCGGGTGGCGTCGGTCTCGCCGGCATCCTCCCCGAGCAGGCCGAAGAGAGCGGGCTCGCGGGCGGCCGTCTGGGCGAGGATCGTGGCGATGCCGTCGAGCCGCTTCAGCTCGGCCGCACGCTGCGGCTCGGTGAGGTCAGGTGTGCCCTTGAGGCGCTGGCGCTCCTCGCGGACGAGCAGGGCGACGACCTGGAACCTGGTCGCCTCGGGGCGACCGCGCTGCACGCTGATCTCCACGTCCCGCACGGCCTTCGCCAGGACCGGGATCAGCCCGGTCTCGTCGCGCTGCCGCGTACGGGAGCGTTGCTGCTGGCCCCGACCGCGCCCGGATGCACGCCGACCCTCTGCCGCCACACTTCGTCCTGTCCTGCCGCACAGCAGCGCGGCGAATTCCGATCCCTCGGCCCCAGAGAAGAGCAGGTCGTGACGACGCTGCTCCGGGCCGGACCCTTCGAGGATACCCCGCCGCGAACGGCTACGGGGCGGGGGTCTCGGGATAGAGCACGCAGGCGACGTCCACGCCGCCCGCCCGGCGCAGGGCCGGGTCGACGCCGTCGTGGAAGCGCACCCGTACGCCGGAGCCCTCGGGGGCCATCTCCGCGACGCCGCGCCACAGCGGATCGTCCTCCGCGGAGCGGATGCTGTCGAGGAGCGCCTGGACCGGCTCGGCGCCGCCGGCGCCGAGCGTCACCGTCTGCACCCCGGGGCTGTCCAGGTGGGACAGGTCGCCGATCACCTCGGCCTGGCGCACGTACTCCTCGGGCGTGGCGCGGGTCCAGTGCGACTCGAGCATGGTGCGCAGGTCGCGCGCCTCCCAGCCGCACTCGGCCTGGGCCACCGGGCAGCGCGGGTGGAAGGAGCAGCCGGTCGGCGGTGCCGCGGCGTCCGGGATCTCGCCGCGGGGCAGATCGCGGGCCACCATACGGGAGGGATCCGGATCCGGGATCGCGCGGAGCAGCGCCTGCGTGTACGGGTGGCGCGGCTGCGCGAAGATCTCCTCCGTGGGGCCGATCTCTACGACCCGGCCGAGGTACATGATCGCGATCCGGTCGCAGAAGTACTTCGCGCTGGCGAGGTCGTGGGTGATGTAGACGTAGGTCAGCCCGAGGTCCTGCTTGAGGTCGAGCATCAGCTGCAGGATCTTCGCCCGCACGGACATGTCCAGCATCGAGATCGGCTCGTCGGCGACCAGGACGTCGGGCTTCAGGATGATCGAGCGCGCGAGCACCACCCGTTGCTTCTGGCCGCCGGACAGGTCGCGCGGGTACTTGGACAAGAACAGCTCGACCGGTGCCAGACCGACCCGCTCGAGCGTCTCGATGACGCGGGCGCGCCGCTCCGCAGCCGACGTGACGCCGTGCACGCGCAGCGCGTCCCCGACGGCCTCCTCGATCGTCATCGACGGGTTGAGGGCGGCGTTCGGGTCCTGGAAGGCCATCTGGATGTGGCGCCGGATCCCGCGCCGCTCCCGCCCGCTGAGCGTGGCGATGTCGCGGTCCTGGAAGAGGATGGAGCCGCTCGTCGCGGGCGCGAGGCCCAGCAGAGCGCGGCCCAGGGTGGTCTTCCCGCTGCCGCTCTCCCCCACCAGGCCGAGGACCTCGCCCTTGCGCAGCTGGAGGTCCACGCCGTCGATGGCTCGTACGGTCCCCGACTCGCGGCCCAGCAGCCTCGCCAGACTTCCGCCGCGCAGGCCGTAGTGGACCGAGAGCTCGCGTACGTCCATCAGGACGTCGCCTCTCACATCAGGCCTCGTCTGCATCGCTCAGCTCCTCGTGGGCCAGGGGTGCCCGCTCCGCGGGCGTCAGGTCGCGCGGGCCGCGCAGCCAGCACTCCACCGTGCCGCCGGCCTCCCGCGTGGTCGGGATCGGTGAGGTGCTGGCGCAGATGCGCATCGCGTCCGGGCAGCGTGGGTGGAAACGGCAGCCGGCCGGCGGGTCGATGAGGTCCGGGGGCGAGCCCGGGATGAAGCGCAGCCCGGTCGTGCTCAGCGAGATCGTCGAAGCCAGCAGCTCGCGGGTGTAGGGGTGCTGCGGGTTGCTGAACACGTCCGCGACGGTGCCCTGCTCGACGATGCGGCCCGCGTACATCACTGCGACCCGGTCGCAGGCCTCCGCGACGATCCCGACGTTGTGCGTGATCAGCAGCAGCGCGGTGTCGAAGTTGCGGCGCAGGTCGTTGAGGATCTGCACGATCTGCGCCTCGACCAGCACGTCGAGCGCCGTGGTCGGCTCGTCCGCGACCACGAACGCGGGACGCAGCACCAGCGCGAGCGCGATCATCAGGCGCTGCCGCATCCCGCCGGAGAACTCGTGCGGGTAGGAGCGGTAGCGGGTCGGCGGGATGCCCATCAGCCGCAGCGCCTCGAGCGCTCGGGTGCGGACCTCGTCCTTCGACAGCTTCGGCTCGTGCTGGGTGATGGTCTCCTCGAAGTGCTCGGAGATCCGCATGAGCGGGTTCAGCCGGGTGAGCGGCTCCTGGAAGATCATCCCCAGGTCGGAGCCCCGCAGTCCGTACGCCTCCTTGGGGCTCATCGCGAAGATGTCGCGGCCGCGGTAGCGGACCTCGCCGTCGCGCTTCGCACCGTCGGGCAGCAGCCCCATCAGGCCACGGCCGAGGGTGGACTTGCCACAGCCGGACTCCCCCACCAGGCCGAGGGTCTCCCCTGGCCGCAGGTCGAAGCTGACGCCGTCGACGGCCTGGATCGCGCCGCGGGTGGTGCCGTACCAGACGCGTACGTCGCGGGCGGAGATCACCGGCTCGGTGGTCAGGTCACTCATCGGACCTCCTCGGTCTCGGCGCGTGCGGGCAGCAGGACCGGCAGCAACCGCCGCCGGCGCAGGGTCGGGTTGAGGGTCTCGTTGAGCCCCTCGCCGACCAGGGTCAGCGCGGTGACCAGCAGGACGATCGCCAGGCCGGGATACAGACCCGTCCACCACACCCCGGAACCGGCGTCGGCGAGGGCCCGGTTGAGGTCGTGGCCCCACTCGGCCGCCTGCGTCGACTGGATGCCGAGGCCGAGGAAGCCGAGGCCGGCCAGGGTCAGGATCGCGTCGGCCGCGTTCAGGGTGCCGATGACCGGGACGCTCTGCACGACGTTGCCGAAGAGGTAGCGGCGCATGATCACGCCGTCGGAGGCGCCCATCGCGCGGGCGGCCTCGACATAGGTGGCCTCCTTGGCGCTCACCGTGGTGTTGCGCACGACTCGGTAGTACTGCGGGATATAGATCGCCGAGAGCGACAGGGAGACCGCGATCACCGAGCCGCCGACGATGTTGGTCAGCAGGAACGAGAAGACGATGGCGAGCAGGAACGACGGGAACGCGAACAGCGCGTCCATCACCAGCACGAGGATCCGGTCGAGCCAGCCGCCGTAGTAGCCCGAGATCAGCCCGAGCGGCACGCCGACGACGATGCAGACCAGGATGGAGAGCAGGACCACCTCGATCGCCGTACGAGCGCCCCAGATGGCGCGCGAGTAGACGTCGAAGAAGAGCCGGTCGGTGCCGAACCAGTGGGTGCCGTCGGGGTGTCCGAGCTTCGGGAAGTCGGTGCCGTGCGCGGAGGCCTGGGCGAATCCGTACGGGGCGACCCACGGCGCGAAGATCGCGAGGAACACGAAGACCGCGGTGAGCACGATGCCGATGACGAGCATCCACCGGGCCAGGCCGGAGGTCTCGGAGAACGGCTTGGCGAGCGCGGAGAGGATCCGGCGCATCTCAGTACCTCACCCTCGGGTCGATGAGCGCGTTGACGACGTCGACCAGCACGCTGACCAGCACGACGGCGATCGCGAAGATGGTGACGATGCCCTGGACGGCGCCGTAGTCGCGCTCGTTGATGTAGTCCACCAGCTTCTGGCCCAGGCCGGGCCAGTTGAAAGTCGACTCGGTCAGCACCGCGCCGCCGAGCAGCATCGCGAACTGGAGGCCGATGACGGTCACGACGGGGACCAGCGCGTTGCGCAGCGCGTGGCGGCGGGTCACCTTGCCCCGGGAGATGCCGCGTGCCTCGGCCGCCTCGACGTAGTCGGCCTGCATGGTCTGCAGGATGTTGACCCGGACCAGGCGGATGAAGACGCCGCAGATCAGCAGTCCGAGGGTGAGGGACGGCAGCAGGAGGTGCTTGAGGACGTCGGTGATCGCGGTGCCGTTGCCGCTGAGGAAGACGTCGATGAGCAGGATGTGCGTGTGCGGCGTGACCAGGAACGCGGTCATCGGGCTCGAGGCGCCGCCGGTCGGTAGCCCGAGCGGCTGCGCGACGTAGACCTGCAGCAGGAAGCCGACGAAGAAGATCGGCGCGGCGTAGCTGAGGATGCCGAAGAGCCGGATCACCACGTCGGCGACGCTGTCGCGGTAGCGACCGGCCAGGAGCCCGAGCGGGATGCCGACCACCAGCGCGATGGCGAAGGCCGCCAGCGTGAGGCTGAGCGTGGCCCCGCCGTTGTCGCGGATGACCCGCAGCACCGGCTGGTTGTCGCTGAAGGTGGTGCCGAAGTCGAGGTGCGCGACCGAGGAAAGATAGTCCCAGTACTGCGCGATCATCGGTCGGTTCAGCCCGAGCGCCTCGCGGCGCTGGGCGAGCGCGTCGGCGTCGAGCTTGCCGCCGACCGCTGCCGAGATCGGGTCACCGGGTGCGACCCGGAGCACCACGAAGACCAGGGTCAGGATCACCCAGATCATCGGGATGACGAGCAGTACGCGTTGTGCGATGTAGCGGGGCAGTGATCCGCTGCCGGTTCCAGCCACCGTTTTCCTCTCCTTGCACGACGTGGGACGCGGGACGTGGGGAGCGACCGTTGGTCGCTCCCCACGCTCTCGGTGTGTCCGCTACTTCTTGGAGACCAGCCACAGCCGGAAGATGAACGACGGGTCGAGGGTCGACTCGACCCCGCTCATGCCCTTGCCGTACACCGCGGTGTTCTGGCCGACCCAGCTCGGGATCAGCGGGACGTCGCGCGCGGCGATGTCCTGGAGCTGGCCCTCGATCTTCTCGCGCTGGCCCTGGTCGCTGTTGCCCTGCTCCTCGGCGACGAGCTTGTTGACCTCGGGGTTCTTGTAGCCGTTCTGGAAGAAGCCACCGTTGACGAGGAACGGCGACAGGTAGTCGTCGGCGTCCGGGTAGTCCGGGAACCAGCCGAGCATCCAGAGGTCGTACGCGCCCTGCTTGTAGAGGGTCTGGTACTGCTCCCACTCGGTGCTCTTGGGCGTCACCTTGAACAGGCCGCTGGCCTCGAGCTGCCGCTTGACCTCGTTCATCTCGTCCTCGGACGCGGGACCGTAGTGGGTCGGGGTCCAACCGAGCGTCAGCGCGACCGGCGTCTTCACGCCGGCCTTGTCCAGGATCTGCTTGGCCTTGGCGACGTCGGGAGTGCCGTACGCCTCCTTGAAGCTGTCCTTCTGGCCCGCGTAGCCCGGCGGAACGACGCTGTACAGCGGCGAGACGGTGTCGTCGTAGGCGGCGCTGGCGATCTTCTCGCGGTCGATCAGCTGCGCGGCGGCCTGGCGCACGGCGACGTTCTGGCCGATGCCCTTGTCCACCCGCCAGGTCCAGTAGCGGATCTCCGAGCCCTTGCCGGTGGCGACGGTGAGCTTGGAGTCGCTCTTCAGCGCGCTGATGTCGGTCGGGCTCAGGCTGCGCCAGGCCACGTCGACCTCGCCGTTCTGGGCGGCGAGCTTGAGCGCGGTGTTGTCGGAGTAGTACTTGATGAAGACCTGCGACGCTCCGCCGGTGTTGTCGCCGGTGTAGTCGGTGTTCTTCTGCAGGACGGCCTGGTCCTTGGCCTTGTACTGGGCCAGCTTGTACGGGCCCGAGCCGATGACCTTCTCGTCGGCCAGCTTCGTGTCGGCCGGGAAGACGTCCTCGTCGACGATCGCCGCGGCACCGGGGTACGTCAGGACGTACTGGAACGTGGTGTCCGGCTTGTTGAGGTGGAAGATCACCGTGGTGTCGTCCGGGGTCTCGATCGCGTTGTCGTCGAGGGTGACCACGCCGGACTTGTCGTCGGTCTTGGTGATGGAGCCGAGCAGGTAGATCGCGGCCCCGTTGGGGTCCTGGATCTTGATCGCGCGCTCGAAGCTGTACTTGACGTCCGAGGACGTCAGCGCGTCGCCGTTGGAGAACTTCAGGCCCGGCTTGAGCGTGCAGGTGAGCGTCTTCGGGTCGCCGTACTCGCACTTCTGGGCGGCGTCGCCGACGATGTCGGTCGAGTTCGCCGGGACGGTGAGCAGCGTCTGGTACAGGTTGTACTCGAGCGTCGAGGAGCCGAGATCGTAGGACCCGGCCGGGTCGAGCGCCGTGACGGTGTCGGTGGTGCCGAGGATCCAGCCGCCGCCTCCCGAGGCGCCTCCCCCGCTGCCGTTGTCGTTGCCACCACAGGCGCTGATCGCGAGTGCGAGAGCACCCGCGCCGGCGATCGCGATGGCGCTGCGCATGCGCTTCTTCATCCGATTCACTCCGCTTCCCAGGTGCCCTGATTGGAACCTGTTTCGCCGGAAGATACCCAGGGTGCGCGGCTGCGGCTAGACGCGATCGATTTCCGGGCGGTCTCGAAATGGCAACGATTTCAAAGTCGTCGCGTCGATTCCGGTGAGGGAATCGCGCTCGATCCACCCCGGGAGCAACGGAACCGGTACGTGGTTCGGCACCACCAGGACGGTGCAGCCGGCCGCGCCGGCCGAGGTCGCGCCGGTGGGGCTGTCCTCGATCGCGACGCAGTCACGGGGATCGACACCGAGCGCCGCGGCAGCGGTCTCGTACGGCTCGGGGTGCGGCTTGCCGTTGGCGACCTGCTCGCCGGTGACGATCACCTTGAACGACTCGGGTGGCAGGTGCGCCAGGATCGGCGCCGCGAACCGCTGCCACGACATCGTGACCAGGGCGCAGGGGATGTCCTGGGCGACGAGGTCGGCCAGCAGCTCCCTTGCACCCGGGCGCCACGGCACGTCGGCGTCGAGGCGCGCGCAGACCCCGTCGAGCAGCAGCTCGACGACCTCCGCCGGCGTGTGCGGCAGCCCGAGCTTCTCCTTGATGTA